>Ga0214917_10000303_pt1 | contig 63839 bp, 80 predicted proteins | sample LL_1208_BB_MetaG_FD_177983 | JGI IMG/M metagenome (GOLD analysis project Ga0214917, IMG submission 177983) | Freshwater microbial communities from Lake Lanier, Atlanta, Georgia, United States - LL_1208_BB | ecosystem: Environmental > Aquatic > Freshwater > Lake | place: USA: Georgia | collected... | reverse complement strand
AAAGGCCACACTCGCGGCAATACTCTGAGCGCTCAAATTCGTTCATAGCCGCTGTGTGGATAACCGCAGCCAACTTGGCTTTGGAATCCCATTTATGCGGCGGTGTAGGTTTATGGGGCATCGCATATCCTTGTTCACAGATCATTTGCTTCCAAGCATACAAGGTAGATCGGCCAATACCCGTTTCACGGCTGAGTTGTGTGACACTTAATGAGTTCGGCGGCAACAGCTTTCTAACCATCTGCTCTTTAAATTGCGCATCAAATACTCGCATTTCTCCATCTTTCCCGACCCCTCAAATAATGAAATTCGTCTCTTCAAGAGACCGGACATCTATAGTGACAGAGGGGGTAACATTGTTACCTTTTTATTTTCAAATACTGTACAAACAATCATGAAATACTGTATACTGTATTCAAGCGCAGATGATGCGCCCGACACTGAAACTTTTGCAACACGGTTACTGGAGACATCCAGAACTTATTTTGAATTGGGGGAACAACATGAAGCTGACCAATCGGCACAATCTGCCAGATACGTTTGTCAACGTACTGAAAAAGCCGACATACAGTAGTGGTGGTGCTGATTTATCGGTTACGCAACTGATAAACAGTCCGCAGATAGTGGCATTAAAGCGCAAGTATGCGCAGGAGTTAGAAGAAGATGTATCTGACATGGTATGGTCTTTGTTTGGCACGGCGGTTCATTCGATACTTGAGAATGGCAAGCAAGCGGGGCATACGGTAGAGCAGCGCATCCATACCAATATAGATGGATGGAACCTAAGCGGCGCAATTGATTTGCAGATTGATAATGGGGATGGGACTATTAGCGTTCGTGATTACAAGGTAACAGGCGCATGGTCTGTCATGGCGCAGAAAGAAGAGTGGGAGAATCAGTTAAACGTATATGCGTTCCTGATTGCTCACGTAAAGCAAAAGCCAGTTAAGGATATTGCGATTGTGGCAATAGTTCGTGACTGGAGCCGCAGGCAAGCCAAGACGCAGGAGGATTACCCTGCATCACCGATAGTCACAATACCCATACCGCTATGGACATATGAGCGTCAATTACAGTACGTCAAAGATAGGATTGCCCAACATTCTGAATGTGATTTCCAAGCATCAACAGGTGCGGCATTACCCAAGTGCACACCGTCAGAGATGTGGGAAAAGCCAACCATATATGCCGTTAAGAAAGCTGGCGCAGTGCGGGCAAAGTCTCTGCACGTGAATGAGCAAGAGGCGATAGCAGCAAAAGAAAAGCTAGGGAACCTAGCAATCATAGAAGTTCGGCCAGGCGAGCGTACACGATGCGCTGAGTTCTGTGCAGTGAACAAGTATTGCCAACAATGGCAAGAGTATCAATCAACCAAGGAGTAAACATGAAGGAAATAGCATCAGCCTTAGTCAAGGCACAAAAGGAATTTGGTCCCGCACTGAAGACCAGCACAAACCCTCACTTCAGAAATAAGTACGCTGCCCTCGATGCCTGCGTGGAAGCTGTGCTGGATGCACTTAATAACAATGGGATTATGCTCATGCAGAACACCCATGACACCGAGAATGGGATTACCGTTGAGACGATATTCCTCCATGAATCGGGTGAGATGTTGAGCAACGGGAAACTGTTTGTGCCTGCCGCCAAGCATGACCCGCAAGGGTTTGGTTCGGCATTGACCTATGCCCGCAGATATAGCCTTATGGCCGCGTGTGGTATTGCGCCTGAAGATGATGATGGCAACAAAGCAACCGAGAGCTACAACGCAAAACCCGCAGCGAAACCAGTAGCAACAAAACCACCAGCGGTTGTGGCTGGAAAGGATATGCCGTGGCAACTGAAGATTGAAGCCAAAGATGGATGCACAAACGAGGAATGGTTATCCATGTTGGTTGATGCCTGCATGGTGCAATTAGATGTGGCAAAGACACCTGAAGATGTCATGAACATATTCAAGGTGAACAAAGCCATATTCGACAAAGCCAAAGAGATTGATGCAGATCTATTCAAAAACCTAATGGAAACATTTTCCGCAACCAAAGAGAAGCTGAAGGGATAAATCATGGCATTTGAACAAAGACCTGATACAGGCGTACTATTTGAGAACAACCGCAAGACGAGCGATTACGCACCTGATTACAAAGGCAATATCCTGATAAGCAAGGAACTATTGCAAGAGCTGTTTGACGGCGGCGGAGAGGATGCAATAAAGCTGGACATAGCGGCATGGAAAAAACCAACCAATAGCGGTGAGTTGTTGTCACTGAAGGTCGGGAAGCCTTTTGTGAGCAACAAGCCAGCTACACCCGTCAAACTACCCGACCCGCCGCCTGCCGATTTGGTAAGCGACGACGATTTACCATTTTGATATAGGGGTTAGGAATGAATCATCCAAGTTTTGAAGCCGTGAAAATGGCAATCAAGCAAGACAAAAACGGATATGTCCTAACCCTTAACGTGCATCCCGATGATTTGGACGAACGAATCATGCGGGATTACGTGGGGGCACGATACCAGGTAGTCATGGTTCGGTTAGATGAGGACGATACACCCTTAAGCCGTGAAGATTTTGATGGGGACAGGGCGATAAAGATAGCGGGTTCTATGTGCAAAGACCCGCAGTTCTGGGCATACCTGCATAAGGATAGCCAGATTATCGAGCCATCAGAAGAAGAGGCTACCTTTTGGCTTAGAGCATACCTGGACATCCAATCTAGGGCAGAGCTTAAATCCAACCAAAAGGCACGTGATAGCCTATTTAAGATACAAAAGGAGTTCCTATCATGGAGACAAAAAATCTAGTCCCATACACGGTGTACATTCCAAGGAAATATGCCGACAAGATGAAGGTGATAGCCGAAAAGCGCAACGCATCAAAGCTAATACGGCAAGCTGTGATAGAGGTGCTTGAAGGCAAAGAACTAACCCTGCATAAAGGCTACCAACTGGCAATCGAAACAATTACAACCATTGCAAAAAAAGAAATGGATAGAGTGTTGACAAACAGAAAATGTGTGATAAAGTAAGAAAAACCACACAAGAGGAAACTATGCAATACGAAATAAAGGGTTCATTCATTTCTATCCGTTTGCCTTCTGAGCTGAAAGAAAGGCTGAAGAAAGATGCGGTAGAGAATGGGCGCACACTGAATGGACAGGTATGCCATGTTTTACGCAAGGCATTGGGAATGGGTAATGGTATTAAGAAACAGAGGGGGGTTTAACGATGGATATATCGTTCACAAAAGTTCAAGAAATCGTCATTCACAAAGACGAATTGCCGAGTATGGATTGCGTGACCATCACGATTAAATATGAAGATGGTCGCAAACAAGACATTGACTTGAGCGGCAATGAAAACGATGTTTTGCGCATCGTGATCGAATAGTGGGCTAATCCAAGCCGTGAAGTCCATCATGGAAAAAAGCCCCTGCTGCCAAAAAACTCGCGCCCATGACATCTCGGGGAATAAGCAGGGGAAACGGGCAATTCTTAACTTAACTGGAGATGATGAAATGACTATTGAAACGCCTGAGCCCTACGGATGGACAATTGAGGGAACTCCTATTATCTGGCGTGGCGGACACGCTATTGCCGATGCAAAATCGTATGCTCGGCGCTGGAAAGAAGAACCTGAACCAATACCGCTATACAGGGAGCCGCCAGTTACCGAGAAATCCTCGGCAGCTCAACCGATGCAAGATGAAGACTTGACTGCGGTGTACTTGGCGGGGATGCAAAGGGGTAAAGAGCTAGCCTTGAAATCAAAAGTCGAACTCAACAAGGTTTACTGGGAAGGTGAAAAACTGATTGGAGTCGTCAAAGCCCCTGTCGGCTTTGTAGGGTTGACTCATGATGAAGTTGTTGAGCTTATAAAAGAGCTGTGGGGATGTGCCAGAATTGCGCCACAGAAAGCGCACAGCTTTGCATATGCCGTTGAAGCCAAGTTAAAGGAGAAAAACCAATGACTATTGAAAAACCTGAGCCTTATTGCTGGGCTGTTGAATGGACTAATTCGATTTGGGCGTGGCGTGGTGAAAACGCTGAGGAGTTGGCGCGCAGTTGTCACCCACAAAATCAAGAACCACCTTTTCCCCTATACCTTGAGCCGCCTGCACATCACCCCGACATCCTACAAATGGCACTTGATGCTCTTGAAGGGCTAATCAAAAAACACCGACATACCCACGGCCTCGACGGTGCTTGGGATGCTGAGATTGTCGCAGGCGAAATGGCAGCAGAGTTGTTGCATCAACACTTAAAACCAAATGAAGTACCCGACCACCTACACAATGCTTGATGCATTGATGGCATCACCCACTGAGCCGATGAAGCCTGAGCGAAGGCGACATCAGCTCACGAAAATCTACGAAGCTCTGCGGGCTATTGAACTGGATCCGCACCCGACCAAAAGCGATTGGCAGATACTGTGCTATGCCTGCAATATGGTTGAAGCCTTGATAGAAATCGGTGCGTGTGAAGATTCTGACGGCCTTTATGACGACGCTATCAAGTCACTGGCCGATGTTAATGAGCGGGTTCAATCTGGTTTGCCGATGCGCCTCGATGGTGAGGGGGTGCGTAACGTGCGGCAGCTTGTGGCGGCCTATGACGAACTGCTCGGGATTGTGCCTGAGCGCACGATGATCGCAGCGCACCGACAGCTTGAGAATCGGGCGTTCAATATTCTGCGGAGGAATGGTAAGCCAAAAAATAATTTAATCGGGTGATATTGCTTTTTTTTATATAAATGTTATACAATGTAAAACATGAAGAAAACAGAATATATCGGGTTTCGCATCACCGACTCAATGCGGCAACGCCTTGAGCGGATTGCGAAGCAGGAACAACGAAGCCTAAGCAACGTCATCACAGTGATGATAGATGAAGGCATTAAACGCCGTCTTGATGCGGCATGGGAGAAACGTAATGTATGAAGTAGAAGTGGCGGGTTATCCCTGCTATGCCCACATTACCCACGTGAGCGGGCAACATGGCTCACGCAGCTATCACGCTGCGAGCGATTGGGAGTACCACGGCTGGTGTGATGTTGAATTTGAACTGCGCTGGCACAAAGATGACTCGGTACGGGCTACGTGGCTGGAAAAGCGCATGACGAAAGAGGAAAAAGTTTATATAACCGACCTACTTGAACGTGCGCTGCGCAAAGCAAAAATTGAGGATGATGAAGATGCCAAAATTCCATATTAAATGGTTCTGGTTGGATGATATTTACTTTGGCATTGGCCAAAGATATGGCGGGTTCTCAATCTGCTGCTGGCCTTTTGAAATTTTTATTTGGAGGAAATGAAATGAACTTAGCAAAACTTGAAAAACTTATTGAGTACTTTACGGGTACTGAAACTGAGCAAACCCTACGATGGGCGGCTGATACTATCCGTGAATTACAAAGGCAAGTCAATGAACAATCAGCTCACCAAGACTGAACGGGAATACATTGGTAGGGTAAAGCAATTGCCGTGTAGCGTATGCAATGCGGCTGCACCATCTGATGCGCACCACATCGAACAGAAGCTACAGTACTGCGTTGTTGCCCTATGCCGTGATTGCCATAACAGCTTGCATGGCGAGAAGCGAATCTGGAAAGTAATGAAGATGGACGAACTCAAAGCCCTGAACGTTACATTAGAGCGCATAAATAAAGTTTGACAATCGGCATTTCTGTGCCATAATCTAACCATTCGCTTCGCAAACGAATCTCCCGATGTTGCAATCGTAAGTATGCCGTCTAGCCCCCGCGGATGGCAGCGATGAAACCCGATACCATAAAAAAGTATCGGGTTTTTCATTTCTGGGGTTACATTGTTACCATAGATTGTGTTATAATTCACACGTTTGCAACAAGGAGGTTTTATGCAAATCATGCGAGTCAAAGGTATCCAGTACCACAGTGCCAAAACCCAAGCTGAGGTTGAGCAATTCTTGGCTGATAACGGGTTAATCAAAACTGGCCAACATCACAAGCATGGTGAACTGATGGTGGTTGTTTTCAATTCCCCATTCCGTAGCTTTGGATATAAGCAGTATTGCGAGCCAGAGTACACCGCCAGAAGCTACCAAGACGGGTGGGGTATTTGCGTCAAATACTTTTACGAGGAAGATGTCATATCACCCAAAAAGGGTGGTCGGATGACTGCTGAAGAATTTGGGCGGATGTTCACCAAAAGTAGAGCATATCCAGCTAATACGGGAAAAGTTTATGGCGGCCAACGCTGCTAATGGGGGGTGTTATGGCTAATAAAAAAACCGTGCTTGAAATTGTCGAAGAAAAGTGCATAACAATAAAAAATTGCTGGAAATGGACTGGGGCAACCAACAACGAAGGAAAGCCAATAATTAGGCGGTTTGGCATAATTTTAAATACCAAACGTGCTTTGAAAGAAGAAATTGATGGAATAACGTATCCCAGAAACCTAATCATTAGATCGGCTTGCGATAACGATCTGTGCTGCAACCCCGATCACTTGGAAGTAGTTACCATCAAAGATAACTTTTCAAGGATTGTACAGACACGGAAGGCGGCTGATAAACAGCGCACAGCATTGTATTCTGTAGAGCGCAATTCCAAAACCAAACCAGGCGGATGTTGGGAATGGCAGGGCACTGTTAGAACAACGCAGGCTTATGGCGAACAACCCGTCATAGGTAGAAATGGCAGGCAGGTTATTCTCAGACAAGCTTTGTATGAGGAACAAACTGGCGAGAAGCTAACGAAAGAGCAGTACGTTTCAGCCAAGTGTGGTAATTCTTTATGCTGCAATCCCGAGCACCTATTTGTCATTACGAAACCAAAGCAGAAAAGGGTGCGTAAAAAATCATTCGACATCATCGCAAACGGATGAACAAACAAAAGGATTGGAAAATGAAAACAGGTTCATGGAAAAACCCCAGGACAATCGACGAGGCTGTAGGGGATGCGGCTATTGCCCGTGTCGTAGAACTGGAAAATCAGTTAGAGAAGGAACAAGCAAAGAGCAAGCGATTAGAAAAACAATTGCTTGAGGTCAGAATATATCTTTGCGACTTGCATACAGACCTCATGCTTCAATGTCTAAAGTCGGAAAAGACCGGCGAGGATTGGCGCAAACTTTTGAACGAAATGTATGCCTTAATAAAAAAATTGATAGGGTTTGAAAATGAAAATCATAAATGAACTGTTAAAAATTTCAAACAAAAAAAACGCCAAAACACTTGATGAAGCGATAGCCTACATTCGGGAACTGGAGGCCGAGCGAGATGAAGAAATGAACGAGCGCATGAGGCTAGAGGAGCAGCTACGTGACACAAGAGAATCGCTTGAGACGGTTATGGAAACGTTAAAAAACTTAATTGCAGATGTTCAATATGCAAGAAACAATAATCAAATTGTTAAATGAACAACAAAGCGAGATCATGAAATTAAAAAAGCGCATGATCGAGGAACGCGCCGAGAGTATAAAGTTGGAAAAGCGCATTTACAAGGCGATGCCGTGGTTGCAGCCAGTTACAGAAAAGATGAGGGAGAGGCAAAAAAAATGATATCGAGAATTGTTGAATCAAGCAACGGCGTACATTTAATTGTGGAGCGCAGCAAAGGAGAAGATACGCAGTTAGATAAGGTGGAAATCTACACAATTCCAGCTTATAAATGGGAAGTTGTGCAAGCTGTTGTAAATGAAGGTGCTCAGCATTGCGCTTATGAATTGAAAAATATCCCAGAAACCCACACGCAGCGGCTGGCCGTGCTTTTTATGGCGCTGGAGCAATGCACACGGGAGCAGGTAGACAGCATTGTTAAACGCTGGAGCGAACTCGAGTACACGCAATTACGATCCCTTTATGAGCTTGTAGAGGGTGATGACCCACCGAGCGAGACCGAGCGAACATTTGGGGGATGCGCCGGCTGGCGTGCTGCGATTCTCTGGGGCATGGCAAGAAAAGTGTGATATACTTCAATTGTCAGTTTGGCGGCTGGCGATTGAACTTACGGCATGGAGCCCGCAATGTTGCGGTGTCTTGAAAAGTTTAAGCGTAACTTGTGTCGTGAGTTCATATCGCTTAAGCCGTCTCACGCCAGAGGCCAAGACACCACAGCGTTGTGGGTTTTTCTTTTGGCGGTAACAATGTTCCTGGCCGTACTCCACACGATAGTAAGAGCCGCAATTGGGGCTGCGTGGAAGAAAACCGAGACACGGTATGCCGCAAGGCTAGGGGGCAGTTCCCGAACAATCCGTGCGACTGGCCGAACCGTCAAGTCGGGGGTTTAAGGCGGGCACCCAGCCTTAACATGACGGACCGCGAAAGCGGGGTGATAATACCTACTCCTCCCTATCTCACTGGAGCATTTTTTATTTTAAATTTATGCTCGTGGGGTAGGGGGGGCCTTTGGGTGATTCCTACCCACGGCACCACCTTACGACCTTACGGCCAAAGACCCTACAGACCTTGGGGTTATGGTAACAAAGTTACTCCACTGCTACTTTCCTTGCCGTCGCTTCCTTTATGGCATCGTGTTAAAATTCTCACACTTTCCCTATGAAGTATGGTAACATTGTTACTCTTACGAACGGAGGATTGTATGGAGATTAGGGATATACCGCTGAAGGATATACGCCTTGATGGTGCTACGCAGATTAGGGTGGAGCATGACAAGGAGACGATTGAAGCCTATGCTGAAGCCATGGGTTCGGGTTCGATATTTCCCCCTGTTGTGGTGTTTAACGATGGGGTTGATAACTGGCTGGCTGATGGGTTTCATAGGTACTTTGCTGCCAAGAAGAACAAGGCTAAGGATATTGCGGCGGATGTACGCAGCGGCGATAAGCTGGATGCGCAGAAGTATGCGTTCACGGCAAATACTGAGCGTGGATTGTCGTTGTCTAGGAAGGACAAGCGCAAGTTGATAATCATGATGTTGTCGCACCCTGAGACAAGCCATATGACAAATGCGGCTATTGCACGGCAGGTCGGTGTAACGAAGGTCACGGTGGGTCGAATCAAGGCAGAGATTGGGAATGCAGACACGGCAAAACCCGTTATCGAGAACACCAAAGCCGATGAAGAAGATAGCGATACCGTTGTAGAGCCATTAAAACACGCTATAAGCGCACATCCTGACGTGGATGAGCTACTGGCTACCATTGAGGAATTAAACGCCGAGAATCAACGTTTAAGGGATGCGTTGGCGGCTGCTCAGTGGGATGCTACTGAGATAGAGAAGATAGACGTAGGAGATACGTTGAAGGAGTTGAGGGAGCAGATACGGGTATTGGAGATGGAATTATCCACGGCAAAGGATAGTCGGGATATGTACCAGAATCGTAATGCCGAGCTACTGCGTACGGTAAACGCACTCAAAACAAGATTGAGGAGTTGAAATGTCATGGTTAATAAGTCAAGCCTTAATGAACTCGCTTTGTTCGCAGGAGCAGGGGGAGGGATTCTTGGAGGAAAACTGCTTGGATGGCAAACAGTGTGCGCCGTTGAATGGGAGCCATATCCCGCAAGCGTATTGTGCGCCCGACAAAATGACGCAATTCTCACGCCTTTCCCGATTTGGGATGACATACAAACCTTTGACGGAAAGCCGTGGAGAGGAATTGTTGACGTTGTATCTGGCGGGTTTCCATGCCAAGACATCAGCGCAGCAGGAAAAGGCGCAGGAATTGACGGAGAGCGAAGCGGAATGTGGAGGCACATGGCACGGGTGGTTGGCGAAGTACGACCCCGCTACGTGTTCGTGGAAAACTCGCCAATGCTCGTTAATCGAGGACTTAGCAGAGTCCTTGGCGATCTTACCGAAATCGGGTATGACACGAGATGGCTTGTTATGGGGGCTGCCGACGTTGGCGCACCGCACCGTAGAGACCGTATTTGGATTCTCGGTACCGACACCAGTTTCAAGCGATGCGACATCGGGGGCGGTGATAGGGAAGAACGACACCCATTACACAACATCAACGGGAATGCCAAGAAAGGTGAATCAGAACGGGAAAGACGGTTCAGTGGGATTAGGACGACTGGTGCAGATGTGGCCAACGCCGACAGTTTGCGGAAATTACAACCGCAAGGGAGCAAGCAAGACGAGCGGGGATGGATTAGCGACGGCAGTGAGGAATTGGCCAACTCCACTTGCCACGGATTGGAAACCAAGGGGGCCGAACAGCAAACAGCAGGGACTGGCGGAAAAAGTCAAGTATTGGACTACACCAACTGCGCACAACGCCAAAGAAACGAATGCTCCAAGCGAACACAAGAGAAATACACCAACATTGACCGCCCAAGTGAATTGGCCGACACCAAGAGCGTTTATGTACAAGGACAGTACAGTAGACCGTGGGAAGTTCAATTTGGGCGAGAAAGTTGGTGGGAAGTTGAACCCAACGTGGGTCGAGTGGCTGATGGGGTGGCCGCTAGGGTGGACAGACTTAAAGCCATTGGAAACGGACAAGTCCCACTGTGTGCAGCAGAAGCATGGAGAATACTGACATGGAGCGATTACTAATCACACTGGCCGAGCCGGCGGCGTACGGTAAACGCACTCAAAACAAGATTGAGAGCTTAAGGGGAGGTTAACCATGTCACCGGCATTTCTGGCCTTTGCGCAGGCGGATTTGAAAAATGAAGACCGAAAAGTTTGGGCAATTATGATGTGTTACGTAGACGATGCGATGGAGATAAGGCATCCATTTAGTGCTATGGCGGAAGAGTTGGGAATCAGGCCGTCAAATTTTTCTAGGGCACTTAATAATCTATGCGATGAGGGTATCTTCATACGCAGGAAAAGGAACGGTCGAACTGTGCAGATATGGCTAAACACTGAGTATGGATTGAATACGAAGAATCACGTAGTCGCACTAGATGACGCACGCAAGAACAGAGAAAGTAAGACTTAAGAAGAAAAAAAATCAAAAGATGAGTGTTTACAAGGGTTTACACGACACTAAAGTCTTAGGTTTGAAGACATGAAGTCTTAGAAGTGAAGATATGAAGTCTTAAAAAATATGGGCAAACTAAGACTTTATGTATATAATACCTATACTTGAAGTATCAAAAAGGAGTGTGTTCATGAGACCAAAAGACGAAAACAAGAGCAAGCGTGGTTTGGTAAAGTATGACCACAACCCGTTTGTCGTCAATGCTGTAGCCAACACCAAGCAAGGAGTGAAGCGAATCAGCAATAAGGATGGTAACCGGATGATGGTTGTGAGCGAGAACACGGGAGAAATCGTTGCGCCGGCAGGGTTTTGGCAGGCGCATGATGTCGATAAAACCCAGTTTGTGAAACTTTATGTGAACGGAGTAAAGGCTTTCAAAGATTTGACTTCGGCAGGTACTAAGGTTTTTGAAGTGCTTTATTTAACAGTTCAAGAGGCTACCGGTAGGGATTTTCTGTATCTGAGCTTTATCGAGGTCGACCAGCAGGTTACACCAATGAGTAAAGCCACTTTCATGAAAGGCATGAGGGAGTTAATTTTGAAGGATTTTATTGCCGAAAGCATGGTTCAGAACAAGTATTACCTGAACCCTGATTACATGTGGAATGGAGACCGTCTAGCATTCATTAAGGAATATAGGAAGGTTAAGAGCAGGCCAAAACTTGATTAACAGAAGTTGCAGAATGAAAGACTGCGGCAGGGGTATCTGGATATTTTTTGATTTTATGTAGCGGGGGAAGAGTAAATGTTGAAGTTAAGAGAGCACCAAGAAGACGGTGTGGAGAAGCTGAGAGAGAATTTTAAGAGGGGTATCAAGCGGCAGATATTCTATGCGGCCACCGGATATGGAAAAACTGAATTAGCCATTTTCCTCATGGATGCGGTGCGGAAGAACTATAAGCGGGTTGCGTTTGTATGCGATAGGCTGGTGTTGGTGAATCAAACCAGTGCCAGGTTAACCAAATACGGCATTCCCCACGGTGTATTACAAGCCAAGCATGAGAAGTATGACCTGAATGAGCGCATACAGGTGGTAAGTGCCCAAACCATGGAGAAAAGACCAGAAGTTAAAGATGCGTTCGAGCTGTTTATCATCGATGAAGCACATCAATTGAGGCGCAAGACGGTGGAGTTCATCAAGAAGAATCCCGACATGAAGGTAATAGGGTTGACTGCTACCCCATTCACTGCGGGATTGGGTGAAGTCTATCAAACGGTGGTTTCTAATCGAACTACATCATGGCTTGTGGAGCAGAAGTGGCTATGCCCTTTGCGTGTGTATATTTCGAAAGAGATTGACATGGAAGGGGCTAAGACTGTAGCGGGTGAGTGGTCATCTGCTGAAGTGGCGGAGCGTGGTATCAAGATAACGGGCGACATTGTGGCGGAATGGGAAAGTAAAACCATGGCTATATTTGGCAAGCCTGAAAAGACGGTTGTTTTCTGTGCGGGCGTAGCGCATGGGCAAGAATTGGTAAGGGAGTTTGCAAGGAAGGGTTATAACTTCGTAAGCCTGAGCTATCTTGATGAGGATAACTTCAAGAAGGAAGTGGTTTCTGAGTTTGAAAAGCCTGATTCAACGATTCATGGATTGATTGCTACGGACATTCTCACAAAGGGGTTCGATTGCCCTGCGGTGAAAATCGGCGTATCGGCAAGACCGTTCAAGAAGTCTTTATCATCCCACATCCAACAGATGGGGCGGGTAATGCGTTCGCATCCTGATAAATCCTTCGGTCTCTGGCTTTGCCATAGCGGGAATTACATCCGTTTTCAAGAGGATTGGGACAATGTTTATGAGCAGGGTGTAACGAGCCTAGAGCACCTAGACAAAGCCCACAAAGAGCCAACCAAGAAGAAGAAGTCGGATTCCAAGTGTCCTAAATGCGGGTTTCTGTGGAAACGTGGGGCTATATCCTGTACGGCTTGCGGTTTCACTAAGGAGCGCACCAGCGGGGTTATAGTCAAAGCTGGAAAGATGGAACAGTTCAGTGCGGAAGCGATGCGGTCGGATCCGATGCAGAAATTTTACTCTGAATTGATAGCATACGGGATGCTAAAGGGTTTCAAACCAGGGTGGGCAAGCAACCAGTTCAAGCAGAAATATGGGAAGTGGCCAAACAATCTAATCTCAAAGCCTGCTGACCACATATCGCTTGGTACGAAGAAGTGGATAATGAGTCGGAATATTGCCTATGCTAAAGCCATGAATCGTAACCCAATGAAACTTTAAGGAATCGTTATGCAGTCTTTCTTGGAGTTTGCGCAGGGGCATGGGCTGATTCTTGATTCGTTGGTGCATGACAAATGGGTTTCTGTACCAACGGAAGACCATCCGCACAAGAGGAATGGCCGTTATAAGTTCATGGGTTCAATCGGGTGGGTACATAACTGGGCGACAATGACAAAGCCTGTTATGTGGCGTGGCGGCAAGCCTGTATCGTTTGCTGAATTGCGGCAGATGAAGGAAAAAGCCGATAGGGATTTGAGGTTGGCTAATGAAAAGGCAGCTAAACGGGCGGAGTGGATACTTACTCAAACCACGGCAGATATCCATGAGTATCTCAAACGGAAAGGGTTTCCTGATGAACGTGGCAACATCTGGGAGCCTGAAATAGGTACGCGCCTGCTGGTAGTGCCGATGCGGGTAGGTCGTAAGATAGTCGGGTGTCAATTAATTGACAGTGACGGCGGCAAGAAGTTTCTTTCAGGGCAGGTAACCAATGGTGCGGTTCATGTATTCGATAGCCAGGGTGTGCCGATTTTCTGCGAGGGGTATGCCACTGGGCTGAGTGTGCGGGCGGCTATGCGGGCGGCTAGAATGAGGTTTACCATATACGTTTGCTTCAGTGCATCCAACATGGTGAAGATAGCCAATACTGTATCTGGTGGGTTTGTTGTTGCGGACAATGATGAAGCGGGATTGTCGGCGGCGGGGGCAATAAAAAAACCCTACTGGGCAAGCGATAAAGCCACTGAGGATTTTAACGATTACCAGGGTAGGGTAGGCTTGTTTGTTTCTGCAATGAAGATCAAACTATTTTCGATGAATGTATGCCCAAAGTTTCAGAAATGATTTCTCGATGTAGTTGATATTCTGCCTAGATGTGTTGTGCGTTTCGCAGATAGCATCTATGGCAATGCCTTGGCTTAGTTTCTTGAGGATGGCATAGTTTCTATGCGCCAGTTCCCCATCTTTTCGGACAATGTAAATGTATTGCTCAAGGGTTGGAAATTTCACAAACGTCCAAGGTGGTACATCGGTCTTGGTTTCTTTAATGGGGACATATCCCAGGCAGTCACGTAGTCTCATTTGGTTTCCTCCAAAAATTGTTTTAGGATTTCAACTTGTTTGGCTTGCATGGCTTTCCTAGCTTCAGCGGCAGCACGGGCGGCCAGCGTCCATGAGTTAGTTTCTTTGAATGTGGTGGCCAAGGCAGCATCGGCGGCAGCACATTCAGCAGCAGCAGCAACTGACCAAGCAGTTGAATCATGATAAGCAACATCGCCAGCGGCAGCCCAAGCTGCGTAAGGCGCGGCATAAGGGTTATCGGGGATTGCAGAATCGGCGGCAATATGGGCGGCTAATAGTTCGTCATCTGTTGCCAGACCATTTGCATACCTATCAGCAACCTCAAAGGCAAGTTTAGAGGTATCAGGCATCAAATTTTGCACTTCACTTGCAAAAAGGCAGGCAAGTTTTACCCGTTTACGCTTATCAACCAGCTTATTGACACACCAAACAGCATCAAAAAAACCATTTGATTCGAGTATCGTGGTAACGGCTAACGGCTCATCGTCTGGTTTTGTTTTCCCAAGATGTGCAAGCAATTTATCCCAATTTGATGAAGACAAATGCAATTTTCTAATCTCGTTCAGGGTTGTTTTCATGGGGTGTCCTTTAAAAATTGTTTGAGTATTTCTAGCATTTTTTTGTGAGTGTTTGCTCTTGCTGTAGGTCCTCGAAAGATAAAAATAGCCTCCAAGACAAGCGGAGCCACTTTTCCTGGTTCCCCTTGTGTGGCAGCATACGCAACCCTGTCTGTACAGCTCAAGTCTCGCCTAGCAAGTAGAGTATGAGCAGCCTCTAGCTCGTGCTCGGTCACCAAGCCGTTTGCATAACTCTCGCATACGTCTAGTGATACAGCACCAAACCGACTCATCAACTCCTGTACTTCTCTTGCGAAAAGTACTGTAAGCCGCATCTTTTGATATTTATCACAGAAGTGTTGAACGCACCACAGCGCATCTAAAGTTCCGTTCGATTCCAGCACCGTAAGCAAGTGCAAGGGCTCATCATCAGCAGAGGCCTTATTGAGATGTCTTAGCAAGGTTTCCCAGAAGTCTTGACAAGGGTGGTGCTTTCTGATCTCGTTTAGAGTTGTTTTCATTTGATTTCCTCCAAAAAACGGTTAAATATCTCGTCTCGTTTTTCGTCATAGTCATCTTTGACTTTCTCACCCGCCCATTTGCGTGATACGCATAGTCGGTTTCTTTATCGTGGTGTACATAGTTTCTCCTAGTTAGTTTGCTGGCGTTAAATCGCCTAATACGTGTGTTTTGCGTTTAATGATTTTGTGCATTACAGGAGGCTTGTACCCAAAAGCACCGATAAACTGGGCTTTACAATCTTCAATGTATTGCTTCGCTTTCTCGATGGTTGAAAACACTTGACAATCTACCCATTTACCACGATTGTCAAATTTGACCGCGTAACAATCCACCTTGGTAACTTTTATTCCCATGCTTTCCATTTCAGCAATTTGCGCTTTGGTGTAGTTTCTGATTCTAATATCGGTTATTTGTGGCATGCTCAATCCTCCAGTCTCGTAGCAGTCAAAAGCATCTCGCCATCTTTGAAAATAAACTCGTGCGCGGCATCTAAATCCAGATAACCAGCATCTTGTACTGCTTTTTCAATGGCTTGCGCTTCGTTCGCACCTGAATATGTGCCAAGCTCATCCCCATTTTTCCAGCTAACGATGTATTCAAAAGACTCAGAGATGACGTATTGATCTGATGTTAGGGTTAGCGTTTCGGGGCGTTGGCTTACGCTGTCAACCGGTCGGATTTCTATTGATGGTGGGTTGACTTCATCCCAATTTGCTTCGGCATCGCTCGCCCATGCCTGAATCATGATTTCATCAAAATGTTTACGTTTGTGCTTTGTTTCTAAAAATGCTCGGATAGCGTTTAATCCGGCTGCGTTTACGGTTATGTATTTCATCTTTTTCTCCATTTAATGCCCCTTTCGGGGCGGGTTTCTTTACTCTTGCGCTGTGCCGCCAAATATTGCACCAGGTCGGTACTCGTGCAAAGATGCCTGCAGATTGCCAAGGGTGCTAGTGCCATACTCAAATGCTCCTAGCATCGGCTTTTGAGTCAGTAGACTATGCAAAGCGGCGCGACATTCTCGCAGTAGCGCAGCTTGTTCGTTTATCAAAACGGATTGGCCTGCGGCTATGGCATCCGCCATGGTTATAGTTTCTTTATCAACCATCTCGGCAGCTGCGGAATAATTTGAAGCATCAGCCCCAAACTCCAGTTTGTCAGCGGCTTCGCGCAAGGCGTTGATCAACATTCCGTGGTAAGCGATTTGCTCCATCTCAATCTCCAGTTTGCCCCTTGCGGGGCGGGTTTATTACTCGTGCAGCTTGAATCGGCCAATGATTTTGCCGTTGAAGTCAATCACATTGCGGTACGCGTTGGCAGTGTCACCCGATTCGATTCGGTCGGCCACATTCCTAAGAATACGGACAATTTCGGGTTTTGCCGTCTCTGCGTTGTGCTCGTCCCATCCGTCAAATGCTTCGGTATCGCAGTTAAAAAACAATTCAAATTTCATAATTTCCCCTTTGTTGCAAAGATTTTATTGTATATTAAAAAACAATGTTTGTAAAAAAACCCCACAGTTAGTGGGGTCTTGGTAACATTGTTACAGGCGATTATCTTCGGCGAGCGACATGATTCGCTGTTTTGCTATCACGAGAATATCAAGCATGGTAAAGCCTATCAGCTGGGCAGCTTTCTTGAGTGTCTCGATTTCCCTTTGCAGATATTGGTTTAGCTCTGGGTCATCACGGTCGGGCTGCGTGATACACAAAATTGCGTGGCTTGCGTTTTGCTCTAGGATTTCCTTGGCAATTTCTCGGACATGTAGCGGCACAGAATTCACCGTACCTTTAAAAATAACCTTATGGGTTGTGTTCTCCTGCCAGAAAGGAATTATCTTATAGTCACGGTCTAAAGTCATGAGCGTGACGGATGATCTGCCGTCGGTGAAGTCGGTGGCTAGGTGCAGGCGGAAAAAGTCTTTTACATCTTGAGGTTTGGCCATTACTTTGCCAGTTTTCAAACGGTCCGATAGTTCACGTTTCGCCATCTCTATCACACTCGGATAATCGCCTTTTGCCAGCGCATGGGCCAGCTCGGCGCGGGCCTGGGATATCTGGTGTGGGGTCATTTTCCAGCTCCGTAGAAAATGCAGCCGCTGTTGTCGGGCTCTTGCAGCCCTTGAGCGGTATAGTACGGCTCGCCACAGCCCATTAACCAATCATGGGCAAAAGCCACTAAAAAAAGAATGGCCAGTATTAGGGCGATGAGCCCAAGGATAAAATCAATTTTAGATTCTTTCATCTTTTTCTCCATTTAATGCCCCAATCGGGGCGGGTTGCTTAAAAAACTAGGCCACGAACGGCCACGATCTGGCCATTCTCACGAATGGCATCGGGCCCAGTGTCTGGCGCGTACACATCACGCCCAGCGCGTGACGACCCAGCGGGGCCGGCCTCGCGCTTGAGCGCGTCCAGCACCATGCCCGACACAATGTACGTAACCCCATCTCTGGGGGCGGGTATGCCTTCCACTGCCCCAAAGTTTTGGGACACAATCCGTGCCCCTCCTAGCGCACCGCAGGCGGTACGCAGCGTGCCCACGCGGGCGAGTGTGCCCGATGGTGGTAGGGTTCCCACACCCTCGATAGTCAGGGCGTGGGGGGTTAAATTGATAAATTCAGTCATGGTTTTCCTTTCAGTTAAATTTTAAGGGCTGCCAGTGCTGCCCAGGGTGATACAGGCTCGGCCTGAATGGGTGCGGCCTTTTCTGCCTTGCGTGCAGCTTTCGCAGCTCGGGCTGCTTCAATCCGTGCTTCTTCTTCGGCTAGTGCAGCCTCCAGGCGTGAGAACTCGGCCACTTCCTCAGCCTCTTCCAGGCTCATCGGGACCTCGGAATGTGGACCGAGACGGTCACCATAAGGGCCGCGCCACTGTACAAGCCATGCGCCATGCACTGGGTCGGATGGCTCACGCAGCTCGATACTGCTGGCGTGATCGGCCACAGTCCCAAAATATCGGGTGCCGTCAGCGAAAAAATAGGCTCCAGCTAGCCCATAGAAATCCGTAGGGCGCGCCCAGAATAACGGCTCACCCTGCTCGCCTCGGTGTGTGGGCAAGTGTGGGCCTTTGCAGTGGCCCAAGACTCGGCGCACTTGCCAACGGTCGTGCTCCGCGTCTTTCTCGGCGCGGGCGGCCAACACCTCGGGGCTCTCTTCCCCGAAGATGGCATTTAAAAACTTCTCTTCTAGGCTCATAGGGAAACCCTCCCACTTGCCCACTTGGTGGGCGACACTACATCAGCGGGGATGTAGGCCTTGCCAAAAGAGGCCATTAGGTCGGCCTTCTTCTGCTCGGCCGGTGTGAGCTTGCGCTCTTTCACGCTGGCCTTGTGGCCTTGGGCCACCAACTCGGCGGCCACTTGCTCGGCCATTTCGCGGCCTTGCACGCAGGCCACGACTTCCGTCACCCAGCGGGGATTGACTTCCCCATCCAGGTGACGAATCAGAACGTTAAAATACATAAGAATCTCCGGTGTGTTGCAATTCGCCCATTTTACTAAAAAAAAATTTACTGTCAAATAACAACCCTACAAAACGGTAGGGAATTGTAACAAAGTTACTCGGTCGGGCTGCGTCCATGTGGTGCATCGGTCGGGTGCAGGTGGTCGGGCTGCGGTCGGTGTGGTGTGGTGGTGCAGGCGGTCGGGTCGGTATCGAGTGGGCAGGCAACAAGCGGGACATCAAGCCATGGCAAGACAGTCCAATCAGTCAAAACCACATAAGCACAATAGAACACAACCAGCGAATACATAAGAGACTAAGTAGACTAATCAAACTAGACTAATCACGCCCTTGACATAACAACCGATAGGGTATAATCTGAGCACAGTCCACAAACAGACTCAAAAGATATGACAGACGTCCCAATTAAAGAAAAGCTCCAAAACACCAAAATACCCGATAAATCGGGGAAGAATTTGGTAAGAGCATGCAGCAAGACTAGGGATAATCTTACGCTACACATCAGACGTACTCTCCAGAACGCTCACGCAGCCGCCTCTAGCATCACCCCAACGGCCATAAAAGCCCTTGTAATTCAACAACTTACGCTGATAGCCACATCTAAGAAAAGCAAGGATGCAGACCGTCTAAAAGCACTCCAACTCCTCGGCGAACTGCGAGAGGTGCAGGCTTTTGGCTCAAAGACAGCGGATCCACTCGCAGTACAACATGATAGCACATCAGCGGCCGAGACTCTACTCGAAGAACTCAGAGCAGCGCAGAAGCTAACAGCCACTGACATAAAGCCAAAGGAAATCAAACACTTAGATGACGTTGAGGGGGGTGCGGTCGAGAATGGGCAGGATGGCGAGAGTACGGGTGGGCAGGAGGGCGTTTCGGGCGATGCGCATGGCACACATATACATGCTACCCCACTCAAACAATCTACTCCGCTCGAAGCTACCCCACTCGAACAATCTACCCCGCTCAAACAATTTGATTTTGATACCCCTATCGTCAACTCGCCCTTGATGCGTATTGACCATGCAGAAAACCGAGCAAAAGTGATAAATGCGTTGAAGAATCGTTTGTCAACACGGGACATTGTGAGTAAAAATTCATAGTTTTGTGGTGTTATTCATAGTGGTTTTGGGATGATGGGTTGTATAAACCCGTGTTTTTCGAGACCAGTGCCTAAAAAATTGGCAAGATAAGTGAAGGGGGGTGGGTTGTGATTTTTGATAGGGGTTGTGGTTTTATCATTTGGCAGATATGCCCCCTTGTGTTTTGGGGTGTGGGTATATATTTTTGGGGTATGTGAAAGGTGAAGGTTAAGTATATGACTCCGGCGCAGAGGGCGACGTATGTTGTTATATGTGAGTGGTGGAAGCAGTTTGGGTATGGGCCGACGATTAGTGATGTGATGGCGGTGTTGGGGGAGAAGGGTAGGGAGAATGTTGTAAGGAAGATAGCGGTGTTGGTGAGGAAGGGATTTTGTGTGAAGTTGGAGGGTGGTACTCATCGGAGCATAATGCCGAAGGGGTATGTGCCTAAAGAGGTTAGACCTAAGAGGAGTAAGAAGGATGTTACAGAAAGTGGTGGAGTGGTTTCAAAAGGCGGTTCCGAATCCTGATGATAGGAATTTTCATGTTCAGTTGGGATGTCATTTAGAGGAGCTAGCTGAGATGTTAGATAGTTTGAAGGGCAAGACAGACAGGGATAAATTGCGTATTAGTACGTGGGTAAATGGGATAAATTACATGGCTTTGTCATTTAAGCGTATGTATATTGAGGTTGAAGTTAAGGACAGGAAAGAGTTTTTGGATGCTTTGGCAGATCAGGTTGTTACGGCAAGTGGGTTAGCGTATATGAAGACTATGGATTTACCTACGGCATTGGAGAGGGTGAATGAGTCCAACTTTAGTAAGTTTGTGGATGGCAAGCCTGTGTTTGATGCTAATGGGAAGATAGTGAAGGGTAAGGATTATCAAAAGCCTGATTTGACTGGGTTGTATGAGTGAGTTAGTTGAGTTACTGTCTGGGTTAGATGAGGAGTCTTTGGCCAAGTTTGTTCGTGGGTTACCTGCTAGCAAGATGGCTGAGATGGCTGAATTAGTCCGGCAGTATCGGAGGAATAAGCAGGCTGAGTTAGCTAGGGGGGATTTTTTAGAGTTTGTGAAGATGATGTGGCCAGGATTTATTTATGGCCGGCATCATAAGATATTGGCTGATGTGTTTAACAGGGTTGCCAGTGGTGAGTTGAAGAGGGTGACCATATCGATACCGCCTCGTCATACAAAGAGTTTGTTTGCCTCGTACTTATTTCCTGCGTGGTTTCTTGGGAAGTTTCCTGAGAAAAAGATAATGCAAGCATCCAACACGGCCGAGTTGGCGGTTGGGTTTGGTAGAAATGTACGGAACTTATTGGATGGTGAACAATATGGAGAAGTTTTCCCTGACGTTGGGTTGAGGAAGGATTCAAAAGCGGCTGGAAGATGGAACACCAACAAAGATGGGGAATACTTTGCCGTTGGGGTTGGTGGAACGATGACTGGTAAGGGTGCGGACATTATGATTATTGATGACCCGCATACGGAACAGGAAGCAAAGCAGGCGGAGCACAATCCTGCGGTATTTGATTCGGTGTATGAATGGTATACATCTGGACCACGGCAACGTCTACAACCTGGCGGGGCAATAGTCATCATTCAAACTCGCTGGTCTAAACGGGATTTAATTGGTAGGGTACTGAAGGATTCCGTGCAGAGGGACGGTGAGGAATGGGAGGTAGTTCAGTTGCCTGCGATTATGCCATCGGGAAAACCTTTATGGCCTGAGTTCTGGTCATTGGAGGAATTGACTGCACTTAGGAATGAGTTACCAAATGCCAAATGGCAGGCTCAGTATCAGCAGGAACCTACGTCAGACAGTGCGGCATTGATTAAGAGGGAATCGTGGAAGATATGGGACAGTGAGCATCCGCCGCATTGTGAGTTTACCCTTATGGCATGGGATACGGCTTTTGAGAAAAACAACAGGGCAGACTATTCGGCTTGTACGATATGGGGTGTGTTCTATAAGGAAGATGATAATGGGGTAATGCAGCCCAATATCATTCTCTTAAATGCCGTGAGGGATAGGGTTGAGTTCCCTGAGTTGAAGAAGTTAGTATTGAAGTTGCATAAGGAATGGGAACCTGATGCAACGATTATTGAGAAGAAGGCATCGGGAGCACCTTTGATATATGAGCTTAGGTCTATGGGTGTACCAGTATCGGAGTTCACGCCAGTAAGAGGAAATGACAAGATATCACGACTTAATGCAGTGAGTGACATATTTGCATCGGGTAGAGTATGGGCACCTAATAAGCATTGGGCGGAAGAAGTAATAGAAGAAGTAGCGAGTTTTCCATCTGGTGACCACGATGATTACTGTTTTATCGCAGGAACCATGATAACCATGGCAGACATGACGGAAAAACCAATAGAGCAAATTCAAATAGGTGACATGGTTCATACGCCTGATGGTGCTTGCAAAGTAACGGCAGCAGGATTGACAGGATACAAAACAGTCATTGAGCTAACAACAGAAAGCACACAATTAGTTGGAACGGCCAATCACCCAATATTTTGTGATGGCAATTGGATACCGTTTGTTTTATTGAAGGCGGGGCAAAAAATTCACAAACAAGACGGAAGCAGAGAAGAAATTATAGGGATGCGTTCTGTTAAGCAAAAGCACGTTTACAACCTAACAGTTGACACATCTCACACGTATTACGCAAACAAATTGTTAGTTCATAATTGCGATACTGTATCAATGGCCTTAGCCAGATTTAGAAAAGGCGGGTATATTACTACCAATTTGGATGAAGAAGAGAGTCATAGTTGGGTGCAGGCGCACCGCAAACCGTATTACTAAAGGAACAGAAAATGACAATGGAAAACACGGCAGGCATTATGGGTTTAATGCCAGAACCACAGATAGATGAGCCGATTGAGATTGAGGTAGTTGACCCAGAAAGCGTTGACATACGGATTGGGCCTGTCGAGATTGTGCTTATGCCTGAGCCTAAAACTGCGGAAACCTTTAATGCAAACTTGGCTGAGTACATTGACGAAAGCGTACTTGAGGGTTTGGCATCTGATTTGATGAGCGAATTTGATTCAGATGTTGAGGCAAGGAAAGAGTGGATTAACACTTATGTAGATGGTATTCAGTTGCTTGGCATGAAACTGGAGGAGAGGTCAGAGCCTTGGTCTGGCGCGTGTGGGGTGTACCATCCTTTGCTGGCTGAGGCGTTGGTGAAGTTCCAATCTGAAGCGATTATGGAAACTTTTCCTGCGCAAGGTCCAGTGAAAACCAAGATTATTGGCAAAGAGGATTCTGAAACCAAGTCAGCGGCAGACCGAGTTCACCAAGACATGAACTATAAGTTGACTGAGACCATGCCAGAGTACCGTGCAGAGCATGAGCGTTTGCTATGGGGTTTGGGTTTAGCTGGTAATGCTTTTAAGAAAGTGCATTACGACCCTACGTTGGGTAGGCCTGTGGCATCGTTTGTTCCTGCGGAAGATATTGTTGTGCCGTATGGTGCAGCAAGTTTAGAGACGGCGGACAGAATGACGCACATCATGCGGAAAACACCCAATGAATTGCGCAAGTTACAGGTAAGCAAGTTTTACAGGGACATTGAGTTATCGGAGCCATCAGATACTTTTGACGAAGTGGAAAAGAAGATAGCGGACAAGATGGGGTTCAGTGCAGAGATAGACGGCAGATACAAGATACTTGAAATGCACGTTTACCTAGACCTAGAAGGGTATGAGGATAAAGATAAAGACGGCAACATGACAGGCATTGCTTTGCCATACATTGTGACTATTGAAAAACAAACGGCAACAGTATTGTCTATTCGAAGAAATTGGTATGAGGATGATGAGTTAAAACTTAAACGCCAACATTTTGTCCATTATGGATATGTGCCATCGGGATTTGGGTTTTACTACTTTGGCTTGATTCACTTGATAGGCGCATACGCAAAGTCAGGAACATCCATCATACGTCAATTAGTTGATGCAGGAACGTTATCCAATCTGCCTGGTGGGTTTAAGACAAAAGGGCTAAGGGTAAAGGGTGATGATACTCCTATCGCACCTGCTGAATTTAGGGATGTTGATGTACCAAGCGGCACAATCAAAGACAACATCATGACCTTGCCCTATAAAGAACCAAGCCAAGTGCTAATGGTTCTGATGGATAAGATTATTGAGGAAGGGCGCAGGTTTGCATCAGCGGCAGATTTGAAGATTGCCGATATGTCTGCTCAAGCCCCAGTGGGTACAACGTTAGCCATATTAGAGCGCACACTCAAAATCATGAGCGCAGTACAGGCACGTATCCACAATAGCATGAAGCAAGAGTTCAAATTGCTCAAGGCTATCATCAGGGACTACACCCCAGAGGATTACGACTACGAACCCGAAGATGGTTCAAAGAAAGCCAAGAAATCCGATTACGACCGTGTTGACATTATTCCAGTGAGCGACCCAAACGCCGCCACAATGAGTCAGAAAATTGTGCAATATCAAGCGGTTATACAGTTATCGCAGACAGCACCTCAGCTATACGATTTGTCACAATTGCATCGTCAAATGTTGGAAGTATTGGGTATTAAAAACGCATCAAAGCTAGTGAAGCTAGAGGAAGATAACAAGCCAAAAGACCCGATAACGGAAAACATGGATGTGTTGCGGATGAAGCCATTGAAGGCTTTTGCATACCAAGACCAAGAAGCGCATATAGCGGCGCACATGGCATTTATGCAAGATCCCATGACGATGCAAATGATTGGTCAAAATCCCATGGCACAACAGATGATAGCGGCATTGCAAGCGCATATAGCCGAGCATTATGCGTTCCAGTACAGGAACCTGATTGAGCAACAAGTAGGCGCAGCGTTACCGCCTCATGATATGGAAGAGCCATTGCCGGAGGAATACGAAGCGGCATTGTCACGGATGGTTGCACAAGCGGCACAACAGTTGCTACAGAAGAACCAAGCCAATGCACAACAACAGCAAGCCCAGCAGCAAGCGCAAGACCCGATATTGCAGATGCAGCAGCAAGAGTTGCAGATGAAGGCGCAGGAAATCCAGCGTAAAGCGCAGAAAGACCAAGCCGATATCCAACTTAAACAGCAGCAGCAGGCAATTGAAAAAGAGCGCATAGCATCACAAGAACGTGCGGCCATGGCAAGTGTTCAAGCAAAACAGCAGACGGACATGGAGAGGATTCAATCCCATGAGGAGATAGAAGGCATGAGGATGGGTGTACAAGTGCAAAGGGACAACGACAACCTAGCATCCCGTGAACAGTTAGAAGGAACACGGTTGGGAATGGAAATGATGAGGAATAAACAATGACCGAGTTAAAGAATTTGCAGGCAAAACTGCAAGAGGAAATCCGGAAAAGAACCGGAGATATAGCCTTGGGAAACCCCAAGGATTTTAGCGAGTACAAGCACATGACTGGAATTATTCGTGGGCTTAGTCTTGCACAACAAATGCTGAACGAAGCAGCAGAAAGGTACGAAAACGATGAGTGAAATCCTGATTGGCACAAACCCCAATGACCCAGGACAAATTTTGCCGGAGACGGCAGAACAGAAGGCAAAACAATTGCCTGACCCTGTGGGTTATCGCATACTGTGTGCAGTGCCCACAATTGAGAGCAAATATGATAACGGATTAATAAAGGCCGATATTACGATGCACCATGAGGAATTACTTACAACGGTGCTGTACGTTGCAAAACTTGGGCCGGATTGCTATAAGGACGCAAGCAGGTTTCCAAGTGGCCCATATTGTAAGGAAGGTGATTTCATCCTTGTACGACCACACGCAGGCACACGCCTAAAAATCCATGGCAAAGAATGGCGAATTATCAATGATGATTCGGTAGAAGGCGTAGTTGACGACCCACGTGGCATTGAAAGGAAATAACATGAAAACCTTACCGCAAGAAATTAACGAAGACGATATGGATATTGAAGTATCGTTTGAGGATGATACCCCCGAAGAAGACCGTGGCAGAGAACCAATGCCAGAGGATATTGTCAAAGAGCTTGAAGAAGATGAGCTTGAACAATATTCTGGTGAAATAAAAAATACGTTCAAAAAATACAAAAAGGTTTGGCATGATGAACGTCGAGCCAAAGAAGCATCAGAACGTGAAAAGCAAGAAGCCATCCGTGTTGCGCAAGCGTTGTTAGAGGAAAACAAACAACTCAAAGCCAAGACCATGCACAGTGAAACGGCATTGGTTGCTACATATAAAGAAGCGGCACAACGACAACTAAAAGATGCGCAGGTTTTATACAAAGAAGCCTATGAATCTGGCGACTCAGAAAAGATGCTTGAGGCACAGCAAGCGTTGCATATTGCACAAATGAGAGCCAATCAAGCGGTACAACGTGAACAAAGTGCTTTACAAAACCAAAAAAATCAAGTACATATAGAGCCTGAGCAACAAATAGAACAGCCAGTCAGAGAAGACCCAAGGGCGGTTGCGTGGCGAGAGCGCAATCCGTGGTTTGGAAAAAATCATGAAATGACGGGTATGGTTCTAGGGTTGCACGAGAGCTTAGTAAGCAAACATGGACTTGCTTACACCACAACGGAAGAATACTACGAGCGTATTGACAAGAAGATGCGTGAGAAGTTTCCGGAGGAATTTGACCATGATACGCAGGTTGGGCGTGGCAAGCCTAGCCAAAGCGCACAAAGAAATGCCAGTATTGTTGCCCCTGCTACAAGAAGTACTGCCCCCAGAAAAGTAGTACTGACGGAATCTGCAAGGCGGTTGGCGCAAAAATTGGGACTAACTGACGAACAGTATGCACGTGAACTTGTAAGAATGGAGAAACAAAATGGCTGAAAATCGAATTGCCCGTGAATCTGAAAACCGAGCTACCACAGAACGACCCAAGCAATGGGTTAAACCTGATGTATTACCTGAGCCCACAAAAATGCCAGGCTATGCGTTTAGGTGGGTGCGTGTGTCCGCCCTAGGCAATAGAGACCCCAAAAACGTTTCATCAAAAATGCGTGAGGGATGGGAGCCAGTTCGTATTGAGGAGCAACCTCAGTTTAAGTTTATGGTTGACCAATCGAGTCAATTCAAAGACAACATTGAAATTCAAGGATTATTGCTTTGCAAGATGCCTGTTGAATTTGTGGAGCAGAGGGCTAATTACTACAACGGCAAAACACAAGCAAATATGCGTGCGGTTGATGAAGATTACATGCGAGACAACGACCCGCGTATGCGTAAGTTTACGGAATCCAATTCCAAGACTACGTTTGGCGCAGGAAGATAAACAATTAATTTGGAGTAACCAAAATGGCATATCCTACTGTTGATAAACCATACGGTTTCCAGCCAATGAACCGCATTGGCGGAACACCGTTTTCGGGTTCTACCCGTTTAGTGCCCATTGCATCTACCGCTGGTTTGACTACTGCGGCAGTATATGATGGGGATTTACTTGAACTCACGGCTAATGGCGTTTGCCAAGTAGCTGCTAGCGGTTCTGCTGTGCCTAATGCGTTGGGCGTGTGCGTTGGCGTTCAATACGTTAACAGCATGGGTCAAACTGTTCAAGGTCAGTATGCACCTGCTAATTCAAGTAATGCGTTTGCTTATGTGGTGGATGATCCCTCTGTATTGTTCAAGGTTGTGTCAGTATCTGGCACAACTGTTGTAGCAGGCATGGGTCGTACTGCCGTTGGTCAGAATACTTCTGTTGTTCTTAACAGTGGTAATTCGAGCACTGGCAATTCACAGCAAGCTATTTCTACGACAACCAATACTACCAACACCTTGCCCATCCGCATTGTTGACGTGGTACCTGGTACTGCTACTGGTGCAGATACGTTCGTGGAATTTGTTGTGAAAATCAACACCCACACCTATAACAGCACTACTGGCGTATAAGGAGAGTAGAACATGGCAACTAGTCGCGCACAGCTACTTAAAGAGCTTCTCCCGGGCTTAAACGCATTGTTTGGCTTGGATTACAAAACTTATCCTGAGCAACACAAAGAAATCTATGAAATAGAATCTTCTGAGCGTTCGTTTGAGGAAGAAGTGAAACTGGCAGGGTTTTCTGCCGCAGGTGTTAAGAACGAAGGTTCAGCGGTTGAGTATGACAGCGGCCAAGAAGTTTGGACGGCTCGTTTTACCCACGAAACTATTGCACGTGGTTTTTCGCTGACCGAAGAAGCCATTGAGGATAACCTCTATGATTCTTTATCAGTTCGCTACACCAAGGCATTGACCCGTGCAATGTACTACACCAAGCAAACCAAAGCTGCCGCCATTTTGAACAATGGCTTTAACGCAGCCTATGCGGTAGGCGATGGTGTGGCATTGTTCTCAACTCAACACGGCTTGGCATCTGGTGGCGTAAACTCCAACACCGCCGCTACTCCTACTGATTTGAATGAAGCAGCCATTGAAGCCGCTACCATTCAAATTCAGCAATGGACGGATGAGCGTGGCCTGTTGATTGCAGCCAATCCTGTTAAACTGATTGTTCCCCCTTCATTGCAGTTCGTAGCAACCCGTTTGCTAGAAACTCAGCAACGAGTAGGAACGGCAGATAACGACATCAATGCCATCAAGTTTAATGGCGTAATCTCTCAAGGTTACACCGTTAATAACTTCTTGACTGACCCTGATGCTTGGTTTCTCAAAACCGATGTGCCTAATGGCATGAAGCACTTTGTCCGTACCAAACTCGTTACCTCAAGTGACGGCGACTTTGACACGGGTAACTTACGGTTTAAGGCGAGAGAGCGGTACAGCTTCGGCGTCGCTGACCCCTTAGGTATGTGGGGCTCACCTGGTGCTTGATAAAAATTGAGCGTTAATGCTTAATGAAAAAGCCTCAGAAATGGGGCTTTTTCTACATTGACATTTGATTTTATAAGGCTTATAGTGCAGGAATGGGATATATCAGCGTATTCGACAAGACTCCCTACTTGACATCATGCGGACGAATACGCTACTTGCATGAAAGGACATTATGGCTACGACCACATTTCAAGGACCAGTTCGGTCATTAGGCGGCATTTTTCAACAAGGACCCGATACTGTGGTTCCTGTTACTGCCAGCACAGAAATTAACCCAACAGACCACGGTGGACGGATTATTTCCGTAGGCGGCGCATTAGCAGCAAACGTTGTATTAACGTTGCCTACCATCAATATTGAGGCTGACCCTGTTACAGCGGGGCCTGGTCGCAATCCATCAACTTCAAACAACCTTGGCGTTACCTATACCATCATGGTTCCAGCAACCATTACGGGCAACAGTTTAAAAATTGGCACAAATGGTACTGACAAGTTTGTTGGCTCTTTATCGTCAATTGATACTGATAGTGGGAATGTCATGGTTGGTTTTGTTTCTGGTGCAACCAATGACTTTATCAACCTAAATGGCGGAACCACTGGCGGTATTGCTGGCACAATTATTAATATTGTAGCGGTTGCTGCTAACAAATACATGGTAACAGGCATTGTGCTTGGTTCCGGTATTGTTGTCACACCATTTGCTGATGCGTAATAGGGTGACATTATGACGATGCAAACCGACATACGCTCAAGTGCGGTTGTTACCGCAACGGGTGCTGTGAACGATGTAAACGGAACGGTCTTAGGTCGGGTTCGCATTAAGGGCATTTATATTGTGCCTGGTGCGTCTGCTGGAACTTTGACATTACGTGACGGCGGGGCTAGCGGTAACATTGTTACCGTTATCCCTACTGTTGCATCGGCAACGCAACCTACTTACCTGCTCATGCCTGGGCAGGGGTTACTTTGTAAAACAGGCGTTCATGCAACCCTAACAAATGTGGGTTCTGCAACGCTGCTTTACGGCTAACCATTACATTAACCCAAAGGGGAAAACATGGCTTTCAAAACACCTGCATGGCAGAGAAAAGAAGGCAAGTCGGAATCCGGCGGGTTAAATGCTAAGGGCAGAGCATCTGCAAAAAAAGAGGGAATGAACCTAAAGCCTCCTGCACCGCATCCTAAAACAAAAAAGGATGCAGCTAGGAGAAAATCGTTTTGCGCCAGAATGAGTGGTATGCCTGGACCAATGAAAGACGAGAAGGGGAAGCCCACGCGCAAGGCTTTGTCACTAAAAGCATGGAATTGTTAAATGGAAAGCACACTTTGGAACACGGTATTATCATGTGTTACGGGCCTTGGGTTTTGGTTTATCAAGGTTATTTGGGGCGAACTAAGAGGTGCACAAATGCTGTTAAACAAAACACGCGAAGAGGTTTTGAAAAACAATATTACACGTGATGAGTTAGAAAAAATGACATCAGTTTTAGACAATAGGCTTAACAAGATTGAGAATAAAATTGATACCTTGATGCAAGTATTTTATCAGACTACTAAGATAAGCCATGAACAAGAAAATAGCATCGCATATAGGCGGTAAATCTGTTGAGCAAGGTGGAAGACCAATGCCAGCAAAATCATTAGCGCAAAAGAAACTTATGGATGCTGCTGCGCATAATTCGGCATTTGCACAAAAGGTAGGAATACCAAAAAGCGTAGCAACAGAGTATAGTGAGGCAAGTAAGGGAATGAAATTTAAAGGAGACGACATGAAAGACAGCAAAGCAATGGCCAAAAAAGAAATTGGTTTCATGAAAAAAAAGGGTGCGCCCAAGTCAATGATTAAACATGAAGAAGCTGAATACGGCATGAAGAAAGGTGGTGGTGTAGGTTCTGCATCACGCCGTGCAGATGGGGTAGCCCAACGTGGCAAGACATCGGCAACAATGGTTAAGATGGCTGGCGGCGGTATGGCTAAAAAGCGTTGTGGCTAATATGATGCCGAGTCGTGGAATGGGTGTTATAAAGGATTCCAAGAAGGTTTGGGAAAAGCCCAAGCCTGCTGGTAAATCTACACCATTAACAACCAAACAAAAGACCAAGGCTAAAGCATCGGCTAAGAAGGCGGGTAGACCGTACCCAAATTTGGTTGATAACATGAACGCAGCAAAATGAGCACTTCAGGAACCACACTGTTTGACATGAACTTCACCGAAATAGCGGAGGAAGCATACGAACGTGCGGGAAAAGAAATGCGCACAGGGTACGACCTCAAGACTGCTCGCAGGTCAATGAACTTGTTGACAATTGAATGGGCTAACCGTGGCATCAATATGTGGACGATTGAGCCTGGTACATTGAATTTGCAGCAAGGGCAGTTTTGCTATCCATTGCCAATAGATACGATTGATTTGCTTGAGCATCAAATACGGACGTTTGCTAATAGCGCAAGCACACAATCTGATTTGACAATAACCCGCATAAGCGTTTCAACGTATGCAACCATACCAAACAAGCTAACGCAAGCAAGGCCGATACAGATAATGCTTCAGCGTTTATCTGGGCAGGAAACGCAAGTCACTACGTTGGCATCTGCAATTGGCGCAACAGATACTTCTATTGCATTAACCAGTGCTCAGGGATTGCCTGCGTATGGGTTTATTCGTGTTGGGAATGAGTATATAAATTACTCATATATCGATGGCAACACGCTGTATAACTGCTTCAGAGCGCAGAACAAAACTGCGGCAAGTAGTCATCTGGCTAATGCAAACGTATATTTAGCGCAGTTGCCCAGCGTAAATATATGGCCAATACCAGACCAAGGAACGGTGGACAATCCTTACTATCAATTGGTGTACTACCGTTTGAGGCGGTTGCAAGACGCTGGTTCAGGTATTCAAACGCAGGACATGAACTTTAGAATGTATCCTGCCATGGTAGCTGGATTAGCCTATTACATTGCAATGAAAACACCCGAAGGTCAATTACGGCTTGATAGACTAAAAGCAGACTACGAAGAACAGTGGATGCTGGCATCTTCAGAAGACAGGGAAAAAGCATCATTGCGTGTTGCTCCACGTGCTTACTATATAGGCGGATAGCATGGGCAACAGATATGCAAGCGGCAAAAATGCGATTGCATTGTGTGATAGGTGTGGGTTCAAATTTAAACTCAAAACATTGCGCGAAATAACCGTAAAGACTAAAAGAGTAAATCTCTTGGTCTGCGGAGATTGTTGGGAGCCAGACCAACCACAATTGCAAGTAGGCATGTACCCAGTAGATGACCCGCAGGCATTACAAAACCCAAGGCCGGACAGCAGTTATTTCCAATCAGGTTACACTGGATTGCAAATAGATGTGAATGGCGGCACAAGTTTACTGGGTAATGGATACCCTGCTGAAGGAAGTAGAGTAATAGAATGGGGATGGCGACCGATAGGCGGCGCAAGCCATGATGCAGATGGACTGACCCCAAATAGTCTTGTCGCTACTGGTGATGTAGGGACGGTTCAAGTAATCACAGCATAAGGAAATAACCATGAAAACAAGTTGCAAGGATGCAAAAAAAGCAGTGCATAAACATGAAAAAAACATGCACCCAGGTAAGCCCATGACCAAACTCAAAAAGGGAGGCGAGGTTGATGGCGGTATAAAAATTAGGGGAACGGGTGCGGCTACCAAAGGGATTAAAGCCCGCGGTCCCATGGCTTGATTAGGAGAAATAAATGCCTACAGCATCGTATAACAAATATCCTGCCGCTATTGAACCCATGCTTGAGGGTATGAACGCAGGCACAGACACATGGAAAATTGCTTTGGCCTCAACAATTAATTCTGCGGACACTACATTTGTTCCAGGCACTACGGATTTGCCAACGTTGAATGGTTATACGGCTGGAGGTAATCCCGCTACTACCGTGTCAGCAACGCAATCAACAGGAACATTTAGGTTAATTTTAAATAGTCCGGCGGTATGGACTGCGACTGGGGCTGGCTTTACATTTAGATATGCAATACTTTGGAACGCAACAACAAATGTCCCAGTAGCTTATTGGGACTATAATTCTTCGCAATTAGTTAATGCTGGAGAACAGGTCTCAGTAGTATTGGATGCTGTTAACGGCGTATTTACGGCGACATAAATATGGCACTCATAACAAAAATTAAGTTACTGTACGCCGACATCATAGCGGCATTGGGTTTCACTCCAGAAAACGCAGCCAATAAAGGAGCCGCCAACGGTTATGCACCGCTAGACGGAAATGCAAAATTACCGCTGGCTAATTTGGCGAATACCACGGTAGCCGCAGGTGTATACGGCAGCGCAACGCAAACGCCACAATACACAGTAGACGCACAAGGACGTTTAACCGCATCAACCAATGTCACAATTACACCAGCTTTTTCTAATGTGACTGGAAAGCCGACTACGCTAGCCGGATACGGAATAACAGATGCACAACCTTTAGATTCTGACTTGACAGCAATTGCAGCATTGACTCCTACTTTGGACAATTTCATTGTCGGAAACGGGACAACATGGACGCAAGAAACACCCGCGCAGGCAAGGACTTCACTTGGCCTTGGTTCAGCCGCATTATTAACAGCAGGAGCGGCCAACGGCGCGGCAACATTGGACGGAAGCGGTACTGTACCACTTTCCCAAATACCAGCAGCGTTACAGGGAGCTGTAAGCTATCAAGGAACTTGGAACGCATCAACTAACACACCAACATTAACTTCAAGCGTTGGCACAAAAGGTTATTACTACGTTGTTTCCGTAGCGGGCGCAACTAACCTTAATGGCATAACAAGCTGGGGGGTAGGTGATTGGGCAATTTATAACGGGACGGCGTGGGAAAAGATTGACAATACCGACGCGGTAACATCTGTAAATGGCTACACGGGCACAGTAGTTTTATCAAGCGCAGACGTAGGGGCGGTACCTACCACCAGAACAATTAGCACATCAACAGGCTTGAGTGGCGGCGGTGATTTAAGTGCAAATAGGACGTTAGCCCTTGCAAATACCGCAGTGACCGCAGGCATTTACGGAAGCGCAACGCAAGCACCTCAGTACACCGTAGACGCACAAGGCAGGCTTACTGCATCGGCAAACATCACTATCACGCCAGCATTTTCAAGCGTAACTGGTAAACCAACAACGCTAGCGGGGTACGGGATAACTGATGCACAACCTTTAGATTCAGATTTAACAGCCATTGCAGCTTTAACGCCTACCCTTGACAATTTTATTGTAGGAAACGGTACGAGTTGGGTATTAGAAACGCCAGCGCAAACACGCACATCACTCGGACTTGGAACAATTGCAACGCAAAACGCCAACAGTGTAGCAATAACGGGTGGCTCAATCGCAGGCATTACAGACTTGGCCATTGCAGATGGGGGTACTGGAGCATCAACCCAGCAAGCCGCAATCAACGCACTTGCAGGGGCGACAACATCAGGCCAGTATTTACGCGGCAATGGCACAAATGTCACCATGTCGGCCATTCAAGTGGCGGACGTTCCGACGCTTAATCAAAGCACGACGGGAAACGCAGCGACGGCTACGGCACTGCAAACAGCAAGGACTATCAACGGCGTTGCGTTTGATGGCACGGCAAACATAACTATAGCTGACGGAACGAAATTACCATTGGCGGGTGGCACCCTGACTGGGCAATTTATATCAACGCTGGCAAACAATACAACAACAGGCGGCGGGCAAATTTATTTAAATGGCACAAGCGGCAACCGTGTTGATTTTAATTGGGCGGGCGTAGCCTTCCCTTCTACTACAACTAGATCCGCTGGGACAAAATTAGTTTTTTATCCTCAAGTTACTGCTTCTACTGTAGATTACGCAATCGGGATTGGAGCTGGCTCACTATGGTATAGCAGCCCAAGCAGCACAAGTTCATATTTTCACCGGTGGTATGCAGGCACATCCAACATTATGGCTTTGCGTGGTGATGCCCGTTTGTTTGTAGGTACAAACGAGGATTACCGAGGCATCATGACCATAACGGCTAATTCAGAGGTGGTGTATGCCGCTAACACCGATTTAACGGAAGCGGGTCGTTTTTTCGTGATGCAAAATTACAGCACGTCAAATATTGCTAATCAGTACTCGTCAATTACATTACAAATTAACCCAACAGGAACTTTACCGAGCGGGCGTGTACTTTGTGATATCAGATTGATACGCGATGGCGCAAATACGTCTAACGGTTATTTTTTATTTAGCGGTTTCAGGCAGGACGGCACATATAAAGATTTTGCAAAATTGGGCTATGACTCAAGTTATTTTGTTGGCAGTTTAGGAATAGGAACAACAACACCATCTACTACATTAGACGTGGCGGGGTCTGTAAAAGCAACGCACAGCGCGGCGGTACCTTTTGAACTTGTAAAAACAGGTTCTACAGGTATAGACGGGGCGGCCTTATTGGTTAGAAATACAAACGCCAGTCATTCTTACGGCGTTGTTAGCGAATTCAGGGTAGAAACCTTAACAGGTTCAGATAGAGCATCAATTATTTTAACCAATAGCAGCAATTTAAATTGGCTTATTGGTGGCGGGACAAATGCTGACGACGATTTTAGAATTAACGCAAACGGAGGTTATCGTAACAGCAGCTTTGGCACAACGCTACTTAAGTTAGGCAGAACTACTGGCGATTTAACATTAAATCAAACCACAGACGGCGCGGGGTTAGTGCTGCCTTATGGTGGGCGAATTTATAAAAAAGTAGGAACGGGTATTGTTCTTAGACGAGCAACCGGAAACACTGAAATTCAGATAGAAAACAACGACGGTACATCGGCTACAAACATATTAACGGCAACAACCGGAGAGTTAAAACGTACATACAGCTTGCCTGACACGGGTGGCGCGGCCCAATGGATCAAATTAGGCGAGGCTACAAACGTCAATCAAAACGGGTCAAAAATATGTATAACCGTAGCAATGTCGTCAGGTTACACTGCTCAGATAAGTCAAAATCAGATTACAAATATCTTTTTCAAAACATCGAACAATTCATCTTTTCAAACTGGCAGCACTGGTAATTTTTACGCAGACGGCTATTACACAATAGAAAATGTCGTAACACAAATAGCCCCGAGCGCAGTGCGTGTGGTGCAAGTTAGCAATAACACTTATCATTTTTATATTTCGTGCCCCAGTTTTACTGGCGGCTCACAATACGATATTACTTGCGCCAATGTAACTTGGACAAACACTGCCAGTTTTACAACACCAACGGGAAATTACATTGATTTACCAAAAATTGCTGGAACCCCAAGATTTACCGCAGGTTTAGTTAATAATACATCGTTGTCAGCATTTTTAGACCCAGTGCCGTATACAACTGAAATAATTGATAGTTTATTTTTTACTAACAATTCAGGAGCAATAACAATTAATTATGACGGAACTTATGAAATAAATTATCAAACAATGGCATACCACACAGATTCAAGCGCAGGTATTACGGTTGAATCGGCTGTAAGAAGGTTGCGTTCAGGAACATTAACAGCACTTTCGGGAGCGAGATCCCGCCATGCAGCCTCAACAGATACTAATGTAACAAGTCAGTCCGCAAGTGCGTCAACAATAGTTAATTTACAAGCTAATGACGTAATAAGAGTGTCCGCATACGTAGCAGTTGGGTCAGCTACGACTGCAAATTTAATAGGCGGGAGTACGATGAACAGAATATCAATTAAGAAACTATTAAATTAAGGTGATACATGGCAAACGAACTTCAATTCCCTTACACACAGAACGGGTTAACGACTTTACAGGCGTATTTATATCAATCCGGAGCCGCTGGGGCAGGTGCGTCAAGTATCGGCCCGATAGCCATGAGCGATAGCACCAGCGCGGGCGTTTATTGGGGCAGTGTACCCACATCCCCAGCACCAGTTGCGGGGGTGTATTCAATTGTCGTAAAAGACGGGGCAAACGTGGTGGGCGGCGGAACATTGCAATGGGACGGATCGGCAGAGATTAAAGCGTCTGATTTGGCATTGCAAGCAACCTCTACGGCAATCAAAGCCAAGACAGACAGCCTCACATTTACCCTAGCTGGCATGGTTGATGCAAACATCCAATATGTAAATGATGTTCAAGTCAAAGGCACAGGCCAAGAGATTGACCCGTGGAATCCGGTGTAAGACATGGTTAGCGCATGGGGTAAATCATGGGGCAAAGCGTGGGGTGCTGCATGGGGCGCATTAACAGTTTATTCTTTAAGTGCGCAGTCTGGTGAATACACCATAACAGGTAGCCAGGCGCAAATACAAAAAAAGCGAAATTTGTTTGCATTAGAAGGGCACTACGCAATAAGCGGTTCAAATGCAATAGCGTTCAAAACATACCCATTAACAGTGCAAGTTGGTTCATATTTTCTGTCTGGAAATACAGCAGAGGTGCTGCGGTCAACCGTAATACAAGCGCAAAAGGGTGAGTATGTAGTTCAAGGAAGTGCGGCAGAGATTCAGCGCAACCTGGCATTAATTGGTTTATATGGACAGTATTTAACATCAGGCAATAGCGCAGAAATAAATCGCAATTTGACGTTAAGCACAAGCACTGGAAGTTACCTTACAAATGGCTATTCAGCAGCTATATATAAAAGCAAACTTCTGAGTGCCGTTTTTGGTGCGTATATAGTCTACGGTCAACCAGTAAAGTTAAGTGCAAGAGTTTGGGAAAATATAGATGACACACAGACACCAAACTGGCAAAATGTAATCAATACGCAGAATGTAACATGGACTGCGCCAACAGTTTCCACAACAACCAATTGGCAACAAATACCAACTAACTAACCATGAACTACGCTGATTTAGTCCAACAAATAACAAGCACTTGTGAAAACACTTTTGCCACGGATGACATGAATATGTTTATCCAACAAGCGGAGCAAAAGATTTACAACACGGTGCAATTACCTGCGTTACGAAAAAACGTTACTGGAGCTGTAACAGCAAGCAACAAGTATTTGTCTGCGCCACTTGACTTTTTGTCGGTGTACTCAATGGCGGTAATTCTACCTAATGGGCAGTATCAATACTTGCTTGACAAAGATGTTAACTTCATTAGAGAGGCATACCCAAACCCTACCGACACGGGTGTACCTGCGCATTACGCCATATTTGGACCACGCTCAGATGTTGCGGATGAATTGTCTTTTATCCTTGGACCAACACCCGATGCTGCCTATGGAATGGAGTTGCACTACTATTTTTACCCAGAATCTATTGTTACAGCAGGGCAAACATGGCTTGGCAATAATTTTGATTCCGCATTGCTGAATGGCGCTTTGGTTGAGGCTATTCGCTTTATGAAGGGAGAGCAGGATATGGTGCAGCTATACCTAAACCTGTACAATGACTCTATAGTATTGCTTAAACAGTTGGGCGAAGGCAAGCTACGGCAAGATACATTCCGCAATACCCAAACACGGACAGCAGTGAAATGAGCATACAGCAAACACTGACAACTAGTTTTAAGCAGCAGATATTGCTAGGGGAACATAACCTAGCAACAGACACTATCAAGCTAGCTTTGTACACGGCATTTGCCAATTTGGGTGATGACACTCAGGTATACGATACGGCAAATGAAGTGGTTGGAACTGGCTATACCGCTGGCGGACAGACCATGACAGGCGTAACAGTATCAACCAACGGCAAAACGGCATTTGTGGATTTTGACGATGTGCAATGGGTTGGAGCAAACTTTACAGCTAGAGGTGGTTTGCTGTATAACGCAAGCAAGGGAAACAAAAGCATAGCGGTAGTAAACTTTGGTTCAGATAAAACCTGCACCACAACGTTCACGGTACAAATGCCAGCAAACACAGCGCAATCGGCTTTGCTTAGAATCAAATAAGGACAATCATGACTATCAATTACACGGCGTTACTGGGGCTTGCAAAGCCAGTAGAAGGCACAGAAGAAAACACTTGGGGCGCAATTGTCAATGATAGGATAACCCAGTTGATTGAAGATGCTGTATCGGGCATTGTTACGGTCAGCGTACTGTTGGGTGACGTAACACTAACAAGCAATACTGGTCAAACAGATCAAGCACGGATGGCAATCATTGTAGCAACTGGAACACCAGGCGTTGCACGAAACATCATTGCCCCTAGTTCATCAAAGATATACCAACTGATTAACCAATCGGACAGCACTGTAACGCTAAAGGGTGCAGCAACTACTGGCGTGGCAGTACCCGCAGGCGCATCAGCAACAATTGCATGGAATGGAAGCGACTTTGTTGAGATTACCAAAGTAAGCAGCAGCAAAACAATCCGTGGCAATTTGAGTATCGAAGGAAACACGACAATAGGTGTTGCAAGTACTGACATTCTCACAGTAAATGCAACGGCAACATTCAATCAGGCAACCAAAGTAGCCGCAGGCACAGCCGCAGCCCCCTCAATCTCCCCCACAGGCGACACAAACACTGGCTTGTATTTCCCAGCAGCCGACCAAGTGGCAATTAGCACGGGTGGAGCACAGAGGGTTATTGTTGATGCGAGTGGGAATGTTGGGGTAGGTGTTACGCCGAGTGCTTGGGGTAGCAATTTTAAAGCAATTCAGGTAGCAGGTTCGAGCGTTGCATCAAATGGACCTAATAGGATTGAACTATCTACAGCAAGTTATGTAAACCAATCTGGAGAATATATATATTCTCAATCAGGTGTTCCTGTTGGGTTGTCTCAAAATAGTTTAGGCGTACACCGTTGGTACTCAGCCCCCGCAGGCACAGCAGGAAGCACTATTCCGTTTGGCGATCCGAAGATGACGCTGGATGCGAGCGGGAATTTACTTGTAAATACCGCAACTAGTTTTGCAGGAGCTGTAAACGGCACACTTCAAGTGCAAGGAAGCTACGGCGGTCAACTTTTTTTAAGACACACGGCAAGTGCAAGCAATAAAAATTGGCGAATTGGCCCCGATGGTAGCGCAAACAACATAGTCATTTACAATCAAAGCGGCGTTGGTGTGTATATGAACGATGGAGGTACATCTTGGATTTCCAGCTCGGACGAAAGATTAAAGACTTCGCTTACACCAATTGAAAACGCAATTAAAAAAGTTTGCTCCATTCGAGCAGTAACGGGGCGATATTTGGCAGATGACGAATCTGTGAGTAGAGCATTTTTTATTGCTCAAGATTTTGAAAAACATTTCCCAGAGCCGGTTTCTAAGCAGAATAATGAACTCAATACCCTTGGTTTGTCCTATACGGAAACCATACCATTGGCGTTTGCAGCAATCCAAGAACAGCAAGCATTGATTGAAAAACAACAAGCCCTAATCGAAGCACTCACCGCCCGCATTGCCGCACTGGAGGCAAAATGACTGCATTTACTTGGAATATTCAACAGCTAATGGTAGATCTGAAGCAAAGCGGTTTAGAAAAAGTAGTGGTAAAAGTAGTATGGCATTGTTTTGCAACAGACGGCGAATACAGCGCATCGGCATCAGGCTTTGTGCCAGTTAAGTATTTGCCAGATCAACCCTTTACCCCGTTTGAAGATTTGACCGAAGAACAGGTTTGGCAATGGGTTGAGCCTACTCTCGGCAAGCAGATGATTGAGCAGGGTTTGGAGTCCGCTATCCATGCTCAAGCCCACCCGCAGTATGAATATTTACGGGCACCTTGGGAGTAAAAAACCATGAACAAAGAAGTAGCACTTGGCTTAACACGCCACATTTTAACAGCGGCAGGCGGCGCAATGGCCGCAAGCTACGGGATTGACGGAGCAACACTCGAAGCAGTCATCGGGGCAGTTTTGACGCTGATTGGTTTTGTTTGGTCGATTTACGACAAGAGGGCAAAATGATTTTGCTTATGCCGTTAGCCATTTGGCATTTCTGTTTGTTTTGGTTTTGGAGTTGATATGGATTCAAATGGGGTTAACATGGTTACAGAAACAGACCTAAAACGCCTAGAGGACAAGCTGGACAAATTAACAGATGCAGTAATGCGATTGGTTATTCTCGAAGAACGGCAGACGCACCAAACCGAGCAAATTGCAAAACTGGGCGAAACTTGCGCAAGGCAACAAACTCAAATCAATTATGTTGAACGGCGTGTGGATAAATGGATAAATAGAGGTATTGGCGCATGGGGGTTGGCTTGTGTGCTTTATACCGTAGTTGAGGTAATCGTCAAAAAAGGTGTTGCATGATTCAATATGCTGTTGGTGTGTATACGGCTATGCTTCTTGGGGTTACTGATGGAGACACATTCAAAGCCCGCGTACCCGTTTGGCAAGGTGTCGAAATAGTTACAGCGGTGCGAGTAAATGGAATTGATGCGCCAGAGATTAAGGGAAAGTGCGATTTTGAAAAAGTCAAAGCTGAAGAGGCCACAGAAGCACTGGCGCATTATTTGCAAACAGCCAAAAGCGTTACTTTACAAAACGTGAAAGATGACAAGTACAGCGGGCGAGTAGTAGCAGATGTTATGGTAGACGGCAAAAGCTTATCATCCGAGATGATTCGAACAGGTTTGGTTAGACCATACAGCGGCGGCACTAGGCTTGGGTGGTGTGGTAACTAGGAGGCAGCATGTCAATTCTTGAACGGTTCATATTCAGAAAACCAGCGCAGCAATTCAATCTCTCAGGACGTTCTTACGCCAATTTAAAAGGAGTTCATCCAGACCTAATAAGGGTTGTTGAGCGAGCGATTCAGATCACCAAGGTTGATTTCTGCGTCACGGAAGGGGTACGCACAGAAAAACGACAGGCGGAGCTTATGAAAGCTGGAGCCAGTCAAACAATGAACAGTCGGCATTTAACAGGCCACGCAGTCGATTTAGCCGCTATGGTTGGTGGAGAAGTTCGGTGGGACTGGCCGCTTTACGATGAGCTTGCAAAGGCCATGCAGCAGGCGGCAGACGAGTGCGCCGTAAGGCTAATGTGGGGCGGCAACTGGAGAATGAAAGATGGCCCGCATTTTGAGCTAGACCGGAGATATTATCCATGATTCAGATTGTAACGGCACTCCTGCCACTACTCGATAAAATTCTACCCGACGAGAAAGCGAAAGACGCTGCGAAGCTGGAGGCATTGAAACTGGCGCAAGAGGGGCAACTGGCCGAACTTGATGCACAGGTCAAACTGATGCTTGGACAGGTTGAGGTTAATAAGGCAGAGGCGGAGCACCAAAGCATTTTCGTATCTGGCGCAAGACCGTTCATTGTTTGGGTTTGCGGGTTTGGGATGGCTTACGCCGCCATACTACACCCGCTATTTGCATGGATAGCACTAATGAACGGCGCACCAACTCCACCGCAATTAGATTCAGATGTTCTGATGTATGTTCTTGGCGGAATTTTAGGACTTGGTGGCTACCGAACTTTTGAGAAAACAAAGGGTGTGGCATCAAAGTAATGCAACCGACCAATAAGGGAAATCATAATGCCATTCTTGAAACTTCAATTTAGGCCAGGCATCAACAGAGACCAAACGAACTACTCTAATGAGGGTGGATGGTTTGCCTGCGACAAGGTGAGGTTTCGCTCTGGCTTTCCTCAAAAACTTGGTGGATGGGCAAAAGCAACTACCAAAACCTTTATTGGTGTGTGCCGCCAAATGCACAACTATGTCACCAGTTTTAATGACAATTTTCTTGTAATGGGGACTAATCAGAAAGTCTACATAAACGCGGGCACTGACTATTACGACATAACCCCACTGCGTAGCACGACGGCAGCAGGTGATGTGACATTTACTGCGGTAACAATGTTACCCTACAGTTCAACTATTACCGTTGCGGACATTGGCTCAAATGCGCAAGTAGGCGATTACGTAACATTTAGTGGGGCGGTAGGATTAGGCGGCAACATTACGGCAGCAGTCCTAAACCAAGAATACAGAATTGAATCTGTAATTAATAACAACGGATATACAGTTATTGCAAAAAACCCAACAACTGGACTACCCGTTGTGAGCAATGCTTCTGATACTGGATTTGGTGGGGCGGCTACAGTAGGCGCATATCAAATAAGCATAGGCTACGACAAAACAACTTATGGCTATGGGTGGGGCGTTGGTACTTGGGGTAGAAGAGGATGGGGTACTGGCGCATCAAAACCAATTGCACTATTACAGCGTGATTGGTGGTTCGATAACCTAGACAATAACATCGTTATGAACATCCGTAAGGGTGCTTTGTATTATTGGGAACGTGGTTCACTGGGACAACTTAGCCTCAAATTGGCAACAAGGGCAATACCATTAGCTAGCGTACCAAATTCAGCCGATGTGCCATTGATTGCCATGCAAACTTTTGTATCGCAAAACGATAAGCATTTGCTTGCATTTGGTACTACGCCATTGGGTGCGGTATCGGAAAGCGAGTATGACCCGTTGCTCATCCGATGGGCATCGCAGGATGCGCCAGAGTATTGGACTCCAAGCAATACGCTAATTGTGCCGAGTACCGGGACGCTATCAAGTGCAGGGTTCATACGGGTGTCGAGGGGTTCTAGTATTGTCAGAGCATTACCAACACGGCAAACAATATTGGTATGGACGGATTCGCATTTGTTCTCGCTTCAGTACACTGGGACAACTGAGGTTTTTAACTTGCAAGAATTAGCCGACAACATTTCGCTAATAAGCCCACGTGCTGTGGTTTCCGTCAATAACGCTACATTTTGGATGGGGACGGATAAATTTTATGGCTTTACTGGGGCGGTTGAGACCTTGCCTTGCTCACTGCGAAACCATGTCTTTGCAAATTTAAACTACAACCAACGCGAACAGGTAGTATGCGGGACGAACGAGGCGTACCATGAGATATGGTGGTTTTACCCAAGTGCCAGCGCATCAACGAACGATTCCTATGTGGTGTATAACTTCTTGGAGCGAATTTGGTACTACGGCACACTAGACAGGACAGCATGGCTTGATAGCCCACTTAGACCTAATCCGCAAGCGGTTGGTACTGATAACGTACTGATGAACCACGAATACGGCGTTGATGCGGATGGCTCACCAATGGAAGCATATATCCAATCATCAGACTTTGATGTTGGCGAAGGCGACAAATTTATGCTGACACGCAGGGTAATACCAGACATCAATTTTGATGGGTCAACGGCAGCAGTGCCTGCTGTGGATTTCATGGTTAAGCCAAGGAATTTTCCTGGCTCTACCTATCAATCCGATAGTTTTGACACACAGCCAGTAGTACAGACATCGGTAGATGTTTACACCGACCAAGTATGGATAAGGGCACGGGCTAGACAAATGGCTATTAAGGTCATGTCCAACCAACTTGGCGTGAATTGGCAATTAGGTTCGCCAAGATTAGATGCCAGAGAGGACGGTCGGAGATAACCATGGCGATGCTCAAATTCCGTGCGCCGCCATTGCCGCTGGCTAGTCTAAATTACAACCAAGACAACATGGCGCAATTGATTCGTGCGCTAACGTTGTACTTTAACCAGTTGGATTCAAAAACTCCTGTGCAATGGGAAGAGGTTAATGCCGATTTCTTTAAGGGTGGATTCTATACGGGTGATGGTTCTGGATTGACGCTCCCTCATATAGCCGCCTCGGATGAATCCAATCAATATGCGCCTGCCAACAATACAGAAGCCAAAGTATTGTGGTCGGCATTGGATAGCGGTTCTGGGTTTACTCTAAACGCAAACAGCACGGCAACGGCAAATAAACGTGGCGTATATAAAATGACGTATAGCCTGCAATTTGCCAATACAAGCAACGATGCTCAGTACGTTTGGGTTTGGGCTGAAATAGATGGAGTAGATGTGCCAAGGTCGGCATCACAGTTCTTCCTGCCCGCACGGAAATCGGTGGGCGAACCAAGCCATATATGCGCTTACTCGGAATTGTGTTTAACGCTAACTGAAGGACGGACGGTGGGATTGTTTTGGGCAACCAGTACGGCAAGGAGAATATCGCCTTCGGTGGATGGGGTATACATGGAATACAAACCCGCACAGGTATCGCCATTCCCAATGCCATCAATACCATCGGCAATAGGTTCAATCACTTTTATCGGTGAAAACAATGCTTGATTTTGCTAGGTAAATCTTAAGCAAACTGGCAAAATACACGCAGGAGGAACTATGGCAAACCTTGTAGACAGCAAACGGAATATGCTGAAGCCATTACAAATTGCCGCAATTGCCATGAAGAACATGGACATCATGGTCGATGATTCGGCGGTACAAGAGGCAATGGCGCAATACACCAAAGTAAAGGGAGTATTGCCGCTACGGTTTGGCAACACCCTATTCTTTACCAAGTTGAACAGGCCAAACCAAGGAACGATGGCATTTTTCAATGCTGATACCCCTGCTAATTTGGTGCAAAACATGGCCAACTATGTGAAGCAGGCTTACAGTGCTGGCTTTGATTTTGTTACGACATCGTTTGATGAACCAGCATACCTTGCCATATTCCGAGCATTAAAAGCAAACCCGCCACAGCAAAACTTCTTCATCCGTGAAGGCAAACGTGGTGATGTGACCGTAGTTGCCATGCAGCTAGGTACAGTAAGAGGGATGGTGAAATAATGGGAAATCCTTTCAAGCGACTTGGTAATTGGGTTGGCAAATCAGTAGGTCAAGCCGTTACATGGGTAGGTGACGCTATATCTGATGCTGGCTCTGCGATTGATGACTACATCACGCAGCCGATACTTAAATCAGCAGAAGAAGACCCGCTAAAGTTTATTGCCATGGCAGCGGTTATGGTTGCAACAAGTGGTGCAGGCTCGGCATGGATGGGGATGAGTAGTGCTCTCAATCCATTACAGGCGGCATCTGCTATGGGTGCAATTTCTTCTGTAAGCTCATTAGCCAAGGGCGAGGATTTAGGCGATGCACTACGGGATGGTGCGGAATCGTTTGCCAAAACTTATGCCGTATCTTATGCTACAAGCTCCTTTGGTTCCTCTGGCGCACCTGGTGGTGGCGAAACAGGAACTATTGCCTATGGCGCAGATGGTTCATCGACCCAATTCTTTGATGATGGCTCAAGGTTATTCACTGATGCTTCGGGGGCAGTTAGCTCTACGACAGCGGCAGAGGGAATGTTAATGGGTGAAGCAGCGGGCGCAGCAGCAACGGCAGGCATACCTGACCAAGCAATAGCCAATGAGCAGGCATTGGGAGCGATAGAAGCACCAGCGGATGCTGGAATTGCGCCTGAAAATGTGCCCGTATATCAAGCACCTGAGACGGCTTATGCGACACCCGCAGCAGACCCACTAGACGCATGGTACGAGATGAACATGGCGGGAGCAGAAACAGCATTGCCCGATTATTATGGAAATTTACCAGCACAGGTGCCAGTAGTAGACCGCAGTGTTAGCACCGGCGCAATGGCGGAAACACCCGTAACGGCAAGTAATGTTGGTGATTACCTGTGGGAAGGTACAAAAGCCGCAGGCAGTGGGGCAATGGATTTAGGTGGGGCAGCACTTGACTATGCCATTGAAAACCCTATGACTACTTTGCAACTAGGCGCATTAGCTTATGGCGCAATGCAGGGCGGAGAACAACCGCAACAGGTAGAAGAGCAGTACCAGCCAAAACAATACAACTACGTATTGCCCGACTTTGCGCCAGTGAGTTATGCTGACATTCGCGGACCAGATGCGCAAGTTATGCCTTCGCTGAACTTTGGATACCAAAGGCAAGAAGCACCACTACAGCAATTACAAATGCAGTCAACGGCAAATCAGCCAGCGGGCATTAGTTCACTGCGTCAGAACCTAGTGCAGATTAGTCCGAATCAAGCGGTTGATATAAGCCGAATGACACCAGAACAACTTATCCGCCTACAGACGCAAGCGGACTATGTAAGGAGATAACTATGGCAGGCATAAAAAGTTTATTCAATTTCCTAGGCAAAAACGCACAGTACATTGTGCCTTTTGTGCCAGGTGCAGCGTTTGAATCTGTAGGCTTGGGCAGCCTTGCCAATCCTGTTGGTCGTGGGTTAATTGGTGGCGCACTCGGTGGATTGTCGGGTGGCAGACCAAATCTCAAACGTGGCATCATGTCGGGCTTGGCATCCTATGGCTTGAGCAGCGCATATCAAGGATTGCAAGCCGCAGGTGGTGGTGCAGGTTCCGTGCCTGAAGGAGTTGAGGGTGCAGCACCCAGAACAGAAGGGCAGGCGGCATGGCAAGGCATTAAGAACATGACCACAGGCGATGAAGCATCCCGCAAGTTGGCTACGGATGCGTTTGGTAAGAATTTTGGTACTAACACCGCAGCGATGACGCTGACAGGCTTTACTGGACTGGCAGCAATTGAGGAAGAGGAAAAGTACCTTGAGCAAATGCGGGCACAGAATAGAATTGGCGAACAGGAGTATGCACGTAGACGGGCGCGGATTGATGAAGCCAAGCGTATAGCGTCAGAAACCATGAGCAAGTATCCTGGCTACGCAATGGGCGGCGAAGTGTTGATGAACAAAGCACCGCAAGACAACGAGCATAACCCATACGGCATGAAGGCGGGTGGCGTGGCTCGCATGATTAACGGCGATGGTGATGGCATGAGCGATTCAGTACCCGCCACAATAGATGGCGCACAACCAGCAAGACTGGCTGATGGAGAGTTTGTCATACCCGCTGACGTTGTATCGGGATTGGGTAATGGCTCAACCAAAGCTGGCGCAAAGCAGTTGTACGCCATGATGGATAGGGTTCGTCATGCACGGACAGGAACAAAGCAGCAGGGTAAAGAAATAAACCCCACCAAATATATGCCCGCATAAGGAGCGCAAAATGGCAACGCAACAAGCAATTAATCAATACTCGATACCTGAAGAAATAGCCCCGTGGATTACTGGTGCAGGGCTTACGTCTGCGGCGGGTGCGCCTGCAACAGCAAAAGGACTACTTCCCATGTTTTGGGAACATTCCATGGGGACAACCTTTGATAAACTTTATGGAGATACCGGAAGTGAGGGCAAACCAGGCATATTAAATTCCTACCTTGGTGCAGGCAGAGTCGCAGGATTAACGCCAGAGCAACAAGCCGTTGGTACGGCGTTGAAAGATTTGCAAGTACCTGGCCAATACGGTATGGCAACCAACTTTGCCAACCTTGGCGGACAGGGATTGGCAAGTCTCGCAGGCGGCACAAGTTACAACCCCATTCAGAACCAAGCCTTGAACACTTACCAAATGGCACCAGCAGCCATGGTAAATGCACCCCAGTTAACGCAGTACCAAATGCAAGCCCCTGAGCAATTTAGCTCACAGGCCGCACAGCAATATATGAGTCCGTATGCCCAAAACGTGACGGATGTTGCCAAGCGGTATGCCATACAGGATGCGCAAAAGGCTCAACTGGCTAACAACCTAGCGGCAGGTAAACGTGGTAGTTTAGGTTCGTCATCAAACATATTGGCAACGGCAGAACGTGAACGTGCGCTCGGTCAACAATTGGGCGACATTCAAACCCGCGGTTTGGAATCGGCATATCAGAATGCAGCGCAGATGTTTGACCGTGACAGGGCGGTTAACATGACCGCACAACAGCAAAATTTGCAGGCGTTACTCAATACGCAGCAACTAGGCTCTGGTCAAAATATCCAAGCGCAACAGTTAAATCAAGCGGCATTACAGGAAGCTAACAGGCAGAACCTTGCTTCAGCAATGGGCACACAAGAACTTGGGTTTAAGTACGGCTATGAGGCGCAGAGGGCTAATCAACAGGCAGATTTGCAAGCGCAGCAACAGCGGATGCAAGCGGCGCAGGGATTAGGCTCATTAGCTTCTGGCTTAGGTCAACTTGGACAATCACAATTTGCTACTGAAATGGACTTGCAAAAAGCCCGAGCAGGATACGGTGATTTGCTGAGGAACTATAAACAGAGTGTTATTGATGCCCAATATCAAGACGCACAACGTCAAGCCAATTGGCAGCGCAGTAATATCGCTGATATGGCTAACCTGCTTCGTGGTGTACCATTGAGTGACACCATGCAAAATTCAATTACGACCACACCACCGCCAAGTGGGTTAACATCTCTATTGGGTGGATTAACGGCGGCATACGGTGGATATAGGGCAGCTACTTCGGGACAATAACCATGAGCATATTAGACGCGCTGAGAGAGCAAAAGGACAGCCAGCAGTCCATCAAAGATTTAGCGGTATTGCCTCAAGACCAATTGGTGCGTTTAGCGCAGATGGGACAGATACCGCCATACCTGTTGCCCGTGTTACTGAATGAGAAAGCACGGACAGCGCAAGAGGTAGCAAACCTTAAAGCGGCAATGCAAGGGCAGCCACAACAGACTGTTATGGAACAAGCCATGCAAGCCAATGCGCAGGCGGAGAATCCTAAACCAGCACCGCAACCCCAACCAATGCCACAAGAGCAAGCACCCACAGCGGCGGGTATTGGTTCGTTGCCAGTGGACGGAATGTTTGAGGAACAGAACTTTGCCAAAGGTGGAATTGTTGCATTTGGAGAAGGCGGAGATGTCAACAAAGAGAAAAAGATATCCTCGTTACAGAACCGTGTTGACGAAATATCAACCTTACTAAGCCAACCACCAAAAACCCAACTATCACCAGAAGAACAGGCGTATTACCAAAAGGCATCCAAAGGGATGTCGGATGAAGATAAAGAGCAACAGAAGTGGATGCGGGTAATGCAGGCTGGCTTGGGGATGATGGCTAACAAGTCACCTTATGCCATGCAGGGTATAGCCGAGGGTATATCACCCGCATTACAGGGTTATGCTTCAGACATAGCAGAACAGCGCAGGCAAGAAATGGCAGGGCTAAAGACATTAGCGGAATCACAGAAAGCACAGCGTGATTTGCGTAGGTCAGAAGTCGAAGGCGGCATGAAACTGCTAGAACAGATGGAGGGGCGTAATCAATATGGCAACTCCATTGCGCAGTTTGCGGCAATTACGCACATGAAAAATGCAAAGGCAAACGGCGATACAAGGCCAGAAGAAGTTTTGCTGAACGAAGGGTTGCAAAACTACTTCCAACATGAGCTGAACACGAGAATGATTGCGCCAGAAGCAGCAAATACAAGAGCGAATACAACAACGGCAATTATGCTGCAAAAATTAATAGAAGAAAAGAATGACAACCAGAGAAAAGCTAATAAGGATGCGCACAAAGATTGGAAAGATGAACTAGATGACCCGCGAAAGGAAAAATATGATAGCTTAATGGAGCAAGCACGTAAAACCGATGACAAAAAAGAAAAACAACGTTTACAGAATGAAGCTGATAACGCAAAACTTTCATATCTGATGGAACGCGGTTACAAGGAAATCCAAGCAGAACCCATAACACCCACAAACGTGCCTGGTGCAGGAGCAAACCAAGCAAACCCATTACCGCCTGAACTAAGACCGAGCGCAAAGAAGGCCGATACTCCGCCGCCGTTAGCGAAAACAATCGAAGGTCTACCGCCTGGAGCAATTGTTGGCAGCTATAAAGAAGGCGAAGGATATGAAATAAAAGACAAGACCAACAAGATAATTGGCTACGCCAAATAGGATTAAAGCACATGAAATTTTATCCAATCTCACAGCAAACCGAAGCACCTTCAGAGCCAAAGCTAAAGTTTTACCCAGTCAAAGAAGAATCTTTCGAGCCACCAAAAGAAGAGGGATTCCTAAGCAAGGTCGGCAAAGAGATTGGTACGCTAGGCACACTTGCGGGCGAGAGTTTTAAGAAGGTCGGGCCTGAGATTGGGTTAAGTTATGACGTATTAAAAGGCGAGGTTGACCCTGAAGCATTAGCCGAGTATTACAAACTGCCGACAACTCAAACGCCCCAGATGAAGCAGGCTGAGGAAAGGCTTGCCAAAGCAGGGAAAAAATTTGGTGAAGCAAAAGGCTTTGTTGAGTCGGCAAAAGAGTTACCTGGCTTTTTGGGTGCGCTTGGTAAAGAACTGTATGAAAATCCTAAAGCGGCAATCCAATTAGGGGCTAGTGGTGCGGCAGGTACGCTCACTGGTATTGGTGCGGGATTGGCTGGAACCTTTGCTGGCGGTGCTGCGGGTACTGCGGTTGGAACCCCTGGTATTGGAACGCTTGTAGGCGGATACACTGGTGCAACAGCGGGCTATTCTGCGGCGGGCATAGGGCCAGAGTTTGCCAATCGAGTTAGACAAGAGTTGGCTGCAAGGGGATTATCCGAGAGCAAAGAGGACATTGCAAAACTTGCCAGCGACAAAAAGTTTATTGACAGAGCTTTAAGCGAGGCAAAAACAAAAGCCATAACATCGGCGGCAGTTGAGGGTGCGGGTTCAATGGTTGGCGCAAAAGTAGTCACCAAGCCATTACAAGAAGCAACCAAACAAGCCGCCAAAGAACTAGGCAAAGGCGCAACCAAGGAAGCAATTGAAGCCAAAACAAAGGACATACTGTCCAAGCGCACATTTGGACAGAAGGCAGTAGACAGTGTGGCACGACCTGTTGCGGGTTACGGCATCGAGGTTGGTTCTGCTGGCTTAGGTGAAGCAGCGGGTTCATTAGCCGCTACTGGTGAAATAGATTACGGCGATGCTTTGTTGAGTATGTACGGCGAGATTGGCGCAGCACCAGCAGAACTTGCGGGTTCAGCATACGGCATGGGTAAGGGTGCGGTTGCGGCAGCAGTGGCAAAGGCAAGAGAGCAAGCTAAGACCCAACAAAAGCCACAGCCTAAACAGAAACCGCAGGCAAAACCACAGCAAACCAGAGTGGAGCCTACGTTTGATGGAACGTATGCGACGGAAGATACTCAAGAGCCTATATTTGCGCCGGGTGCAGAAAATGATGTTGATGTCCAAGTGCCGGAAGAGCCAATTTTCCCAACACCTGAGAAGGCAGTAGAACCCGAGGTTACTCCAACGGTAGAGCCGTCCGTAGAACCCACGGTACAGCCAACAGTAGAGGCAACCAAAGAAGAGCCAGCACCGCAAAATGGGGAACCTGATTTTCCAATTGTCATGGTTAATGTTGCCGACATTAAGCAGTCAAATGAACTATTGCCGCAATTCAAAATGGGGGCAAACGAAAAGGGTATTGTTAACCCAATCAAAGCACCATTCACCCAAGAGGGTGTCGGGCCAATAGCATTGTGGGAACGAACCAATGGGGATTTATATCTTGCATCGGGACGGCATAGACATGATGCGGCAGTACGCAGTGGAACCGAAAAGATAGCGGCACAGATTTACAAAGAAGCAGATGGCTATACCCAAATGGATATGGCTATTAAAGATGCAGAACTTAACATACGGGACGACCAGGGGGAGATAAAAGATTATGTCAACTACTTCAAACAAAGCGGAATTGACGAAGAAACCGCTAAGTCAAAAGGACTTTTGGCAAGGAATAAGGGACAGCGGGGTTTCACAATCGCAAATTCTGCAACGGATGCGCTCATTGACTCCATTAACGGAGGTCAAATTAACGACGAAGCCGCCTACACGATAGCCACTACCGCACCTAATAACGAGGCATTGCAAAACCTTGGGTTGAACGAGGTAATCAACAGGGGGAAATCTGCGCAATCGGCAGGCAACCTAATGCAAGCGGCAAAGGTTATTGCCCGTGAGCAGGGTGTAACACAATTGGATATGTTTGGCTTTGATGACAGCGGAGTCAAAGAAGCCAGAGAGATGGAAAAGATTGTTCACCGCAAGCAACGTGAGATACAAACACGGCTATCGGCAATCACAGGCGCATCGAGGAATCCAGCAGTAGCAAGAGCAGAGGGCATCGACCTGAAAGACGAGAACGCAATCAAAGCCCGTATCGCTGAATTGAAACAGGCTAAAGAGGATTGGGTTAACTGGTCAACGAATCCCGCATTGGTGGATATTGTCCGCCAAGAGCGAGGTGTTCCTCCTCCATATCTAAAGCCCGTAGCAGCCGAAGAAGAAGTACCCACCGAGCCAACAGTACCATCAGACCAACAGCCCGATATGTTTGGGCTAGCATCACAAACACCCGAAGAAGCAGCAGCCGAACAAGAGCGAAAAGAGAAAGAAGCGCAGGCAGCAGCAGAAGCGGAGAAGGCACGACTGGCTAAAGAGAAAGCAGACAAAGCGGCAGCAGGGTTTGTTTTGACTGGCAGCGATAGTCCAGCGGATATAGCCATTGCACACGGCCAACAGGAGTTGGTAGGCAGTGATGCGACTATTACGCCTACTGTTAAGTCAGCCGAAGATATACCATCCCCTGATTTCAAACAAGGCAAAACACCCGCAAACGTTGCGCAGTACTACGAAGGAATAGCCAATCAAATCAAAGAATTGGCCGATGCTAAAGACGCACAAGGACTGCAAGACCTAAAGGCTAATGCGGAATTAAAATCCAACGGGAAACCAGGCGCAGCATGGCAGGGAAAGAGTGCCAACAGCAAACTGTTGCTTGACTATTACAACAAACAACTTGCTGCGTTGGGTGTCAAAGTACCGACAGGGAAGCCGCCGCAGCCCGTCATTGGTGCTAAATACCTTGCTGAACGTCAAGTCAATGCGGCTACCCGTTTCATTGATGCGGTAGTCGAGCAGTTTGGCCTTACGCAGGAACAGGCCAAACGCGCTATGAACACCCTGCTGAAAGAGAAGGTGCTGAAACTTGACCCAATCATAGGCCAGTTTAATCTTAAGGACGGCAGGTTTTGGAATCGTGATGTCATTCTCCGCGCCTCAGAGGAAGTGCCGACAGAAGAAGGTACTGTTGACACCACCAAAACCAAAGAGAACGCAGAAAAACTACGGCAAGCAGGCGAGAAACTAATTGCTGACTCTGAGGAGGATCTTAATAGAGACCGGCTAGCCAATACGTCAAGACGCGCCACTATGGCGGGCATAGCAGAGAATCGACTAAGAGAAGCGATACGTATTGGTAAGACCATGATTGCGCTGGCGGATGCGATGGGTAATGGTGAACTGAAACTTTTGAACGGCATTACTTCAAAAGCGGCAGTTGAAGAACTGGATATGCGGGTGAAAATAGCGGTAGCGGAGGCGGATAGGAATGTTGATTACGCTGACCGCAACAAGGACAGAAAAGCCGAACCAAAGGACATAAGCTACGCCCAGTATCCGAAGGGTTTTTGGTCGGATTGGTTCACCCTTGAAAAAGTGCATAAAGCCGTTGAAGGAAAACGTGGCAGCGTAGCATTTAGGGATAAGTATCGATACGAAACGCAGCTGCCTTCGCCTGAGATGTATGCCGACATACAGAAAGTCATTGGCAAGGATGCGGCCAAAGAACTATTCTTCAATCTGACAGACAGATTCGCAAGCATTAGACGCTTAGAGAAAGCAGGCATTACCGAGAGTAATTTCAAAGATGCGCTGGTAGAGTTTTTGAAATACCGTGGCGGCGAGACTAAGCGTGACCCAATCAAAGAAGCGGAACGTGCATTGGTTGGGCAGAAGGTGGGGTTTGATTTCTTCCCAACACCACCCGAAGTCGCAAAGCAAATGGTAGAGATGGCGGGTATTACCGACGGCATGAAGGTGTTGGAGCCTTCAGCGGGTAACGGAAACCTAGCGGATGCAGCAAAGGCCGCTGGCGCAGATGTGGATGTAGTTGAGGTATCCAGCGCATTGCGTAACATCCTTGAGTTAAAGGGATACAACCTTGTCGCCAATGATTTTGAAACATTTGAGACGGATGAAAAGTACGATGTCGTACTGATGAACCCACCGTTCAGTGACCGCAAAGACGCAGAGCATATCCAACGAGCATGGAATATGCTTAAGCCAGGCGGCAAGTTAGTGGCTATTGCGGGCGAAGGTGTGTTCTTTGGTTCCGACAAGAAAGCGCAGGAGTTTAGGCAATGGCTTGATGACAATGGTGCGGATGTAGAGAAACTGCCTGCCAATACATTTAAGGGCGCAAACCTTCCTGCACAAACAGGCGCAAATGCTCGGCTGATAACGTTGAAGAAACCAGAAACAGCGGCAAAGGTCAAACCCGCACGTTTAACCAAAGAACCAATCATCATCGATGTAGAAGCTGTTTTGATTGATGACAACGTAGCTTTGCTGCCGAATAACCAAATCCTTACGCTTGAGAATCACTACGGAAATAAGCGCAAAACAGCAGATTTTGTTCAGAAGGTCAAAGAAGATATTGTTCGCTTTGCCAATGAAGGTGCGGAAGCTGTAGCAGAGGCTATACGTGACATCATCCGCAAGTTACACGCAGGTGTATTGTCAATTGCTGTAATCATCAATCCGACCAACATCACACCGCCTGAATTTGTTTTCCACCCAAGTTACACCTATACAACAGAAGAACAAGTATTTGCCGATGTGCCTGCTACGGCAGCAAGACGTATGTCCCCTAGCGCACAACAGTCTTACAAGGTGCTGTACCCAAGTATTAAAGATCGCCTTATCAAGGACAACAAGTTCATGGTGATTGCTGACAAACCGTCAGCACGGGTATTTGTGTTCCGTCCAGACGGTTCTTTGCTGCTGGATAAAAAGTCCTTGTTTGGACTGACCAAGGGTGACTTCTACAAGGGCAACGCTAAACTGCCCCAGAACCGTATTACGCCCGCAGGATACTTTACGATGGGTTTGCGTGACGCAACGCGAAGCCCAAGCGAAGCAAGAACCGCTGGCGAATACGACTTTAAAAAAGTGTTCGTGTTGGATAAGGCGTTAGGCGGCAAAGCCAGTGTGACTTTATTCCATTCTGTGTGGTTGGGAGAAACTGATGCAGATGCACGTGCTCGTGCGCTGGAAAACGAAGATGCAACCGATTCGCGTTACTCGTTTGGCTGCATCAATGTTGACAAGAAAACATACAGCATGTTGGTTGACAAACATCTGCAACAGATGGATGGAGCCGCACTGTTTATTATTCCAGATGACCCTGAGAATCTTGCGGCGATGCTGTCTGGCAAGCAGGTGAACGGTGACGAGTTAACGCGCACTGAATTCAAGCCTGCAACAAAACAAGTTACAAAGATTGCTCCAGCGCAAAGCGCAATTGATAACGAATTGCAGGAAGAAGTGTTGGCTGATAGGAGGCGACCCCTCTACCGCAAAGACGAAAGCAAAGGTGCGCAGGTTAAAGGGCTGGATGATGCCATAGTCAAATCCATTGCTGGATGGGAAAATGCGCCTGACGTAGTGCTTGCCGATAACATGGATGATGCCCGCATACCGCAGGAAGTCCGTGACGATTTCAACGCCACCAAGGAAGTAGGCGACCCTGACCCCAAAGGGTTTTACTTCAAGGGCACTGTCTATGTTCTGCGTAGCCGTGCGGAATCCATCAACGATGCTTTGACGACCCTGTACCATGAGGCATTTGGTCATGCGGCATTACGGCGTGAATTTGGTAAAGGCTTGAAGCCGATACTTGAAGATGTCATCAAGTACTTCCGCAAGGATGTAATGGCCATCTATGACGACTACACATCCAAGGCAAACCAAAAGCCAGAGAGCGAACTGAAGTTTGAGGATTTACGTGAAGCCGCCGAAGAATACCTTGCAAGGCTGGCAGAGACACGACCAAACCTACCTGTTATCCGCAGGCTAGTGGCTTACGTGCGTAGCTTCTTACGCAAGATTGGGTTCAATGTAAACCTGACCAATGATGAGATTATTGCCAAGTTCATAATCCCCGCAAGAAACGCAATGATTGGCAGAGGTAAAGACACGGCACAGGATGGTGACATCCGCTATAGCAAAGAAGGCAAAGTTGGCACAGAATCTGGAGCAACTGGTTTCATAGAGGTTGACGGTGTGCAACGACCGATTGCAAACAGTAGCGGGCAGCGCATCCATCAGACTGACGAAGGTCTGCGCAACTTTTGGCGCTGGTTTGGTGATAGCAAGGTTGTGGATGACCAAGGTAGGCCGTTGGTGGTTTATCACGGGACGAAATCGAAATTCACTGTGTTTGATACCACGAGAGGCATCGGGTCATGGTTCACGGCGGACAGACAGGGTGCGTCATTATTTGGTGACGCAATTTCTGTTTATCTTAAAATCAAGAACCCCGGCACATTAGCGGACTTGGCTGCGGCTCGGCGCGTTGCTGCTGCGGCGTTTGACCCAATGGCGCAGGCGCATGAATTTAACGCTGCTGTTATTGCAGATATGGAACGACGTGGTTTTGACGGCGTAAACGATACGAGATTTGCGGGCGCTGGTGGCGATGGTGCGGCGGTGTTTGTCGCCTTCCATCCTGAGAAAATTAAATCCGCCACTGGCAACATTGGCACTTATGATGCGGACAATCCTGACATCCGCTATAGCAAAGGCAAGAAGGAATCCGAGAACCTGCCTGCCGAATACTATACCCCCGTAACACCTACTTCTGAGTACAAGGAAGAACCGCCTACCGATAAGCAAGCGGTTAAGGATGATGAAGCACTGTTAGAAAAATATGCGAGACCAGATACCCCACTGACAGATAACAAGACGATAAAGGAATTTGCTTTTGAGGTTTATGACGACATAAAGGAAACCCTGAAAGAGGTTCTTAAAAGCCCACGTGAAGCCGTAAAGGACATGGGTAACAATGTTACCGACCTAGCGATTGGCGGACGTACCACGTTCGTATTCTCGGGCGCAGGCGTTGAAGCACGGGATATGGCTAAATACGGTGGTTTACTCGAAGATAGCGAAGGTTTGGCTGTTGCATCTATTGCAATTGACCAGGCTACCCGCTCTGGAAATATAGCCGTTGAGGTTATCAAACGTGGCGGCATTTCCTACAACAAAGAAGCCAAGATGTTCCAGGCGGTACGCACTGGGTACAGCATGGTCAACGTATACAAGGAAGAAGGCAAGCTACGCAAAAAACTAGGTAGGCAACTGGCGGCAAACATAATCAATGGCTACTTTGAAGGCAGACGTTCGATTGACATCATGGAAGCGTATGAAGCACGTGATGTTATGCGGCAAGACGCAGAGCAGATGTTAGCGGCAGCGAGGAGCACCGAGGACTACCAAACAAGGGCAAACATTACCAAGCAGATTATTAGCCACCTGAAGTCTTATCAGAAGGGTTTGAAGGATGCCAATGGTAATCCTCAATTGATAGCCGATATTGATGAAAGAATTGAGCAACTGACCGCTGCTGCTGAAGCAATGGAAAAGAAAGTTGTTGATGAGAATACCATCAATAAGTTGCGCAAGATGGTTGAAGATGCCCGCAAATTGGTAGAAAACATTATGCCTGCCGTGCGTTCGATAACCATGTTGCCAGAGGAGATGCAAGAATTTGCGGCATTGGATAAGCGACACCCTGAACTAAAAGTGATGGCTGACAACTGGCGCGGCGTGAATAGAAACATCGTGCGCTTTTGGTATTCGATTGGCAAGCTAACCCAAGAAGCATACAGAAACTACATGGCAATGGATAGCTATGTGCCATGGAACCGCATCATGGAAGAAGGTGACGAGTTTGCTTCAGCATCGGAAACGACTACCCGAACATTGACCAATATCCCGTCAATCAAGAAGTTCAAGAAGGGTAGACCTGAGCGCAAGACAATCATTCGGGTTACGAAGAAAAACATGAAGACCGAAATGCGGGATGAGGTTGGCGTAAAGATCACTGTTGATGGAAAAACTAGCTTTGTATCGCTTGAAGGGGAAAGCCAGAGAGAGCGAGTACTGGAAGATGGTGAAACCCCGACCATTCAGTCAAACACGCTGAAGACTATTCCGACATCTGGTTTGAGGGTGTTCGTTAATGGCGTACAACTTGAACAAGACCAATACTCTATTGACCCACAGGGCAACCTAAACATCAAAGCAGGCATCAAAATTGGTGACACGATTACCCTAATTGCAAACAGGGAAATCAATAACATCGTCGACAACATGACCCGCAGTGTTATGCGCATGACCATAAACGGTTTGCGCCACTATGCGGCCACAAGGATTGTTGGAGAGTACGCTACACGCCTGAATGATAAGCAAATTTCAAAGGAAAACGCACTGATCATCTTTAGGGATGATGTGCCTAAAACAGAGCGAGGAAAGATAGCCACCTTTGATAAGCCTGACAAAGCATTGAATCGGTTTACCTATATACACATGGGTGTTCCCAAAGTAGTGGAAATCCAAGACCCTTGGGTTGCTGCCGCTATTTATGGGCTGGCCGACAATGACCCGAAAGGATGGGCGCAAGCAATTAAGGCAAGCCAATCAATCGGCAATTTCATTAGGCGTTCTGTTACGTTGACCCTTGCTTTCCAATTAAAACAGGTGTTCCTCGATGCGCCCAGTGCGTCATTTATTACGGGCGTTCAAAAACCAATGGCACTCATGCGTAAGGCATGGGCATCACTTGGCAAAGCCATGAACACGAACAACCCGACAACCGACCTGCTCAAATCATTTGGGTACGGTGGATACTACAGCGTTGGGCAAACACCTGAACTAGAAGTCAAGCGGCAAATCGGTGTGATAAACAAGAACGTTGGCAACATCGTGGCATCGGGATTGGATTACCTATCTGATACCGCTGATATGCCACAGCGTATAGCCACCTTTGAGCGTATCATGGATGAAACAGGCGATATGACCCGTGCGCTCTATATGTCGGGTTATGTGTTCAACCCATTACGCAGGGGCACAAGTGGGTTTGCACAGACGTTGCACAAGTTGGTTCCATTCCTATCGGCATATATTAATTCAACCGATACCCTAATCCGTACTTTGGTGGGTTCTGGATTGAAAGGCATAAGCAGAAAGCAAGCATTGAAGCGAGTATCTCAAGCCTTTGCCATGTTAGCCCTGCTAAACATAGCCTACGTATTTTTGGCTATGCAGTCGGATGATTATGAAGAATTGGATGATGAAACCAAACTCAAGCACTACATCCTGCCAAGCGGAATAAAATTGCCCGCAAACAACCCCGTACTAGTTCTGACCAAGCAATTGCCCGAAATCCTGATTAACCAGATATTCAAGGATGCAACCGAAAACGAATGGGACGCAGAACGCCTAAAGAAGGCATACGGCAAAGCATTTTTATCTGCAATATTCGCACCGCCTACCCCAGTACCAGCAGGCGCAAAAGAAGCACTGGAGGTTACGCTAAACAGGAGTTTTCATACCAACAGGGCTATCACGCCAGAATATCTCCAAGACCTGCCAACAGAGATGCAGTTCACAGCGTACACATCCGAGCTTGGGAAACTCATAGGGCAAACAGGGTTGATTGCACCAACCACGGCAGACCACCTGACAAGAGCCATATTTGGTTCTACGGGTGCAACAGCACAATGGGCGGCAAACTCCATCGTTGCGCTACAGGGAAAGAGACCAACACCTGAATTAAAAGAAGCACCTATCATCGGCCCATTCATACGCAAAGACGTTGGACGCGGCAAAGAGCAACTGTTCTATGACCTGAAGGCAGATGTGGATGCTGCGTCAACGGCTGTCAAACGCGCCAAAGACGCGGGTCTACGGGACGAAGCAAGGAAGTATGCCAAAGAATATCGAAAGCTACTGATAGTAGAGCCAAAGGTAGATGATTTATCACGTCGCATTAAAGAGCTTAACAAGAAGATAAATAGCGTATCTTCGAGCAAAACTACACCATTGTCCGCTGATAGGCGCAGAGAAATTATTACCAAACTCGAAGGCCAAAAACAGAAAGTACTATCAGGTATTGCTACACTGAGACGGAAGGCTTACTCAGAGTGACTTCGACATAACCACCAGTACCACCTTTAGCAAACGACATAGACCATAGACTGTCATCCACGGCCACAACGTCGCGGATGGCATCTATGAGTGATTTACATCTGCTAATGGCGTTATCAATATCGTATGCTCGTTTCGTTGGCGGGTAAAATACTAAGTGAGCGTGTAAGCTAGTTTCATTTATGCGCCTCAATCCCTGAGCCTTTGCCGTGTAAATACACTCCTCCTTGTAGGCTTTCTTCGCCTTCGCAAGCACAGCCCAATGCACCCGAACATTCGGACTTAGCTTCGTGCTCGGCCAAGGAAGTTTAATCGTTACTGGCAACATTCCACAACTCAAACGGAACGGGTAGGTCGTACTGGCCGAACAGCTCGGTCAGCCCACCAAGGCCAATGCCGATGGCTTTGGCGGCCTTGCGCGCCGACAGCCGTCCGTTCTCCAGCGCCTCGTGCAGCATCTTCACGAAGGACGCAGAGAAACGCTTGGGTGGCCCCGACACGGAGGGCCGCTGCTTCTCTTGGGAGAGACTTTGCCGAGTGTCGTCACCGATGAGCTTGAGGTTGAACAGCCGCCATGCCAGCGCCACTGGCGCGACCCGCAGCAAGGCCGCGACCTCACACAGATGCGCGATGTCGTTGACGCGTTCCTTGTCGATGAGTTTGTCGAGCGAGGCACGCGGCATCAGGAGCGCAGCCGCGAAGCTGTTGGCCAACTGCTCGACGCGTTTCCCCTTGGTGCGCTCCTCGAAGGAGTTCGACTCCCGATGCTCGGGCTTCATCGCATCCCACGTCAGCGCGTGGAAGAGTTCGTGGGCGAGGTCGAAGAAGCGCCGAGCCTCGCTTTCGTTGCGGTTGATGAGGATGACGCCCATCTCCTCCAAGTGGCAGGTGGCACCGGAGATCGACTTGCCGTCTGCGGTCTCAACCGTATCGACGAACAGCACCGGAATGTCCAGTTCGCGCTCGACCTTGTCGATCAGGGTCTCGGCAGGAATAACACCCAGGTCAAGCTCTGCGGCAAGGCTTTCCGCGCGCTCCTGCGCATCCTCGTAGGACGACTGGGTGGACAGGCGCAGGGCGCGCTTGAGCACGCTGGCCCGGCTGTCGCGCTGTTCGCGCAACCAGCGCAGCAGCCCGATCCATTGACCAGCTTTCAGCTCGAAGCCGTCCAGGCTGTCCTCGGATACGCCGGGGTCGGCGCGCCAGTTGAATTGCGCCTCACCCGCCACGGCAAAGGGGTCGATGAAGAACTCGATGTCCCGATCCAGTAGATCGGTCAGGGCGAGCATTTCCTCCGCCCGCAGCGTGCGCTTGCCGTTTTCGATGTCGGAAACCGACTGGCGGTCGTTCAGACCGAGGCCTTCAGTAAGCTGATCCTGCGTCCAGCCCTTGGCCTCGCGCGCCGCCTTCACGCGGAAGCCGATCAGCTTGTGCGAGATCTTGTCGAGCATGGTTTGGCACCTCCTAAAGCGTCATTCTAATCTTGCGAGATCAATTAAGCAAGAAAATCTTGCGAAATACAGAAAGCGGCAGCTTTGCCCTACGTTGCCATCCGCTTCGAACGATTTGGCGGACCATAAAGACGGTTGCAATTCTTCGGAGCCGTCATGCAAATCATCAAACTCTTATCTCCACCGGAGATGACCCCCTGCGCCAGGGCGAGGGAAATCTGCGCCATCCTCGGTGTTTGTCACGAAAGATGACCGCTTTTTAGTGAATTAGACCATAGTTTTTAAAGGTTGGCCCCGGTCTTTTTTGGGGTTGAGCCAAACCGCTTGATTTCCTTGCCATTGACGGGTTGTTCTCGATTTCCAGCGGTTAGGCATTTGCCGTTTTGCCGCTTCATAAACGGATTTTCTTTTTTGAAGAATCTGATGATCTTGCCCCTGATGCCTTTGCTCGGGGGTAACAAACGCAATACCGCTGTGGCGGTGCTGTGTGTTGTACCAGGTCACAAACTTATGCACCCAAGTTCGGGCTTGGTGAATACTTTCAAATGGCTTGGTTGGATAAGCCGGTGTGTATTTGAGCGTACGGAACATAGCTTCTGAGTATGGATTGTCATCACTCACACTGGGGCGGCTAAATGATGGAACAATGCCTAATTGTTGCAGGGTTGCCAACATGGTTGCGCCCTTCATCGGGCTTCCATTGTCCGGGTGCAGCGTCAGTTGATGGCGTTTGATGCCATGCAAACTGCACGCTCGATGAATGAGCCTTGCAGCATGATCTGATGATTCTTGTGCATGAACCTCCCAGCCAACTATCGCCCTGCTATAGATGTCAATGATCATATACAAACGCAGAAATTTCCCTAGTATGTCGCTGGGCAAATAAGTGATATCCCAGCTCCAGACTTTGTTGGGCGCATCGGCCAACCAAGCTGTGGGCGCTGGAATTTTACGAGGCGGTTTTTCCCTGCCACGGCGTTGGTCTTGCTGGTGCTGCTTTAAAACCCTGTAGAAGCTAGATTCGGATGCCAAGTAAACACCCTGATCGGCCAGCCTAGGCACAATTTGTGATGGAGGTATGCGATGCCCCATAAACCTACACCGCCGCATAAATGGGATTCCAAAGCCAAGTTGGCTGCGGTTATCCACACAGCGGCTATGAACGAATTTGAGCGCTCAGAGTATTGCCGCGAGTGTGGCCTTTATCCTGAGCAATTGGATGCTTGGAAGGCCGCATTTGAGGCTTTAGACACGGATGCCGTGCCTGCCAATAAGCATGAATTAGCCATGCAGCGCAAAGAGCTTAAAGCTTTGCAAAGGGAAATTCAACGTAAAGATAAAGCATTAGCCGAGGCAGCAGCTCTGCTGGTATTAACAAAAAAAGCGCAGGCCATCTGGGGCATCAAAGAGGAAAGCTAACTCCTCTTGAGATGAAACAGATGGCCATCACATGGATTGAGCAAGCCGTTGACTCTGGGGCCCGCTATCACAAAGCCTGTTGGGCCATGGGCATTGATAGCCGAACTTTGCGGCGTTGGCGTCAAACCGATAGACCCTTGGAGGATCAGCGAAAGCACCATGCTCAGTTGCGCCATCATCCGCAGGCCCTGACGCAAGATGAAAAACAGGCCATCATTGACGTATGCAATAGCCCCCCATACCAAAGCCTACCTCCATCACAAATTGTGCCTAGGCTGGCCGATCAGGGTGTTTACTTGGCATCCGAATCTAGCTTCTACAGGGTTTTAAAGCAGCACCAGCAAGACCAACGCCGTGGCAGGGCAAAACCGCCTCGAAAAATTCCAGCGCCCACAGCTTGGTTGGCCGATGCACCCAACAAAGTCTGGAGCTGGGATATCACCTATTTGCCCAGCGACATACTAGGGAAATTTCTGCGTTTGTATATGATCATTGACATCTATAGCAGGGCGATAGTTGGCTGGGAGGTTCATGCACAAGAATCATCAGATCATGCTGCAAGGCTCATTC
>Ga0214917_10000302_pt1 | contig 63915 bp, 122 predicted proteins | sample LL_1208_BB_MetaG_FD_177983 | JGI IMG/M metagenome (GOLD analysis project Ga0214917, IMG submission 177983) | Freshwater microbial communities from Lake Lanier, Atlanta, Georgia, United States - LL_1208_BB | ecosystem: Environmental > Aquatic > Freshwater > Lake | place: USA: Georgia... | reverse complement strand
CGGAGAAGGTTTTTGGAACGGAGAAGGTTTTTGTAAAAGAATTAGCCCCCTATATGAATTTAACACAATATATGACTTCTTTATCAGCAAAAAAATAAATAAATATCTGCTTAATAATATCGTCAAAGAAATACTCAAAACAAACCCGCCAGAAAAAATTAAATATGAGCTTTTTTTAACAGTTCTATAAAAGGAAACCATATGACAACCCTAGCCAATATTGACCTTATTAAAAATTCAGTAAACAAAGATTTAGAGAAAATTAATAATTTCAAAAAGCAGGCTGACGAAACTTGGAACTTTTTAGAAAATTTTAATCACCACCCCGAAATTAAACCAATATTTTATGGAAGCGATTACTCTACAGGACTCAAAAACGAACTAGATCAAACCTTAGATAATATAACAGAAGAATTAAACAACCTAAAAGAAAATATACAAGAAATAACCGAACAGAAATATTATGAGTTTACAATGTTTAGCACTCCCAGCGGCGACGGAGAAGATTGGAGCATATTACTAAGCAGCCTACTCGCTAATACAATAGACTCCCTAAGATACCAAAATGTAAAAGTGTATTACAGTGACGCATATAATACCCACTTCTTTACTCAATGTAATATGGACTTTTAATAAAAAGAACAAGTTTGTGGGTTCTTTGCCCATTATATATTATAAAACATTAGAAAGTGTGGGTTATTTGCCATTTTATTGTTCACCTAGAAAATAACGAAGAAAATAGAAGATAAATTAAATAAAAGATAAAATTAAATTAAATTTGAATTAAATAAAAAAAGGTAGGGCATAGCCCCTTTTTATAATTGTTTTTTATTATTTTTTGCCTAGAAACTACTAGAAAACGCTAGAAAATCTTGCACAAATTTATTTTTTTATCTTTTTTTAGATAATTTTTAATTTATTGGGTATTTTTGGCTTTAGAAATTTTAAATAATTTTAAATTAATATAAAATGGGTTAGTTTGTTGGTGTTTTGATAATTAAAAAATAGCAAAAATAGGTTGTGGTATTATGACTCAATACCCAAATACCATTGGAGATTACATGATGGCTGGATGTAGGGATTATTTTGATTTTTTGAGTAGGTTGGACAATGATCCGCAGTATTGTTTTAGATATTTGCTTGATGGATTAGATAAAAAGCATCCTACTTATGCTAGGTGTTTGAATACAATTAGCAAAGACCCTAAGATTGCATTAGATACGGCATCGAAAATCATTAAGGGTAGGTTTGAGATTGCAGAGGAAGCGATAAGTAAGAGTTCAGTTCATTCATATTTTTATGCTAGGGATATTTTGAAGGGCAGGTTTGCGCTTGGTGAGTCTGCGATAGCGACAGATGCAAAAGTTTCGTATGATTATGCTCGTCATGTGGTGATGGGTAGGTTTGAACTTGGTGAAATTGCAATGGCAGAGGATGAAGACATTGCTTATCATTATGCTACTGATATAATTAAGGGTGAATTACCAGAAGTTATGCATAATGCTATGTTGGCTAAGAGGATTGCGGCATGAATTTTATTATAAAAGGTTTTCTTAGTATATTTTCTTGGATGGATAGTCGTTCTCCTTCTGAGCGTGTTGATGAAATATTAGATGATTTTTATAACGAGTATCCTTGGATAGAGCGTGATGACAACAAGGCTTTAGAGAATGATTTTAAAAAAGCATCTAATCAATAACTAACAAAACTTTGGATTTTGTTTTGATTAGATATTGTATGAAAAAATTTATTTTGAGTTTATTTAAGAATAAATCAGAAAAGAAGAAGATTTATTATAAGGTTAAGTATAAGAAATCTTTAAATGCTGCTTAGTCTTTTGACTAATTCTTCTAGGTCTTTTTTGGTTACGACGTTATTTAATTTTATAACGACATCTTTATTATCTATATTAACGTAACCGATTACATTTTCACTTTTAGTTAATTTGGCATTTGATTGTTTTATAATTTTTAGGGGTGCTGGGCCGAAGCCGCCTATTTCGTTATGGTAAGTTTTTTGAATTTTAATCATTGGTGAATCCTTTCGTTCGCATTGTAGGTTTGGGCTATGGTTTGTAAAGGCTTGCACAAATTTTATTTTGGTTCTGATTTTTGGTTATTTTTAATATTTGTTATTTTTTATGGCACAAATTTTAAAATAATTACAAATAAATAAAAAGGGTTAGTGGTTTTAGTTTCTTGGTTTATTTAAAATTAATTTGGTATGTTTACCTATATCCTATGAAGAGATTTTTATTAGTTATGTGTAGGGCGATAGATTACCGGGTAGGTCATACGGACACGGATGAGCCTCGTGATCCTATATTGACGCAGGAGGAGGCGTGGGCTGCGTTCACGATTAAATTATTAATTATATTAATTAATTTTACTACATGCGCTGCTGTGATAGCGAACATAATACATCATTGGTAACAGGTTGTATTTGGTGTATTATGTTGGGGTGTGAGATTTATTAGGGAGAAATAAATTATGCCCAAGGTTAGAAAATTATTTTATCTTGAAGATCCTAGTTCTGCTCCTTTAACTAGTGAGATGTATGAGGATAAAATTTTATATAGGGTAGGCAATTATTCTACATCTGAGTATAAGCCTTTGGATGAATATAAGATTTTGATGGAGCATTTCAAGAAGGGTGGAAGTATTCGTAATGTGTCGTATTTTTACGAGAACATTTTCAAATTTGCGAATTATAGGCATGGTGATGGTTATAGATTAGTTTATACATTTTGTCGTAATAGTTTGAAGGGTCGTTTACCATTAGAGGTAGAGAGCAAATTATTTTCGGGTGATGGTCAGAGTATTTGGGAGAAGTATCGTGGTGCAGCGTTTGCTTATAAGTATGCTAAGTATGTAATTCGTGGGCGACTTCCTGTTGCTTATGAGGCGAAGTGTGGTAATTATGATTATTTGATGTTTCTTTATAAATTAAAGGAAGACTTTAGTTCGATGATGATATTGAACAGTGGTTTGGCGTATAATTTTTATAAATATAACAGTTGGTTGCCAGACGAGGTTCACAATGCGATGATTGCTAGGAGTATGATGAAGGATTATCATGCTAGGTCTTATTTCAAGATGCGTAAAAAGGACGATAAATTAATTAAAAATAGGTTGAAGGTGTTTGATTCGTCTAAGACTATTGCAGAAATCATGGCTAGTTTAGGCTGAAAAAAAATTTTTTGGGCAATGCTTTACAAAATTCAAAATCTGACTAAAATTAAGCCTGTTGGTTGGTTCAATTAATTTTTTCTTAAAAATCAAGGAGGCTCTTTATGGGTGCTGGTAGGCCGAAGGGATCGTCTGGCATGAACAAGTCTGCTGCGATTCGTGAGTATATTGAGAAGAATCCTAATGCTACTACGAGCGAGGTTGTTGATGCTCTTGGTCAGAAGGGCATTGATGTTTCGCAGGCTCTTGTTGCTGGCGTTCGTGCCAGAGCGTCGAGTGGTAGCACTGGTGTGAAGCGTCGTTCGTCTGCTCCTACTGGTGAGATCACGACCAAGGAACTTAATAGCATCCATAGCATTGTCGAGAAGTTTGAAGACACCGACATTGTTATGGGTCTTATTCAGGATTGCTGTGGTTTGATTGACCAGATTGGCAGCATTGAAAGGTTGCAGGAAGCCTTGAAGGCTTATGCAAACTGGAAGCCCGAAGCGACTGAGGTTGCAGTCGAGGAATCGTCGGAAGAAATGATGAGTGACGATGACGATGACGATGAGGAAGATGCTGTTGATGAGGATGAAGACGAAGACGACGACGAGTGAAACAAAAAGGAACCAAAGGGGGAGATTAATTTTTCCCCCTTTGGTTTCCTATACCTTGGAGAAATTAAAATGACTGTTCATGTTAATTTGAATGATCTTTTGATTATTAAAGAAGCCATTGCCAAGTGTGGTGGCCATGATCGTTTTAGAGCCGCTGCCTTGGCTTATACCAGGGTTTTTGGCAACAAGAAGAAAGTTGTTGCACAAAAAACTAAAAGGGCTAAGAAGCGAAAAGCGGCGGCCAAGTAGTTTATTTTATAGTTTATAATTTGGCACTTATGCACAAATTATAAATGTATTAATATTAACTAAAAATAAACATGATGTTTTATTTTTAGCGTATAGAAAATAATAATTTATTTAGGTTTACTTATATCCTTATGGAGGGGGAGAAATTTATGTTTAGGGACGAGAAGATTAATTTATTAAAAATTAAAGACTGTACGCTTAAATTAGAGGATGAGAATAAAAATATAGTTGCTTTAGTTTTTATTAAGGGTGATAAATTAATAATAAAGAGTAGTTATAAAGTATCTGAGTCTACGATAGAGTGTCCAGAAATTAATATCTTATAACAAAAAATATCTGGTCGATTATGTTGATGTTCGCGGGTCATCAACATAGAAGGTGAGTTATGGACGTTGTTCCTTATAATGCCGCTGATTGGGATGGGGTTTCTATCCCTAAGTTTCGTTGTGTTGAGCGTGCTTGGAAATTTCTGAGGCGTCGTGGGTTTCGTCGTTTGCCTGCGTCTGTCGAGGCTGTATTTCTTCGCAATCCTACTAAGGCTGTTGAATATGCGAAGCGAGTTTATTCTCGTTTGCCGCAGGCTTATGAGGATGTGATTATGAATCATGGGCCTGAGTTGGCTTATACTTATGTTCGTGATGTTATTCAGGCTCCTTGTCCTGAGTACGTCAAGTATTTTCAGTCTTCCAAGCCGCTTTTGGTAAAGTATGCTTTTGAACTTTTGAAGGGGCCGTTGCCTGAGCATCTTGAACTGCTTTTGATTGGCGACCCTCATTCTTGTTTTGAATATGCTTGGAGTATTCTTGACGGTCGTTTGCCGGAGGTTTTGCATAATTATATGTTTGGCGCGATGATGGACGGGAAGTTTGAGGGCAGTCATTATCGTGGTTGTAATTATAAGTTAGATGGCTATCACGAATATAATCCAGACTATTCTAATCCCAAGGAATATTTTGAGTTTATCAAGTGGCAGCGTAAAAATCTTCATCGTCTTATGTTGCATTATTCCAAGATGTATAACGTAGACACTGACAAGAGTGTTAGAGAACTTTTGCATGAGTTGGAACATGGTCGTTAGACTAAAATTTTCAGACGGCACTACTCAGGTTAGGCTTTTGAGCGAAGAAGAAATTCTTTTTCACGAAGTAATTTCCGACGATGAATTTAGTCACTATATTGAGCAGAATCTTGATTTCTCTGGAAATTTATCTGGGTGGAAGTTTACGGATAGCAAGCCCAATGGTGAGGATATTTTTCCTGTAGACTTGCGAGAGATTTTTAATTATAATAAAGATGGCGAGGCTGTGCATTGTGTATTTGAAAAGGATGGGCAGAATTGCGATTGTGAAGTTGAAATTATAGATATTAATAGTTATGAATATACTGCGGCTGTGTTGGGTTTAGACCGTCCAGAGAATATTTATATTAAAAATATTCTTTTAGATTTAGAGGAAGATATTAGTTATTGGGAAGATTGGCACCGCAGCCACCATGAAGGTCAGGAATACAACGACGAATAAGCCTATAACAAATCCCAATTAGGAGATTATGTCTTTATTGGGATGGCAAACAAGGAGATAGAAAATGGCTCTTACTGATGACCGTATCCGTTCGTTCAAGGACGATCTTGACACTATTCTTTGCAAGTATTCGATTGAGTTTCCTTTTTGGGGAGTTCTTTCGGAGCGTTGCAAGTTCAATCTTACTGAAACTCTTGTGCCGACTGCCTGTATGGATAAGTATGGCACGATCACTTTCAATGCCAACTTCTGCGATCAGTTGAAAGAAAAGCATCAAGACAAGTATCACAAGAAACTTTTGTTTTTGCTGTCGCATGAAATTAGCCACTTTATTTTTGAACACGCTTCTCGTTTAGATGACCGTGACCCGTATCTGTTCAACGTCGCGGCAGACTATGCGATCAACCTTCTTCTCCACTATCAGTTTGAGAAGAATAAAGATTATTTTATCGAGGGTGGTTGCTTTGATGAAAAGTATAAGGATATGTGCGCCGAGCAGATTTATGAAATCTTGAAGCAGGAAAATAAAGATAAGGGCAAGGGTGAGGATAAAATCTACGTCGATATTATTTTCGATAGTGGTGAGGGTGAGGGTGAGGGCGAGGGCGAGGGTGAGGGTGAGGGTGGTGATGGTACTGTGACGATTCGTGAGCGTCGAGTTCCGCTTCCTTCGACCGATGGCAAGGGCAAGGATCAAGTTGATGCTGAATTGAAGGATCACATTACCAGAGCGTTTACAGAGGCTTATGCCGTCGCAAAGTCGCAGGGTAAATTGCCCGCTGATTTTGAGAGGGCGATTGCGAAGATTCTAAAGCCCAAGGTTGATTGGCTTCGTGCTTTGCGAAACAAACTTCGTTTTGGCGTTTCTCGTATGGAGAAGCGTGATGTGACTTGGAGTATCCCCAACAAGCGTTTCCTTGGCAGGGACTATATTCTGCCCAGCAACATTGGGCCGGATAGTCCCAAGGTGGCGTATGCTGTCGATACTTCCGGTTCAATGAGCCAGCGTGATTTGGAACAGGCTATGAGCGAGTTGGAAGATATTCGCAAGCGTTTCAATGCAAAGGTTTATGTTCTTGACTGTGATGCTGACGTTCATGGTTCGGGCTGGATTAGTCCGCATCAACCCCTGCCCGTGCTGAACGGTGGTGGTGGTACAGATTTTCGTCCGGTGTTTGAGCATATCGCTGCAAATAAAATCAAGCCTGACTATGTTGTGTTCTTTACTGACGGTTATGGCGAGTTCGGTGACGATCCCAAGGCTTTCCCCGTCCTTTGGGTTATGACTTCCGATGTAAAGCCCCCGTTCGGTGAAGTCGTTCGCGTCAACGTGCCGTATGACGAGTGATAACAAACTGGATTAGAACTATTATCTAAATACGGAGATAGCCATGAAGCGTTTAGCACTTATCGCGGTTCTGTTTGCTGGTTGTGATGGCGGGCCTGCTACGGTCAATGTTGATCGCGGTAGTTTTGAGCATCGCTACGCAACAGAAAGATTCAAGCAGGAAGGTTTTTCTGGTAAGGATGCCCAGACCGCTGCCGATGCTGTGTATAAGTTCAATCAGGCCCAAAAGGCAAGGAAGCGATGATTACGAAGAAATCTCCCGATCTGAAAAAGGCTTGGATCAACGTCCTTGCTGGAAAGCGTATAAAGGACAGCAAGATTTTTCTTACTGATCCCAAGTTCGCATATCTTTATTCAAAATATATTCGCAAGAATCGTTTAGAAGAAGATGAAGAAATTATTTTTTATAAAGACTTGAAGTGTGCATATCTCTATTGTGTTTTTGTCAAGAAAAGTCCCCCTGAGCATCTTCATAATTTTATGATCTCCAAAAATCTGGAGAATCTTAGTGAAGAAGATAAGCGTTGGGTAAATGAATACTTTGATTGGCACTCTATGAATTTTCAAAAAAAGGCACGATAACAAAATCTGTTTAGGTTCTTCTATAAGAGTTCGCGGGTAATCAAACTAACTAAGGAGTTCTAAAATGGCCGACAAGTTGATGAATACTGGTAATGTTATCACGGGTTCGCTGGTCAATCATATCAAGCGTTGCCGCTCAGTCGAATTGAGTCGTGGCAGGCAGGGTTTGCCGATGCTGATTTATGGTTCGCCGGGCGTTGGTAAGAGCGAACAGGTCGAGCAGGCCGTCGATTTTGATAACGGCGAAATGATGATTGACCTTCGCCTCAATTCGCTGGATAGCATCGACCTTCGTGGTCTGCCGGTGATTATGAAGGATGATAAGAAGAACCCGACGCAGGTGAAGTGGGTTCGTCCCGAGTTCATTCCTTCCGAGGGCAAGGGGATTCTGTTTCTTGACGAAATCAACACCGCTGCTCCCAGTGTGCAGAATCCTGCTCTGCAACTTGTTCTTGATCGTAAGATTGGTAGTCATCGTTTGGGCGACGGTTGGTACATTGTGGCGGCGGGCAACAAGAGCGACGATAAGGCTCACGTTTACCCCCTGTCTGCGGCACTTCGACAGAGGTTCGCAATTTACCACTATGCTCCTGACCATAACACTTGGACGAATTGGGCCGTGAAAAACAACGTGCATCCCCACGTTATCGGTTTCATTTCCTTCAAGCCCGATCTGCTGATTCAGCCGAGCATTGACGAGGAAACGAGCAACCCTTCCCCCCGTTCGTGGTACTATGTCTCTCAGAGACTCCACGCCGGTCAGAATGAGTTGTGCGACATTCGTTCGGTTGTCGGTGCTGCTGCTAACGAGTTCATGGCATACCAGACGGTTTGCGAGAACATTCCCAGCATCCCCGATCTGCTTGCGGGCAAGATTGAGTTCAAGGAAGATGAACGTAATATCACGGTTAGTTATGCTGTGAGTAATGCTCTGGCTACGCACATGCTTCGTAGCAAGAGTGTCAAGCAGCAAATTGAAAATGCCTTTACCGCCTTGAACAACATGAGCGGGGAGCCGAGCATCCTGTTCATGCGTCGAGTGATGCACTCTGACAACGATACGTTGAAGCAGAGCGTGTTCACCAGCGAGAACGGCAAGAAGTGGTTCAAGAAGCATGGTGATCGTATGACCAAGGCGATCCAGATGTAATAAAGCCCGCGAACCCCCCTGCCCCCCCCTTGACGAAAGTTGAGGGGGGCAGGGGTTGGGCATTTAAATAGTCATAAAATTTTTCTATTTAAAAATAATATAGGTTTACCTGTATCCTAGCGATGGCTACTTGACATTTTGTAGAAACAAAACTACAACAGGACATTGATTGGTAGGTTTTCTTTTTCAACAAGGAGGAAGTTATGAAAACTGCTGTTGCTTTTGTTGCTTTGGCTTTGATGTGTGGAGTTGCTCATGCGAAGCCCAGGCGTGGTTATACCTATTCGACTCCTTCGTATTCGACTCCATCTAAGACTTATGCCTACACTTCGTCTGTAGACATGGGTGGCATGGGTGGTGGCGATCAGGAGCGATGCCAAGCAGAAGCGAATTACATGGCCGCGAATAACATCACGGGTCATGTGTGGGGCTGTATTGGACGCTTTGAGGGCGTCGGTTATGGCAGTAGCCCAAACTGCAACACCTGCACCCCCAGCGGTGGCATGACGCTCACCGGGGACGCATCGGCGCAGGGTCGAAATGGGATGTGGTATCGCGTCCGCTCGTGGCGTTGATAACAAATCCTTTTTAGACAATTCTGTATGTATGTGGTTGTCGCTGGCAAAGACTAGTCGATAGACCAGCACCTAGTTGCCGGGTTATACCTGTCCGTATAGGACAAAGAGGCAATCGACAACCCTGCATACGGAGATTAAAATGTCTCAGATTACAGATAAAATTGTTGAAGAAATTGCCAAGAAGCATTTGGGCATTGAATTAGAAGAAAGAGGATCAGACAGACTAGATTTCCATAGTCTTTCTGTTTGGCAAATCAAAGAGGCTTTGGACGAAGCCTTTTATTCTGGATTCAAAATGGGAGAGGCAGGACGATGATCGACCGTGAAGTTGTCGAACTTCTTAGCAACCTGTCTAAGAAACTTGCGTTTGTGAAAAAGCAAGTTGGCGATTTGCTAAATCAAAATAAAATTACTACTAAAGAGTATGAAGAAATTAGAAATAATCTAAATGATTGTCAGTTCAATATGGCGACCTATTGTGATTGTGCGCCTATCAAACTTATGACTGGCGATGTGGATGCAATAGTTGCTAATTTCGATGCTTGTGAAGTCGAAATTGACTTGTGAAATTGTTCCAAAACTTAGGAAATTGTTCCAAGGAGCATAACAAACGCCAATAGGGCCATTCTATACAAAAGGGTCATTAGCTCAATCGGCAGAGCATCGGACTTTTAATCCGTTGGTTGTAGGTTCGAGTCCTACATGACCCACTGAGTTTCTAAAAGAAAGGTTAAAATGAAAGTTTATACAGAAGTTGAAGTTGATCTTCGTGATGTTAAGGAAATTGAACCGCTCGCTTATAGCGTGAAAGATTTTCTTGATGACTATGACCAGATGAAAGATGTGCATACTGATGCTGAGTGGCTGGATAGGGCCGTCGAATTAATTAGAAATGTTTCGGTCTGCTTTGCTGATTGAAAAAGGAAATTTTTATGAAAACAACTAGAGTTAATAGCATTTTTCTTTCCTATAGAGAGGGAACTAGCGACAAAGTTTACCATATTTTTATTAATAGGATTGATTCATCTCTTTCTTATGAAGTTGAATGTGAGTGGGGCCGTAGAACATCCTCACTACGCAGACAAATTAAACTTCATTCGGCTGATTATGGCGTGTGCGCTAGAGAAATGAATAAGATCATGGATCAGAAGTTGGCAAAAGGCTATGAAGTCTATGCCATGGATGTTCTTCCCGAGAGTGATGTGCAGGACGATAAGGTTGTCGAGGTAGTAGAGCCTGTGGTTGGCAATGTTGAGTTGAAGGCTAGTGACGATGAACGTGCTAAGGCTTTGGAACGCCTTAGAAGGGCCAGTTGAGTTTTTTCATAAAGGAGTGTGATATGAGGACTATTGCTGTGATTTTGATCCTGCTGTTTTGCATGGAAGTTAACGCAGGAGAGGTTCGTAGTTGCCCGAATGGAAAGTGTGGAATTAACAAGGTCGTGGTCGGCAAGAAGTACCCGATTTTGATTCACGCTCCCAAGTGTGCGAACGGAAAATGCAAGTTGAAGCGATAAATATAATATAAATCTCATCCAATAGCCCCTCCGATGCCAATTCTACTCTGGTGTCGGAGGGGTTATATTTTTAAATAGCAATTTGTATTTGATCTATTCTTGAACTATGACCATCGAAGATACAAACGATCTTGCGGATGAAATTCTCAAGTGGCTGGCTGCTGATGCTAGCGATCAAGATACCGCCAAAGACAAGCGGATCAGAAACAAGTATGTGAAACTGGCTGCTAAAGAACTTACTAGCCCCAAGTCTGGTCTGTATGAGAAGTTTGTAATGATGGGTTGGGCTGAAAGGTATGTTGAAAAGTGTTTTTTCAATTTGTGTTGGTTGGTTGAGGACTACGAAAAGAAAACTAACAAGCAGGCATCGGACGCAGCCAGTAGAATTATATTGGCTTGCTGTGTACCGTGGCAGGCTTTGTGATAAGAACGAAGAAACCATATTGGCCGATCCCACCTATGCTTGCTCTTACGCAGCAAACATATTAAAAAAGAGGTGGTATAAAGCAGAAGGTTCTATATCCAAAAGCCCAGCAGCTCTTTTAAGTTACTCTAAACTTCTTTTCGACGGCAAAAAACTCCCTCTGGAACTTCATGCCGCCATGATTTGTCACTATATGACCAATAAAAATGATATTTTCTGCAATGAATACTTCAAAAATATAGATCGAAAAACTATATAAACCCATGTTACCAATCATATTTGAAGTATGTGCAGCAGTAATTGCTATTTCTTTCACAAGCCTAATAGCATTTTATGCTTTTTTTATAATTTTTTGCTTCGTAAAAGACTTTTTTGAAGGCGATATTAATTAAAAATAGCCCTTTTATCGCCTCAACCCTTGTCGTCTGACGAAAATGCTAATCCCGTTTTCAGAGCAATTTGACGTAAGTTGGTAGGAAAAGACTTAGGACAAAAAGGATTAAGTGGTTTGCTCTAAGTCGTTTCCTAACAACAACTTAGGGAAACTAAAATATAATTCAAGGAAACTAAAATATAATTCAACTTTTTATTTCAGTTTTTAGTGCAAACAAATGGCATTTTTGCTATTCTTGAGGTATGGAAGTGAAATTAAATAATAATATTTGGATAACGAGTGACACTCATTATGGTCACAAGAACATTTGTCGTGGCGTTACAACGTGGCGTAACGCTGATGGGAGTGTTCCTGTAAGCCAGACTCGTGATTTTATAAATTTAGATGAAATGAACGCAGCAATTGTTAAGAATATTAACAATGTTGTGATGCCCGACGATACTCTTTTGTTTCTTGGAGACTGGAGTTTCGGTGGGTTTGAAAACGTCCAGAAATTTTATGATCGTTTGGGTTGTAAAAATATTCATTTTATTTATGGCAATCACGATCACCACATACTGAACAACAAGAATGGAGTTCAGAGTCTTTTCAAAAGTGTTTCTCACTACATGACTGTGGTTGTGAATAAAATTAAAATAAATTTAATGCATTATCCTATTAGTTCTTGGGACGGACTGAACAAGGGTGTATTGCATCTTCATGGTCATTGTCACCTTGTAGGAAATCGTAGGTTCGGTACAGGAAAGCGTATGGACGTTGGAATGGACGGTCATCCAGAGTTCAGACCATATAATATTTTAGAGTGTATTAAATTACTTGAAGATCGACCAATTTCTTCGGAAATTCGCGGCGATCATCATTTGGATGGTATGTGACAAGTGTTATTTGTGATATTCTATTGCTAGAGAGGCTATAATATGATTACAATGAAGATGATTAGTAATATTTTTATTTTTTCGTTCCTCATTTGTATTTTACTTGCCTTTATAGGTGCTTTGGCCCAAACAAGACTTAGTTGGACGATGCCAATTCTCGTTTGCTTGGGGCTATGGCTCTATAGTAAATCTTTGGAGAAATAATGAATTCGCAAACATTAATAATAAGAGTTAATTTTGATGAGAAGGATACGCCTCCTCATTTATGGAACTGGGCAGAGATTTTAGAGTGCAAAGATTGCGTTGAAGTTTTGAATCACGGTGGAGTTGAGAAAGAGGATAAGTAAATGGAATGGATCATTATTGCCGTCATTATTATTGCGGTAATGAAGGGCATTTTTGCTCCAGACAAGAACAGCACTTCTTATCGTCTTGGTCGTGGTCTTGGAACAAAGACTAGGAAACTTGGCGAATGGATCATGGATGACAAGTGAATTGCCAGATCTAAAACCTTGGTTTGACAACGAATCAGAGAGTTGCCTACTGAGGATGCGGTTTACGATGAATAGGTAGCAATTATGATGAACATTGAAGGCTTAAACGAATACACTAAAAAAGTTATCAAATACATTGAACTAGAATATGGAATAGAAAGTGTCAGTCTTGAAGAATTTGAGCGCCTACCATACTCTAATATATTAATGAATTTGATATTTGATAATTTCATAAAAGAACAGCCGTTTCAAAACTGCTCTTATGAATTAGTGAAATATTATAAACAACTTCAAAATTTGCCGATGTAAAATAGTGCCGAGGTCGCATAGTGGCTATTGCAGCAGATTTGTAATCTGCCGAGGTTAAACTCATCGCGGGTTCGAGTCCCGCTCTCGGCTTTTTAAAAACTTGGTTCAAAAATTGCAATTTTTTGTATATTTTTTTGAACTACACCCATATATATGGGTGATGAATAAAGAGCAATTGCAAAATTATATTGATCAAAATTTTACTATAAGAAAAATAGCCAGTCATGCTAACAAAAGTCCTTCTGCTGTTAGGCATTGGTTGAAAAAATATGGTTTGACCACCGTAAAAGAAAAAAAAATAATATGTAAATTCTGTGGGGAAACTGATGTAAAAAACTTTATGGCTATTGGTGGTGGGGTTTCAAAAAGCAGATGTAAGAAGTGTCATAATATTTATTCTATAACAAGATTTAAAGAAAATAAGAAAAAAGCAGTAGAATACAAGGGAGGCAAGTGTATTATATGTGGTTACAATAAATGTATGAGGTCATTGTCTTTTCATCACAGAAATCCAAAATTTAAAGATCCAAATTGGAATAAAATGAGAAATTGGAAGTTTGAAAAAATAAAAAAAGAATTAGACAAGTGCGATTTGGTTTGTAATAATTGTCATGGAGAAATACATGATAAGTTAGGGGGATGGGGCTGCTAGGAGTGGCCGCTTGATTTGCAATCAAGATTTCAGATCGGTTCGATGCCGATATCCTCCATTTCGGAAAGTAGCTCAACTTGGCAGAGCACTGCGTTTGGGACGCAGGGGTTGCATGTTCAAATCATGTCTTTCCGACTGCACAAATTTAATTTTTAAAATATCTTATCTTAAAATAAATACGTCTTTCAATTTATAAGATATTAAGTTATAATAAAATGATCGGTTTACCTTTATACTAGGGAAAGACCATGGAAGAAATAAAAATTTATTGTAACGGCGAGTGCGTTCTTAAAACAAACCACGAAGTCATAGTTGAGTTGCCTAATACAATATTAAAAATAAAAGGCGACTATATCGAATCTGAAAATAAAAAAAACAAATCTAAGTTAGATCATTTTGTTTGCAGACCAAAAGAATAAAAGGGGCTGAGACAAATAAGAAACAGGCACTTCTGTGTGCATCTGACGATTCGGCCCCATAGTTAAATGGATATAACAAGTGCCTTCTAAGCACTGGTTAGAGGTTCGATTCCTCTTGGGGCTATTACGGGAGCGTAGACCAACGGCAGAGTCAAAGGACTTAAAAAAATGAGTGCCTAAAAGGAAACTTTTAGAGTAGAACTGCTCAAATTCGGTGGAACCTGTAAAATGGCAATACCGAGCCAAGCCGAGTAATCGGAAGGTGTAGAGACTTGACGGGCAGCACCTAAAGCTAAAGCGAAAGCAAAGGTGAAGGTAAAGTCCAGACTACAAACCGAAAGGGTGGCGAAAGTCATAGTAGTAAGAAAATCCTTCAAGTGTGGGTTCGAGTCCCACCGCTCCTATTTTATATTTTTTCCCCAAGTGATGAAATTAGAAAACATAGTGGCCTCAAAAGCCACCGGGCCTTGAAAGCCCTTGTCGGTGCAAGTCCGACCTTGGGGACTTCGAACCTTCATAATAAAAATTGTGTTTGCCATACTACTATAGAGTATGGCAAAGAAAAGAAAATGGACAGATGAGCAACTTTCGGATGCAGTTAATACATCAAGAACTTATTCTCAGGTTCTAGAAAAACTTGGTTTAAAACTTTGCGGAGGGACTCACGCAAACATTAAGTTAAATATAAAGAGATTGGGTCTAAGTACCGATCACTTTCATTTGCAAGGTTGGTGTACTGGTAAACATCACGAAAGATTAATGAGTTTCGTGAAAATACCAACCGAAAAAATATTAGTTAAAGATTCAACATATGCCAGCACTCATGGACTTAAAAAAAGACTAATTAAAGAAGGCTTGCTAAAAGAAAAGTGTTTCTCTTGTGGTCTAGGGCCAGAGTGGCAAGGAAAGTTCATTTCTTTACAATTAGATCATAAAGATGGAGATAGATGCAATAATCAAATCGACAATTTGAGAATTCTTTGTCCCAACTGTCATAGCCAGACGGAATCTTTTGCAGGAAAATCAAAAAAAAGAAATATTAAAAAGCGCCGCAAGACTATTTGTGTAAAAACTTGTAGTTTATGCAAAATGCAGTATGATGCAAAAAATGCGACTCAAAAATATTGTTCTTATGATTGTCATAAAAAAAGCCTCAGGCGAATAGAAAGACCTTCAAAGGAACAGTTGATAAAAGAACTAGCAGAAAGTAACTTTGTTCAAGTCGGCAAAAAGTATGGCGTTTCTGACAATGCAATACGAAAATGGCTGAAATAATATTTAATTTTGAAGTTGTGCGAAAATCTGCTATCCTAATAACAATATTTATCTATACACTTCTCTTGATATGACTCAAGAAGAAAAAGAATTCAGGGCGGAATTGGGTTCTTGGCTTGTAGACAACAGGCTGATCTGGCCACCCGAACCCGGTGAAGAATCTTTTGAGCATTTCAAGGATGAAACAGAGGATGCTGTTTTGTCTCTTATTTTTGAATACCCAGAGCATGTGAAAAAAATTGCTCTTAATTTTTTGAATGATAAGAAATTTGAAAATAATAATTATGTGACTTATCTGAAAAGCAAGGTTTTGGCTCATTCTTTGTGAGGGTATAATGTACGAAACGATCAAAAAGAAGCGTGAAGAGTTTATTAAAAAAAGCAAAGAGATTGTTTTTGATTTGCTTGAAGAGAATGGTATTGGGCAGATAACGTATACTTTTGAAGGACAAGGTGATGACGGCAATTTCTACATGGATGAAATTATTCATGTAGACGAAACCCTTCTTCCTAACGAAGAAAGTTGCAAATTATTTTTAGAAGAGCCGTTTCCTCAATATGGCCTGAATGAGAATCGCTATGATAAAACTTTTATTCCCACGGTGGATGACGCACTCAATGATCTGTGTAATGAAATTTTATATCTAAAAAATATCGACTATTGCAATGGTGAGGGCAACAGTGGAAACTTGGTCTTTGACGTAAAGAAGAGAGAAATTAGCATCACCTATTACGTTTCAGAGCAAAAAACGGATTATCTGTAAACAGAGTTCGTTTGATCTATTCTGCAAGCATAGGAGAAACAAAAATGGCTAATCCGTATCACCATGCTTGTAGTAGTGCGAAGAAGTGGGGAGGAACCCCGGAAGATTATCAAGCCATTCACGATTGGTTTGATGAATCGAAAATGATGATGGCAGACTTTCGCCATAGGGCTTTGAGGCATCATGCCGAGGGCATTTTTATGTGCGAACGAATCTTCGGCCATGCAATCAGAATCAGTGGCTCTCGACCTTTGCGATGGTTTGAGCGTCTTGTTCAGTATGTATTTGGCGTGAAGATCAAGACGGGCAGAATGATTCCTGTTCGTTGGATTGGCGAACAGCATGTGAAGGAAGATTGCGGTCATATTCCTTCGATGGAGGATTGGTTCAAGCATATCCGTCCGCAGAAGTGGATGGGTGAGCCTCCTGTGAAGTTGGAGAAGTTGCTGTCAAAGATAGAGGGCGACAACGAAGGCACCGACGAGGAAAAGTGGAATCTATGACCCGAATCTACGCAACAACGGATGACGGCAGGAGGGTGCTGCATGAGATTCAGTGCGACTCCTGCGGAGTGAAGGTCAATCCCGGCAGCGATGTGGTCGGTTGGCTGGTTGTTGGATCAGACAACGGGCCGGGAGCCGACAAGACGCGGCTTTACTACTGCCCGAAATGCCGAGAGGGTGTCGTGGAACCTTAGGAGTGAGAATTGAGACATTCTGATTATGAAGTTGTGCGCGTTGAGGAAGATAGGGTCTTTATTGTAGACCTTGATATTGGGGGAAAGTCTGTCACTAATGACTTGCAGTTTGTGTATCAAGAACTCAATAAGGCTTTTCCCGGCAAAAGAATTATTTATAGAGATACTATGGGCCGTTGGGATGAGATCGTTACAAAAGTAGTTGAAAAATACAAGTGGGCTAATTGGGGATATGCTGGTGTGATTCCTTACCATGAGAATCTTCCAAGTCCAGAAGAAATCACTGGCTTTCCTACTTCTGGTATGTTGAGAGAAAAATCAAAAGAAGTAGTAGTTCATAACAATATAGATACGGTCTATTCTAAGAACTGGGCAGTCAAAAACACCAAGGATTACAAGTGGGGTTTAGAGGAATGAATCCAAAGACTGTCGCTTATGATTTTATTGAAAACTTTGGCAACAGAACCAAGGATCAGAACGAAGAAGTTCTTTCTTTGGTTAGGAGAATGTCATACAGGTCAACCAGAGACTTTATTTATATTTTGATGAACTGTGATTCAGATGAAATAAAGAAGTTCATGTTTGATAGCGAGGTTATTGCTGATTACATCTACGAAAACCAATATCAACTTCATCAAGATATAATCAACGACGCAAAGCCTAATTATAAAATTATTTCTGGTGATGGCGAAAAGGTTTTTATTGTTGATCTTGGTTCTGGCAATATAAGCGTGACTTGCGGAGCCGCTAATGTTTGTAGGGATATAGAGAAGTCCCTTACAGGAAGCAGGCAAATAATTTATCGTGATTTGTTGGGAAATTGGGATGAAATTAAATCAACCAAATTTCCTAATGGTGCATTAAAAATAAAATTTGTTCCTTACGAGGGAAAAGTTCCTGAGTATTCGTGTGGTTCTTTCAAGGAAAGTGATTCTTTGCTCAAATGGCCTGAGGGAACGGAGTATTTGAGCAAAGGCCCGTTTTTTAGACCAAGAAAGTATCAAGGAGGCTGAGATGATTAAGAAGTTCTTTTTCGGTTGTTTTCTCTGGATTCTTGGCGTGACCAATGACGAAAGGCCAGAGGAAAGACTAAGGGCCAGAGGCGGTTGCAGAGAAGTTATCGTGAGCAATGACTGTGTGGTGGTGAAATTTAGTTGTGCAGAAGATGCTGAGTCTTTTGCAGAAGACCTCAGAGAATTTTTAAATAATTGAGGTTTACAAACCAAAAAGAACAGACTATAATCTCTGCACCCCATAGGAGATGAGTCATGGCTGTCTATCCCTGTCACCGATCAGTTCTTGTAGTTAAGCCCACTAAGATTAGTTCTTCCGATCTTGAAGAACTCAAGTCGGAAATTAATAAAAATCCAATGCTGGTTTTGGACTGGCTTGTGGACAACAGGTGTTCCTTGCAAGAGGACACCTCTATTCCTTTCGAACAGACTGATTTTGGTGGGTTTTATAGCGAAGAAAAGAAGGCATTTATTTTTTATAATTGCCTTTTGAACACGGCAGATGTTGCTAAGAAACTTGGGTTTGATCCCAAGAATGGGCCTAGCAGGGTCGTAGAACTTGTTGACAGGGGTGCTTTTACAAGCATCAGAAGCAAGAACGGCCAATTTAGAGTAATTGTTGCAGACGGCAAATATAATAATTTTGCCTCTAATTTCTCCAAGGAAGGTGAGGAGGTTCCTATGGGATCAAAGGAAGTCAAGGGGCGCGGCCTAACCACGCAGATAGTGTTTGCCATCCAAGATGGGCTGTTTGCCTCTCCCATTATTGATGTGCAGGATGTTGAGAACGCCTTGAAGCGATTAGACCCGCCTTGGATCAGAGACAGGGACTACAACCCTACCTCTATCAGTTCTTCTCTTGAAGCCCTCCAGAGAAAAAAGAGAATTGATAAGACTGACAGGCGCGGCAAGTGGAAGATCAGAAACTACACCAAGGGTGCCAATGTGGTGAGTGAGGCTCCTGCTCCTGTTGCCATTCCTACGATTATGGAAGCCCCTGTAACAAAGGCTATGACAGGACATTCTGTTAGTGAGCAGAAGCGTATCATAGACAGAATCATGTCTAGTGATCTGGACAAAGAAACGAAAATGAAGATTATTGAGATGACCCTTTCCTAAAGGAGATGATTATGGCTGCAGGTATGCAGGTCGGTTGCATTTCGGTTGATGATTCGATCAACGTCGAGGCTTTCATTGCTCAGGCTAAGGAAGCCAAGTACGTTGTCGAGAAGGAGCAGGTTGACGAGAAGGGTCGCAAGTATATCCCTATTCATAAGCAGGGATGATACATGGCATTTACTTGGACTGAAATTAAAAAGTGGGCTGCTGAACGTGGCCTGAGTCCCAAGAAAAAGCCTAAAGAAAATCTTTATACTTGGAATGAAAAAGAGTATAAAGATTTAAATCTCTTAGTTGTTGATCTGTTCAATCACATTACTGATAATAAGTGGGTAGAGCATCAGAAGAACTATGGAAAAGTTTAAAAAAGTTTATTGTAATAAGTTAGATGAAATAGTTTGTGATGTTTGCGGCAGTTCGTGCAAGAAGGCTTGCGACAATGAGTACGCCACATTGGTTGCTCATTGGGGATACGATTCTTCAAAAGACCTGACCAGTTACAATGTCCATCTTTGCGAAGATTGTTTTGATAAAACTATTGCTTTCTTGAAGGGCATAAGAACTACTGACAATTCTTGGGAAACAGAGCGTGATTTATGAGCATTGAAAATGTCTTTGGTTCTTATGAAGAAAAATGCTCAGGTTGTGGAGAAGCATTACTTATATTTGATGGCGATAAAGCCCACGCTGGATTGGGCGGCTTGCTTTGTAGCGTCTGTGCTAAAAATCAAGAGTCATTAGAAATTTCAGTTCGCGTTATTAAACTTAATCTCAATGAAGAAATGACTTGTAACGATTGCGGAACAAAATTAAATCTTCTTAAAGATACTGTCTTTGTTTTTGATGAAGAAAATTTTGTTCTTTGTCAGGACTGCGATAAGATAAGAAATTAATTTAGAATTAATTTCTATTAGTTTACCTATATCCTTCTGCTTCATAAAAGCAATAACAAACCGCAGAAAGGAGATTCTATGTAGGGCCAACTAAGGAGTAAGAAATGAAGTCTAAATTTAAAGTAGAGTCTGGAAGAATTAATATTTCTGATCCTTGCTACGATCTTGGGCAGGGAGTTTCTGTCTCAGCAAAGAATGGCGAATGGATTGCCTACGCTGATTTCCAAGACTTTGGTTCTTGGGGCAAGCGAGTAAAGTCTTTGGTCGCAGAGTTTTCTGGAACTTCTTCATCTGTTTCTTCTGACCAAGACAGCATTTGTGTTGATAGTGGTCAGGCCGGAATTTTTGATGCGAAGAAATTCAAGGATGATGATTCTGTCGCCAAGGTTTCCAGAGTCCATGACAAGTCAATTTGCGAAGATGAACCTTGGTATTCTATTTGTTGCGATAGAACTTTGAGCGACAAGCAGTGGGGCGTTATTCCTAATGGATGTGTTAGTTCCAGTGGCTTTGGCGACGGTTGCTATCCTGTTTCTATTTTGAAAGATGATAGCGGCAAGGCTGTTAGGGTAGAAATTAATTTTATTGACGATGAGGATGATTTCACCGTAACAAACTAGAATCGGTCTATTATCAACATAGAGTCAAGCAAAGGGCGAGACTTAAGAGTTTTCAGAAAGGTGGTGTGATATGAAGTTGAATTGCAAGCAGGTCGCAGAGCGACTTGGGGTTAGTTACGTTGTGGCTGCTGGTCTGGTCAAGCATCTTGTCGAGAAGGGCAAGGCCACGGTTGTCGAGAAGGTGTTCCATGAGAGCGGCAAGGGCAAGCCCACTCGCTTCTACGAGATTGAAGACGAGGTTACGCTTTCGCTGGGCGCCCTGACGGTGGCCGAGGCGGTTGCTGACGAGGACGTGTCGGAGGCGGCGTAACTCCAAGGTGGCAGGGGGAGGGCAAAAGAGCGGGCTATCCATTACGATCATGGCCTGCCAAAGCCCCTCCCCCTGTGGGCCGAGGGTAACAAAATGAATGTTAGCGCTTATTATTCAAGAGAATATGGTTCTTGGGTTAGACTAGAACCTTGTGCGGACGGCGAGTATTCTCATTTGGCTGGATTTCCGAATAAGTATGCTGCCATTGCCGGTAAAGCAAATATAAAGTTATACAGCGAGCCTCCACTTCCTTCTTTTCTTGTAGAGGAAAAGCAGGAAAATAAAAAACTTTGGGACGAGTTTGGATTACCTTCTTTTTTGAGTGAGAAATAAAATGACTATTCCGCAGCATACAGTTATTCAGTACGTTCGCAACAAGAAGGGAATTCCTTACGGAGTTCTTGTCGGGGTGAAGCGTGAAGGTGGCGGATTCAATCTTGGCTACAGCCTTTGCAAGAAGGGCGACAAGTTCAGCAAGGAGATGGCTTTGAAAATTGCCATCGGCAGAGCCGTCGAGGATAGTTGGCCCGCTCCTCACTTGGTTCCGCGTGATGTGCGCAAGATGGTTGGTGATTTCCTCAAGCGTTGCAACAAGTATTATAAGTAAAGGGTTGCAAAAGAATGGGCAACATCAATCTTGATTCTAGTTTTGCCTCATATGTTCTTATTCATCTTTTTAAAGATGCAATGGCAAAATTTGGCAAATCTAAAAATACTGCCATAGTCAGTATGAATTATGATGTTGTTAACGGTCTTACCATAGTTAATAAAAATGGCACCGAATGGAAGTTGGAAGTTAATGCTAAAATTATAATTCCACAAAACTTAAAAGAAGATAGAATAGAAGACTCTAAAGCAAAATGCTTCTGTGTTGAGTGTTTAGCAGGCGTAGCAGAAGAAAAAACATTATGCTCTGTTTGTGAATATCTTAGCAAGATTTAGTTAAATAAAATACCAAAGGTTTACCTATATCCTCTGCGTGTGGTGCTAATTTTTTTAGATAACAAGACTCGTTTGGGCATTTTTGCTCATAGTTCAGCAATCATTCAAAGGAGAGTAAGATGACTGTTCACGGGCTTCGCATGGTTGGCTACAAGGTTCGGGTTCTTCACTGCCGTCGTGATGACGAGCGAGTTCTTGGTGGATTTCATCCCAAGGGCGGCGAGACTGTGATTCAGATTACCACTCCCGATGGGCAGGAACTTGAGGGTCGTGCCAAGTGTTCTAACAAGGAACTTTACAACAAGCGTGTTGGAGTTCAGGTTGCTCTTGGTCGTGCCATGTATAGCAAGTGTGCGTGAGCAATGCTTACAATTAGACAAGTGCCACCCGTTAGCAGATGGGAATGGAGTTTTGTAGTGTCAAAACAATGTGTTATTAGTCCTCTAATTACATATAAAAATAAAAAAGATGCCAAGAGAGCAGCAAAAAGAGTTTTGAGTGTTTTGACTGATAAATTGTCTTGAAAAAAATCAAAATTGAAATATAATGAATAAATGCTACGCTGGCGAGACGGACAATCTCGGTCATAGACACGGAGAGGACGAAACCAGTGTGGCATTTTGTGGCGAATGTGATGTAATGGCAGCAGGTGGACACACAGTATACTAAGGTGTTTACCAGAGGTGGTTCGATTCCACCCTTCGCCCTTTTGAATTTAGCCATTTGTTTCTTGATAAATTAAACAAAGGGAATATCTTGAAAACAATATTTATGAGCGAAAGAAAAATTGAAATGGCCTTAGATATTATATCTTTGGTCCTAACGATAACAGGATTATGGACTTGTCTATTGTTATGCAGGACTTCCTATCGCTTTAGGTTTGTTTCTAATCATGTGGTCGGACAATGTTATGGCTTGCAGACGATTAGAAAAAATAATCGACAAGGAAATTTGGCTCAAAATATAATTCAATAAATCAAAACGGTTCCCAGATAACAGGTTGGGATTAAAAGCGTTCAGCCCTTACTCGCCCCTAAAGAAAGCACTGGTGCAGGGTAAAACTAGGATTTCGGTGACGTATACCCACCGCCTAGGCATGAGGATAAAAACGCTGCCGTTTACAAAAATTTAGGATTGAAAAATTGTGAGGTTGAAAAATTAATAAATTAATGCTATAATAATTTATTCGGCCCCATCGTCTAACGGTTAGGACAGCAGACTTTCAATCTGCTAATCGGAGTTCGATTCTCCGTGGGGTCATTTTATGAAAGAAGAATTACTGCTAAGGATTCAAGACTATCTTTGCTCTGGCGGATTATTCAATCCAGAATTAATGGAGCATGATAAAGTCCAGTGTCTAATCCTAAATATGAGAGAATACCTTGAATCTCAGCCATCTTAGAGTCTATGAAGATGAAGTTCTTCTTTTTCAAACTTATTTGCGCGAAGATGAACCTTTGTCTGATCGTGAGCGAAAAGTTCTTGACTTTTTAGTTGATAACCAAGAGTTGAAATTAAAAGATTTCCTTCTTGCCGATCTGAGTTGGGCAAACAACAAAGAAGAAAGAGTTCAAGCGTTCGTAGATTTCTTCACTAAAAGAATGGGCAAAAGAATCCTAGAGATACTTCCGGAAGATATTAAAAATTACATACTAGCAAATAGTATAAAATAACAAAATCTGTTTCGTTCATTGTGTTGATATGGGGCGTTAGTGTAATGGTTAGCACACAGGGCTTATAACCCTGGCCGTAAGGTGTAGTCTGATTCACTACAGGAGTAGGTTCAATTCCTACACGCCCTACTTTTGTCTAATGACATATTTTCGAGGTTGAAATGGAGGTTGAAATGAATTGGCACTATTGCAATCCTGTTGTAAATAATGAATATATTTGTTGCGTAAAAGGATTTTCTCGTCCTATGGTTATGGAATGGCATGAAGGCAAATGGGGACATATGAATGATGGAGATTTTATGCCTAATGGATTTACTAATGAAGACGTAGTGTGTTATATTGGTTTTGATGAGGTTCCTATGCCAGAGAATTGGTGAGTTTCTTCTTTAGGTGCAGTCAGCATGCCACTTATTATGAGAGACTTTATCTTAGACTTTGTTGGCAGTAATGGCGGCTGCAAGTTTTCTGAGTTGTATTTCAAAGCAATAGGCTTTGGCTATTCTTATAATGATTTGATAATTGAAACCAACCGACTGATTCAAGAAGAAGAATTAGTCGAGGTTAGATATTATTTAAAAGATATTCATGGCGAGAAGATTGGGGTTCTTTTTCCCAAAGGTACAGGGATTAGGATAACCAAGCCTATTTTTTCTTGACCTTCTTGGTTGACGAGATAAAATGGGTTATGTGGAGGGTTATAGAAAGAAACAAATATAATACAGGATGTTCTGCAACATGGAGGCGCAACTATGCAAGTGATTCTGACGAACTACAGTGGCCCGTGTTGTAATTGCAATCAGTTTGTACCAAATGCCGGGTCAGACCGAGGATTTGCAGTAAAAGAAAATGATGGTTGGAAGCGATACTGCAAGACTTGTGTGCCGGTAAAAATTAGCAGCGAGCGTAGGCTTACTCTTGACGGCTGTATCTTCATGCCTTTTGAGCGAGAAAGTCTTGACCTTCTCAGAAGCATCCCTGGTGCTTGGTTTGATCGTAAGAACGTTTGCTGGCGTGTTTCCTTGAAAGAAGGAGACAGGTCTAGGCTTCTTGAAATTTGCGACAAACTCAAACTTGAAGTTCCAAATGAACTAAAGATTGTCAAGGTTTCTGAGCAGTCTAAGATTGCCGCAGACTCCGGTCTTTATCCTTTTCAAGTTGAAGGTGTTGATTGGCTTTCTAAGGGTGAGCATCGTCTGCTAGCGGACGATATGGGCCTTGGCAAAACCGTGCAGACTCTTATGGCTCTGCCCAAAGAGTGTGCGGCCCTTGTGGTGGCTCCTGCTGCTGTCAAGTACAACTGGAAGCAAGAGGCTGAGAAGTGGCGTCCAGACTTGAACGCTGTTGTTGTAAACGGTAGCAAGAATTTTAGGCCTCCCGCTTTCGGGGAAATTGTAATCGTCAATTTTGATATTCTTCCTTCCTACCTTGAGCCAGTAAAGATTACCCCTAAATCTAAGGCTTGGGAGGTAAAGGTTGAATGGCCGAATGATTTGATGCGTAATCATGCCTCTAAGATGATTGTTATTGTTGACGAGGCTCAAAGAGTAAAGAACTATAAAACAAAGCGATCTAAAAGAGTCAAAGGTCTTTGTATGAGCGTTAGCAAAGTCTGGGCCCTTACAGGAACTCCCTTGGAGAATCGTCCGCAAGATTTGTTTGGCATCCTTGAATCTCTGCAAATGCAGATGAAAGTTTTCGGAGGATGGACTAAATTTGTCTCTTACATGAATGGCTATCAAGATAGTTGGGGCGGATATATCTGGGGAACTCCTAAGCCTATCGTCCCAGAATTACTCCGTAGAGTTATGCTTAGGCGTAAGCGTAATGAGGTTCTGCCAGACCTTCCTAATAAAGTTTACACTTACATAAAGTGTCCGCTCCCTGACTCACTGAGAAGTCAGATGGATAATTTGTGGACTAAATACTCTGGGTCTATAAAAGAGCAGCAACTTCCGCCGTTTGAGCAGTTCTCTGGGATAAGGCAGAAGTTGGCCGCTTCAAGAACAAATGCTTTGATTGAATTGGTTGAAGAACATGAAGAAGATGATGTTCCTCTGGTCGTGTTCTCTGCCCACGTTGAACCTCTCGACAAACTTTCAGAGCGTGAGGGGTGGACTAAAATTACCGGAGAAACTACTGCTGAGAAACGTCAAGATATTGTCAATGATTTTCAGTCTGGGAAGTTGAAGGGTGTTGCTGTTAGCATCAAGGCAGGTGGCGTCGGGCTCACTCTTACTAGGGCATGGAAGGCTATCTTCGTAGATTTGGATTGGGTTCCCGGTGCTAATCAGCAGGCCGAAGATAGAATCTGTAGGATCGGGCAGACTTCTCAAAAGGTTGAGATTGTAAGGTTGTATAGCGATCATGTTCTCGACAGTCATGTTATGGAGTTGATTGGCTGGAAGATGAAGATGATCGAAAATACTATCGAGAAAACAATCCAGCCAGAAATTAAAGAAGATGAAGCTGAAGGGGAAACTCAAGAAGAATTTGAGAAACGTATGGCTATGGCTCAGTATCTGAAGAGGGCTAATGATTCTCAGGACGGGGCCTTAGTTTCTTGGCCGAAAATAAAAATGGACCCGTTGGTTCCATTCTAAAACAAAACCAAATTTCGCCATTATGGAGACAGGAGAAATCAAATGATTCCTGTCAAGCAGTTCTTCGTGGGCGGCAAGGCAATCTTCACCATAGAAGTGCCGGAAGCCTTTGCCAAAACCATGAAAACTAATTCTCACTACACCTACAGGATTAGGGCTAAAGAGGCTACAGACAAGTTTCCCAAGACTTATTTTGTTGATCTTCTTTCTGGCCCGGATAATTATTCTAATTACACCTACATGGGTATTCTGAACCCTGAGACTGGTGCATTTGCTTTGACTTCTAAAAGCAAGGTGACGGACGATTGCTGGTCAGTTCGTTTATTCCGAAGGGCTATGGCGTGCATTTTTGAAGAAAATACCAATGCCATTATGTCTGCCGGCTTCAATGTTCATCACGAAGGACGTTGCGGGAAATGTGGCAAAAGGCTCACTGTTCCTGAGAGCATAAAGACCGGACTGGGGCCAATTTGTTCCGGCGGCTAGGTTGCACAAATAATAAGAAATAATATTCCAGCTCCAAGAAAAATGCTTATTTAATTTCGAGTAATATTAAATTTAATAAAATTCAAAACCCTATACGTTTACCTATATCCTAAGTTGAAACAAAATGGATTCGTGCCATTATAGGAATGTACCCCTTTTGAGAGAGAGATATGGGATTAGATTCTTGGGTCTACGCAGTTAAAAACAAATATGTGGAAAACCAAGGAGAAACTGATGTTCCTCTTTGGCATGGTGTTCAAAACGACAACATCAAAGGTTGCTTGCCCAACAAAAGGGTAAAGAAGATAGAAGTTTTTTATTGGCGTAAGCACCACAATCTACACGATTGGATGGAATATCTTTACAGGTTCAAAGGTGGAACAGAAGAGAGTTTTAATTGTACGAATGTTAGATTGAGCAAAGAAGATTTAGATAATTTAGAAAAAGATATTCTTACTGATAGTCTTCCTAAAATTTGGGAATACGATCACTATGAAGATAGCGATTTGCAATTCATAGTGAAAGCCAGAAAATTCATTGACAAAAACTACGCTCTTTTTTATGATAGTTGGTGGTGATAGCAAATCTCTTATGTGCTATTTTACCTTTTATGGAGGAAATCAAAATGAATAACGAACTGTTTGAGAAACTTACCAACGGCAGTTTTTATGATCGCTTTCTGAACTTTATGAAGGCGGCTGGACTCAAGCAGGTGCGCGTCTCTTATAGCGGTGGTGGAGACAGCGGTGGCCCAGACGGGATTGAGATAAGCCCCAACACCAATAGGGCTCTGAACTCAGAAATCGTTTCTCAGTTTGAGGAGGAACTTTCTGAGCCCATTTATCAGCGTCACGGTAGTTTTGCTGACGGTGGCGGCTACAGCGTGGATGGACGGGTGATCTGGGATGCTGCCAATAATAATGTGATTATTGAAGGTACAGACCATTATTATACCTACGAAGATTCAGATTCGGAAGACGAGGACGCAGAGGAAACTCAAACCGACACCGAATGGGGTGAGGTTATTTTTTCTAAGTCTGAGGACTATGAAGATGTAGCAAGTGGAGATAGTGACTATTCTCTACTCTGTCTTTACGCCAAGTGGTTCTTGAAGGGTGGAAAACTGCCCGAAGAATACCACAACAGGGTTCTTATGGCCGCTGTTGACGGTGAAGATAGTGCCAAGGAATACATCGACAGCCTAAAGAAGTAAAAGGATTTATTATGGGCATCGTAAAGGATCTTGGCATCGAAAAAGAAGAGATGACCGAGGAGGATAAGTTCCAAGATGCAGTTTCTAAAATAGACACTGAATGGACTAAGTTGCAGGAACTGTTAGATGTAGAAAGTTATAGCAGTCCAAGTCATAATCCTAATATCGCCATCAACAAAGAAAAAATTGAGAAGTTTTATAAAAGACTTCTCAAAGTGCTAGATAAGACCCCCAATTCTGTTGAGCAATATTGGGGAATTACCTCCATAATCAGCGAGTATTGCGAGGGAATTACCGGCAAGAGAGACAGTGAAATTGAAAAAAGAATAATTCATTGTCATAACCTTGCTGACGAGTATCTTAGCGATGTAATTAAAAATAGCGAGACTTGGGATGAACGTGCCCAGTTCTTGTTGGATGCAGAACCAAATAAAGAAAATTTTGATTATTTGGTAAATTATGCTTTTCATTTAGATCATAGGTGGCCTGTTTTTGAAGAACAGTTGCTAACCAAGTGGTCAAAGTTTGTCAACGCTTCGGTCATTTACAGGTATTGTGAAACCAAGTCTTTCAGATGGGTTGAAGCGGAAGATATAATATTCAAGGACGCTGACTACTGTGTGTCTTACGCAGAAACTATAATCAAGGGTAGGTGGCCCGAAGCAGAGCCTTACATATTGAAGTGCATGAGAGCCGCCACTCAATACGCTTATTATTTCAAATTCGCTTGGCCTGCGTATGAGAAGAAGATCAAAAAGCGCCCAAAGAGAATAAATGAATATGCAAAGAATGTGATTCATGGCAGGCTTCCAGACGAACTTCATAATCGCATGCTTATGTATACCATGATGAGCGAAAAGCCAGACAATGCTTATGACGCTGACAGGGAGCAAGCAAAAGATTACTTTGAGTTCTTGAAAGAGTCTGAACAAAATGCCATTCTGTTTCTTAGAAGTATTAGCGAAGAAGAAAGAAAAAGTATTATTTCAAGAGTTTGATGCACAAATTTAGAATCTAATTTATAAAACATTATATTATTTTTCTTTTATATTAATGTGGCGTTATTAATTTTAATAACGCTTTTTACTTAGGTTTACCTATATCCTTTACTGCTGATTTATTTCAAGTTCGGTAACAAATCTTATCTATCCTATTCTCATGTTGTGTTTGACACTTACAGAGAAAAGGTTTATGAGCAGGTATAAAGATAAGATTCGTGAGGCCCGCAAGTGGGCTTTGGTTGAGGCTGGTTATAGCGACGATCTCACTCCAGAGGAAAAGTCAGTTGCTTTGGAGAAGGCAGATGAACTTGTCGAAGAGTTCAAGAACGAGATGCGTCTTGTAGAGGAAGAGGAAGATTACACCTATCAAAAGTTTGATCGTAGGTGTGATCGTCACTGTCGAAGAAACTTTGATGACGCGGCGTAACAGACTCTTATTTATTCAATTATAGAGTCATGCCAACCAAAGAAGAAATCTTCAACTCTGCCTCTACGGCAAAGAGTATCAAGGACAATCCCTACTCTTCCAATCCTAACAAGTCTCTCTGGGAGAAGTTTTACTTCCAGACTAGAGACTATGAGATTGAGAAGGAAATGATTGGGGAAGAAGGTTATGAGTCACACTCTTGGGGGAGTTATGACGCAAATGCAAATCTTTCGGATAGTCCAAGAGAGTTGCATGAGGTAAAAGTCTATGAAGACTATCTATTTTTCCCTAGCAACAATGTTTATTGGGCTGAACAGTTCAATAACAGGTATTTGAATCGCAAGGATGTTCTTCCTCAGTTTCGCAATCGCAAGGATGTTCTTCCTCAGTTTCGCAATCGCAAAGGCTTTGATGCCCTAAGCGATTGGATGATGGAAGATTCGCATTACCTTCGCAGCAGGTACAAGATGCTTGGGCAGATTGGTTTTCCAGACCAAGACCCAGACTTCCCGTGCATTTCTGATAAGAATTGGGCTTTCCTCAATCTTATTATGGAAATGGCTAATGTGGGAAATTTTGAAAAGAATAGACTGCTGGAGACGTGTGTTCCTTATAAAAAATTAAACATAAAAAAGTCCCAGTTGACTTCAAGAAGTCATAAAATTAATTTTGGCTCTAAAGATTTGAAAGAAATTTCACATCAAGAGTGTCCAAGGTTTGTGAAGTTGGGCAAGAAGTTGTTCAAGGGTTTAGGCTCAAATCTAACTCGCTCTATAAATATTTTGTGGGACGAAGGCAAAACTCCCGAGGAACAAGACGAAGAGTTTCTATTCTTTTTTGTGGGCAGGCATTGGAAGAAACCAGTTGTATTGTCTGATCTGGTCAATCTTAGGATGAACTTTTCTAAGTGGTTCAATTTTGTCGTTGAAAGACCGTGTGGAGTTGATGCAGAATTTGAAAATTATTGGAACAAGCCCTTTACGGTGAATTACAACTTCTTTGGCTTTTATTCAAATGTATTCTCGCAACTCTGGTCTTCTCTTGTTGATTCTTTGAAGCAAAACAACTTCAACAAGTTAGACCAGGGCGATAAAATGGGTATGCTCAATCATTTTCTAGAAAATAAGGAAAATTGGACTAGTAGCAAGAAGTTCAATAACTGGAAGATAGAAACCACGCAAAACTTTAATTTTGATGCTTTTTGCTACGGAGTCCTTGAAGATCAGATAATCACCCTTGCTTTTAGGCTGGCTACTTTATGTCCAACAAGAAATCCCTATTCTTATTATGTAAAATATTGGAAGTCTAAGGTAGAATTGGAAATTGGAGATTCGTGGGAAAAGCAAGTAGACCAAGTTCGCCAGAAGATCGCTTTGGCCTAACATTTTTTATTTCTTCTATTGAGTAATCATGGTAAGAAACTTTGCAGAAGGCGAAAAGATCCGAATCTTTGTTCAATTCGGGCCAAAAGAAGAAGAGTGGAAAGATGCCACTGTTCTTGATGCCAATTTTGATGAAGTTCTGGCCGAGTGCAAAGGCAAAAGGTTTTGGCTTGATAGGCATAAAGTCAAACACCTAAAGAAGTTCAAATACGACATGGAGAGTCAATGCTGGCCGGAGGTTAGGAAGTTTGAGAATGATCGCTGGGAAAGGCTCAAGAAAGAAGTTAGCCGCGCGATGAAGGCTCTGTTTCCTAAAAAAGAAATTAATTTTGACGATAAAGAAAAAATAATTAATGTGGAAAGTTTCTACGTCGGAGCTGACATAGAAGAACGAGAAACTTTCGACTCTTTTATGGATGTTCCTGTTTGGAGCATTACCGCTGAAGTTTATTGCGGCGGAAGTTACTCAGAACCTCCTAGTACCGATGTCGTGAACTTGTCCTTCTCAGCATCAGAGATAGGTGCTGCCAGAGGTCTTATCGAAGCCTTGTACAAGTCGGAAGTAGAAGGTTATTTCGATTCTATCCCCTGGGAATTCGAAGAGGAAGATATAAATTAATTAAAATAATTCATAAATATATGCTATGAATTATTTTAATAAAGTCATTTTTCTTTGGGCATGAAATAGAACAAAGAAAAATAAAGGTGTCTTCTAAAGCCAACACTTCTAAAGAAGCTGCGACGATTGCTTTAGAAAGTTTATTCAAAGATTGTGGATTGCACAAAAATTTAAGCAAAAATAAATAGTCGATAAAATAATAATTTATAAATTCTAAGCCTATTATTTATTTTTACTAAATAGTTTATAAGGTTTACCTATATCCTTAAGCCAAGAAACAAATAACAAAAGACCTTTAGGTCATTATTTACAGGAGGACGATAATGTCGAAGCAAGAAATGATGATTTTTGTAGACGAACAGGTAAAAAAGGGCGTTTCCCGACAGGATGCAATTCGTCTTTTGGCTTCTTCTATGAATCAAGAAGAGCCAGAAAAAACTGAACTTTGGTTTCAACAGGTAGTAGGAGGCGGTTGAAATGACTCTGGAAGATGCCAAGAAATTTGGTCAATTAGAGGCTAATAGGTACAATACAGAAATCGCAATTATTGACGATAAATTTTCTGAGGAGGAAACTCCCTATACTTATTGTGCCACTGCTATGATGTACATTCTTTACCCAGAACATCATAAGGAATACTGGAATCTTATTGAGGTTCTGAAACCCAAAAACAAAATGAATGTAGTTTATTCTAGAGACTGAGGCGAAAATGACCAAAGAGGAAGCAATTAGGCGCGTTCTCAGGATTCTAAAATCGCCCATGATGATGATGAGTCCTGCCAAGGAAGAGGCTCTAAACCTAGCGGAAGAGCACGGAATATCCGCAGTTGATTTGATTGAAGAATACAGTAAAATAATTTATAAAATCTAAGGTGTGCAAATGGGCTATTTGACTACGCTAACAATCTACAATGACGGCGTTGACTTGATACCAGAGAACGCGCAAAAGTTTGCTGAGGATTTGTATCGAGCGGCTCTTAGCCACAATAAGGCAATTATTCCGGTTGGGAAGTTTGCTAACCTAGTCAATGTGCAGCGTTGCCGCCATGCAGACGATCACACAGTCTATGTTCATGCTGGGAACTGTTTGACTGAGATGAACGCATACAGTCAAGATACAGAAGAACTTATGCGTAGAAATCCAGCATTTTTTGAAAAACTTCTAGGCGAAATGAAAACTCAGGTTCGAGAGTTGACCAAAAAATTCAAAGAAGTTCAGGCTGAAAGAGCGTAACAAAATCAAAAAATACCATTCTGTGTTTGGAGGCAACAATGACTCACGATCCAGATGATTATTACGACGATCAGGAATACATCGAATACATCGAAAAGATGGAAGAGTATTCGCAAGAGCAGGAACTTCCAGAAGATTTTACTTATTAGGAACAAATAAAATGGACAATATCGCTTGGCTTGACGGCAAGGACGCTAACGGCAAGTTTATCTTGGAGATTTTATTCTCTAACGGAAAGACTGGATACCTGAAGAACAGCAATCTGGAAGTCCTCAACGATTACCAGAGAATTTTCCGTTCCGCCACGGATATTGTGAAGATGACAATTTACGATCCGGCAAAGAATGTGGTTTCCGAAAAGTCTAAGATGGCTGTGGCTGCTTGAGGAATAAATATATGAAAATTAGAGTAGTAATAGAATCAGATCAGCCTTTCAATCCAGAGGATATTATGGATTGGCTGAACACTGAGTTTGCTATGTATAATATGGGCACTGGCGACAATATGGTTGCCGTTTCTTATGAGGTTGTCGAAGATGGAATGGCTTAGTTTCTTCGGTTATCGCCGCCCTATCAACGGCCAGAAGATTTATTATTACGGCGAACATATCGGTGTATGGCAAGGACGATACGAGATTCATTGGGACGATCCCGTTAGTCCTCATATTATTATTTGTGAGCAAAGAGATTTAGAAACAGATAAGGTTCTTGCAGATTATGGGCTAAACAATGTGGCTTTTATGGTAGACCGTATGGATGCACCTTGGTGGATGCCATACGAGGGTCAACCAAAGCCCGAAAAGCCCAGTGAACCTTACCCGAAGGATTACCCGCAATAGTGGGTGATCTAAGGGGATTTTGATTAGGTTTACCTATATCCTAGACTGTGATTCCTATAACAAACTGTGTTTTGTTCATTTTAGAGACAACAATGAGAAATCTAATTTTTTTAGACGTTGACGGGGTGTTGAACGACCTGACCGTTTTATCAACTAGGGAAGAACTTGGGAATCACCATCTTCAAAATTTTAAATTAGTTGTAGCAGTCACTAAATGCGAAATTATCCTAAGTAGCAGTTGGCGAATACTAGATGAGTGGAAGCACACGTTAAGGTGCGCTTTTGAAGAGCATCAAATTCCATTGTGGATAGATCAAACTCCTAGGCTTACAAGCAAAGATTTTTCAATTGTGCCTAGGCGCGATGAAATTATTCTTTGGCTAAAAGAAAATGTGAAAGAAAACGCCAAGGTTGCTGTTTTGGATGACGAGTCAGACGCAAACATTACCGATCACAATATGCCCAACATTACAGCAAAATTTTTTCATACTTGCATGAACCACGGGCTTACTCAAAACCATGTTCAGGAAATTGTAGACTTTTTTAGAAAATAACAAATTTAAAAATAGCCATTCTATAGATAACCCAAGGACAAGAAATATGAACATTCGAATCTACGCCATTGGTGGCAACTTCCCCGACACCCCTTCTGGTGATTTCTTTATCGGAACGGCCCACGACGCTGACACCGGCCTTAGTCTTATCCACTACGCCGAAATGCGTGGGTGCAATGCCGTTAGCCTTCACGGCGACGGTCTTGATTTGGTCGGCGGACAGGCTAGTGGTGAGTTTTTGATGAGCGATGCCAGATACCATTTCTTGGCATCCAAATCCTATAACAAATCCTGTTGGTTCGATTATAGGGATAACAAGGAGGCACTTGCCATGAAGATCATCAACGACAACTTCGACATTTACGAAGATAACGACCAAGAGTTCTACTCTGACGCCGACTTGGTTCTCAGGGGCGAACTGAGTTCTGAGGTTGGCGAAATTGAGCGTGCCATCCATATGGAACTTGTCGAGGAATTCAACGACGAGTGCGACGAAACTTACAGGGAAGCCGCATAGGCTAATTTCACTATAAAATATAGTGAAATACTATATTATGTCTATGAGAGTAATTGGCGACGTTCACGGTCTGTACCCGGACTATAAAAACCTAATTTCCAACAGAAAATATAGTGTTCAGGTTGGAGACTTCGGATTTTCTTATGATGCGTTAGAAGATTTAGATTCTAATAATCATAAAATTATAGGAGGCAACCACGATAATTATGACATAATTAAAAATTGTCCTAATTATCTTGGCGATTACGGAACTGCCAATATTGGAGGGGTAGGTTTCTTTTTTGTTCGTGGAGAAAAGTCAATAGATGCCCACCTGAGAATCGAAGGAACGACCTGGTGGCGAAACGAAGAATTGAGCATGGAGGAAGGGTACGCTGCCGTTGAGGCTTATACCCAAGCGAAGCCAGACATTGTGATTTCACATGGTTGCCCAGCCGAGTTGCTTCCACATTTTATCACAAATGAATTGAAAACAACTCCTAGCAGGACTTCTCAAATTCTTGATTCAATGTGGAATGTTCATCGTCCCAAGATGTGGATTTTTGGTCATCATCATAACAGCAAAAGAATTGTTGTCGAAAATTGTGAATTTAGATGTCTTGCCGAGTTGGAAACCATAGACATTTAGATAACAAAGTGGGTTCGGGCTATTCTGAATAAGTCGAGGCAGCGTCGCCAAGACAAAACTAAAAAAGAAAGGTTCTAAAAATGAAGTTGACTGCCAAGCAGGCTGCGGAGCGTCTGAATGTTAGTTATGTTGTCGCCAGTGGTCTTATGACTCACCTTGACGAAGTTGGCAAGGCAAAGATTGTAGAGAAAATTTTCCATGAGAGCGGCAAGGGCAAGCCGACGCGCGTGTATGAGGTTGAGCAGAATGTTGTAATCAATTTTGGCGAGGACGTTGCTACACCTGCGGTGGTTGTTGCTGAGGCTACGGTTGACGAGGCTATCGCGGTTTGCTCGGACGCTGGTGTCCTTGAGCCCGTGGTTGAGACTGTCTCGGAGCCTGAGGCCACCCCTGTCGCTGTCGAGGCGAGCGGCGAGACGGTGTGGGACGAGGAGGACGAGGACGATATTGCGGACGCTGCGTGAGGTTGAAGATGCACAAATCCCTCCCCGTCCAATAGTGGGCGGGGAGGGATGGCTTTGTGATAATTTTTAGGTCTACTTTATTTTCATAATAAATAACCATAGGTTTACCTATATCCTAAGCAATAACAAATAACAAAATGGCGATTCTGATTCCATGTACCGACTTTACCTTGACGATATTCGCACTCCGCCAGATGGAGATTGGGTGGTAGTTAGATCTACTCAGGAAGCCATTGAGGTCATCACTCAAAAAGGTATGCCAGATTTTATGAGTCTGGATCACGACCTTGGAGGCGATGATACCACGATGGTTTTTCTGAAAAGATTGACCAATGAGATTTGGGATGGGAATTCAAGCCCGCCCAAGTATCAAGTTCATTCTGCCAACCCAATCGGAGCAAAGAATATCGTTTCTTATATGGAAAGTTGGATGAAATCGTTTCGGTCCTAAAAGGTAATAATTATGACCACTTTTTTCATAGTGATGATGTGGGTTGTGGCAATTGCTGGAATTTATGTTTTCTCTAATGTTTCTTTTTGGGTATTTGCAAGTGTTTGGCATTGTAGATAACTATTTTCAAGATAGGTATTTTGCATCGCTTCAAGATAAGCATTTTGCCAAGCGTGATTCCTAAAACAAAATATATTTGGGTTCTTCTATACTCACAAGGAGATCAACTATGAATTCTTGCAAATTTTCTGACATCGCTGACGGCGAAATTTTCTGGTATGATTCTGGGCGTGGCGGGATGGTCGAGTACGTCAAGGTTCCGTTCGATAAGGCGGTCTGTATTCACACTGGCGATGCTGAGACTTTTGAGTCTATTTGCATCGTGTGGAAAATCAGTTCTGAACTTGACTTGGCCGCTTGAAAGGAAAAATCATGAAAAGGACTAACGTATCACTGAGGATTTATCACTGGGCAAGCAAGGCCGATAAGGCTATGGAATGTATGATCCTGCATTGCCCTTGGGATTATTACTCTGCCCAAAAGGCATACGAATACGCCCGAATTGTTCTAAAGAAAAGGTGGAGTGCTGGCGAAGAGAAGATTATCAAGCATCCATACTACGCTTATCTTTACGCTCGTCACGTTATTCAGGGAAGATGGAAGGAAGCCGAAAAGACTATCGCTTCAAAGCCCGATTCTGGCTACCTTTATGCTAAGTTCGTTATGAAGGAGCGCTTTGAGGAAGTAGAAAGTAAAAATCATTGGCAATTTAGGGAACTTTATCTCTATTCTAAGTATGTCGCTAAATCTAGGCTCAAAAAACTGGAGAGCAAGATCAGCAAGGAAAGGTTCTATTACACTGAGTACCTTGTGAAGTATGCTAGAGAGTTTATCAAAGGCAGGTGGGAGAAGTACGAACAGCAAATTATAAATTCTAGGCATATTGCATCTTACGCTTCTCTGCTAGAGGGTGAGGAGCATGAGGCTTTTCACAACAAAGTGCTTGCGGAATCTCTTGTTGATAGGCATTACTACAACTACCCCAGAGATTATCTCAAGAGCCTGAAAACAGAATCTAGTTCGGCTATTATTTAGATATTGGTACGCTACTTGAAAGGGTCTAAATATGAGCGACGAAATTCAAGAAGTGCTGGATCTTGTTGGCAAGTCTCTTGTTGGTCTAAGCATGTGCGAATTGACAGATAATGAAATGACTATCTATAAGACTCTGGAAAGGGTCAAGATTCTCACGACCGACGAGAATGACGAAATCAAGAAAGCGGCGTAAATAAAACAGATTGCGAGTTGCGGCAGGAGTCATAGACTCACGACGAGGCAAAGCACGGCGGAGCGAGCGAGACAAGAATGGATCAGACGAAAGCCATCTGAGATGAAGTTCCTCTGGACTCGCTTCACGCGGCCTCTTGGCGGGGCTTGGCTGATTGGCCCCAATTCCATAAATAGGTGCCGCCGCAACTCGCAATTTTATCTTGTGTAAAAACAAGAATCAGTGTAAAATCGTTCATTTGGGAAGATAAAATGAACGAGAATATAAAGACCACTTGGGAAAACGCCATTACTGATTATAATATAAGTGTAAATTCCAATAATATTAATTTGGGCGGTCTTGACCTTTATGATAGGATTGAGAAGTTAGAAAAGATAGTAAAGAAGATGGAAGAATTTTTAAATAAGTTTTTCGACACTGAAATAAATAGAAAATAAAGCCGCACAAATTTACCCGCTCTAAAAATAGGGCGGGTAAATTATTTTAATAGCCATTTTAAGGACTTGTTTTTTAATTTTATGACAAAATAAAGGCCGAAGGTTTACCTGTATCCTAACATGCCAGTGCGCGTTCTACTGGCTTGCGGCGGAAAAAGTAGCATTTTTCACCACGGCACGGTAGGATACGCCGCAAAGGCTTTTTGTTGCTCGGCGCTATGGCGCTGTACAATCAGAATTGAAAAAATAATTTTTGCTATAGGAAAGATTGCCGAAACAAATCTAAAAACGACGATTGTATTTCCATGCCGCGATGCAATGTGCGTCGTGAGAATGATTCGATTTGGGAGATACGAAAATGGCCCACGCTGTCGAAACTATGTTCTATGTGAAAGAAACCCCGTGGCATGGACTGGGCAAGCGTTTGGAGTCGGCTCCTACGATTGGAGAGGCTATTGTGGCCTCTGGCCTTGATTGGTCGGTCGGGCTGCGCGACCTTTTCACGGCTTCGGGCGATGCTGTCCCGGCTCGTGCTACGGTTCGTGAGTCTGACGGTTCAATTTTGGGGGTTGTTGGCCCGCGTTACCAGCCGCTCCAGAATTCGGCTGCGTTCGATTGGTTCCAGCCTTTCATCGACGCTGGGGAAGTTTCGCTCCATACGGCCGGCTCGCTCCATATGGGGGCAAAGGTTTGGGTTCTTGCAGAGTTGAATCGTGATCGTGCCGAAATCGTGGCCGGTGACGAAATTGCCAAGTTCCTTTTGCTGTCAAACAGCCACGATGGAACGACCGCAATTCGCGTCGGATTTACGCCGGTTCGCGTTGTGTGTGCGAATACGCTTGGCATGGCCCATTGTTCGGCGGCTTCTAAGTTGCTGCGCGTTCGTCACACTCGACGCCACGCGGCCAACTTGGAAAAGATTCGTGAGGTTGTGAATACGGCGAACGCTGAGTTTGAAGCCACCGCTGACCAGTATCGTTTGCTGGCCTCTAGGGGCATCTCTCAGGCTGACGTTCGCCGCTATGTGAAAACGCTTCTCAATGTAGAGGGTACGCTTGACGCTGACCTTCCCACGCGCACGGCAAATATCGTGGCGGATATTGTCGGCAGGATGGACGGTCAACTTCAAACGCTGCCGGGAATCGGTGGTACTTGGTGGTCGGCTTACAATGCCTACACTGAATATCTCAACTATTCTCGCGGTCGCAATGCCGACAATCGAATCGGCTCCCTCTGGTTCGGTGCGGGCGTGAACGACAATAAGAGGGCACTCGACCTTGCCCTTACGCTGTCTGCCTAGTCGGCCAGCACAACGCAATCCGCCCCAACTCTCCCGGTCGAAAGGCCGGGAGGGTTGGGATTTTTCTGTAACAAAATTATTTTTGGCAATTTTATATTAGATGAAAAATTACAATTGAAATTTTTTCAAATATTTATTAGGATATAGGTAAACCAATCCGGTCATAACAAACTCTATTTATTCAATTTTACTCGCATGAAAGAAAACACTCTTGGACTGCTAGGAACTCTATTTGTTGTTGCCTTTGTGATCGCAGTAGTTGCTGCAATTCCACTAGGTCAAATTTGGGCATTCAACACTTTGTTTGGAACGAACATCGAATACAGCCTAAAAAACTGGCTTGCGGTTGTGATACTGAGTCTTTTTTGGGTTCGTTTGCCCCAAGAAAAACAAAAATAAAAAGTTCTATTATAGGATCATGTCAATGAAAACGCTTGGAAGTTGCCATTGTGGCTCTGGTTGTCCCAGTTGGTGGCAAAACGATGCTAGGGGAATTCCTCTGGCTAGAGTTTGTGAAAAGTGCAAAGAAAAAACGCTGGCCAAGTATCGACCAGAAGTTTTGAGCAATCCTAACTACGAAGCAAGTGAACCAATAGAGCCTGAGTGATAGCAATGATAGCAAATCTAAAATAATCAATTCTTAGAGCATACAGGAAAGGATTGAACATGGGTCGCACTGCTGACAGTCTAGTTGAGTCTTTGAAAAATAGCGATTGGCCCTCTGTTCCGGCCTGTGTGGACTATGGGCTTGACGGGTTTGGCGGCGGCGATCCCGACCGTCGTTACGCTGCCCTTTATTGGGCCGTCAATTTTGGTGGAGTTACAGCCGATCAGTTGCATCACGCTGCAATGAACAAGGGTCTTACTGAGCTGATTAGGAGTCACAACCCAGATAAAAAAGTGGTTTTTACAACTGCAAACGACATGCTGACTAATCCTTTCGATGAGGATTGACCCTATGAAACTCATATTGATGCGAGGAATCAGCGGCAGCGGCAAAAGCACTCTTGCTAGAGAGATTGCTAGCAAAGAGGAATCTTGCCTAATCTTTAGCACCGATGATTTCTTTTTAGTTGATGGAGAATACAGATTCGATCCTAAAAAGTTGGGCGAATATCACGCCGCAAATGTGGATCGAACCAAGGCTGCAATGGCAAGCAAATGTCGTTGCGTCATCATCGACAACACCAATACTCAGCCTTGGGAAATGAAGCCTTACGTCAAACTGGCTTTAGAATACGGATATGCCGTTGAGATTAGACAGCCCGAGCCTGTTTCTTTTGAAGAAATCTTGAATAGGCAAAAAGGCAGACCAGGCAAGAATATCTCATTCGATGTAGTCAAGAGAATGTGGGATAGATTTCAGCCAAATGTGACCGAATTGGATATACTCGAAAGCAAATCCCCTTTCGAGTAACAAAAAATAAATATGCCATTCTAGTTTTGTTCGATCACACCAAAGGCAAAGGAATGCCAAATGAACGACGCTAACTACGACGATTGGAATGACTTCTACGGAGAGAAGAATAAGAACAAGAAGAAAAAGAAAATCAAGCAAGCCAAAAAGATCAGCAACTTTGCAGAAAAGGTAATTTTTTACCTTGAGTGCGAATGGGAAATTAGGGTTGTAGATTATCCCACGGCAATTCAAGACAAAGTTCTGGCTGCTATCGACGCTGCAAACGGCGAAAACGTAGCAAACACGGCAAGCAAGATTTCAATGGAGGTAATTCCAATCTAAGGATGCACAATCTAACAAGACTGTTTTAGGCCATAATCATTTTTATATATTGCAAAATATATGGGCCTAGAATAGTTTTGTTGGATTTTTTGATTTGGTTTACCTATATCCTATAATTGAGCGCGACCAAAACAACGACACCTCCTACAAGCAAAAAAATAGCGAAAATAATTTTTGCTACGGCGAGATTTTTCTATAACAAACTAGATTCGGGATATTCTTTGAGTATCGCTAGTCAGTCAAACCGAAACGGAGAATCTAAAATGTCCGCTGTTTCTTCCAACGTCATGAGCAAGGCTGATCTGGTCGAGGCTCTCAAGACTCGTCGCGGTGCTTTCTTTGCGACGGTCGTGGCGGAAACCGATCCCCGCATGAAGAAAACCGGCAATCCGTTTGTCGGGGCCATGAAGATTTCCCGCGTCAACGGGCTTTTCAACTGGATTTATGAGAACGCTGTGAATCGTCAGCGTATCCGCGAGAACCAGCCGCTTGACGCTGCGGGCGAGGTCGAGCATTTTGAGGCCGCTCCCCGCAAGTGGGGAACCCGTTTGCGTCGTGACGATGGTACGGTGACGCCGCTGGTCGAGCATAAGGGACAGTATTACCTTGAAATGAAGGTGGAAAAGTCCCTTGGGCATGAATACCGCAAGGACGGTGCTACGCTCGATCCCAAGGCCGTAGAGGCTTTCCTGCCGGAGCGTAAAGAGGGAGCAAGGCAAGAGGTCGATAATCCGGTGATTCTCCGCGATTACAGCATCGACAGCATCCGACAGATTACGCTTGACGGTATCGTGTACGAAATAACAAACTGAAAAGAGGTTATTCTAATAGCATGAAGGGAAAAAAGAGTCGCGTGGCCTGCTGAAGTAGGTGAAACGTAATCACCTATACCGATCTGTGCGAGGATCGGCAGGGGCAGTAAGGCTAATCGCAAAGCCTGAAGTGAGAAAAGTTGCAGCAACAACCGCCGCAACCCACGCGACTCCCTCCGGTCGAAAGACCGGAGGTTTTTCCTTTAACTTTTGGTTTACCTATATCCTACGGATAACAAATTAGAAAAAGGCAATTCTTGAAATAACTCAAGAAAGGGAATTTATGTTTTTCAACTTTCGGCAGAACAACAGCGGCGGTTTTCACATCGGCCCTGAGAACGTATGTGTTCGTGCCAACTGCGCCGAAGAGGCCAACAAAAAGGCCATTGAGAGCGGTCTGATCTATTTCAACGGTGTTCGTGAGGGCAAGGATTGCGATTGCTGTGGAGACAGGTGGAGCAAAGTTCATGATTTTGAAGCAAAGGAATTCCCTTGCTACTACGAGGATGCTCCCTACGAAATCCCAGATTTGGATTCTGAGTATGCGGGCTGGGTCGCGGTCAAAATTTTAGATTGGGACGATTTCTATAAGGAATTCAAATACATTCCCTGAAACAAATCTAAAAAACTCCATTTTAGGTTTGTGTCAGTCAAACAACCAAACCGGGAGAGGAAAATGACGCCAATCGCAACCATTGAGAACATCATCGAGCGATACGCCAGAGGTGTGCTGTCTGAGAACGAGGCACTAGCTCTGATAGCAAAGTCTGCCACCCAGTCTCTGCTGGGAAATCAAATCGTTCGGATTCAATGCTCGAACACCTTCAATCCCGTCACGGAAACGTGATCGGGAAGGTGGTGGTTTGGTTTACCTATATCCTATCGCCATAACAAATTTTAGAATGTCAATTATCAATAAGTCACCACAAGGGATAGAAACATGATCTTCAATGTCGAAATGCTTGCGTTTGGTAACGGTGAGATTCGTCCGGTCGAAGTTCCAGACAGCAAACTTACCGGCGGTCTTGAAGATTTGGATTTGATTTTCCATTACGGACAGAATGATTTTCAGAATCGGCCTTTTCCTAGCGTTAGTGTTAGCGACGTTATTTACTACAAGGACAAGACCTATACGGTGGATTTTGTTGGCTTTTCCGAAATCGCAAAAGATCAACTAGAGGATCTGAGAGCGGTTGCTAGCAAAAGAGTGCGTTGGTAACAAATAATTTATCTATATCCACTCCTCGCAATTTCTACCTTGCCAATGAAGTTCTCTCTCCCCCCAGATGAAAGACATATGATTTAATCATCTTTTTGTGCCCAAAAAGATTTTTAAATTCTAGGTCGCAATTGCTGGCGTCTTGGCTATGGCTTGGATAATACTTTGATTTATCAAAGTAAAGTTGAAAATATCCAGCATGTTTTATAGGGTATTTTCTTTCTGTTGGAGTTACAAACAACTCTTTCATGTTTAGTATATCGTACCTGTCTATTCCATAAATCGCACTTGAATTTATTTTCTCTCTTACAGAAAGCGACCTTCTAAAAAAATCTACTTTATTGCTGGTCTTTGGCGTAATAAATTTAGAAGGTCTAGTTTCTTTTATTACTTCTACAAAATTTTTCTGTAGAACTATATCTGCGTCCATCAATAAGATCCATTTGTGAACGTGCTCTTTATGAATTATATTTTGAGCATGTCTAACTCCGCCAGCCTTATTGAATTTTGAATCTTTAAATTTATTGAATTCTATCACTCTTGCGTCGTACTTACTGCAAAGTTCTTTCGTCTTTGTGTCCTCTGGACTTGTGAGTACAGCGTATTCTTTGAAAAGTTCCCTATTTTCTTTTAGGGATACAGAAAGAAAATCGCTCATATCAACGCAAGTAACTATAGGAATTACATTATAGAGCATATTATTTATTGTTAGATAGCCATTCTCCAAAATTCAAACCTTTTTGCTTTACGCTCAAGTCGCCAATCAATTTATTGAACTGGTCTCTAAATGGACCAATCAAATTTGCCTGTTGAAGAATTTGCATTGCCATTTTTGCAGATCCTAGTTTGTCTTCAGGATTGAAACCTGCTGGTGGTTGTACGGCTGGCTGCGGTCTTGTAGATTGATAGCCTTGCTTGACTTGATCTACAGCGTTACTTGCCATGCGACCAAGACCAGTACCTTTTAGCCAATTGAGAGCATTGCCTGCTGTTTGACCAATACTTGTTCCGGCTCCTCTCCAATCAAACTCATTATAAATTTTAATTAATTCTTCCTTTGTAGAATCATTTGCTAATTCAATTTGATTTTCTAAGAACTCTCTGGCAACTTCTAGAGCGTTGATATTGTTCTTTTCACACAACATTGCAAATTCTTTAGCGTTCATAATTCCCCTTTTTTATTTATTTATCACATATTGCACAAATATTGCACAAATATTGCAAATATTAGATTTAATATTCATATATTATAAATATTAATATTAAATCGCCCACATTTGATATGTTTACCTATATCCTGGGATTTGCAACGATTCCAGCCTTTTGCAATCCATAACAAATTCAAAAAATACCATTCTATTGATACGATCAGACAACTCTAAGGTGCAAACATGAACCTCAACAACTACCTTCTGAATCCCGCAAACATCCGCGAGGGCTGGCCCATGGAAATGCTCCGCGAGGGCTACAGGATGCTCAATGCAATCACCTGCAAGGACGGATTCACCATGAGCGTTCAGGCAAGCAATACTCACTATTGCTCGCCACGCAACGGAATCGGCCCTTGGACTTCGGTCGAGGTCGGCTTTCCTTCGGAAAAGGTCGAGGAGTTCATGGGGTACATCAATGGAATCGACAGCAAGCCCACCGAAGCCGTGTACGGTTGGGTTCCGGTCGAGGTGGTCGAGAAGGTGATCGAAAAGCACGGCGGACTGGCGTAAAGTCCATCGGATAGGGAGAGCCTAGCGGTCATTACTGCTGCCGCAATGCGACCAGCAGAATGAGTTGACGCAAAGCCCCCTGTCCGGTGGCAACCCTTTATGTTTACCTATATCCTTATTTAATATGCCATTTTGGCACTTGGAAAATCCAAATGCCATTTTGGCCTCTATGGTTTGGGAGGAAATTCACGCCACTGACCATCCGGGTGCTGAAACCAGTGCTTGCCCGAAACAGTATCGTAAGCAATCAAGGTTTGCAAATATAAGAACTTGGGCTGACTTACTTCACGATGAGCAGTTTGCTGGAATTTTTTCTGGACTTCGGGAAGTTCCTTGTATCCATTCCACATCATTCCAACTATCGTCAAGGCGATTCCAATCCATTGGAGGACAACCATTTCAATCCCCTATTTGAAAATAACCAAGAAGAACTCAATAAAATCGTGAAGCATATGCGAAAGCCTAGACTCAGAGCCTAAGTCTTGACCAATCTTTATCAAGACCAAAGCCTGCAAGGCCGTATCCCAGTTTTTGAACCACTTGCTCATATGTGACTCCTTTCATTTCCCCCTGTATCCTTATCGACAATCCATATCGGGGGACTTTTAGAAAAATCATTGGCAGTGAAATTTTACCCAGATTAACAAAAACAAATGCTATACATAACATTATATGACTGCACAGACATGGCAGTAAACCTTGATTTATATTAAAATTTTCCTATAGCCAAATTTTAAAATAGTCTAATTTAAATTAGTTACAGGCTTGCCCAATAGTTTACCTATATCCACTGCGAAAAATGGCTGAAACAAATTTTATTTAGGCTCTTATTCCCATGTGAAGCAAATCGCCATTGTGAGCGTATAAGTCAAGGAACAACCAATCACCCGGAGAATGAATAATGAAGATGACCGCTTTTGAAATGGCGACGAAGTTCAAGTGGGCCTGTCTGACCGTCAACTTCAACTTTGTTGAAAACTACTGCGGCCATGTGACTGTGGATGGTCAGACCAGAATCGTTCACGGTGCCAGCGGCAGTGCGGTTTGGGTTGGGCCGGTCGCTCTCACTTTCGATACCGTCGTGTTCGTTTCCGAAACAATCGGTTCGGAAGGGGCGAAGGTGAATGTCCATAGGGTTTACCAACAAGTTTCAGAAGCGGCATAACAAATAAAAAAAATACCATTCTGAAGCAGAGGACCACCGAATAGGGGAGAGCCTAGCGGTCATTACTGCTGCCGCAATGCGACCAGCATAATGAGTTGACGCAACAGCCCCCTGTTCGGTGGCAACCTTTTATATGGACAATCCCATGTCCACCTTCCAAAGGTTTACCTATATCCTGAATAGCGAATTGAATCCGAATAACAAAATAAAATTGGTCTATTCTATAAAAAACGAGGAAAATCATGTTCGAAGTTGTTTGTTTGCTTCCGACTGGTGAATTCGATCACCTTCAAGGCGGATTCAAAACTGAGCGCGAAGCCCGCGACTATATCAACGCCAACAAAGACCGTGATGCCGGGTGCGATTTTTCAATCTGGCCAGAAAGTTTACCTATATCCTAGCCACTAGAGAGAAACTATAACAAATCGAATCTAGTCTATTTTCAGATCAGAAAGCGAGGAACATTATGGAAGCCGAAAAGCCCACGCTCAAGATCATCGGAACAGACGGCAACGCCTTTGCTATTCTTGGCAAAGCCCAACGAGTTGCAACCAAGAACAAGATGGACTGGGCGAAGATCCAAGCCGAAGCAACGAGCGGAGACTACAACAAACTGCTCGCCACCATGACCAAGTATTTCAACGTGGAGTGAAAAAATGATTTGCGACATCGTGACCATCCTGTCCGTTAGCATTTTTTTGACTTATACAATCAACGAAGTGCTAAAGATCGTCTATCAAGACATTCAGAAGTTGGCTGAAAAGATTGCCAACTATATTCTCTGAAACAAAATAAAAATAGACCGTTATCAAGACACGACAGAATTAGGGAGAATCTAGCATGTGGGATGACGTTGTAATCGGAACCGGCGACCGTGGAAATGGTGCTGTCATAGTCGAAGGATGCAGAGGAGAAAACCGCTTCAGCATTTCTCACAACAAAGTTTCATACTGGATCAGCAATATCTATATGGATTTCGGAGCGGTCGTGTTCAAGAATACGCCTGAGGGTGAAGAACTCAAAAAGCGTATCAAGGCCCAAGACAACATTTCCGACATCCAACACTGGCTCGCAAAAATCGTCCTGCCTAAGGTAGACCCTGAGCGTCTAATGAGCAGGATCAAGTACGCTATCCAAAGGGCAGAGGAAAAAGGACGAAAGCAAAAGTCCAAAGAAATTTTGCTCGCTCTAACAAGCGAGTGAAACAAAAATAAAAGAAACTCTTCTAGTTTCACACGGGTCATTAGCTCAATCGGCAGAGCATCGGACTTTTAATCCGTTGGTTGTAGGTTCGAGTCCTACATGACCCACTGAACCCCCGAAAGGAAATATCATGCTTTTTCAAACCGGCCAAACAGTTCAAACAAGCGGAATCGCCCACGAGTCCCAAAACGATCCCATATTCGCCCACAACATTCTCGCAATCTTCAATCGCTACCTGAAATGCGATTGGGGCGACCTTTGCGAAGACGATAAGAAAATGAACGACGAAGCAGTCAAGACAGGAGAAGATCGAATCCTAGCAGCCTACAAAGTACCAACCTCAAAAAAGGAAACCAAGAAAGTCTATATCATAACCGAATGGGATAGAAGCGTTACTACTGTACTGTTCGCAGACGAATACTAAACGAGGACATCATGGACACCATCATCGTCATTTCTCTCGCCTTTTTGGTCGCCGGTTTCATGGACTTCGCTCTCTGGAAGGAAATGCAAAGCACAAATCAGTAGGATGCACAAATCAGCAGCCAACCTCTGACCATTAGAAAACCAACCATACAGTCATTTTTTTTGCTAATAAATTTATTTTATTAGCAAACTTATCTAATGGTTTACCTATATCCTAAGAAACAACCCAGGTGTAGCGAAGACAAAATAATAACAAATATAAAAAGGGCGATTATTCGTGAAGCCGCCCTTCGCGGCGACCAGCCACCTCTTGCTTGAAAGGCTCAACCATGGACCTCGCCACCTACCTCAAGACCAAGAACGACGAGTGCCGTGCGGCTGCTGCGAACGATCCCAGCATCACGATGCTCATTCTTCCCGTCGAGGATGTGGCTTTCTGGAACGAGCAAGGCATTTTCACTGTCGAGCAGTATGTGCGCGACGGACTCATGTGTGAGTTTTCGGACGCCTACAAGTCTGCCCACGGGTTTCGCCCGCGTGGCTATGACCTCTCCGGCTGGACGAACGAGCAGATTGAGGCCGAAATCAAGTCGCTCTACGCTTACGCCAACGCCCATGCGGAGCAGGAGGCCGAAGACCTTCGCTCTTGGATGGCGGAGCAGGAAAAGGTCGAGGCCGAAGTCAAGGCCGAAGACGATTGGAGCAAGTGGCAGCATTACTACGATAGGCTGTGCAACTGAAGCACAGTCTAGGCTCTCTCTGCCTACCTTCCGGTCGAAAGATCGGAGGGTAACTCATCAAATGGTTTACCTATATCCTACGTGTGAACGAGCAGACTCCAGGCGCGAACTCACCCTCTGGCTCATCCCGCCCAAAAACATAATGGCAAAAACTCACCTCGTTACAGAAATATTTCCTGAAACAAACCTAAAAACGTCGATTATGTTTCCATGCAACGATGCGACGTGCATCGGCATCCGCTTCGGATTCTGGAGGCTCTATCATGGCTCACGCCGTCGAAACCATGTTCTACGTGAAGGAAACCCCGTGGCACGGTCTGGGCAAGCGCCTGGAGTCGGCCCCGACCATCGGTGAGGCGATCATCGCTGCCGGTCTGGATTGGTCGGTCGGTCTGCGCGACCTTTTCACGGCGAGCGGTCAGAGCGTTCCGGCTCGTGCGACCGTTCGTGAGTCGGACGGCTCGATTCTGGGCGTGGTCGGCCCTCGCTACGTCCCGCTCCAGAACAGTGCCGCGTTCGACTGGTTCCAGCCGTTCGTGGATAGCAACGAGGTGAACCTGCATACCGCCGGTTCGCTCCACAAGGGTGGCAAGGTCTGGGTGCTCGCGGAGTTGAACCGCGACCACTCGCAGATCGTCAACGGCGACGAGGTGAGCAAGTTTCTGCTGCTGTCCAACAGCCACGACGGCACTACGGCCATTCGCGTCGGCTTCACCCCGATTCGCGTGGTCTGTGCGAACACCCTCGCGGCTGCTCACTGCTCCAGTGTGAGCAAACTGCTCCGCGTCCGTCACACTCGCAACAGCCAGAGCAATCTGGAAAAGGTGCGCGAGATCGTGAACACGGCGAACGCGGAGTTCGAGGCGACCGCAGATCAGTACCGCGTCCTCGCCGGTCGCCAGATCAACGCGAGCGACCTGCGCAAGTATGTCAAGGTGCTGCTGGGGGTCGAGGGTACGGTCGATACCGACCTGCCCACCCGCACGGCCAACATCGTGGCCGATATTATCGGTCGCATGGACAGCCCGCTCCAGACCATGCCGGGCGTGACGGGAACGTGGTGGGCTGCTTACAACGCCTACAACGAGTACCTGAACTACTCGCGTGGTCGCACCGCCGACAACCGCATGGATAGCCTGTGGTTCGGTACGGGTGCCGCCGACAACCGCAAGGCTCTCGACCTTGCTCTCACCCTGTCGGCCTAGTCCACCTGCACAACGCAGAACGGTTAGCCTACCCAATCGAAAGGTTCGGGTAGGCTAACCCATTTTAACACCGGCTAACCTATTACCATCTAGGATATAGGTAAACCAAAAACATGATCGCCACCAAAGAAAAATATAAAAAGATTTGTAGCAAAAATTTAAATCAAGAAATTATTTTCAAAAAACCTACAGACTGGGTCCCCTACCCCCCCGTTCCTATAGCTAACGCACCTACCTTTTTGTAACAAAATTATTAATTATTAACTATAAACCCAAAAGTTATAATCTTGGTTCCATAAATAACTCAAATGTTAAACTTTAAAGAATGGCTAATTATAGAAGGTTTTATGAGCCTGCCTTATTCTGTTTATAAAAAAGTAATAGACTTTTATGTAGACTCAAGAAGAGAACAAGCTCCCCGCAGTAGAGGCGTAACCTCTAAAGTAATACCATTAGATTTTGAAGGAACAAAATTTGACTTTTTAGCTCGTTACAATCCAAAAATCAAAGTCGATATTTACAATGCTGAACTAATACAAGGATCAGGAGGTTATTACGTTCCTGGCGGTATACAAAGAAACGCTTACGGAATTACTGGTGAGATTGCTTTAGCTGGCAAGTCCTCACGAGTAATGGATCATATAATTGAACATGAAGTATTACATTTTGTTCAAGACTTAATAAGAATTTATGCTAGGGAAAGTGTAGGCGACAATCCTAATAGAAGAGAAAAAAGATGGACGAAGGGAGACCAGATCAAAATAGGCGGGCTACCAAATAAAAAAGTATTATCAAGACTGCTTGGCGATTATGATGTAGGCGGATATGCGCATGGATCTAGCAAACAAAGAAGAACCACTCATGCGTACAGACCGATTGAGCAAATGACTAATTTAAATTCTTTTATAATGCAAAGCAGGATGAATTATCTTAGTGAAATATTAAAAGAAATAAATATAGACCCATTAGAAAAAAATTGGGAAGAACTAAAGAAAAATCCTGAGTTTATTAAAAGACTAGGTGATAAAAAAAGAAAGCGAGTAGACCAAAGTGTCTTTAAAAAGCTTGATCCCGAGGCTTATAAATTATATCACGCTGAAATATTTAAAAAATATACAGATTCTACAGATTGGAAAGATACTTATGAAATTCTAAGAAGAAAAATCGAACTTGGAAATAAAATTAAACAAGACGAAGAAGAAAGAACAAAAAAGTCTATGGAAAAAGCAGGAGTAGACCTAAAAGGATTTAGCACAGAAGACTTTGGCAAGGGAGTTAAAGTAAAAATAAACTATCTTGATCGCATAGATTTTTCAAATCTAGACAGTTTTGTGCCAGAAGAAGAAAGAGATAATGTAGAAGTTGGTGATGCGGCAGAAGAGATGTTTTGGAAAGCTGGAATTAAAGAAAATAAAGATGGATTTTTTAGTATTACTGCTACTCCGCAAAACCTATTTAAATTATTTAATAAAATAAAAAGTTATAAAGCAAAAGAAACAGAAAAAGAAAAAATATGTGATTGGGATTATTTTGCTCATGCTTTAGCATCAGTTATAAGTGATACGTTATCAGACTACATGTACAAGAAGAAACGAAAGCAAATAGAAAAAGAGCAAATTCTTAGTATATTTTATCCTGGTCCTTATGAGGATTGTAATGAATTTTAAAGAATTTCTCTATAAAGAAGATCCTGATGTTGTTGGTGGAATACAAGGAGATTTGTCTGGACCTGCTTTTAATGATCCAAACAGCATAACTTTTGCATTATTTAATAATTTTTATTTATATTCAGACCTTCCTCATATGGCTCACGGCGATTTGTTCACATTCTATTGCCAAAAATCTTTTAAAAATAAAGAATATAACCTTCAAACTATAGGGGAAATAAATCCTAGTGATAAAGAAAAGCTACAAGACTTGTGCTATAAGCGTATAGACAGAACTCCTATGCTAAACGGTATGCCTTGGGTAATACAAGGAAGAATGTGGAAAGATCATAAAATAATAAGTTTTTGGAATGATATTGTTTATCTGGCCCATAGTAAAAACGACATACTAGATTTTATAAAAAATATGAACGAAAATCCTGAGAATTATCAGTATGAAATTAAAAATAAATTAATAAGTTATAAGGATTTTATATCAGGCAATTATAAGGGTGGTGAGATCGATATTTCTAAATTGCACACAATGTCTCCAGAACAAAAAGGCGAAACTTTAAAGAAATTAGGAGTTAGGGCTAAAACTCCTAGACCAATAAGTTTTATTAATCAATTAAGGCAAGAAAATTTAATTAAATAACTTTACTTATTTTTCAGGCTGTTCTATAATTTGTTCAAGGAGGACGTATTATGCCAAATGAACTAGTTGAGCTTTTTAAAAATGATCCTATGGCCAGAAGGGAATTTTTAGATATACACAACAGTCTGCCCTTATGGGTTAAGATTTTATATAAAATTCGTGTATTTACTGGTTTATAGCTAAAATAATATCACCAATAAGATATAAAATAACTTATCAGCTAATATTTTATAGTTTAGCTAGTTTCTTGTATAAATAAGTGTATGAGATTTAAAGAATTTATATTTAAAGAAGAATGCGACCTTTTTGAGCGTTGTGATCAGATAAACAATGAATGGTTATATGATGAAAGTTTATTTGATATATTAAAGGGTGGATATAATGTTTTAAAAGGTTCTGCTCGTGCTGGTGCTGGGGCTATGACTGTTGGTGATGAAATATTATCAAAGATGGTAGGCCAAGGTCAGCAAGGAAGGTTGTCCAGAGGTTTGAGTGGAATAAAAACTGGTGGCGGGGAAGTGTTACATGGTTTACGTCAGGCTGTAGTTGGTTCGCCTAGAAACGCTACAGTTAGCGATATAAGGCCAGATAAAAAGGAAATCCTCTCAACACCTGAAAAGAGGGTTGAAGAGCCTAATATCGAAAAGCCTAAGGTTTCTGTAGAAAGGCCTGTTGAGCGTTCTAAGGTTGTAGAAAAGCCTAAAAAACCTTCAAAGGATAGTTTAGGTTGGGCTGAGTTAGTGGACCAGTATAAATCGGCTAGAGACAGAGGAGAGAAAAATAGGATCCAGGCGGTTATGGCTATTAGATATCCTAGGAGATATAAGGTTGCTTTAGAAAAAGCCAGGGAGATGGCAAGATCTAGACAATAGTGAACGCACCGAAGTGCAAAGATTCCGTCCCGAATCTTATGCTAATATAGTGCTAAATTGAAATTTTTTCTACTATACCGTCGTTCCAGCCCCTAAAGAGACTGGGTTTTTGGCGGGAGTTAGATAAAAACTACTTTGATAATTTCTTAAGATTATTTAATAATTGTTATAAATTTAAAGATTGAGATCAAATAAAAATATAATGGATAAAAAGGTAAAAAACGTCTTGGGCGATTATACCCCATAAGTGTTACTAGATTATAAATTCCATATAAGGCATATTAATAAAATAAAGTGAATGCTCCCGCCCCAAAGGGGGCTTCTACTGTCTAAAGAGTTCATTCTAAATCTTAATATGTTTTTTGCAGCATTAAGGTCTAGGCCGCAGGAAAAACAATCATAAGTCCTCTCGCCTAGACAACAACTGCATATTTGACTTGTATATTCTTCCTTCGGTGTTATTTCCATGTCACAAGAGAATATAACATGCCAATTAGTTCTACACTGAGTACCTTGTGAAGTATGCTCTGTGCTCGATTGCCTTTAACTCACCAATATTAGAGAGATACGTTTGAATCCATACTGTGGCAATAAGAAAGAATCTTACCTGTCGCAACTTTTGAACCTCTAATGCTTCAATCTTATTAAGAAGCCTTAGGATGCTAGGTCAACTCTGGCCGACAATTTTTGTAAGACTTGGGAATGAACACCATTTTTAGGATAATTGGCATTATAACTTTACTCCAACTTGAGTATAGGCTTTGCCCTCCCGAAGAGTTAAAGTTTTCTTTTTAAAGCTGAACTATCTGTTCCCAAAAGAGTCATTTCCGTTTTTTGTGACATAAAGTATTGCTATACCGTTGTAAGTTGCCATATTTTCTCCTTAAAAATCTGGAGCGAGCCGATCCCTATTGATCAGCCCGCTCCAGAAATCGTTGTTAGTTTCTTGGTGTTACAACTGGTCTAGCTGGTGGTAAAAATAAACTTTCAAGCACACTTTTTGGGTCGCTACCAAGCAATTCAGTTACTCTAGCTTCAACTTGAGCTTGAGTATAATCGCCAGCAGAGGCATAAGCTTAGCCCTCCCAAAGAACTAATGGACGAGGAACAGGTCTAATTTGAGCCATAGCAACTTTTCTAGCGTTATCATCAATAATAACTATATCAAGCTTAGTTAAGGTAATAGGATTAAAAGTTTTAGTTGTTCCATCAGGTTTGATTGTCGCTGGTGGTGTGATTGTTATTGGACTACTTAGATTCATAATTTTCTCCTTTTAAAAGAACATAAATTTATATTTATGTATAGTTTTATTAAATAGATTATCAATCAGGCATAAATAACTTTATGAAATTTAAACAATTTTTAGAAATATCATTAAGTCCAGATTTCCCAGAATTAAAATTAAATTCACCTAAAGCAAGATCTTCTTCAAAGATAATTCCCACAGGTGAGAAGGCTAGAATAATACCTGTGCGTGTGGGTTATGATATTTACAATGTTTTTATTAGGTATTCTGATAATAACCGTATTATTTCTGATTTAATGGATAGACGTGGTGATGGTGTAGATCCTGTAATAATTAATTTTTCAAATGAAGAAGTGGATAGCATGAGGAGGCTAGCTGAATTTATATTGGCGAATTCAAATAAAAAAGAAGAAATTTTAGTTGCCAACAAAGCTTTGAAAGCAATAAGTCAAGCAGCACACTAATTTAGTTTATGGAACCAACTCCAACACCTAATTTAGAATCTAAAAAAGATTATATTCCGCCTCCTTTGCAATCAAGAGTTGATTTGGATATTCCTAGAAAAGTTAAATTAGGATATTCTCAGGTTCACAACAGAGGAGTTTTTGCATCTCAAGATATTGGTGCTGGCGAGATAGTAGAAAGGTGTCCTTTTGTGGTGTTGGGTTATAGAATGCGGTATCACAGCGATCCTGTTCTACTAACGTATCTTTATACTCATGTTTGTCCTTGTGAAGAATGCAAGAAGCACGGAGGGAATTTTTTATTTCTTTTAGGGTATGGGCACATGTATAATCATCAAGATAATAATAATGCGGAATTTAAATATGATTTTCAATCATTAATAGTTGATGTTGTTACTTTAAGGCCTATAAGAAAAAATGAAGAAATTTTTGTGAACTATGGTGAAAATTATTTTCGAAATAGAGAAAAGATAACTTTGTAATTTATGGATAGACCAATGTGCCATTTTTCTTGGCCCAATTCAATACTGTTCCGGGTCTATACTTGACATCATTCAGAAATTTTTTATTTCTAAAAATTAATGCATCTACGCTATAAATGTATTTTTTGCCATTTATAAGAAAAGAAATTTGTCCTGTTCGGTCCATTCCTGTTATTATTATTTGATTTTCTTGATTTTCCAACCAAGCTTTAAAGCTTTCTTTGTAATCTCCGCCTCTTTTTTGACGTTTGCAATAGTTTTTTTGACTAAATCCTTTTGGATGTTCGCAATTTATGCTTCGCTTATAACCTAAGCTCCAGCGACTTTTCATTCCTTTTCTTGGTTGATTTTGCATTTAGGACCTTATATTTGTTTTATTGTTCTTAGCGCTAGTTCTAATGCTCTATATACGTTTTCTTTTTTTGGTGGAGGATAAAAATCATCTTGTGCGCTCATCCAATCATCAACCATTTTTTTAATTTTTGGTAAAAATTCTTCAGAAACAACTCCATGATACAAATGATATGCTTCAGTATTATCATTAAATCCTTCATTTATATTTTTTTCTTCATTTAATATTTCACAGAATTTATAAAAATCCAACATAAAACTCCCAACTTAAGGTATCTTATTTATATATAAATATATGAATTTTAAAGATTTTATTAAAGAGAATAAAAAATACGTTTCTGTGTATCACGTCAGCCCAAGATCAGACATGTTTAAACTTAGGCCTACTGGTCATGGGAAGGGTGTTAGATCTCTTATAGGAAAAGGCCAACCAGGACTTTTTGTTGCTCCCAAGTTTCGTGATGCTGTTGCTTGGGCGGTTAGTTACGTTAGTGGAAAAAAATCAGAGACCCAGCGTCCAAATGAAAGGTTAAGAGAAAAAGGTGGTGGTTATCATGGAGAAAAAGGTCCTAAATTATATAAAAATTTAACAATTTATGAAATAAAAGTTCCAAAAGAAGTATTGGTAAATTCTTATTACACAGGTTGGTGGGAGCCTGAATATTTTATAACAGCTGAAAATTTAGATAAAATGAGAATAATAAAATCAAAAACTTATCACATTGAAGAATTGACAGATATTTACAGAAGAGATTCTAACAGTCGCATTACAAACGTTTATCCGCAGCAGACATCTCACATAAAGAAAGTTAGTAAAACCAATTTGGCTGCTAGATATTATCTGGAGCTGACTGATCTTTATAATATGGCTTTGATGCAGGGCAAGAAACCCGTCATAGCTAGTACAGAATTTTCGAGTGATTCCGAACATCTTATTCGTCAAGAAATAGATAAATTAAAAAAATACATATTTGGAAATACTTTTTCTTGGAATGTGCAATTAGTAGAAAAATTAGATAAAAAGCAGGAATCTGAAGCAAGGGAAATATACGAAAGAATAAAGCGAATGATAAAGGATTTATAATATTGCAATATAATTTTTAGTTGATATAATAAATTATTATGAAACTAAATTTATTAAAAGACTTGTTGCTAGAAAATCAAACTTTAGAAGTAGTTTTTAAGATAGACGAATATACAATCCCTTCGCACTATCATCTAACTGAGGTCGGTAGAGTAAATAAAACTTTTTTAGATTGCGGAGGAACTAAAAGAGAATCGACAACCTGTGCGCTACAGTTATGGGTTGCGAATGATATTGACCATTCTTTAAATCCTTCTAAAATTATACAAATCTTAAATTTAGCAAATGATTTATTTGGCGATGAAAATCCTGAAGTATTTATAGAGTACGAAAGAGATGTTGTTAGTCAATATCCAATAAATGGATTTGAAATATCTAGTAATAAATTATTTATTAGACTTGGTAAAATTCATACCGCTTGTTTGGCTCCAGAAAAATGCGGCGTGAATTGTTGTGATAAAGATTATATTATTAATATATTACAAATACCTTAGTCTTGGTATTTTAGATCTCTTCTTTCTTGAGCTTTTCTGTGGGCTCTTGATTTTGCTTTTTCTTTATCAGAAAGACTAGAACCAGACTTGCCATAAGTTCTGCTGTCTCCCTGTCCAGCCATTTGATGCATTCTTGATCCTGCTGCATGAACTGCTAGTTCGGTGCTGGATTTTCTTTCTGGCATTTTTGTTGCGGTTTTTTGACTTCTCATTCTTTTTTCTAGCCACAATGAAAACTTCATTTTTATTTCCTCGCTTTTATTTATTATTTTATCAAAAAAAATTAATTTATTATCTATTTTTATTTTTTTTGAATGCTGTATAATGGCCTTGGTGAATTTAATTTATTAAGAGTCAAGACATGAATCTTTTTGCAGAATATTCTGACAAAGAACTTGAACTGGCAGTGGATTATTTGGATAGAAAAATTAATGAAATTCAACTTAATTTTCTTTTAGTTCAGAATAAAATTGAACCAGAAAGAATTGATAAATTAATAAACTCATTGATTTTATACCTATGAAATTTGCTTCTTGATTTTGCTTGCTTGTTTCCTAATAATTCTAATCGCCTCAAAGAATTTATTCATTTGAAAGGGAGATTATGAAATTTTGGCAACTCGAACAGCTTTGTAGGGAAAACGCATATACTGTTGACAGAAAGGGTAAGTGTTATTTTTGGAGAGATAACAGTTCAAATAATTCTGGGGTCTGTGATACTGTTATTGAAACGGCGGAGGAAATTAAAAAAGATATAGAGAAAAAAAGAATCAATTCCCAGACCTAGTTTTTTGAAAGACATAATTCTGCCATGCGGAATACCCAGGCGTGGATTTTTCAATTATTTCATGCACATGACCGCCAATATTATCATAAATTCTTTCGTTGCTGAAAATTTCCTCGGCAGTAAATGGCTTGTCATTATTTTTTAGGAATATTCTTTCAATATAAGGAAGTTCTTTATTGAATTGATTTATAAATTTGCTAGGAATAAGATCAAATTTCCTAAGCATGACCAATGCAGTTAAATTTCCTTCTAATATCTCATGAGGAACTGCTCCTAAATTTTCATCAAAAAGATCTTTTTCAAACTCCTCGGCATTTAATTTATTATAAATTGCATCCAAATATTCTTTGCTAGCCAAAATTTCGACTTCTAAATTAACATTTTTATATTTCCATGTGAATTGATCAAAGTCTAACTTGGCCGCTTAATATTCTAACATTAGGAAAAGAATATAGTTTTTTTAAGGTTTTTTCTTTACTTAGCCAATCATTAAAATTCAACATAATTTTAGTTATTTTATACAGATTTATATATATTAAATACATGATTAATTTTAAAGGATGGCTTAACACAAATGATAGTTTGCTTGAAGATTATTCTTCAAATAGTTGTTATTTAAGTAGATCTATTTTGGAAGTATCAGATAATCTTTATAAATTTGCAGAAGAATTAGGAAGCGTTCCCAGAGAAGAAGTTCAAAAGTGGATATCAGCAAAGGACCCAACCAGAAATAATTTTTTTGATGATTACAAAGAAAGAAGAACATTCACTGCTTTGTTTGGTTGGAGCGTACCTTGCAAAGAAGCTGTAGAGGCGATCAAAAAATACGCTAGGGAACCTCTTTATGACCTAATGGCTGGGACCGGATATTGGAGTCGTATTTTGAAAAAAGCAGCAATTAATGTTCAGGCCTCAGATATTCACAAGCAATTGCAAAAAAATTATTATCATCAAACCAGAGATGAGACAGGAATGTTGAACATTAAAATTCCTGTTGAGAAGTCTAAAATAAGAAGAAAAAACGCTCTTAGAGTAGCATATGATCTAAAAAATCAAAGAATCAAAGGCGATATATTTCTTAGTTGGCCGCCATATCAAAGTTCTTTTGCAACCGATGTATTAAAAATGATTCCAATTGGATCTAGAGTTTTTTATATCGGAGAGCCCGAAGGAGGATGTACTGGAGATGCTAGCTTATGCAGAATGCTTGATAAAAACTTTAAGGAATTACATTTTGAATTGCTGCCAAGATTTAGCGGGATAAATGATTATTTATCTATATACGAAAAAATAAAAGACGAAGAAATTGATCCTAAATACAGAGGAAAAGTATGAAATTTAAAGATTTTTTAGAAAATTATGATCATGCAAAAAATGATCTTCATAAAATAATCCAATACAGCGAAAAACTTCAAAGTTTGGTCGAAAAGAAAGAATTAGAAGATTGGATAAAAGCAAAACTAACTCATGCAGAAGACTATATTAACACTGTTTTAGATTATATTAAATTTTATAAATCTGAGCAGAAGGATCCAAACAGAATGGCTTTAGGAGACCTAAGAAGCATTAATTCAAAGGCAAAAGAAATAATGGATTTGATAGATAAAGTACCAGATATAAAAGACTGGGTTAAGGCCAAGTTGAATCTTGCCGGAGAATATTTGGACGATATTTATCACCATATGGATTATAGGAATGAAAAAATTTAGCGATTGGTTACTTACAAGAATTAATGAAGTTGATTGGAAAGACACTTTTAGTGACGTTAAGCATAAGTGCGTAGACACTAAAATGGTGGTTGATTATCTAAACGATGTTAAAAGAAATTCTAATATAGAATATGGAAGTAGAGAAAAATTTAGCGTTGAAAATCCCTTCGTTCATTCAAAATCAAGCTTCTTTAATAAAGATGAAGAAGAAGTTGACGTTGAATACTTTATAAAACAAATAACCCAAAAGCCAAATAATATTGTTAATACAAATGAAAAAATATTAAAGAGTGGTGGTCCTCATGAATATGTTTATAAAACAGGAATACCTGCATTTAGAGGAATAGCATATGACATTGAAGAAGGAAAGTTTCATTATATAAATACATGTCCCGGAGCTGGATCCTGCGTTGTTATATGCTACGCAAGAAGAGGAAGATACATTCAGTACCCGAACGCATACGATTCAATGACAAGAAGATTAAATTATTTGCTTAACTTTCCAGACGAATACGAAAAGCAAATGTATGCCGAACTAAAAGAAAAATGCGAAGAACACAAGGCGTTAAAAGGATACAAATCAAAAGTTTTATTGAGATGGAATGACTCTGGGGATTTCTTCACAAAGAAATACACTCAAATTGCAAACAATGTGATGAAAAGACTAGATCAAGAAGGATATAACATTGAAAGCTATGCTTATACAAAAATAGCTAGCGTAGCCAACAAACCTGAATTTGGAGATGCCACATTCTCTACAGGCTCTAACAAACAACAATCTGATTTGGTAGATACAGGCAAACAAAAAGTATCAATAGTTGTACCGCAAGAATTGTTTAAAGATCTTGATCTTATGAAGATAAGTGATGAGCAAACTTTAAAATTAAGAATAGCCAAAAAATTTAATTTAAATATAGGTGGCATCATAACTTATGATGAAATGATGACCAAACCAAAATTAAAAGATTCTAAATGGCATGTGATAGTCACTCCAAATGATGGAGACGATGCGGCTTTTAGAAAAGATGTAAAAACGATATTCTTAACTCAACACTAAGACCAAAGACTTTTTCTTATTTTTATTAATTTTATTAGCATTTTTTCATCTTCTTTTTCATAATCACTTTCTATTTTATTTATTTTTTTATAACGAGCTATTCTTTCTTTTTTATTTCTCTTATCTATTTCTTCATTATAAAGATCAAATGGGTCGGGTCTATTTGGTCTGTTTTTCCACCAATTATAAAGTTCGATAATTTCTTTTGCCGAGTCTGCCTGCGGTGTGGGTTTTCCATATTTTAGATCTTTTTTAGAAAGCCCACAACTTTCATCGTAAACCAAAGAAGCGGCCCAGTTTAAGTATTCCAAACCTAGCTCAGAAGATCTTCTAAAACCAAATCTTTTCCAAAAACCAGGATCTTTTGTAAATATCAAGTGTTTCCAAGCCAATTCAACTTCCACAAAGTCTACTAGTTCATTGAAAAGTCCATAGATAATTCTATCATCAATTTCATAATATTGGCCAGGAGTTAACCCTGTTTGGATATAGTGTACTTTATCAATGTACCTATTTTTTATATAAATATATATCGTGTAATAAACATCACAAGGAAAATAAATAAAATTTTGAATTTTATTTAATAGCTTATCGGAAATCCAAAATCTTATTGGCCTTTTATTTTTCTGTTCGTCTCTCCATTGGTCCCATTCTTCCAAAGGCAAAGCATAAGGCTTTTTCTCGCCTCTTATAAGGTCGGCAAGCCTACTATTGCTCCAGTAATTAATTCTTTGCTTTAGCATATTCTTATTATAGATTCAATTTTTGCATTTGCAAGCCAATTCGTCATTTTCAAAAACGCACTTTATCATCTCTTTAGATCCATCTTCTTTTACAACATCTTTAAAATACGTCCTTGGTTCGATATAATATCCACACTTTTTGCAATATTTATCATTTAAATATTCAATTAGCTTAATCATTTGGTTGCCTATAACCAACTCATCAACCAATTTGATCCAAGCTATATTTTCTCTAGTGTCGTTGAGCCTATAGTGTCTTTCTTCTATTATATTAACCCAAACATCCATTGGGTCTTTTTCATTATAATCATTAATTTCAACACATTCCTTTAATTCTAAACTCGATGGAAGTTCGATGTACCCAAACCTATCTTCTCTCTTAAAAATTCCTTGTTCAATTTGACTTAAATCTAAAAATTGCAATTTGTCACTATGATCATCGCCCCACACGCAGCCCGAAACAAACCCATAATGCCCTTTGCTTTCTTCTGGGACGTAAAATTCTGTTGGGCAAAATCCATACCCATCACTTTCTTCGCCACAAACATCTACACAATCAGGCAGACTCATAACCCTAGTTCCAGTATAGTCCTTGGAGTACAGTGCGTACATCTTGCCATTTTGTTCAAATGGACAAAATGTATTAAAAAAACTAGAGTAGTTTCTTTGATAGGAGCCTATTTGTTTTCCTTCATATAATATTTTAATATTCAAATAATCCCAACAACCCGGTTTCGTAGGGAATTTTTCAACTTCAACTGTGTATTTATTTAAATTGCTCATATAAAAATTCCTTTATTTGGGTCCAGGGTCTGATGTGTTTGGCTCCGATATTATTTTAGATGCCGTGTAAGTTAAGGCAAATACAAGTGGGGCAACAACAAAGAAAACAAGATTGGCAGCAATTACAAAAAGCGCAGCCGCTTCTCTAGCAGAAGATAAGCTATTCATTTAAATCTTTCTTTGTAGTTCAGTCTTATCGGATATAATGCGCAATATTTTTCTAGCCAGGAGTCCTTCCCCATCAAATAAACCTTCGGTGTATGGGTGTTTGGGAGGCGGCATTTTTGCAAGAGAAAAAGGATCGAATTCTTCTTGGTTGGAATTTTCAATAAGCAATGGATAATCTTTTTTTTGTTCACATAAATCTTTTATTTGCTGAACCATGGATACCAGCCAGTTCAATTCTTTTCTTAGTTGATAGTTCATTGGGCTGCTTTTTTATTTTATCAAAGCTAATAGAAAAATAAAATTTAGAAATACAGAGGCTGCTAGCATAGCGGAAATGAATATCTCTCTAATTCTCAGAGTTTCTATTTCAATTTTTAATGATGAAATTTCAGCTTCCTTCATCGCTTCACATGCGATTTTTAATGATGCAAATTCAGCATTTTGTGTAATTTTTAATGATGCCAATTCGGCTTCTTTTTTGAAATCAGAAGTCATTTTTCTACCCAACCAACTTCAAATCCAAAACCTAATATTCTAAAATTCAAGCCACAACCCCAATCATAAGTATAATAATAAATTTCTGTGTTCAGGTCAAGGCTAAATCCATATTTATAAATGTCATCACTAGGATGCCAATTGGGATGATTAATTTTAGGTTTATATATTAGAAAAAAATCAAATGGATGGAAAAGCCTAATGTGAATGCAATTAAACCAAAGCTTTAAGGATTTAGTGCATTTTTTCATTTTAATTTCCTGTAAACCAATATGACATATGGGTCATAAGCACAATCTATTTCTATGTTTTCTGGAGTGAATGGCTCATTTATTTCATTGCAAAAATCCATGGCGTCTATCATTAATTGTTTTAGATTAAGATCATAACCTCGATCATAGTGCAATTCTTTTCGGCCATCAAGATATTCTATCGTGTAATTTTTCATAATATTTCTTTAAATTGTTTTTTAATTGCTCTGGCATCGTGCAGTGCATTGTGTGGGACTTCACTATTACCACTTGATAATCTTCTATCAAGTATAAAAGAAATAGGCGGGTGATTAAAAGCACATCCGGGAGAAGTAATTAAAGATTCGCAAAAGTATTTAATATCATCAGGCCAGTCGGCAATGATGGTTATTTCTTTAAATGAATTTAAAAAAGCATTAAGTGCCGCTTGAAATAATTCTTTACTTATTGGTTCTTTATTTAAAATTGGGATTATATGCTCTGCTACCCAAGGGTGAGGATTCTTACATTCTAATGCTTCATAAAATTCCTCGCCTGTTTCGGCAACTAATGCCAAACTAATCAATTCACCCCCAAAACTATTAAATTCCGTGTCGATGTAAATATTAGTTCTGTTCAACTTCTTCTCCTATGTCTGAAATTAATATATTGTTTTGATGGTCTATTTCGTGTTGAAATATAACGCACTCAAGACTTTTATCTATAGTTTTTTCAAAATCTTTAACTTCTAATTTATCTTTTGTTTTAATTAACTTTTTTCCTTTTACTAATATTGAATTATGTCTATTAACTTTGAAAAGTTTTATATTTTGATTTTGATCTCTAATAGATAAACACCCTTCTATTGAGACGTGGTTATTTTTAGACAAAGGCTTGTATTCGCAATCTATCATGTAATTAAAACAATTAGACTTTTCATTGTAATAAACAAAGAACTTCCAAGGAACACCAACCTGGACTGCGGCTAATCCGACACCATTATTTTCTATGCACAAAGACTCCATTTTTTGTGCGACACAATACAATTCATCTATGTTTGACATAGGAGTGTTCTCGGTAGTCTTTGGAATTTCTTCAATCGAAACAATTTTCATTTAATTATTATCTTTTTTAAATTTCTCTTATTATTTTTTCCATCAGATATTTTTCTTTATTGCATAGATCATATAAAAAAATATATCATTTTATTTTTTCAATCCCCAATCTTTATTTTCAAAGTACTTATATTTTGTTTCGACCTGAACATATTCGCCAGGATCTATTTTGTGCATTATAAGAGCACTTTTAGGTAATTTTTCAGAATTTTCTATCACAGATACTTCGATCAAAAATGCATCTTTTGAAAATAATCTTA
>Ga0214917_10000300_pt1 | contig 64016 bp, 71 predicted proteins | sample LL_1208_BB_MetaG_FD_177983 | JGI IMG/M metagenome (GOLD analysis project Ga0214917, IMG submission 177983) | Freshwater microbial communities from Lake Lanier, Atlanta, Georgia, United States - LL_1208_BB | ecosystem: Environmental > Aquatic > Freshwater > Lake | place: USA: Georgia | collected... | reverse complement strand
TCAATGGTGGTACACGGTGACGAATATGATTATTCGTCAACCCAATACACTGATTCGAAAACTAAGCTTACAGTAATTTGCAAAAAACATGGAGAATTTCACGTTTTTCCTTCAAATCACTTCAAAGGAAAAAAATGCCCAAAGTGTAAATTTAGAGTATCAAAATCAGAAACTGAATGGCTTGATAGCTTGAACGTTCCAAAAGAATATAGGCAAAAAGTTTTGTTGATGAGCTCTGGCAAAAGATATGAAGTAGATGCTTATAATCCCGAAACAAATACAGTATACGAGTTTAATGGAGATTACTGGCATGGAAACCCAGCAAAGTTCGATAAAGATGGATGGAATGAACGCACGAACAGCACATTCGGAGAACTTTACGAGAAAACTTTAGAGAAAGAAAATGAACTAAGAGCCAATAATTTTACGGTTATTAGCATTTGGGAAGAGGAATTCTTGCAAATAAGTAGGAGATAAGTCTGCATAAATCTCTGGATGTTTGCGTCCGTAGAACCTCACCAATATCCCTGATTTTTCATTGGCTTCGTTTTCAAGTGGTTGCAATCCATCGTCATCATTAGGAAAATTAGTTCCATCTTGCTTTTGTTTGCAATGAGTTAATTCATGAGCTAATGTTCTCATGATATCTGCAATTGCTCTATTATGAACAGCAACAAAAACTTCGCAGTTATATGGATCGAAATAACCTGCTGTTGGCATTCCTGTTTGATGTTTTGAAAGTTTGATTTTTACTTTTGTTGTGATTCCAAGTTCTTTAATGCAGTGTTTTGCAAATTTTTTAACTAGTTCAATATTTTCTTTGGTGAGTTTCATAACAAATAACTAGATTTATTTTTCAAGATCTGCTACACTTTCAAAGAAGGGAATAATAAATGTCAAAAGTATTTTACGAATATGATCAAGTTTTCATTCAACCAGATTTTTCTGATATTTTAAGTCGATCAGAGGTTGACACTGGAGTAATTCTAAGCAGTAGAGATTCCGATCTCGTTATGAAGCTTAAGGTTCCTGTTATTTCTGCGAACATGGATACAGTTACCGAAGGTGATATGGCTAAAACTCTGTGGCAAGCTGGGGCTGTTGGAGCTATTCATCGCTTTATGCCCATTCCCGACAACGTTCTTTCATATCTTCAAGTTGCTAGCAACAAAGGCATGGATTGTTTTGTGTCGATTGGCACAAGTAGAGATTGGCAAGAACGTTCAGAAGCTTTATACAATGCTGGAGCACGTTTTTTTGTTGTTGATATTGCTCATGGACATTCACAGATGATGAAAAACACTGTTGAATGGCTTGGTAGTCGTTATGGTCATGATATCTTTATCATGGCCGGAAACGTTGGAACACCACAAGCTGTGCGTGATTTGGATTCTTGGGGTGTTGACGCTATCAAGGTTGGCATTGGTGGTGGCTTTGTGTGTGAAACAAAGAATGTTACAGGAGTAAACACACCAATGTTTACAACGGTTCAGATATGTTCAGAAGTAACGGACAAACCCATCATTGCAGACGGTGGTGCAAGAGCTTATGGAGACGTTGCGAAAGCTATTGGTGCAGGAGCAACAGCCGTTATGAGCGGATACTTCTTCGCAGGGTGCCCAGAAAACCCAGAACGTTCCAAGATTTATGATCCAATAACTCACACGTATCGACCGATTTATCGTGGCATGGCATCAAGGGATGCCATGTCAGTGATTAGAGATACAGATAAGAATCTACCGACTCCCGAAGGTAGAAGCACAACAACAAACCTAAAGCCAAGTGCCAAGGTTGTTATAGAAGAGATTGCTGGTGGTCTTCGTTCTGCATATTCTTATGTTGGAGCAAGATCAACAGGTGAGTTTCAAAGCAAAGTCAAGTTCGGATATCGTCGCTAATTAAACATAGGAGACTAAAATGCAAAAAGTGAATCATCCTCTAAAAGCCAGAATGTACGTTGGTGGTTTGAAATCTGTGTTGGTTGATATTGTAAACGATATAGAAGAAATCGAGAAAACTGGTGGTGTTCCAAGTAAGTTTATTGAAAGCCTGATAGACATTAAAGCAGCAATCGATTTGACTCTTGCTGAGTTCAAAAAAGTTACTGTTCGTTGCTGTGAACACGGAACAGAACACGATGTATGTGACGACTCTTGTTCTGACGATGTAGATCATTGCGATGAATGTGGTGAATTTGAAGACGAATGCGCTTGTGAAGAAGGTCACGTTGAAGATGATGTAGATCGTTGTGATGAATGCGGTGAATTTGAAGACGAGTGTATTTGTGAAGAGGAAGATGCTCCACCGCCTCCTGTTCGCAAATCGAATCCGATGAAAAAGTCGGAGGCAAAAGTAGTTGCACCTGTTAGAAAGAAAGGAAGATAATCATGTTAGCTTGGTTAAAAAAACTATTCAGTAAATCGAAACAAGAAGAATGGGGTGGCACAAAAGTTTTGTGGCAAACTTCATTTGTTAAGGTAACTCATATTTGGGTTGAAGCTGGCAGAGCAACTGAAACATATGTCACGCAAGATTTTGCGGTAAAGGATTGGTTGTTTTTAAAGGGTAGTGGTGATTACATTGTTGGATCGATGAAGAAAAAGATTCTTCCCGGTACACATCCTATTATTATGGCAGGCACCAAGCATTCCATTCAAGCAACAAACGAAAGAGTGGAAGTGCTTGAAATTCAAACCGGAGCTCTTGCTTCTTCTTCTTCAACAGAACCCGCACAACTCCCAGCCAGTTCTTCTGAAAAAACAAAATAGTTAGCCTTCCAAAAAACCTGCATCTATACTCATTTTCATGAGTAAAGATACACCAAACATAACAAAAAAACATCTAAAAACATTTGAGAATGCCAAAAAGGATGTGATATACTCTAATAGTATAGACAACCTATTAGATGGCAAAATGACAATCACAACTGATATCGATCTCTCTGTTCCCACCAACGCACAATATATTCAGCTGCGTAAGCATGTCAGTTATTCTGAGATTGCTACTTGGATGGATTGCGCATACAAGCACAAGCTCAAATACCTCGACGAAGTAAAGACTGAGAATGATGGCCCTTCCGAGCATACTGAGTTTGGTCAAGTTATTCACGATGCGCTGGAGCAATACCTTGCCACAAAGGTTATGCCTCCAATCGAGCAAGTAAGAACTCAACTCACTGAGTATTTTGCAAAGCTACCAAATGCTAGTGAGCTAAAAGAATCAGAATGGCATGATACCATTGAGCCTATACTTTCTGAAGTGCCAGCTTTTATGGAAGAAACTTTTGGAGATTGGAAGTTTGTTGCTGCTGAACTTCCATTGATGGAAACTCTAGACAAACACAATCATATGTTCAAGGGATTTGTTGATGGTGTTATTGAAGGAGTTAACAAAAAGGGTGAGCGTGTTGTTTGGATTATTGACTGGAAGGGTCAACGGCTTTCTGCACCAATTCTTACACCAAACGGTTGGGTTACAATGGGAAGTTTGAAAATCGGGGATATTATTACAGGAAGTGATGGTAAATCAACAACTGTGACAGGAATTTATCCTCTTGGAGAACGAGAAGTTTACAGGCTTACTATGCGAGATGGTTCAACAGTAGAATGCACTGACGACCATCTTTGGAAAGTATATTCTGCCGGTGGTGAACAATCAAAAGTTCTCATGACAAAGGATCTTGTTAATAACAAGAAATACAAATATCTTCCTGTTGTTTCTGAACCTGTGGTATATAACAAACAATTTAGCCCAAAAATTCATCCATATGTTCTTGGTTTAATGCTGGGCGACGGATCAATCCCAGAAAATCACAGTTGCACATTTACAACAATTGATGATTTTCTTATTGAAAAACTCAAAGAGCTTGCCCCATCTGATTGGGAGATCAAAAAGTGCGCTGGTGCTTCGAATAAAACACCATCATATCGTTTAAATGGTGCAAGGAAAGATTTTAAAGTGTTGGGTTTGCTTGGTCATAGATCTTGGGAAAAATTCATTCCAGAAGAGTATAAATTTGGTACATCTGAGCAAAGACAACAATTGCTGCAAGGTATTCTTGATACAGATGGTTGGGTACAAAAAGGAATCGCAAAATTTTCTACAACATCTGAACAACTCGCTAAAGATGTAAAAGATATCGTTGGTTCTCTTGGAGGCGTTGCCTTCATGTCTTCAAGAAAAAAGAAGCGAAATGAATCTGAGAAAATCGAATATATTGTTACCGTTCGTCTTCCAAAAGGAATGTATCCATTTGCACTAGAAAGAAAATTGGAAAAACTTAACAAAAATCCATCTCATAAACTTTGGAGAACAATTACTAATATCGAGATTGTTGGCAAGGATGAAATGCAGTGCATTAAAGTTGCTGCCCAAGATCAACTATATGTCACTTCAGATTTTATCGTTACACATAATACCTGCTCCTATTTTTGGCCTGTAGCCAAGCGCATCGACCCTAAGAAAACAATGCAGCTTGCTTTTTACAAATACTTTTATGCTCGCAAGCACAACCTAACACTTAAAGATGTTAAGTGTGGCTTTATTCTTCTGCGTCGTAGCAAAAAGAAAGGTAACTGTGAGCTAGTTACTGTCAGTGTAGGAGATAAGGCTGTGGAAAAGGCTATGGGAACTATTGATACTATGCTTGGTTACATTCAAAAGCGAATGTTTCCCAAGAATAGAGAAGCGTGTAAATTCTGCCCATATGCCGGAACAGAGCATTGTCCGTAGTTAAAGGAACGAAACCAATATGAAATGTCTCGTTACGGGTGCCGCTGGATTTATTGGTTCAAATTTAGTTGACAGGCTACTAGCCGATAACCATGAAGTTATTGCTATCGATAATGAATCGGCAGAATGTCATGACAAGTTTTATTGGAACAGCAAAGCAGAAAATCATGTTTACGATGTATGTGATTATTCAAACGTAGCCACCTTATTTAAAGGTGTTGATTGTGTCTTTCATCTTGCTGCTGAAGCTCGCATTCAACCTTCTTTGATTAATCCATTTTTAACAACCAAAACCAACGTGTTGGGCACCCTTAATGTGTTGCAAGCGGCACGCAGTTTTGGTGTAAAACGTGTTGTGTATTCTTCTACTTCTTCAGCATATGGTCGCAAACACAAAGTACCATATACAGAAGATATGTCACCAGATTGCCTTACTCCATATTCTGTATCCAAGGTATCAGGAGAAGAATATTGCAAGCTTTATACACGCCTTTTTGGGCTTTCAACTGTTACTCTAAGGTACTTTAATGTATATGGAAAGAACCAGCCCTTAAAAGGTCAATACGCACCGGTAGTGGGGTTGTTTATGCGTCAGCATCAGGCTGGCCAGCCGATGACTATTGTTGGTGACGGTTTGCAGCGAAGAGATTTTACTCATGTTGATGATGTCGTGGAAGCGAATGTTTTGGCTGCGTTGTCAACAAATGCAGATGTTGATGGAGAGTTGTTCAACATTGGTACCGGTGTGAACTATGATATGATGGACCTAGCCACAATGATTGGCAAACCAGTAACAACCGTTTCCTTTATCCCAGAGCGCAAAGGCGAGTCAAGAGAAACCTTGGCTGATATTTCGAAAGCTAAACGTTTGTTAAACTGGGAGCCGAAAGTTGTGCTACCAGAATGGATTAGTAAACAATATGGCCGACTATAAGCTTCTTGTTAAGTTTCCTACCCGTGGTAGACCTGACAAGTTCTTCACTGTTTTAGATCGATATTACTATGGGGCAAAACGTAAAAATCTTGTATCGTTCTTGATTACATGCGATCATGACGATTTAACGATGAACAATCCCGCCGCCCGCCAACGTCTGCAAGACAAGTACAAAGGAATGACTGTTGTTTTTGGTCATTCTAAAAACAAGATCGAAGCGGTTAATGCAGATATGGCGCAGGCCCCAGAACACGACATTATTCTTTTGGCTTCTGATGATATGGTACCAGAAGAAAAAGGGTATGACGAGATTATCCGTCAAAAAATGACGGAGCTATATCCAGACACAGACGGTGTGTTGTGGTTCTTTGATGGATATCGAAGAGATTTCAACACTCTTTGTATTCTTGGCAAGAAATATTATGATCGTTTTGGTTACATTTATCACCCAAGCTATAAAAGCTTTTGGTCGGATAATGAATTTACTGATGTTGCCAACCAACTTGGAAAGCAAACCTTTATCGATAAAGTGATCATTCGTCACGTTCATCCTGATTGGATTCAAAAAGATCCGGCAACAGCATCGATGCATCAAAATATCCACGGAGCGGCAGGAGGAAATGGTGTCGATGATACATTCATAAAGAATCTGCCTTTTGAGCAACAAGATCGAATCAACTATTATACCAGAAAGCAAACAAACTTTGGTTTAGGAGAAGTAAAATGACCAGATTCATTGGAGAGGTTTCGCATGATCGTTGGTTGAACGCACAGCAGCACGAACTAGCCACATGGAAAAATGAACCGGCTGATGGTGAAGATTGGAACTCATGGTGGGCAACAGCTTTTGATGACTATCAGTTCATGAAAGACTTTAAAGTTGATTCTATCCTAGAAGTTGGTTGCGGACCTTACGCAAAAAATCTAGAACTTTTCATTAGAGCTATTGGATATCGCCCCTCCAGAATCTTACTAGAAGATCCACTAATCCAGCAATATGTCAATCTTGGTAAAAGCATTAGGCGTTTTGTTGGACAACCAAACGTAACTCTTATTCCATTGCAAATGGAAGTTATTAACTTTCAGAAACTAAATCTACCAACCGTGGATGTTGTTCTTTGTAACAACGTGCTTGATCACGTTGAAAGCGTTTCGAAATGTTTCGAACAAATGTGGAATGCTCTTTCTCCCGGTGGTATTCTTGTGTTTGGCCAAGACTTGTCTTCTGAAGAAGATTTGGTTTCTCGTGATCCAAAAGCTTTTGATGAAGGTTGCCATCCAATCGTCATCGATGAAAAATACTTGGAACCATTTCTATCAGCTTATACGCCTGTGTTTCGTAGATCATACGAGCGTGGTGACAGTAGAAACCCTGATGCCAACTGCGGAACATTAATGTTCGCAGGCAGAAAGCCATGAAAAAAGTTATTTCTTTTTGTCTTTGGGGTAATGATGCAAAATATACATTGGGAGCTTTGAGAAATGCAGAGCTCACAAAAACCATTTATCCCGGTTGGGTGTCACGTTTCTATATTGGTGCATCAACTTCACCAGCAGTCTCTAAACAGCTTTTAAAAGCCGGTGCAGAGGTTGTTAACATGCCAGAGCAAGGAGATTGGCGGGGGATGTTTTGGAGATTTTATCCCGCTGGAGAGCCTGATGTTGAAGTGATGCTATCAAGAGATACAGATAGCCGTTTAAGCTTGAGAGAAAAAGCAGCTGTGGATGCTTGGCTTACTACCGACTCTCCTTTCCATATCATGAGAGATCATCCTGCACACAAAACAGAGATTCTCGGTGGTATGTGGGGAGCAAGAGGAGGTTTTCTCACAGAGATTAAACAACTGATCAATGAATATCAAAAAGGTGACTTTTGGCAAGTAGATCAAAATTTTCTTCGTGAACACATTTATCCTAAAGTAAAAGACATTGCTGTTGTGCATGATGAGTTTTTTGAACGTAAACCATTTCCAACATCAAGAGTAAACTACGAGTTCGTTGGTGACGTATTTGATGCAAGCGATGTACGTCATCCCGAATATTGGAAGGCACTTGTAAAATGAATTATCCAAGTATCTTGATGGTTCAAGAGCGTGGCAGACACGCTGCTAACTGGCAGTTCCGTGAATCCGAAAACTTTCGTAGAGCATTCACCAAACTAGGAGTTAACTGTGAAGTGTGGGGATTAGGGCAACCTACCTTTTCAACTCCATTTGAAGAAATTGTCAAAGATTATGATGTAGTTTTTGTTATGGAGAACTATGACCAACAACAATGGCTACCAGACTTTAGCAAGGTAAAAAAGCTAAAGGTTTTCTGGAGTATCGACAGTCATTGTGTGTTAGGGCAACACGTTTTCTTCTCCAAGATATCTAAGTTCGATATCCACTTAAACAGCACAGAAGGATATCTTAAAAACTTCACAAGGCACTCTTCGAAGTGTTTATGGTTTCCTAATGCTTATCCAGATGATTTGATTGATCATAGACCACATGTGCAAAAAGTGCATGGTTTAGGTTTTTGTGGATCGATGATATCTGATCGTGTAAAATGGTTAGATTCTATCAATCAGCATATCCCAGTTCACCGTGATGTTTTTGTGATTGGAGATGCGATGGTTGATGCATTGAACAGCTACAAGATAGGTTTGAACAAAACGCTGGCTGACGATATCAACTATCGTGTATTTGAAACAATGGGCACAAAAACGTTATTGTTAACCAACATGGTTCCCATGATGGACAGACTGGTAACACCAGACAAGCATATGGTTTCATATGCTTCCTTTGAAGAGCTTATAGAAAAGGCTAAGTATTATTTAGCTAATCCCGAAAAGACTTCAGAGATTGCCGAAGCTGGCTATAACCATGTAAAGGCCAACCACACATACTACGAAAGAGCAAAACAACTGCTACAAATCGTAGGTGAATATAAATGAAAATATTGAAACCAACAATCGGTGGTCATGATGGAAGTTCTTTTAGAGAACTTTTGGATATGTGGGGAGAACGTGGTTATTGTGAAGTAGTACCAAACAAAATCATTGGAAGTTATCCACTTCCAAACGAAACAATGTACCCAGAAGCAAGACCTTGGATTAATGCTGTTGGAGACGTGCTACTATATGATAACCCCATAACAGATAAGCTTAGTCCATTTCTGACATGGAAGCTGTCTTTGTGGGCCAATCAAGTGCATACAGGAAACAGCTGTCATCCATGGACGTTTTGGCCCAAGCATCCTCGAATTTTTGAACAAGTTAAAAACGAAGGTGACTTAAGTTATTCAGAACGTGGTGTAGAAAGCATTTTTATTGGTACGTTTACAACAAATCTTCGTGGTGGACACAACTGGGGCACAAGCATACAAAAATACTGGATGGGTCAACATAGTTCTAGATTATTGGATCATCCACAATATCTTAGAGCGTTAAAGCGCAGCAAGTTTGGTTTGTGTTTGCCCGGCGTAGGACCAAAATGTTTGCGTGATATTGAGTTGATTGGCTTAGGGACCGTTCCTGTGTTCACTCCCGGTGTATCAACCGAGTATTATTCTCCACCACAAAAAGACGTGCATTATCTTTATGCAGAAAGCCCAGAACAAGTTAGAGAAGTTATCGAAGGGTGCTCAGAGACAAGATGGAAAGAAATGCATCAAGCTTGTTTGGAATGGTATGAAGAGAACTGCTCTCCTCTTGGATCTTTCAAACTAACACAAAAAATTGTTGATAAGGAGCTAAAATGAGCAGATTGTTTTATCTTCCCCATCTTGGTTTGGGTGATTTGTTTCTTGTGAACGGTATGATTCGTTACTTTGCAAAGCGAAATAAACTTGTTGTTATGCCTTGCAAAGAAAACAATCTAATAACCATTAAAAAGATGTTTCACGATTTAGATAATTTTCATGTTTTACCTGTTGCTGGTGGATTGGAATACAACACAGTGCAGCAAGATGTGAAAGAATCACAGCTTTTAGCCAAGTTTTATCGTCAAAATGGTTATGACTATGTTGGTTTGGGATTTTTTGGTAGTAAATTCCAAGAGTTTAATGCGGTTATCGATAATAAAACCATGACGTATGATGAGTTCTTTTACATGGAAGCAAACGTACCATTTCATGAAAAATGGGATTCATTTGGTATGAAACGTGATATGGAACGTGAAAAAGCTTTGTTTGACAGATTCGGAGTAAAGGAAGGCGAGTATGTGTTTTTACACGATGATCCCGAACGTGGAAGAACAATTGATCGAGCAAAGCTTCCAGAAAGCTTGCCAGTTGTTACTCCAAAGCAAATGTTTTACAAAGGAGACATTCTTGACTACGGATATGTGATTGAAAATGCGAAAGAGCTTCACATGACCAACAGTTCATTTGCCGACCTTTCAGATTTTTTTAATCTACGCTCGGAACAAAAAAAGTACATACACTTGTACGCTCTTATCGATGGACATTTCTTTTGTCCTGTTCGTTACAAAAACAACTTCAAAACAATCATGAACAAGTAAAAACTTTGGCTGGTACATTTGATTGGTTTGCAATCAAAGTATTTCAGCAGGAGTTTCATATGGACATACGCATACCAGTTTCGGTTGGAGAGCTGTTTGACAAAATCACGATATTGGAAATCAAAAACGAACGTATTACTTCAGAAGAACGTCTTGTGCATGTGAGAAAAGAACTCAGTGTTCTTCATGAATGTGTTACAGAAAACAAGTTGGATATTCCACAAGATTTGTATCAAGAGCTTAAAACAATCAACCTTCAACTTTGGGATACAGAAGATCTAATCAGAGAAAAAGAAGAACACGAAAATTTTGACTCTGATTTTATCAAATACGCTTGTATGGACGCACAACTAAATGATAAACGCTTTGTTGTAAAGCGAAAAATAAACGATTTCTTCAACTCTGGCATCAAAGAACAAAAGTCTTACAAAGAAACAACACTTGCAAGGAAAGTTATCGCTCCATGATAAACCAAATCGAGCCTTGGATCGATGATGTTGAACTCGAATATTTGACAGATTCTATTAGAACAAAGTATGTAACCGAGCATAAGTTCACCGAACGATTTGAGCAAACAATAAAAGAATATACTCAATCGACATATGCGATGGCGTTTACGAACGGTACTGCTGCTCTTTATTGCGCATTCAAGGCTCTTGGTTTGCAGCCGGGAGATGAAGTGATTGTGCCAAACATAACGTTTGTTGCGACGGCCAATGCTGCTATCATGGCAGGATTAACACCAGTGTTTTCTGAAGTTGAAAAAGACTATTATTGCTTGGATGCAAACAACGTAGAAAAGCTTATAACTCCGAAAACAAAAGCAATCGTTCCAGTGCATCTTTACGGCCAAAGTGCGAACATGGAACCATTGATGAATTTGGCCAAAAAACATGGTCTTTATGTTGTTGAAGATGCAGCTCAAGGAATGGGTGTGTTTCATAACAACAAGCATGTTGGAACGTTTGGTGACATTGGTATTCTTTCTTTTTACGGCAATAAAACCATTACTTGTGGCGAAGGTGGTGTTATTCTTACAAATAATGAAGAGTTGCGTAACAAATGCTATCGACTGAAAAATCATGGGCGGGACAGAAAAGGCGTCTTTATTCATGAAGAAATCGGATTCAACTTTTCTTTCACAGAAATGCAAGCGGCTGTAGGTTTAGCTCAACTAACAAAACTAGAAAAAGTTATAGCTCGAAAAAAAGAAATTCATGATCGATATATTGAAGAGCTATCTGGTATCGATGAACTTATGTTTTGTCCAATCAGACCAGAAACTTCTCGGCCTGTGTTTTGGTTTACTTCTCTTTTGACAGAGAATAGAGAAAAGCTACAAGAGCATCTAAAAGCGAATCAAATAGGCAGTAGGTTGTTTTTTTATCCATTGCATGTACAACCTTGCTATAGCTATATGAACCTAAACAAAGAACAATACGCATATAGCGCACACATATATGATCGAGCTTTGTCTTTGCCTTCATCTTATGAACTAAAACAAGATCAACAAACAACTGTTATTGAGTGTGTAAAAGCTTTTTACAAAAAGTGAGAAAACAGTGATAGAACTAGTAAAAGACACCATTGATAAACGTGACGTAAATCGATTGATTAAGTGGCTAAAGACCTACCCCAGACTAACAAAAGGTCCATTAACTATTGATTTTGAGAACAAGTGGTCGAAGATGTTGGGAATGGAGCATAGCACATTCGTTAACTCTGGATCATCTGCTATCATCATGATGCTTCAAGCTCTTTTGGAAGCAAAAAGAATCGACCGTGGCTGTAAAGTTGTTGTTCCTGCTTTGTCTTGGGCAACAGATTTTTCATCTGTTGTTCAACTTGGATTTGAACCAGTTATTTGTGACTGCAATCTGCAAGATTTGTCAGTTGATTTAAAGCAACTTGAATATTTGTTTCAAACAGAAAAACCAAAAGTACTTTTGTTGGTTTCAGTTCTTGGTTTAGTTCCAGACATGAATCAAATTGTTAAGCTTTGTAACGAATATAACGTTATTTTGTTAGAAGATGCTTGTGAATCTCTTGGCTCTGCATACAAAGGGAAACAACTTGGAACGTTCGGAGCAATGAGCATTTTTTCTTCTTATTTTGGTCATCATATTTCTACTATCGAAGGCGGCATGGTTTCTACCAATGATGAAGAACTAAACATGGTTCTTAAGTCTATTAGAAATCATGGATGGGATCGTGATTTGACGACTGAACAAAAAACAAAACTACAAACCGAGTTCAATGTAGATGCATTTAGTTCGTTATACACTTTTTATTATCTTGGCTTTAATTTTCGTTCTACCGATTTGCAAGCGTTTTTGGGAATCGATCAGCTAGACAAGTTGCCAAAGATCATTAAAAATCGCAACGCAAACTATAAGCTCTACAAACGCTTAGTAAAAACAGAATGGAGCCCAGTTGTTGCCAAAGACTGCTTTGTTTCGAACTTCGCATATCCAGTGATATCAAAAGCTAAGAACAATATTGTAAAACGCTTGCAAGATGAAAACGTTCAAGTTCGACCTTTGATTGCTGGTTCTATGACAAGCCAACCGTTTTACACTAAAAACTTTCCTCAACGTTACAAGGTTGATAACGCAATGCGTATCAATGAATATGGCTTGTATGTTCCAAATCATCCAATGTTGTCAAAAACAGATATTGAAAAAGTTTCGAACATTATAACAACAACAGAAAAAGAAACACCATGAAAGAATGGGCAAAAAAAGAAGTTGCGATTGCGCATGGTTATTTGCAAGATTTCGAAGCAAATGTTTCTATTTTACACAGTGGTATTGCTGAATGCGTACATGGGCTAACAAAATCGATTACCAAGCCGAGAATCGCAGATCTTGGCTGTGGAAACGGCAGATGGTTCTATGCACTAAAAAAACTGTCAGATCGATTTTATTGTGATGGTTACGATATCAACGAATCGTGTTTAGATTTTGCCAACTCTTATTTTGACTCTGCTACCACAAGGTTTTTTTACTCTGATTTAGATAACTTGGAGGAAATGAAGCAAGTTAAGGGCTATGATTGTGTGCTTATGGATAGCACCATTAATATGGTTGAAAAACCAAAAGAACTTCTTGATTTGCTAATAGAACAAAACGATATCGTTTTCTTAGCTCGTGTAAGACTTGGAAATACAACAGAAAAACAAGAATATCAATGGGGTGGAATGATGAACTCTTCACCAAATTGGTTGTTTGATAAACATTTTTACATTAATCTTGCAAAAAAGCACGAAACTAGTTTTGAATATCGCACGATTGCAGAAAATAGTTGCTTGATATTCAAAAAAGAAAGACGAGAACAATGATTAGTGTTATCGGAAACGGTTTTGTTGGTGGAGCTGTTGCATATGGTTTTTCACAGCTTCAACCAAAAGTATACGTGCAAAGCTTTTTTGAAAGTACAAGTAAGTCTGCGGTTGTAACGGAGGAGAAATACAATGGATGAATGGGTCATTAGACAAATACAAGGTATATCCAGAGTGATTCAACCTGATTGGCATTATGCTGATATCGGTGCGTGCCGAGGTGAGTTGTTACACTATTTCCAACAAGTTATGTCATACGGATATGCATTCGAACCAGACAATGAAAATCACGATTATTTGCGTTCGGTTATAAGAGCTACTGATGGTTGGTCTTTTCCAAGAGTAGAACTGATAAAATCTGCTGTGTCTGATGTTGATGGCACAGTAAAGTTTTACAATGCTGCTAGTCACCTTGGAAGCTTGCTCAACCATGACATGAGCTATAATCCATATACGTCTTACGTTGAAGTGCCATGTTTGAAGTTAGATAGCTTTTTTGCAGACAAGCAAGTTGACTTTATAAAGGTTGATATCGAAGGTGCTGAATGGAATTTGTTTGAGGGCGCTCGAAAGCTTCTTAAAGAACGGAATATTGTTTGGCAAGTAGAGTTTCACCTAGATGAAGATTGGCACAAGAGATCCATTCTGGCAGAATATGGTTATAGTATTTATGACTTACAACTTAACAAGTTAAGCGATGATGCTGTAAGGCCATATCAAGCAATTCTTTTAAAAGGTACACTATGACAACAAAAAATTCTATAGTTAATGAAATTGAAAATCTGTGGTTTCCCAAAGGCCATTTAAATTCTGAGGAACGAGATTTTTTAATCGACCTAATTCTTGAAGCTAAACCAAAGCGATATCTGGAGATTGGGTTTGCTACTGGTAGGAGTACTATTACTGCGCTTTTTGCTGCAAAACCAGAAAAAATGGTTTCAGTTGAATTAAACTTGGATTATATGGGCGCAAGACAATATGCAATGAATCTTCTAGAAAAATTTCCAATGCTACGCATATACGAAGGTGATAGTAAAAAAATCATTAATCCAGATTTTTTTCAAACTAACTTTGCAGGCAACGTTGATTTTGTTTTTGTAGATGGTGGACATTCTTATCTGGATGCTTTATCTGATTTGCAGAATGTATTTCCACATGTGAAAATTGGTGGATACATTGTGGTGGACGATTATATGTCTGATGGACCTGACGGATGCCAAATCCCAGAAGTGGATGCGGCTGTACACGATTTCTGTAAAGCCAATTTTGATAAAATTAATTTAGTAAGGTGGAGAGGACAAAGTGGAAAAGGGTGTGCCGTAATTAAAAAAGTGGAATAAATCGTAATAAGATGCTAAATCAAAAAACAGCCCTCATTACAGGTGTAACAGGTCAAGATGGTTCTTATCTGTCAAAGTTATTGCTGGATAAAGGTTATCGGGTTATTGGTGTAAAACGCCGCACATCACTGATTAGCACAGACCGTCTCGATGAAATGGAAGTATTTGACCATCCAAATTTCAAGCTTGAATATGGCAATCTAACAGATTCTAGCTGTTTATATCGATTACTTACAAGTTATCAACCAGATGAGATTTACAATCTTGGCGCTCAAAGCCATGTGCGTGTATCTTTTGAAGTGCCAGAAGAAACATTAGACACAGTAGCAGGTGGTACCCTTAAGCTACTTGAGGCTTACCGTCTTATATGCCCAAAAGCTCGCTTCTATCAGGCTAGCTCCTCTGAGATGTATGGAGACAATACCGATGTGCCTCAAAATGAACATACGCTTATGACTCCAGCGTCTCCATATGCGGCAGCAAAACTATATGCTCATAACCTATGTAGAAACTACCGTCACAGTTATGGCTTACATGTTTCTTCAGGCATCTTGTTTAATCATGAAAGTCCTGTTCGTGGTGAAACGTTTGTTACCAGAAAGATTACAATAGCTGCTGCAAACATCAAGTTTGGTAAACAAGAACATTTATATCTTGGAAACCTAGAAGCCAAACGTGATTGGGGATTTGCAGGGGATTATGTTAAAGCTATGTGGCTTATGCTGCAACAAGAAAAACCAGACGATTATGTTATTGCGACTGGTGAAACGCATACAGTTAGAGAGTTTTTAGAAATTGTATTCGAACATGCGGGTTTAGATGTGTCCAAGCATCTTAAGATCGACCACAGATTGTTTAGACCACATGAGGTACCTTTGTTGTTGGGAAATGCATGTAAAGCTAAAAAGAATCTTGGTTGGGAACCAAAGGTTAGTTTTAAAGAACTAGCCATCATGATGTATGAGGCGGATTTTCATAGACTTCTCTGACATGACAATATCGATAACTGGTTGCTCTGGTTTGGTTGGCAAAGCTTTAGCATCATACTTGATTAATGAGCCGTTTCTCGCTCCTACATCAAAAGAGAAAACAAGTTGGGCAAAACGAGACTATACTTCTTTTGATACAGCCTTAAAACAAACATGCGAATGGTTTAAGACTGTTTATTCAAATGTTAGAGGCTACTAAACTAAACATTTGTAGTGTATCCCGGCAAGCTAAATTCTCTCGAAAGGCAATAATAATGTCAGACAGCTCTCAAGAAGTTACTTCTTTGCCAAGCGTTGCAATCCCCACGCCAACACGCAAACACAAGATTTTAATGCTTTCGGATCATCCATTGTGTACAAGTGGAGTAGGTGTTCAAGCAAGATTTCTTATCCAAGGTCTTTTGAACACAGGGAAATATTCTTTCCGTTGTTTGGGTGGGGCAATCAAGCACCCAAACTATGACACAGTTATGGTAAATCCAGATTTCGTTATCAAACCTGTTGATGGTTTTGGTAACCATGATATCATTCGTAGTCTTCTAATCAATGAACGTCCAGATGCCATTTTGCTATTTACTGATCCACGTCAGTTTATGTGGCTTTGGGAAATCGAAGACGAGATTCATCAAATTTGCCCGATTGCTTATTGGCACGTTTGGGATAATGATCCATACCCAGCATTTAACGACGTATGGTACCGCTCAACAGATCTTATCAATTGTCTTTCATACAAAACTTTTGAGCTTGTTAAGCCACACTTTCCAGAACGCACAAATTATATTCCACACGCTTTTCCAAAACAAGTGTATTTACCTTTTCCTGAGCAGACAAGAACAGAACTCCGTAAGAAGAACTTTGGAGACAGGGCAGATTGGTTTGTTGGTACATGGGTTAACCGTAATGCTACCCGCAAAATGCCAAACGATGTACTTAATGGATTCCGTGTTTTTCTAGATCGTCTGGAAAAAGAAGAAGGTCATCGTAAGGCGATGCTTATCATGCATACCGACCCACAAGATACAGAAGGACCAAATCTTCTTGCTGTTTCTGAAATGCTAGGAATCGCACACAATGTTATGTTTTCAACTCAAAAAGTTGACTTTAATGACATGAATGCACTTTATAATCTTTCAGATTTCACTATCAATGTTTCTAAGGCAGAAGGTTTTGGTCTTGCCACTCTATCAACCATGATGGTTGGGAAGCCTATTATTGCTCTTAAAACTGGTGGATTGACCAGACAAGTTGTTGATCACCGTGACGGTTCAGAAAATGGTATTGCTATTGAACCAGCAGCCCGTACAATGGTTGGTTCACAAATGGTTCCTTACATCTATGATGACCATGTTAACTATCTTGATGTTGCTGAAGCTTATTACAAGCTTTATAAGATGAGTCCAGAAGAACGCAAAGCTCTTGGGGAAAAAGCTCGACAATATTGTGATTTTGAGTTTGATTACAACAACATGATCAAAGCTTGGGATGAAAGCTTGGATAAAACCATTACAGAATGGAAAACAAACAAGCCAAAAACTTGGACCTGTGAACAACTTAGACCATTTGGGAAATGATAGGAAGGTTATAAGACAATGAAATCAGTATTACTTAGAGCTCCACTTTTGGTTCACGCTGGCTATGGTGTTCACGCTCGTCAGATTGCAAAATGGTTATTTCGTGTTGCAACAGAAACACATCAACTAGATATTACCACAGAACCTCTTCCATGGGGCAAGTGCCATCTTATTGTTGATCCAGAAGCTGAGGATGGTCTTATCGGCCAAATCTTGCAAGCTGCTAACAACAAAAAGAACTTTTATGATGTAACCGTTCAACTTCAACTTCCAAACGAATGGAATCCTTTTCTTGGTAACTTCAACATTGGTGTAACTGCCGGTGTTGAAACAGACAAGTGCAATCCCGCTTGGATCGACTGTATTAATCGTATGGATATGGTTGTTGTTCCAAGTGAGTTTACAAAGCAAACTTTTATAAGCTCAGGTGAAGTAAAGGTACCGCTTATTGTGGTGCCGGAAGCATTTCCAGAAGCGTTCGCCAGTGAACCAGCTAAGTTGGATCTTGGGTTGAAAACCAAGTTTAACTTTCTTGTTGTTGGGCAACTAACAGGTAACAACACAGAAAATGATCGTAAGAATCTTCCATACACAATGAAGTGGCTTGCGGAAACTTTCACAGGATGCCCTGATGTTGGTGTTGTGATCAAAACAAACAGTGGAGCATTAACCCAACTCGACAAGCGTAACGTAACAGGTATCTTTTCTAAGCTCGTTGGAGAAGTTTCGAAACCAAACGGACCAACGTTTTATCTTCTTCATGGTCATATGACAGATGAAGAAATGCATGGGCTATATACACATCCAGATATCAAGGCTCTTGTAACTTTTACTCACGGCGAAGGTTATGGTTTGCCCATTCTAGAAGCAGCAGCATGTGGACTACCTGTGATTGCAACTAACTGGAGTGGTCATTTAGAGTTCCTTAAGCACGGCAGATTTATTGGAATCGATCATACTTTGGCTGCGATCCCAACAAGCCGAGTTGACAATCAAATCTTTATGCCGGGTGTAAAATGGGCGATCCCTGTAGAAGCAGATGTTAAGCAACGTTTGAAGAAGTTTTATGGAGGGGCCAGCATTCCAAAACAATGGGCCGACGAGCTCGCAACAAAAGTAAAAGATTTGTATTCGTTTGAAGCTATAGCACGTACTTATTCATCATTACTTGACGAGCACTTGAAAGAATAATAATGATGGGATATATATTGTCAGTATTGCTGTTGGCAGTTCTTTGTGTTGTATCTTTTTATGCAATTCGCTGGGCCAAGATTATTTTTATTCTTGAAGACGATCTTGCTGAAGCTATCGAAGTACATGAGCGTACAGCCAAAGCTTTGGAAGCTATCATTAAAACACCAATGTTTTTTGATAATCCACAAATCAAAGCTGCCGTTGACGAAGCGATGGAAAATGTCAAGGTTTGCCAAACAGCAACTCATAAACTGATTCAAAACTTTACTCAACGCAGCAAGCAACGCTATATACGGCTTGTAGATCAAGACGAGGACGAATGATTCCTAACGGTAAAAAACTGATCAAACGCAAGCCAAAAGGCGGCGCATCTCCCCAAGATTTTTATTTCAATGCCAACACTCAACAAGCTATTGTTGACTATAAAGCCGAAACGAACTCAGCCAAAAGAAACGAGATATACGTTCGTGAAATTCTTCCAGCTTTTAGCAAACTTGTAGAGAATCTTATCAACGTATATGGTTTTCAGATTCAATATGAAAGCAAAGCAGATCTACAAAACGAATGCATTGAGTTTCTTTACGGTGTGATTACCAAGTTTGATGCTAGCAAAGGTACCAAAGCTTTTTCTTACTTTAACGTTGTTGCAAAACACTGGCTGATTATCAAGAGCAAACAAAGTGTTCGAAACATACATGTGTTTACATCAATTGATGATACAGAAGCATTATCTCAACACGATTTAGAAACGATTGAAAATCATAGTGTTTCTCCATCGCCGGAAGAAACGTTATTATATGATACCAACAAACAAAAAATTCAATCGATATTGGAATTGATAGCAGCTAAAGCTGTAACCGAAAACGAAATGGAATGTCTCAAAGGTATCAACTTACTTTTCAGCAACATTAATGAACTTGATTTTCTTAACAAACGTGCTGTAATGCTTTATTTGAGAGAAATAACTTCTCTTTCGCCCAAACAATTAAGCGTTGTGCTTTCTCTAATGAAGAAACATTACAAGTTGTCTAAACAGGAATATGAGCAAGCAGAATGAGTACGCAATCTTTTGAAGAAGAAATAATCCAGATGGACAACAATCCATCTGGACAACAGCTTATCAAAAAAGCCGATCAAGACCTAGCGACCTTTGTTGAGCTGCTCGATTCCATTACTAGTATTGATGAACGCTTGAAGTTGCTTTGGAAGCAAATCTATGAGAACGCTTTGATTGATCGACGCAATGCATACATGATTTGGACCGACTTGTATTTGCAAGTTCATGGCAACCCAGAGCAACATGTTATTCATGGCGATCACTTGTCCAAATATATGGAACGTATGGAAAAAGCTAACACTCAACTATTAAAGTTAGCGGAGTTGGTTTATAAAGCCAAAGACAAGCAAGAAGCAGAAGAAATACCAGATAGCAAGGCACTATTTGATAGAATCAAGCGTAACAGCAGAGGATAGCCATGGCTAATGAAAACGTTAACGTTGGAAGAATATTAGCTGGTGCAACAAGGCCGACGTTAGACCCAACGAGATTAATCTTGAACAGCCAAATGGCTGGTTCACCACCAACCTTTCAACGGGCAACTGTTGAAGAAGTCATATACAACCCAAAAGAATTGTCAACAGCTGACCGTGACAGATTAAGACGTTTAGTAGTTAACCCAGAGGAAATAGATCAAGCAGCTGCAAACAGCGTTATTGCTACGGTTATATCTGAAGGTGTAAGTGATGCAACACCAACCAAAGTACTTATTGCTCCATTTTTTCAAAGCCATTTCATGCTTCCTGTTCAAGTTGGAGAACAAGTTACTGTTGTATTCGAAGACTTTCAAAAATACGGATTTAAAGGTGGAAAATGGATTACGAGAACACCAGAAGGTTTGCCTATCGAAGATCCTAACTTCACTCATAACGATAGAAGATTTAACCAAGAGTATTTCGCAGAACAGCGAACAAGTCAATCATTAAACAGAACCAGCTATACTCCGGGTTTTCCTAATGGTGGCGACACTATCAACACCCGAACTCTTCCTCAAGACAGTAACACAAATCCATATGATACAATATATCAGCAATCACGTTCTGGTAGCTTGCAACACGCTTATGAGGTAGTTCCACGCTGGACAAAACGTCCACAAGAGTTTGTGATTCAAGGCATGAACAATGCTCTTATCATGTTGGGCAGAGATCGTGTAGGATATGTTACAAGTTCAGCCGTCGAACAAAAAAACTATGCAGGAACAATCGATCTTGTAACAGGTCGAAGCCGCTATTTGCTTACGCCCGCAGACAGCACAGTTACAGAGCATAAAAAAACTAGTCCGTTTGTTATTATAAACTCAAGAAGCCTTAACGAAGTTGATAAAGCACCTCGATTAAATGGCAAGGTAGAACAAACAAAAGAAGGAGATCCTGATTTTGTTCATGATGCTGCCCGCATATACATGAGCATGAAAACTTTGGGTGACACCAACTTCAAAACAGCTAATACAAATCAAGGTGCTGTTAACAACGCATTACAACCTTCTGGTATCAACTATTCTCCTAACAGCTTATATCCCACACAGTTTAGTTCTTCAAGTGCCAACGTTGGGTCTTCATACGTTGTAACTAAAGCCGATCATATAAGATTGATTGCGAGAAGATCTGTTCCAGCAGAAGACAATCTTGATCCTGTGATATCTGGCTCTGTGTTGATTCTTAAAGAAGGCAAGAATCGTACTCCAGAAGATATGAACGCACAAGCCGCAGCAGCAGATCATTTGGCTTACCTATACATGAGTCCAGAAGGTAGAGTTCAAGTAGATGGTTTGCAAATATTTCTTGGTGGTGCTGCAATAAACACCAACCCTGCCCCAGCAAATCCTCAAGCACCGGCACCTGATGTTCCAAGAAATCAAGCTGGCGCAACAGATGCTTTGTCCGTTGGCAATCAAAACACTTTTGCTGGTGCAGAGCCTTACATCAAATGGAGTGAGTTCAAAAAGGTTGTTGAAGGCTTGCAGCGTCAAATAGATGCATTGCAAACAGCTTACAGCGGTTTGGTTGATGATTTAAATATAGCTACTAATAACGTATGTGTTCATGGTGGACCCAACTCTGCTTGGCTGCCATTATATACTGCAAGCGCCGCTAAACGAACCACTCTCAAGAACGCTATTCGTGATGCTAGAACCAAAACAAATCAAGCTGTATACAAAAGCCGTAGCACTAAAATATTTGGGCAATGATTTGTAAAACGTTACCTCTCTACTTACTGACATGGCTATAGAAGACGAAATCAGAGACAATAAAGCAACAAACGCAGAAAATCAAAAGTTGGTTAATGACCTAACAAACAAAGCTATAACAGCAGGAAAAATAGCTGTTATCGAGGGAATTGTTAGTAGTTTACCGGCTCCTGTCAACTTTGCTGCAAGAGCTCTTGGCGAGGGTCTTCACGCAGCGTTCAAGGTTCAGCCAGATGCGATATTGCAACCAGCAGACGGAAATCAAGACCCACGCAAACTAATGGCATATGCCATGGCTTTTGCCATCATAAAAGCCATATGGTGTTTTATAAAAAGCATCTTGAATCCTTTGCCAATAATCGGTTCATTTTTTTCTCTTTGCATTGAAGAAGCATTAAGTGAAAACAACAGGGCCGACGAGGCCGCTGCGAATAACGACAACAGCAATCAAGCATTAGCAGCAGCAGCTAATAGCTATAATAACTTTCGTGATCGAAATATCGAGATTGTTCCAAACAGCGAGTTAGAAAGAGCCAGACAAAACTTACGAAATTCTTCACAGAATGATTCACGTTCTACTGAAATGACAAGTGAACCTGCTGGCATAACGTTCGATCAGTTTGTTGCAAGCACCGCAACTGCTGCCCCAGCAGGTACATCCACAGGTTCGAACGCAACAACAGCATTGCAATCGCAAATTAATCAAGGAGCAACAACGGCAAATGTGCCACCAGCTCCAACTCAAATAGAATCACCGGAATGGCGGGCATCGGAGGTTAGCCGGTATCAAGAAGCTCGCAAGTTGTTTGGTCTATAGTTATAGAACATGATAAGCTTTAAAAGTGTAGGTATTACATCAGCCGAGTTAACTGCGCAGCAAAGAGCCATAGAACCAACTCCTATACCAATTGGTATTGTTACACCATTGCGTTTAGGAACAAGTGACGACGGATTGTTGAGTATGCACTACACTGTTGGTGATACCATGAAAAACAATCTACGTGATTTGATTATGACTAACTGGGGTGAAAGACTTGCTTTATACGATTACGGGGCAAATCTTGGACCATTGGTTACTGAATACGAACTAGGCAAAGAAGCATTTGATGATGCTGCGATGCAAAGAATCATGAACGCCGTTGGCAAATATATGCCTTATGTGGAATTGGAAGGATTTGATAGCTCACAAACGTTTTATGCGCAAGATCCCGGTTTAGGTGTTGTAACCATAGTGATTGATTACAGCATACCAAGAGCATCGGTTCCTACAACAAGATTGCAAATAACATTTGCAGTTACGTAAAATAACACTGATCCATATCTAACATAAGGTGAAACACAATGCCGGTTGATTCCAGACGAACAATAAACCAACTCGTCAAGTCAAGAAAGTATCTTAACAAAGATTTTGATGCTTTTCGTAACGATCTTGAAGAATATGCTCGAACGTTTTTTCCTGATCGTTTACAAGACTTTTCTGCTAATGGATTTGGTGGTTTGCTACTAGAGCTAGCATCATATATTGGTGACGTTCAAAGCTTTTATCTTGATCATCAGTTTGGTGAAATAAATGCCGAAACAGCTGTTGAATCAAAAAATCTTGAAAAGCTGTTAAGAGAAGCAAATGTACAAATTGTTGGTGCAGCGCCAGCAGTTTTACCAGTAACTTTTTATTTTCGTATTCCTGTTAATTCTCAAGGAACATACAACACAACTGCTTTACCTGTTGTAAAAGAAGGAACCATAGTTAACTCTAATCGTGGAGTGCAATTTCAATTAATTGAAGACATTGATTTTACTGTTACAAAAAGCGATGGAACACCGGCAAGAAACATTAGCTACGTCAGAGGTGAGGTTGACAACGCAAGCAATCCAGTTAACTGGATATTTTCAGCTGCCGGAGATTGTTTAAGCAGTGTTACTTCTACGGAATCTTTTACCGTTAATGGCTTTGAACCATTTAAACGTTACACTCTTCAAAACCGAGATGTAACAGATATAATCTCGGTTGTTGATAGCGATGGTAACAACTATTATGAGGTGGATTATCTAACACAAGATACAGTGTTTAGATCGGTCAGAAATCGTAATCCTGTTACAGCTGTGCCTCCAAATGAGCAATATGTTGAAGCAAACTTAGAAATTCTACCAGCACCATTTAGATTCTATCGAACAACCGAACTAGCCACAAGACTAACAACGTTAACCTTTGGTGGAGGATCTGGTCAAACAATGGACGATGATCTCGTACCAGATCCATCAGAAGCAGCTTTGCCTTTGTATGGTCGTAAAAATTTTTCTAGATTTGCTATCGATCCAAACAACTTACTTAGAACTTCGACTCTTGGTGCTATAGCTCCAAACGTTACAATCACTGTTACATATCGTGCTGGCGGTGGTTTAAGTCACAACGTTCCAAACCAAAGCATTACCGAAATAGCCACTTTGATTACTGACTTTCCCAACAACCCAACAAACGATATAGCAGCGGCGGTGAGAGCATCGGCAGATGCAAACAACAACTCTCCCGGTAGAGGTGGTGCAGATGCTCCAACTCTTGACGAACTTCGTTTGCAAATACCTTCAGCAAGAGCATCGCAAAGCCGCATTGTAAGCAAAGAAGATTTAATGGCGAGAATATATTCGTTGCCAGCAAACTTTGGTAGAGTATATCGTGCTTCAGTGCAAAACAATCCAGACAACCCAAACGCTGCATTGCTTTACATTCTTTGCAGAAACGATCTAAATCAACTTATTCTTGCTCCAGATCTTCTTAAGAGAAATTTACAAGTGTATCTCAATCAGTATCGTATGATATCAGATGCTATCGATATTCTGGATGGCAGAATCGTTAACTTGCAAATCAATTATGACATAACTGTTGATCCTACATTCAATCGTCAACAAGTGTTGCAAAACGTGCAAGGAAAACTAGTGCAATATTTTAATATTGGCAACTTTCAAATGGATCAACCATTGATTCTTGATGATGTAAGAAACATTATATACAACAACGTTGGTGTGCTTGCAGTTAGAGGTATCACCGCAACCAATATTACAGGAACAGTTAGCGACAGAACATACAGCAACGTTCGTTATGACATAACAACAAACTTAATCAACAACTCGATATTGATACCTCCACCGGGAGGTATGTTTGAAATTAAGTATACTAACTTTGATCTTGTAGGTCGAACAGCTGCTTAGGAGTTACTATGTATAGAATTTTAAAAGCTGACAAAGATTCATACGTCACCAACAAGCTGATTTTTAGCAGCAAAACAGCTACGTCACGCAGCACTGATGCTAATGTAGGTCAAGCTGGTACCATCGACTTGTTCAAGCTATATAATGTAACTCCTGTTGCTTCTGGCACTTCTGGTATCGAAATATCTCGTGGCGTTATTCACTTTGATTTAAACACTCTTAAAGCTTTAACAAGTTCTTTGCTAGACGTAACCAATCCAAGCTTTAAAGCTTATTTGTCGATGAAAAACGTTTACGGAGGTCAAACAGTACCTTCCAACTTTGCACTTGTTGTTAATCCTCTTGGAAAAGCTTTTACTGAAGGCAGAGGCAACGATGTTATTGGTTACCGTGACTTGGATGCTGTGAACTGGTTTACAGCTTCCATTGATGGTGCAAATGTAACAACATGGACCAGTGGTGGAATATCATATGCTGGAGATACAGCAGATGTTAATGCCGACTATTATATATCTGGTTCTTCTATTCTTGGTTATGTTCCACTATCGTTCTCTCAAAGCTTTCCGAGAGGAGATGAAGACCTTTTTGTTGATGTAACAGCGGCAGTTTCTGCCGCAATAACAGGAGAAATACCTGATTATGGTTTTCGTATAGCTTATTCTGGTTCACAAGAAACAGATACAGTTACACGCTTTGTGAAACGTTTTTCTTCAAGGCAATCAAGAAACACAAACATACACCCAGCATTGGTGATTAAGTACAACGATAGCTTTATCGATAATCAAGCACAAACGTTTTTTGATTACAACAACAAAATAGGTTTGTATTACTCACCATTTGGCACGGCAACAAACTTTGTATCTGGCAGCACAGAAATAGCTGGTTCTGGTAGTATTATGTTGGAACTTGTTGCTTCAAAGAGTGTTTATGTTACTGCTGTAACATACAGTTTAAGCCATAGTGCTTCAATCAGTTATACTTCTGCAAGTTGGAACTATTTTTCTCAAAGCTTTACAGGTTCACAAATAAGCTTTGGTGGTTTGTATCAAACAGGAAGCTATTATGCTGATGTGTTTATTCCTTTGAATACAACAGGATTATCTGGGGTGTTGGATTCTGGCAACTCTACCACATTCAAAACCGTTTGGAAGTCTGTGGATAATACCGTTATATTCACCACAGGTCCATCTTTGTCATTCAAACCGCTTCAAGGTACTAAAAGCTTGGTACCAACAAGAAACTATGGGATAAACATAACCAATCTCAAAGATTTGTACATTAACACCGACTCAACAAAACTGCAAGTTCTTGTGTACGACTATGACACAACGCTTGACAGCTTTTATTTGCCATATGATATAAAGCCAAAGATTTTTCCAACAATGTACTGGAGACTGATTGATCCATTTACCAAAGAAGTATTGATTCCGTTTGATGATGTTGGAACAAAGTTGTCTGCGGACGGTGGAGGTATGTATTTTACTTTGTATATGCAAGATCTTCCAATCAACAAACCATTAGAAATACAATTTTTGATCAAAGAAAATCGTGAAACATATTTGATTGAAAATCAAGGATTTAAGTTCAAGGTTGTAACAGCATGACAACATTATTGTCTCCAATACAAAGATTGCTTCGTGTTCGACCGGGTGTTTTTAGTCCATCGATTGTTCGTGGGATTTCCTCTCCAGATGGAGGTTTGTCTTCTTTTGAAACAGAAAACGGAGAATTTTTAACTCAAGCACCTGTAGCAGAAACAGGTTCATTTAGATACGATCCAATAGGTTCTGGCATCAAAAGCACTCAACAGTTGAATATTGATTGGAGTTTGTTTGAAAACCATGTATTTTTCAACAGTGCTCAAGTAAAAGTTAACAGTGCTTTCAACAAAATCTTTGACAGATACCCTTTTGATGGTACACGCAAAGAAACTGAGTTGTTTTTTGATCAAATGACAGGCTACGAACGTTATATTTACGACAATATGCCAAAAAATAAAGGTTACCTTTTTTTCTCTGGCAGCAACGTTGGCGACACAACAACAAAAGGTACATGGATAACGATAAAAGACGCTGCTGGCACAACGTTTCCTTTTCTTACCAAAGATCCTAACGGTGCAAGTAGACTTGATCCTATCACTAGTTCGATATCTTTTCAATTTCAAATATACGCAGCAACAGGTTCAAATACCAATCAAGTTGTATTTCAAAAACTTCAAACTTTGAGTGCAACCGAGCAACATGGATTTGGTTGTTTTTTGTCGAGTTCTACAGGCCCTACAGCTGACCTAACTTTCTTTGTGGCCTCTGGGTCAACAAATGTAATGTCGGCCTCTATAAGTCTTGTAAAAGGCAACTGGGCACCTGTTACATTTACATGGGACAGAACAAGTGGTGTCAACCAATTATTTGGTTACGTAAGCGGATCATTGATTGTAACAAGCAGTCAAACAACAATAAGAAACTTGAATTTTGCAACTGCTAGCATGTTCATTGGAACAGGTAGCAACGTTGTTGCACCCTTTTTTGTTCCACAAACAACCTTTTCTGGGGCCTTGGACGAACTACGTTACTACAAACGTGTTGTTTCAACAGATGAAATGCTAGCATATCAAAGCAGCAGCATATACGCAGAATCAGACTTAGCTCTTTATTATAAGTTCAATGAAGCTTCTGGATCAGTAAGCAACCTTGTTTTGGATCATTCTGGCAAAGGTATGCATGGAACACTTAACGGTTATGCATTAAACACTCTTAAAGTAAGAAACATTAACACTGGATCTTACATGGGTGCAAGTCCAATGATTTACGAAGACATTAGGATGTGCCCGATACTTTTCCCAGATCAACCAGCTGTTGTTGCATATCGTGAAAATATCATTGCTAATGGCGCTTCATACGACAGCTACAACCCAAACATCATTACCAAACTCATACCAAGGCAATATTTTACGTATGGTCAAGAACAAGCCGCTTTGGAAACTGAAGAAGGCGAAATCAATGAGTTGCAGTATGGTTCAGAACCAAACACAGCAAACCTTGGCAGCACACAAACTCTGTTAAGCTTACTTTATATGTGGGCAAGCTTTTTTGACGAAATCAAACTGTTTCTTGATGCATTTTCAACGCTAAGACATGTTGACTACCAACAATTTGATACGGTGCCTGATGCTTTCTTAAAACAACTTGCAGACTTTTACGGTTTAGATCTTCCACCATTGTTTATCGGTTCAGATGTAAATCAATTCATCAACGGTAAAAATATAACACCAAACATTGTTAACAGCGAATATACTTTGCAATACCTGCAAAATCAAATATGGCGTAGAATATTGATCAATGCCAACGATATTCTTAAAAGCAAAGGTACCATTCATGGTATTAAATCGTTGTTGCGGGCGGTTGGTATTGATGGTGACAACATCTTTAGATTCAAAGAATATGGTGGTCCAACACAACGTACACTTGACTCTTTAAGAGAAAGCAGAAATGAAATCGGTACATCGTTAAGCTTTAAGAATGGTGGTTATTTCAAATCTCCATATCTTTCTGGTAGTAGAGTGGAGCCGGGGTACCCCACCCCCCTTGGTTCGTTTATTATTGATCCCGTTACAGGACATAACACCAACACAACAAACTCAAGCGACGGTTTGTTTACAAGTGGATCGTGGACATTTGAAGGTATATACAACTATGCAGGCACTCCTTCCACATCATCTGTGCAAAGCATTGTTCGTCTTATGTGTTCTGGTTCTGGCAGTACAGAAAACGTGCTTGCTAACTTGTATGCTACAAGTGGTTCTGGATTGACATTGTATGTTCGTCCGAACTCCACAGTTGGTGCATCAGCACTAACCATGAGCATAACAACACCAGATATCCTAAATGGTCAAGCTTGGAATATTAGCTTTGGTCGTGATAGAGGAGATTCTATCGGCCAAGTTTCTTCTTCATACTTTCTTCGTATAGGAAGAAACAACCTTGGAAGCATTGCAGAAGAATACGTTACAAGTTCTTTGTTTGACGATAACTTTGGCAGCAATTCTGCGAACAATATGCTGCAAGTTATCAACTCGACTTACAACGTTAGCGGGGCGTTTCTAGCAATTGGTAGCGGTAGCACCACGATATCCGCAAGCAATGATTTTGTTAACTTGTACAACTTGCAAATATTTGATGGTAAGGTTTCTCAGCTTCGTTGGTGGAGCAAAGCTCTTACGATAGGTGAGTGGAGAGAACACGTTAGAGATTACAAGTCTCTTGGTGTTGCAGATCCACGAGTTAACTTCAACTTTGAAAACTTTAGAAGCGGTTCGTTCGAAAAACTTAGAGCAGATTGGTCAACAGATCAAATAGAGCTAACAACGGATTCAACCGGTTCTCTTCAAATATTTGATTTCTCCCAGCATTATCTCCATGCTACCGGTACATTGTTTCCAAACTCTAAAAACGTCATCATTCCCGAACGTTTTTATTACTCGTTTATCTCACCAAACTTTGACGAAGCTGTTACCGATCAAAAAGTTCGTGTGAGAAGCTATCAAAGCTTGGACTTTGTAGATCAAGACGGTGGAATGTACTCTCAAGCAGCGCCAGTATACGAAATACAACAAGAACAAATCCCAGAAGATAACGCTAAGTTCAGTATAGACTTTTCTATCGTTGATTCTCTTAACCAAGACATGATTGGAATGTTTTCTTCTCTAGAGGTATTCAACAACATACTAGGTGATCCTAATATGATGTTCTCTCCAGATTATCCAGACCTTGAAACACTTAGAGACATTTACTTTAATCGTTTGACTGACAAACTAAACGTTCGTGGGTTCTTTGACTTTTATCAATGGTTTAATACCAATATGGGCAAGTTTATTGGGCAACTGCTTCCCAGAAAAACAAGATTCCAAGGTATCAACTATGTGATTCAATCCCACATGCTTGAACGTCCAAAACTTGAATACCACTTCGAGGATCAGTACGTCGGGGCTAATAACAGAAATCGTCAAAAAGAAGTGATTTTGTTGCAACTTTTAACAGGCATACTCAACAAGTATTAAAAGGAAACTTCGATGGCATATTGGGTTACAGATCAATCTTTCAAGCCGTTTGTTGACATACCTGACTACTATGGCAGAACCAATCGCAACCTTGTTGTGTCTGGTGGTATGCCAACCAAAGCTATTGACATATACCGTGAAGGTATAAACCTACGCACCGTTCAAGACGTTTATAACTCCAACCAACCCAAAGTTATATTCCAAGACGGTACACAAGACAACCTAGCAAAACCAAACGGTGAAATGATACACGAATCACCGTTTATCACATACGGGCAAGCTGGGGATTTTACACAATATACCTCAAACACTTTGTTTAATGACTCGCATGTTGGTGTTGAAGGAACGATACTTGTTAACGGCGTTCGTATCAGCAAAACCACAAACTACTTGATTGAATCTGGGCTTATTGTTGAAGGTTATGTTAATGTTGATGATGTGTATCCAATATACATGAACGGCGGACCTCAGTTTTACGAAGAATCGATTATAGAGCCTTTTCCTTTGCCATTTCGTCTTGCAACCAACGAAAGCCCGCAAGAACAAATTCGTGGCGTGTATGCCTTTTTAGAAGCTGGTAATATAGGTGACGAACGTAGGTTCGGGACCAACGTTGTTGAGCAGATGATTTATAGAGAACAACCAACTACGGTTAGATCGTTCTTGGAATACGGCGCAAGTTATTTGATTGTTACAAACTCAAGTAACGTTGTTGTTGGTGTGGTCGATACCAAACCAAATGCCATCATGGATCAAACTGTACAGCCAAAGTTTAAACCTTGGGTTGATGAAGCAAATGGAGAATATTTCCCAGCATTAACAAATACAATCGACCTTCTTGGTGTTACTGTTACTTCTAGCATTGTTAACTTGAATGGTGAAATAGTTGGAACAAGAACTCAGCCATTCTTTAGTGAGAACTATGATATATCAGATTCATACCTACAAACAAGAGATCAAAAAAGTGCCGCAGCTGGATTTACATATGGCAACGTTGCATTGTATGGCACCGATTCTGTTGCTTTTGGTGGGATGTTTCGTGGAGCATAACTAATATCATGGCAAGAACACTAAAAGGAACAAGAGCAAGAGGGCTTCCACCAAAACTTCTTCTATCCCGCAAACAAGATGCAACAGGTAGTTTTCCTACTGTATGGAGAACAGCAAGCGATAATCGTACAGGAAAATATCCTGTGTTCTTCAATGACAACAAGGTTGTTTCATTCAATCAACCAGTAACCAATCCCGGTATTTTCGTTACAACTTATCCAGAATATGAAGAAAAAGTTGTCGTTGTGGGAAGCCCCGGTAATCCGACAAATGAATCTGATCCTATAGTTTTTGACAATTCGTTTTCTGGAACTCCTATTGTTGTCATAACAGAAATAACGAGCAATCCAAACACTCCAATGGTGAATGCATTTGTTTCCGTTATGTCAACCACGGGTTCTATAATCGGGTTTTCGGCTCCATTTGAAGGTACTTTTGTATACCGAGCGATATACCAGCCTGCGTATGGCAACCCAGTAAACGTACTTCGCTCACCAAGATATACCGATCAATATTCTTTAGTTGTTGCAGAAAACAACATAATGAGCAGCAACACATCATATGTAACGTTTTCCGATTTTGGTTCTACACCAACAGAAAACTATGTAACGTTTTGGGATTATAATGGCCCTCCAAACAATACAGGAGCCAACCTATCTGGTAGCGTTAATAGTACATATATCACAAACACATCAGTTCAAGTTACGGCTAGTGCTCAAGGTGGTGGTTCTACTGTTTTGCATTATATGGGTGTTGGTCCATCAACAGCTAGTATTGACGTAACAGGTATTGTTTATCCTCTTGTTATGACTCCTCAAGCTATTAACGCTGGATTGTCTCAAGCAGATAAAACAGATTTATACAAGCAACCATATTTCTCTGGCTCCTCAATTGTTAATCAACCTATTGTTGCCTCTGGTAGCATGGTTAAAGGTGTTTCCGACCTTTTTGTTACCTTTACTCCCGGTCAAGACGTAGAACCATTCATGGATTTTGCCAACCCAGAGGTTGATGGTAAAGTTTCTGCAAGCATTGGTGGAGTGAATCCTTTTTATGCAACAGGAAGTGCGGTAACAACAACTGGATTAGGATTTCAACAGCCTCTTTGGAGCAAAAACAAGATCGAAATCGATTTAGACGTAAGCACCCCAGTTACTTTTGGTCAAAGCACGTATGACAATCAAGACAAGCTCATGGCTTATTATGACTTTGTACAAAAAACATACGTGCCAATAGGAGATTCAAGAGGTAATCATCAGCTTCTTACTGCCAGCAATAGTTCTCGCATTTTTGGATTTGGAATAAATAATACGGAATATTATGCTTCGAAGAGTATTGGATTTGGACCAAGTACATTTGGTTATTTCGGAAATTCAACGTTTGTTGGAGATTTAGAAAAAAATGCAGGAAAGCTGTTTGCAACCCCTGTTAATAGCTTCGGTTTTCCTTACGACACAAAACGTTACGGAATCACTACCAACAATACCATGGGCGCTATTAATACTAATAAAAATATGTTAATGGATATTGGAAAATATATATCCGAACCTTTTCTTCTTGAAAAGCTGGTACTGGAATTTACAGGTGCAATGTCATCCTCGGGTACAGATGATTCTGGATTTTCTGCAATGAGTACGTTTTTTATCTTAAATCAAACAAATACGACGTTTGCGAAACCAGAAAAAACATATACGGCCTTGCAGGGTATTGTGGTTCCCAATCCTTCTCCCCCGCCCGTTGTATTGCCATTTTTGGATATTGGTTTCGAAAATTCCATAACAAATGGCACCACTGGGTTGGATCTCGTTACGTATTGCCAAATAGCGGCTTTAACCAGCTCGCTTTTAAATCAATCCGCTAGCTTAAACAACTCATACACAAGAGATTTAAATATATACCAAGAAGCAACAACGCCTGTACCATTTTCATACGGTTTAAATGCTGACTTTGGGTATAGTGGCTCATTTATTGTTTCAGCTTCTATAAGAGCACCAACCGCATTAGAATACTCAAATCTTTTCAGATCTTGGTATGTATATTCTGCTTTCCCAACAATCGGTTGCGTTAATTTGTCTTGGCTTGATAATCGCTACGGAGGTAGGAAGTCATTACCAGAACCCTGTGGAAGAAACTGGAAAAACTTGTTGGCTTCACAAAACCCAGCCGATTTAATTGATATTGGAGCTCCATTAAACACCACGATTTTAACACAAGATCGTACATTTGAGGAAAATCCTTATCTTCTTTTACCCACCGATAAGTTAATATTTGGTTGGCAATGTCCGTTTGCAAACGTCTCGGGATCGATCTTGGGTAATGTCGGAGACTTACCTCAACTTCATTTTCCTGCTGGTAAAGGTAAGCTTATTCTTTACGGCTCCACATTAAGAATCAACCCAGAAACAAATCAACTTGAAGAACATCATGACACGCTCAATCAACTTTTGTGCTCAAATTCCGTGCATGAGATAATAGGCTAGGAGTAGTTAGTATCATGCCAATCTACGATGTAGAAAACAGATTCTCCTATTACAAAAACTACTCAGACAACATTCTTGTTGGCCCACCTAAACCAACAATGGGATCTTCTATTTGGAATCGTGCTGTGTCTGGAAGCGTTGTAAGCGGATCAGAAGAATGGAAAGCAGCAACAAAGTTATCAGATTATGTGTATAAAAAATTTAATTCATTTTATAAATCTGGAGAAGTACGATACCTGCGTCTAGCCGGTCAGCAAACAATAAACGACTCAATAGTACCTGATCCATTGTTAATCTATGAAACCGGCTCTTATGGAGCAGGAGCTTTTGTTAAATGGGAACGAGGCTCCTTTCTTCCAACTCCACCATCGGGGTATACCCTTCTTTTGTTTTCCGAAGATGGTTTGGCTCTCACGGGAAGCGATACAAAAAGAGTTAACAATATTGAATGGCAATATTCTTTTCCTTTCGAAAAAAAGTATGCATACGTTGCACCAGAAATTAATTCAACAAATGCAACTCTTTCTGTCGCCTATTATTTTGCTGCGCAAGGTGGTGCTCCACCTTATAATCCTATTTTTCAAGCATCTGGTCCAACAACACGCTCCGTGTTAAAATCACAAATTGCATTCGGTTCAACAAAGATATTAACGAATCCTGTTTCGAAAAGCATCAACATACTTGTTGATTATGCAGGATATTATGATCCTTCATTGCCTCCAAATCCCTTGGATATATTTGCGCAATGGCAAGCTGGGGCCGATATTGGTATATATGACAACATAACCCAACGAAACATGTTCTTTTTTGGAATTAATCCAACACCAATTTTTACAAAATACAGTCAAAGACAAGGCGATGCAATAGCTAATCAAGGTCCATACAGCATAACCGGTTCGGTCAATAACGCTTTTGAAGGTTGGAAATACGGTCTTTACAACGGCATTTCAACCAACTTTTCATGTGTGTTTCGTCAAAACCATTATGGCCAACCAAGAGATATGCTTGAAGGCAGAATCTATACCAAAACATATAACAATCCTGCTGTTGGTGGACCATTAGACGCAGATGGTGGCATCAACTTTATATCCGCAAGTGCATTGGCTGGAGAAAGTGACAACTGGCTTACTGCAAGTATATATGGCAGTACAAACGTTGCAGCAGCTTACGCAGTTAATCCATATGGATCTGGTATCTTTGACAAAGAATATAGAGCATCTCAACCTTGGTTTGATAACGATCCAAGAGTAGGAACATAACATGGGATTACTCGATAGTAAGCAGCGCATCATGGACACCATCATCACCGATGAAGGCCGCCGCCAACTTGGTACCGGACGCTTTATTCCTGCCTTTTATTCGTTTAGTGATGCTGGTGCTGTGTATTCAATATCAGACACATATGTTACTGGAACTGTTCCAGATAGTTCTATAGCAACGCTTTTATCTTTTGAAGCTTTTCCATTGCCACAAGATCAAGTTTCATATGAAGCTGATGACAGTGGTGGATTAAGAGTGTTTAGCAACAACAACTATTTTAGTTCGTCGCAAGGTGTTGTTCGTGTTATTGGTGGGCAGTTGGTTAGAGGTTGGGAAAGAGGTACACCAGAGATTTTATCGAGCTCGGCAACGTTTGCTTCGGTCGCATCAACAGTTTTAGGTGACAACACAAACAACTTTCGTAAGTTGATGATTCTCAAAAGTCCAGACTTGCTATACACCAACCGTGATGAATTTATTCTCAGCACAAACTCTGCATCTTTTTACATTAACGATAGAACAACGTTGGCTGGTGGCGTAACTGTTGGAAGTTTGGAGGCAACTGAAGACTTATATTTCGACCGTAGACTGTCACACATCGACAATTTTACGTTTCTTCCTCCTATAAACAAATCAGATGCTCTTTCTGCTCGCTCTCAACCTATTGGAAACTATGCTGGTGCGGTTAATGGAAACCGTCAAATACTAACATTTGAAGATCTTAAAAACGAGTTTAACAACGTTGTTGTTGCCAATGGTACAACACAACAACGTGTGCAGTTACAACGTACAACCGTTCGTTTTAGCGAAACTACAATCACCAACAGAATTGTTGGTCAAATGTTCGAAATGGCAAACGGCAAAGTAACAAAACTAGACGTTATTGACTTTGGCGTGTTCGGAGTGCGAAACAATTCACCGTTACTTCCTTTGTTTCCTGATGCGGTGCCGGTGCCTTTGAATCCTGATCTTGTTACCGCTACAACCAGAATTCATGTTTATTTCATTGGTAAGGTGCTAACAGACTCACAAGGTCACGATAAGTTCATCAACATGTTCACTCTTGTCTTCCAATAATGGTAAGCTAGCTATCTATTCTGATTTGTGCAAAGCACTATATATTGAATAGGTTTAAAGCGCAGTGGAAGTAAGAATCAACACCGTTCAAGTTATGTCCGCAACTGATGATTTTGCTTCTCTTGAAGAAGCAACCTCAACAAAATATGTGTATCGATTTAGCTTGAATGTAAGTAAAACGGCAACGAACAACGCAGCAGCCACAAGGTTGGTAATTCGAGCCTATGCTGAAGATCCAAAAAATGCTGTGCAATTGTCTTTGTTTAATCAAAACACACAACAAACGCTAAACATCTCAAATCAAAACGCAGCGCAGTTGGTTAGCAGCATTCAAAGACGTGCTTTCGATATCACAACAAACATAACAGCCACCAGAAACAATGCGTTGGCAACACAAACATATACACTAAAGGATTTGATTGTTCGTTTCAATCATGGAGTGGGATACACAGTTATAACCAATTCTACGAAGCCCGCTGTAAGAAACGAAATATATGCCGCATCAAACGCAATCAATCAGCAACCATTGAATGAGGATCGCAATATTGCGCAACTAAGCAAAGAACTTCTCCAACAATATAAAATCGATCCAGCTAATGCAGTCAAACGAGCATATGCAGAAAACACGGCATATGAAACAAATAACGGCTTGATTGTGAATTTTTACGACAGTCAAAACAACGCTGAAAAAATGATTGCATCAAGTTTGATGACAACAAACAACACACAAACAACAACAACCGCAAGAGTACAAACGTATAGCGTTGCTGATCGAGACGTTATAACAATTCATCCAGAATTTACATTCCCAGCAGAAACCATTCAAACACAAGATTTCTATGCAATGTTTTCGTTGTATGATTTGCGAAACAACTTGGTACAAGAATTTGTTAAGTTGGTTAGACACCAAACAAATGTAACACGCATAAAACGAGTTGTGATACCACCTGATTTTACTGTTTCGAAACTGGGTGGTGGTCAACTAATGTTAACGTTGAAACAAAAAGATCTTAACGCCACAGGAGTCAAAATCTATAAAACCGTTTACAACTCTAGTGTTAAAACAAGAAGTAAAATACAAGACATTGTTGGAAACTACGATTTGCTAGCTGGGGAAACAAAAACAATTGTTATACAAAACACAGACCTTGGCTTGTTGCTGTTTCGTGCTTTGAGTTACAACGCAAACTCAAATATTAGCAGCGATTTTACAAGTCAAATTGTTGAAGGCAATGAAAACGTTGACACCAATGCCAATGTTTATGTCAGCATTAACCATGAATATAATCGCAGAGCTGTAAGAATTGTAATAAATGACATACCGGACGACATAGCTTTTTTGCAACTATATCGTACCAACTTATCGATAGATCCATATGCGGAAACGTTGCTAACCACTTTTTTCATTGGAGGCCAAGGCAGCAATTCAAGCTATGCATATATAGAAAACGTTTTAGACCAAAACAAGTCTTACCGTTATCGTTGTGCTTTAACGGATATCAAAGGTCAACGATATGAAGCTTCTGGAATGATTGAGTTTGTGTATATACCACAAGCGCAAGATTATGCAGCAATCACTGTGTCGTCACCAACCATTACACCCATACAGTTACCGGGCAGCAGCACACAATATTTCGACGTTAGCTTTAATGTCAGTTATGCTATAACCAATCGTTTAGAAGACAACTTAAGACAACTTCTTACCAATCAAAATTTAATATCGTTTTATGGCAACGATATTAGTCCAGAACGCTTAAGAGACTTACTTGTTACAAAAGTTGAGTTACGTGATTTAGAAACCAATGACAAACTGCTCATGGGTTATACTGACGGCAACTACGTTCAAAGCTTAACAAGATATGGATTGTTGAGTCGTAGCTCAAGATATACGTATGAACTAACGACGTATGTAAGAAAACCTGCAACGTTGTTAGAAGCAACAGTTCTAAATAAAGCTTCTACACCAAGAAGCAACGGCAACCAATCTCCACCAACATATTCTTATAAGCCTTACAACGTTAATAACCCATATGGTTTACTCACAGGAACCAATCCACAAAAAAATGGTAACGAATTTATAGAACAATATGGATTGGATCAATTTGAGTTTTCTGAAATCACTGGCATCAGTTATGTCAACGTTGATCTTAAACCACCAATAGCAAGAATCAATGGATTAAGAGCAAACGTTTTCAACAGTAAAAACGTAGACTTAACTTGGAGTGTTAACGGAGATCAATCAAACATAAGTCATTTTATTATTCGTAGGAGAAACATTGCAACCGGCAAATTAGACTTGATTGGAAAAGCACACGGCATCAACACTCAAAACAAATATGTTTTTACCGACAACGTTCGTTATACAGATTCTGGTGTGTATGTTTACATTGTTGCAATGCAATTTTTCAACTTTAACTTAAGTCCAAATTACACCAGCAATGAGGTGATACTGTAACATGGTAGCCACAAGAAACGGAAATCCGATAAGAACAGGTGGTGTGTCAATACAACCTGCGTATACACCAATACTTGTTCCTTTTGCAGCCACAACAACAACAGACACGCCACAAATGGCAACAGCACCAATGCAGTTTGCAGCAAGCGTGGTACCATCTTCGTTAACAAGCGCACCAATAATATCTGTTCCAATTGGTCCATCTCCGATTGCTAGCACCATATCAACTGCCAACGTTCCGTTGCCTATGATGTCTATTGGCACAACAACTATAACTCCTACAGTTAGAGCCGTAGGCGAAGGTGCTCCAAATCCCAGTTCCAGACAAGCAACAGTGCTCGATCCTATTATAGTTTTAACTGGAGAAGCGGAACCATTTGTTGCTCCGCCCATTGCATTTACACTAAGAGCTAGCCCTGTTAGATTGCTATCTCAAAATAGTATGGTCGAAGAAACGTTGTCATTGGATACACATACCATTGTTAATGGTCAGCCGGTTTTGGATGTGTCAAGTCTAAGAGGCGATATCATATCGCTACTTGATTATAAATCGATTTACACTCCATCTGCTGTTGTACCAAATTTTCAATCGTATTTTGAACATTTGTATCAAACCAGCTTGGTAAGAGACACGCTTCGAAAATATTTGCTTTTAAACCGTACAATAACAAACTCACAATTAAACTCTGTGTTGGGTTCGATATCAACAAGAATCAACAATGACATTACCGTTGCGGAGTCAACACTTCAAACGCTGGATGGTTTTATAAGCAAAATCAAAGATATCAACAACGTGTTGGATTTGAAAAACAACATGAACACGTCATATGCTTTAACTACACCTTTTGTTGGTCTTAGAAATTTTGTAACACAACGTATGTTGTTTTCCGAGCAATCTTACGATATATTTTCCGACACAAAAATATTGTATCAACTTTTGTTTGATCTTAGCGGCATTTTAGAAAAATGTTCGTTTAATCTTTTGTCTGACTTCACAGATGCGGCTCGATCTGCTTACGTAAGCGCACCAATTGGTGCCAGACAACAAAATGTGCAAGATTCGATAACAATCGATCTAACTTATGGGGACAACCTAGCATACACACCAGATGCCATTCGAAGCAAATACGTCAAAGACTATATTACGTTTAACGGCATTATAAACGTATTGCCAGCCAGCAGCACTGATAGGTTCAAATTTTTGGTTAATTTACTATCCAAAGAATTTAGAGTATCAAAAGGATTGGGCAAATATCAACTAACAGAAGCAAGTTTTTTTGGCTTTGGAAATCAAGGAAATCCTTTTGACAACGTTATCGGTGAAATTCCTTCAGATATTTTTATGGCTCCTCTTGGTAACAACAGCTTGTCTACCTTGTTTTATCTTAAAACAAGCACACAAAATGCTGTTGTTTTACCTTTTGAAAGTCGGCAGGTGATGGGTGATGGTGAAACAGTGTTTGTGCCGGGAACAAACTATTTTTCTGATGGCATACTGAACGGTGACTTTTCTGCATATAACAGTTATCGAGAAACGTTATCTGAAAGAGTAACAAAAGCAATCAACGTTTTCAACAGTTTGTTATTGCGGCAAGATGCTGAAGATGGCACATCTGTAACGTTAAAGCCCGAAGAAATGCTTAAGTCTATACTGCGATATTACGCTGCATCGCAAGATCTTATACGTAGCATCAATAACGATCCAACAAACACATTAAGTTTTGTATTGTTTTCCTTGGGAAACTCCAATCCAACGATAAAGTTCGAAGTATACAAGTTGTTACTTTTGATTGCTTTGTATGATACACGCAACACTGTAACGATAGATTTTCCTCAAACGGACAAATTTCGAGCTTTGCTGTTAGGTGAGTTAACACAACAAAACATTCAAGGTTTTTCCGAACTTTTAACCGAAAGCAACATTCCCGATCTTTTAAACAACCAAATCTCGGTAATAAAACAGTTGATTCTTGCAAACGTGGCCCCTTTCCCGCCAGAAAGTGCGATCAATAGTAACATAAACAACAATACCGCAGTGGTTCAAATACAACAACTTTCTAACTTGATTTACACGTTACGTGGCAAAGACAATTTGTTTAAAAACGTTTTAGATATGTGCTCGCAAATGTTTGCCGCAGCAAGCAGTAACGAAACAACGTATCATTTGTTGAACGGTACATCAGCAACACGATATCATGGTTTAACTTTGTCTGGTTTTATTTTGCTTGTGTTTGAAATATTTTCAAGTCTTGTGGAACAGTTTGCAGCAAGTAAAATAACCTATGGATTGGTTGATAGCGATCAAGATCCGGCAAAAGCTAACACACAATACGTTCAAGTCAGCTTTGTTAGAAATGCATTATCACGATTGTCAACAGACATAAGCAACTTTTTGAGTGGGCAAGCATATGACAACAACATTATTGCGGATTACGAAAGCAAGTTGCAGCAAGAAGATCAAATCATCGCTAACATCTTAAAGTACTTTGAGATTCTAAACAATCGCATGACTGATATCAGGGCAACATCAGAACAAGAAACAAGGTTGTTGAGAGAAATCAATACCAACAATCCTAATTCGTTAAGCAACACACGTACAGCAAAAAGTATACTTCGAAGCATTGTTGACAAAAAAGCTGTATACAACCCAGCAAATAACCAAGGTTTAGATTTTTATTTACCTGCGGGCAAAGTTGTAAGCGACAGAAACTGGCAAGCAATAAAAGTAGCTTTAAGACAATATACAGCTTTTACTGGGTCAGGAGTAAAAAACAAGATTGTTACAGTGGGCATTCCATATGGTTTTCTTAAATCTGCGTTAGGTGCCCGATTAAACAAGAACGAAGTAAACAACGGTCAACTTCAAGAATCGACCAGCGATTTGATCAACATCAAGCTTTACAAACTTGATAGAAACAATGATGGAATCATCTATAAACCTCAACAGTTTAAGTTTGACTTGTCTTTGTTTGCAAAAGGCTTTGATGCATACACAACACAACAGTTAGAAAATGAAAATTATTACACACTCAGAGATATGTTTGAGTTCTACGATTTTGATGAAGATCAAAGCTATCAAGATGTTACCGCAAAAACTAAAAACAACTTTATTGCAGATGATTCTTACTACAACCGATCAGAGGAACGAAGAAGCTTGGGCTACGAAGTTACCGAAAATTTATTTCGTAGCTTTGTGTTGGATATGTATCTTCACATCACCACTGGGTTGAATACTAGCGAAGAAACTTTTATCTCGTACACAGAAGCCGAGACTACACAATTTGTAACAGAAATGCAAAAAATTCAACTTGGAACAGCTGACTTGACAAAAATCAAATTTATGACACCAGAATATCGTGATTTGCTGGCTGCTTTTCAAGATGATCGTGACTATTCCAAGCTGATGTTAACTCTTTGCAATGACATTACAAAAACTGTGTTTCGTCAAAAAGACTATGATCGAGTTTTCAACATAATGTACGGAGCAGATAGATTTCCCATAGATGTTAATGCAATGAGTCAAAAAAGAGAAACAAATGCATTGTTGCAAACGCTAACAAATACCAATCAGCTTTATACCGATAACAACGAAACTTACAAAATAATAGACGACAACAGTTTGTTGCTTGATTCATATTTTATAAACGTGGAGATTGTAAGATAATGACAGTAACAGTAGGCGAATCGTTACCTTCGTTGCCAGTAACCGTTGCAAACGTACCAGAGATTACAACGTTTGAAGCAACGTTTTTCTATAATTTTTATCGACCGGATGAACTTGTCAATTCAAGCGTGGCAACTGCTGCTCAACCAAACACTGTTGATTTTTCTAGAAACGTTCCTCGTTATGTTCGTCTTTCATGGAACAAAGTAAACGTTAGCTCTGGTGATGTAAGCAGGCAAGAATTTGTCAACATATCGATTGCTGCAAATGCAAACAAGATTTTAAACGAAGATGATTTGTCGCTAGCTTACTTTGACACTTTCAATCAACAAGAATCGAGTTTCAAAACTCAACAACAATTGTATTTAAGTCGCTTGCTCGGGCAAATCAACTACAATCGTGTTGATATAGGACTGACAGATGCGATAAGAGCGTTGCACGAAACAACAAGCGAAAACGTTACTCAAGAATATCTTAATTCGAATTTAAATTACGCTCAAGCTAGAACACAGCCAGAGAGTGAAAACACCACCATTATGCCTGTATCAAACAAAGTTTTTGGTACTTTGTTTCATGAAAAACTTGTAAATGATTCCATGATAGGAATCACGCCAGATATGGTTAACGGCCTTGATAATTTGTTTACAACACAATATTCAATCAAAACATACGCAAACAGATTAAATGGTTCGCAATATGATCTTTTGTTGGAAAATCCAATAACAACAACAGTTAGTGAATTGCAAACTGATTTTGGTTTAGTGTTTCAATCAACTGGGTATGTTATTGATCGATATCGCAGACTCAGCAGCGGAGAACTAGTAGAACGAACAACGTTTTATGTCGAAAACCCAGATACCACAGAGTTTTTTGACACAAAAGTACTTTATAACCAACATTATGTGTATGACATAAAATCGATTACAGCTTTGCAAACATTAACTTTTGATCCAAATCTTCGTGTTAATGTTATATCGACTTTTTTGGTGGGCGGTAAGTTTAGAAGAACATATGTGCTTTGTGAAGACACTGCACCACCCGAACCTCCAACTGACTTTTTCATTCGCTGGGATTATGGCTTAAAAAAGCCTGTTCTTACATGGAATTTTCCTATAGACACAAGAAGACACATTAAATATTTTCAAGTGTTTAGACGAAAAAATGTTGGTGAGATTAGACCGGCGCAACTTCCATTCGAACTTGTAAGAATGTACGATTTCAACGATTTGCAAAATGCGTTTGGAACGTATTTTGTTTCTCCAGCACCGGGCAGCTCAGGTTTGTTTCAATTCATACGAGGCGAAGCAAATATCGATGCAAACGTTGTTATAAAGCAATCAACAATAACAAGCTTGGATGTTTTTTCTCCAACGTATTACATTGACGAAGATTTTGATAAAGACACTTATTACATATACGCTGTTGCTTGCATTGATGCACATGGAATAACAAGCAACTATAGCAATCAAATTGGCATAAAGTTTGATAAGCAGCGCAACACAATTGATCGAATGGATGTATCAGCACCAAACGCACCAAAGCCTTATCCAAACCTGTATTTGAACAAAGACGCATTTGTGGACACAATAAAAAACGAAGGTTATTCACAAATGACTGTTGTGTTTAACCCAGAATATTATGAACTAACTCCCCGAGCAAACAGTGGTGGAGACATGAGAATTATAAACTTTGGACCTCAAAACAAATATCGAATTCAATTGATTAATACAGACTTACAAACCGATCAATTTGTAGATATAACAGTTACGGATGACAGAAATCCGGTTTGAACCATAACTAGTAATATACGAAAAGGAACTAAACAATGGGTTTTTTGCAACAAGATACCAACAATATAATTGTGGACGCCGTTCTTACCGATGTAGGTCGTCAAAAGCTAGCTGCCGGAACATTCAATGTTATCAAGTTTGCTGCTGGTGATGATGAAGTAGACTACGGAATGATTGTTCGCTACGGTAGAACTGTGGGTCAAGAAAAGATCGAAAAGAATACACCAGTATTCGAAGCAATAACCAACAACAAACTAGCTTTGGTGCATCCTTTGGTGTCATTGCCTGATCCGAATCGTTATACCATGCCTCTTTTTACACTTTCTGCAACAGCCGGTTTAACTGACAGTACTTTGGCTCTTGGTGTTAATAGCACAACTAGCACTGCTCCTCAACAGCAAAACGTTACTGTTCAACAAGCTCTTACAGGTGGAGAAACAGTTCCACAAGAACTTGTTGACAATCAGTTCTTGGTTGTGTGTGATGATAGATTCTTGTTTATTGCAGGGAGCACTCCTGTTATTGATCGTAACCGTATGGCAACATATATTCTTACAAGAAACAGCACTCCAAGCTCCCAAGGAGGAGCAAGTGTAAGCATTCCAATCACCGCAAAAGCTATTACAAATGCTCAGTTTCTCATTTACGGTCAACCCAGCAACAAAAACAATATCAGAACAGTTGTAAGAGTAACAGGTATGAGCAGTGGCGCTGTAAAAGAGTTCGTTGCTTCTATTGCTAAGTGAAATAAAAGGATTACACCAAGATGGCTACATTCGAATTTTTCAATGCTCAAACAGACAAAAAAACTCAAGGCGATGTACTTGAACAGCTTATCGACGTTATTGGCAACGATGTTTCTTCTTCGATAACAAGAAGAAAATATCAAGTTTGGGTAACAGGCTCTGGAACTGGTCCCGGTGTAACATCCTCACTGTTTCAAACTGTATTCGACCAAGATTATACTCTTCAAACCGCAAACCCTGTATTCGATGCAACAATTGGTTTGCACACAAGCTCACTTCTTGTGCAAACAATAACAACATCATACGATGCTGTAAATGATCAATACTACTTTCCAAGCACATCTTTGATGATGCGTGAAAAGATCGATATATATCGTACCTTTGCGCAACAACTTTTGGGTAGTGACACAAAACCTTTTACTTTTATTTCTGGTAGCTTTAACGGAACATCTGTTGTTGGTACATCGATTAAAGATGCTTTGTTCTTTTCGTTTAAACGTTTGTTCTCAAGAGATCAACTAAAACGTGAAACATATGCTCTTAGAATGTTTTATAGCGGCTCTGCTATATCTCCAACTCCAAGCGATTTGTCTTCAAGTGGTACCGCAGAAAAGATTTATACCGATCTTGGTTCTTCTACCAACGTAAACTATAGCTTTCCCGGTGGCTCTGTTGGAACGCTTGTTGACACAGCAACAACAAATGCAGTTGGACTTATTTGGCACGATCAAGGTATCGTTGTTCTGGATGCTAACAAGGTTTTCAACCCAACACAAACAATCACAGGTTCTATTCAAAGCGTTACAACACTAACCGAACCATTCAACGGTTCACTTCTATACAGTGGTACAGGTGCAGTAAACGCATTGTTTGCCAGCGCATCTATCGATGACGTTTTAGACTATGTTTGCTCAACCCGTTTCACAGGTTCAGATGCCACAGTAATGGCTTTCCAAAACCAAACAAACATCAACTCCAGCGTGTACTTCTGCAAGTTCTCTGCTGATAGATTCAACTACTCAAGCAACCCAACTTACACAGACAACGACGGACGTATCGTTGTGATCGATGCAGGTCAAGAAGACATTCAACGCAGCTTTGCATTCATCACAAGCATTGGTTTGTATGATGCCGATAACAATCTTTTGGCCGTAGCAAAGACCTCACGGCCAATTTTGAAGAATTATCAGAGAGAATACACAATAAAGTGCAGACTTGATTATTGAGAAACTCAACAAAATCGAACAGTTATGTCTATTCAACGTTTTGAACCGGGAGATATCGAGTTTTTTACGATTCAAACGGTTCCCAGTACAACCTTTGTTTCTAGTAGTACAGGAGTAACTGGAGCCGCCTACGTTTATCCTCGTCGTTCTAATGCGATGAAAGATTATTACGTTAACTGGGCTGCTGTATCGGGAGCACCCACAGGTTCCTTTCAACAAATCAATGACATAGATGACGTTCTTGCATTTGCTAAACAATCATCAACCCCTGCGCAACTCAACAGCAGAATGAAAGAATATCTTTCTGTTGTTAAAAACCAACCAACAAATCCAAGAAACACGCAAAAACAAGAAGTTGTAAGATTTACTCCGGGTGTAAATCTTAACTTGGATATGACACGCAAGTTTGTTACAACAAACGTCTTGATGCCTTACTACAGCTTATTTGGAACAAACTATAACTTTGCGTTTACCAACTACAACTCATTGAACTTTGTTACAGCAAGTGGATTACCAACAGGTTCTGCGTTGCTTTACCCTGCTTCTGGTTCTGCCTCTGGACTAGGAACTCTTGTATCTTCCAGCTACATTCCTAGCGGAGCATTTTCTTTTGACTTTTGGATCAATCCAAAATATACAATAGACACACAAACAAGTGAGTTTAAAGCTGGTACCATTCTGCATTTCTCTGGTGCTTATGCTTTGTCTCTTATATCTGGTTCAAGCAGAGATTCGAATGGTTTAACAGATGGCTACCGATTGCTTTTACAACTCAGCAGCTCGGCAACTTCTTTGCCTTCAACGATAAACCCAGCAAGCACAACAGGTTTAAGCTTTGTTTCAAATGATAACTGCTTAACAAGAAACACATGGCATCATGTAACAGTAAGATGGGGAACAAACAGTTATAACTTTGGTAGTGGTTCGTTTATGGTTGACGGAATAGAACAAGGTACGTTCTATATTCCGTCTGCCAGCGTTGCTCCTAAACAACAAACCGGTAAAGCATTTCAGTCGGTACTAGCAGTTGGAAACTTTTTAGAAACACCAGAAACAGGCACAGCCGGTTGGTTCTTTTCTGATATAGCTCAAACACGATTTGGTGTTCCTGTTTCCGCACCTGCATTTCTCTTAACTCCACCAAACTATGATGAACCTCCAGCATATAAACTTGCACACCCTCTCAATGCAGAAGTGCATGAACTGAAAATCTATAACAAGTATCTTAGCCAAAATGAAATAGCCTCAAGAAGCCTATCAGGAGCTCCATTAGGCGATCCAAATCTATTGTTCTATCTTCCACCTATGTTCACAAAAGAATCGCCTGCAAGGGCTGTAGATAATACCGCCGCAGCCCTTGGTGGTGTGCTAGTGCATCCTTTTCAATGTATCAACGGAACAACAGAACATCCATTTAATGTCGATCTTAGTTTTGATACAGGTGGTCACTACATCAACCTCGAAAACTACACAAGAGACTTTGCTACAGGAAACTATCCAAGACTGATAAACCTCACTGGAAGTGCTCTTGTTGGCAACACACAGCAACTAACCGCTAACCAGTTTCTTTACAACACAGGCTCGGTTCGTAAAAACAGCTTAACTATTCTGCCAAACGATAACGGTCAGTTCACACCAAACTATTACGAGCTCTTGAATAACCTTAGTTCAAGTGCGTTCGTTACCGATAAGGGACAACAAGCCTTTAACTTGGTTACACTACGAAATATGTATTCGTTGGAATCAATCTATGATCTTGTACCTCCAACTAGCGGAAGTGCAACTCTCAACACCGATCTAAATCCAAGAAGTATTATCGCTGCACTATCCGGCTTTGATGTAACAAGTTCTCTTGGAACTCTTAACCCCCAGCGCACACCAACCATTCTCCAAAGAACTCAAGAAAACGGAAGTTTGCAAGTTGTTATCTTTGATATATCCAACTTGTTCTATGGCAACAAAATAGCTCCAAACACCTTTACAATCACCGATACAAACGTATCAAACAGTTATGGCAAGGTTGGTATCACTCTCAAAGATGATGGATTTGGAAGTCTTTATCGTGCTGATTGTTCTGGTTCACAAGCTTTAAACAACTCTGTTGGCAACATCTTTTATGACAACGGCATCGTGCTAATCAAAAATCCAAGCCTTTATTGGTTTGGAGAAAACGGTTTTGAATGTTCTTTCCAAGGTGAACGTAACATTCACGTTATGAAGGCAGATTTGTACGCCAACCCTCTTGAACTTGTAAGCTCCAGTAACCCAAGCTGGAATCGTGATTTAGAAGCAACGGATTTTGCTAGTGATTTTGATAAACGTTATGTGTATATCACCGATCTATATCTTCATGACGATAATCTCAATGTCATTGTAAAAACAAAAATGGCTCAACCGGTTTTGAAACGCTCCGGGGATCGCCTGAAATTCTCGATAAAAATCGATTTTTGACCTATACCCACTATTTATCATCACCTATACTACAATAGAGGTGAAAAATGATAATAGAAGACAGAGTTGAATCGATTGCTGGTAAACCTAAACAAAAACAGAGAATTGTTGTTATCGAATGTGATTTTTGTCACATTGTTTTTACTCCAAAGAAGCTGGACCCTCGGCAACTAAAAAACAAAAACCACTACTGTAAGCTTGAGTGTGCGTATGCTCATCGGAGATCGATGGAAAAAAGCTATAAAGCTTCTCCTAGAAAAGCAGAAGTTGAATGTTTTTATTGCAAGAAAGTTGTCCTACAATGGAAAAATCAGATTGCTAAGTTCGAACATCATTTTTGTAGCAAACCTTGTCGTGGCGCAGCGATTAGAGAACGTTTGATTGCTAATAATGCACGAATGGATGACGATATAAAAGAAAAGCTTCGTAAAGCTGCCATAGATAGATTTAAGGATAAATCGAATCATCCTATGTTTGGCAAGCATCACACAGAAGAAGCAAAAGAAAAAATCTCAAAACATCACAAAGAAACAGGGTGTTTAAACGGAGAGAAAAACCCTATGTATGGCAAAAACCATACAACACAAACCAGACAGAAAATGTCGGAGATCGTATCCTCTGAGATGATTGCGGGAAAACGTAGGGCTTACGGGAAGAACTTTCATGAAAAGGGATATATATTTTCTGAGAAATTGAGCAAAGAAGTTTTCTATAGATCGTCTTGGGAAAAAGCAGCGGTTGAATGGCTGGAAAAAGAAATAACAGTGAAAACGTTCACGTATGAGCCATTTGCAATCACTTATAAGCTAAATGAAGGAAACAGAGAGCACGTTCGCCGTTACATTCCAGATTTTCTTGTTGAATATGTGGACGGTCGCAAAGAACTTTGGGAAATCAAACCAGCAGCTTATTCAGAATCAGCCAAAGTAAAACAAAAACAGTCAGCTGCTGAAGAGTATTGCCAAACACATGGCATCGATGCTTATAAACTACTGACAAAGCAATCATTAGAAGAGATGAATATCCTCTGAGTTGATGTAACTCTGTCTCCCCCACTCTTCTCTTGGTTGTCTTCCACACTTACATGGATCTCTTTTTCTTTCTGATTAATCAAAGAAATATAAATAACCTTCTGCTCCTGATCTTCTAATGCCAATGTTTCCAGCATGAAAGTCGTTCATTCCTTGTTTTTTAAGTTCGGCCATATCAGAGGCTAATCTTTTAACCCAATCTTTTCCAAGTCTAAGTTTATCAGCGATATATGATACGTCAGATGCATCAAGGTAATGTATTCCGTTTTTCATTTGCAACAAAACAATTGTATCCGTTAAGGCTTGCTTTAATTTTTTGTCATTTAAGTCAGGTGTTTCAAATTTTTCTTTTATTTCCCAGTAAAAGGTGTGTTCTAGAAAATGAAACTCTCCAGAGTCATAAATCATAGGAACGGCTTTGCCCATACTTTTTTTACCGCTCCACAAGGCTTTTGTAGTTTTTTTCCCACGTTCTTCGGAATTTGCATTTTGTTGCATATCGGGGCTGCGTCTGGCTTCAATTTTTAAAACATAGTTTCCTAAATCGTATGCATCTCCATATTGACCAGAGCCGAGATATTCGAATTTCGTAGCTAATTGCAAAATACTTTGAATTGCACTATGGTTAAGATCGATGAATGCGTCAATTACGTTATACATGTCACCATCAAATTCTTCATATTCATAGGCTATATTATCAAATATTCTAGACGTTGCACTTCCATTACTAGTAGCAGGTATGGCCATCTGTTCAATAACATCATTTGTGGATACCGATTCAAACAATATATATTGTAGTTTCATAACCCTTAAGTATTTATAATTTGGTATTATGCGACCAAAAAAGAAGCCTGTAAAGCGTAGACGTAAACGCAAACGTCACTATATCACAGGCATCCATCACTCTCCTAAATGTCCAACACCAATCAAATATAGGTCGGGCTGGGAGCATACAGTTGCGCTCTATCTGGATCAAGATCCAAACGTATTATCCTACGAATATGAAAGCATTAACATTCGATATGCAGTGGCTGGGAAGTACAGAACCTATACCCCAGACTTTCTCATCCTTTATAAAGACGGTAAAAAGGTTATTGTTGAAGTTAAGCGATCAGACAAACTTACTGATCGTAAGGTTATTGCCAAGGCTACCGCAACAAGAAAATGGTTAAAAGAGAATAAGTTGGATGATTATAGCTACGAGTTTTGGACTAATGCTGTGATAGAGGGATTTACGAAGTTGTTAGAAGCAAAGACTAAGACTTAGTTGATATTGTCATATTCGTAAATATTGTTTGAGAACAAGAAACGTGTGTGTTACTCTGGGAAACGGAGTCACAGACATATGCAGTATTACGTTTCGGTTGGCAATAAAGACAAAACCATTACTTCAACCAAGTTTTATTCCTCACTTGAAACTGCTCTTGTGGTAGGTAAAAGTATGATGGCTCATTGCGAGCCCAACGATCATTATTTTCAAATTGGAAATCGCACAAAGGTTTTCACATCAGCTTATCAACGTAACGCACAAAATGAATGGATTGCGCTGTATAATCCTGTGTGGTCAAACGAAATGTTGCAAAAGCAACAGCGATATCTTTATATCAAAGTTCCTCGTACCAAAGACATGGCATTCAAAACAGGTTGGGGCTGGACCAATGCTGTTGTTGAACAGTTTCAAACCAAGTTTGGTGTTGAGTTTCTTGATTTGAAAGAAAAGTGGCAAGACCACGCAGAGCGATCAACAAATCATAAAACGTATTATCGTTTGAAATACTCATGCATTATTCCAGATCAATCACTTGATTCTCTTCGCCGTGCATATGGTTGCGAGGTATCCGAGCGATGATTATGTTTGTTGCGATTTGGGGATTTATGGGTTTAGGTTTTTACGTTGATACGCTAAAATACAAAAGAAGGTGATGTGAAATGAACAACGAAGAACCAGATTTCATCTATGGTTGTGGACACAGTTGCGTGTTCAGATTTCCTAAAGTTGGTGGTGTGGCAACTAATGGTTCATGTCATTGTGTGCCTCGCAGTATGTCTCCAATGGAACGAGTGGAGCTACGTAAAAAGATTCGTGATCTTGTAAACTATGCTTCTGTTCTAAGGATGGAACACAAACAACGACAAGAGCTTTATGCCTCGCCGCCACCTGATCCGAACGAAGTGATTTTAGGTTGTTAAAGGAAACAATATGAAGTATTATTTGGGTTTAGACATTTCCACAAGCTGTACTGGAATATGCTTGATTGACGAAAACGAACAAGTTATTGTTCTTGATGCTGTGAAATTGACTTCGACCACACTAAGTAATATGTGGGAAAAGGCAGACAGAGGTATTGAAGAGATAAAAAAACTTGTTGGTGATAAAAAGATCGAGCGCATATTTGTTGAAGCAAATGCTAAGATGTTTAGCACAGGTTTCAGCAGTGCAGATACGCTACTTACACTAGCCAAGTTTAACGGTTTGATATCATATCTTTCCCATAAAGCTTATAAGGCAGAAGTTGTTGATGTGAACGTTACATCTGCACGCAAGGCTGTTGGGTTCAAGAATACCAAAGTCGATAAACGTCCCGTGAAAGAGAAAATTTTTGAATATGTTACAGCTTTGCATCCAGAACTTCCTTGGAAACGCCATGTTGCCAAAACGGGCAACCAAAAAGGAAAAGAAATCTACAACCCAGAATGCAAAGACATGAGCGATGCTTATGTTATCGCAGTAGGTGGAAAAAGATTAACCAAACAAGGTTAATCAACCTGCTGAATGAACACGTTGTTCTAGAAGATAAATGTGCTCTTCGTGCTTGTCTAAAACATTGCCAAGCATTTGCTCTAAACCTCTTGTAAGCAATCCAGCTTGTTCTAGCTGATCCATGAGTTCTCCACCCATACGCACATAGGTTAGTTCAGCGTCATGACTTACAACAATGTATGGTTGATCGCTGTGTGTAACAGCTTTCAAAAACATTTCCATAGCTTTAACACGCTTGAAATAGTTGGTAAGAGAAACGTCATGACTAACGCCAATAAGCTTTTCACCAATCAAATCAATCTCTGGTAGGATTGCTTCGTAAAGGCGTTGATAGAGAAGATGATCACCGTAGAAGTTCTCTCCTTTGGTTTGCCAATGGTGTGCGTGGTGTATCACCTGTAAACCTTCTGTAACGGCAAGGAAGGCAGCAAGAGGTGCCCATTCAGAGTCACCAAATACAGAACAGCATTGTTCTAAAGATAGTTTGTCGTGCATGATAGTTGTCCTTTTTGTAGGTTATCTATAGTTATGAGCATATCTACAAAAAGGAATATATATCATGCAATGGCCAGAACCCGGTTACAATCATATGCCAGCCTATCAAGTGTCCGGCTTACCATATGCTCTCTCAGGCACAGCAACAGCAACTCCACCATATCGTGTGCAGTTCCCATATGTCACAAAGTTCATCACCATCAGGGCAGATGGTGGAGCTTTAGATATTGGTTTTACGGCTAATGGTGTGCTGGGGGTGAATCACTTCACGCTTCCCAACAACGGCGTGATTACAATGGAAGTCAGAGTGAAAGAAATATATTTGGGCGGCACAAACACATTTCACATCATTGCTGGATTGACAGGAATACCAACAGCAAGCATTCCAACCCTAACTGGTTCATATGCTTGGAGTGCATCAGATCCATATCACACAGGATCAAATGCCTATGCCAACGTTATTGTATATGACGGTGTTGGTTGATTAACGAAAAACGTGACTTCCTCACTGTTCTTGGCCTAAAATACCAAACATGGTATTTAACACAGGGCCAGCTTCCAAATGAACAATAACAGCATTTGCTAGTTGCTTCATGTGGTTGCGTACCTTGGGATTGCTTAACACAAGACTGTTTTCAAACACAACTTGATCCAAACGATCAACGATTCGATCAAGTTCTCGAATATAGTTTTCGAAAACCAACTCACCAGTTTCTAGTTTTTGCTTTAAGGTTCTCATAGGCAAAAATAGTTCTGCTCCAAGATGAATAACCTCGCAGCCTTTCATTCTTTCTTTTTCTGGATTTTCAATTCGTGTTGTTATGTCTTCTAACGTTGCAGCAATACCCATACCCATGTCTTGAAGCCATTCCAAATCATTTTCATCCATGTCACGCATGGACGACAACATAATAGCTGCTTGCTTTGATGGTTTGAATGAATCACTCATCGTCTCACCGTGTTTTGCATTTTAGCTTTTTCCTTGGCCGCATCAACCATGGTTTGAACCCAACCGGGAATCTCGTTACGAATATGCTGCACAACATAGTTACCAGCACAAGCCTGAGCATGAGCCGCCGCATCTTCACGATATCGATAAACACCCGCCAATCGGGTACCATCCATCACAACAAATACTTCGTTATTCATAGTTTATTACCTCTTGTTAGTTACCAACGTGATATGCCAAAACAATCATGAACGGGACAACCATACACATGTATAGCCCCATAACCAAATCATCTAAATCTTCTGTTTTCATGTATACATTACATCACGTTTTATTCGAGATTTAAAGCGTTTTTAATACGTTTAGATTTTTGCTGTTGTATGATATTCTATATACATGAAAGCGAAAGAGATGACAAAGATCGTGAAAGCAAAAGACCTCCAGCCCGGCGACACCGTGCTTAAGACTCTGGGCCACGTCCTCCTGCGGCGCACCGTGCGTAGCGTGACTCGGCTTGAGGCCGATCCCACTGCTATAAGGGTGGCATACACTGACCATACCACTATGTTGTGTGACGACAATCACACGGTTACAACAGTCTGATGACGAAGACCGTATACATTATGATGGGCATCCCCGGCGGCGGCAAGTCAACGTGGATTCGTAACAACGTACCTTCTGATGCAGTGATTTGTTCCGCAGATCACTTCTTCGAAGATGCCAACGGCAACTATAACTGGAAGGCAGAGCTCTTGTTTCCTGCACACAAGACTTGCTTTCGCAAGTACATCAAGGCACTGGACAATCCGGCTGTACAAAACATCGTGGTGGACAACACCAATACCAAGCGTGCATTCATGCAAGACTACGTGAAGGAAGCTAACAAGCGTGGTGTGCTTGTTACCATTGTAAGCATCATCGCTGATCCCGCTGTTGCAGCAGCACGTAATGTGCATGGTGTACCTGCCGAAACCGTTAACAAGATGCACAACGAGCTTCTCAACACACTCAAGATCGGCTTTTCTCCAGATTGGGGCATCAAGCAAATCATCAAGGTTGAAACATGATTCACAAAGTATACATCGTTCGTTGTTCGTATTGTCAAGCTCCATTGTGTGAACCTCACGGTTTGGATCATCGACCCAGATATTTTTATCAACTTGATAGTATTCCACAAGCTATGAGTGAAGCAAACTGGGGTACAGTAAACGGATTGCAAGTTTGCAATCGTTGCCTAGAACGGCATCAACGATCAGAGTTTTAAACCTTTATATTTAACAAAACATCTGATATCCTAACATCATGGCAAAGATCATCACACATCGTACCCTTTTCACCCGTGATTCTCGTGGTTCCATTCGTACTTGGTACATGGAAACCAAAGGAGATAGCTATCGTACCGTTTCTGGTATTCTTGATACTCCTAGCTCTGTTGTTACATCAGAATGGACTGTGTGCGCAGGAAAGAATACTGGCCGTGCAAACGCTACAACTCCCGAGCAACAAGCTCTAAAGGAAGTAGAAAGCCGCTATACCAAGCAGCTTAAAACCGGTTACTTTGAGAATCAAAGCAACGTTGATGTTGCTCAATACGTCGAACCCATGCTTGCAAAGAGCTACGAAGATTATCGTGGTAAGCTAGACTTTTCTCCCGGTACTTGGTTTCTCAATGTCAAGTACAATGGTCTGCGTATGATCGCAACCAAGGATGGATTGTTCACCCGTAAAGGTGAACGTTTCCTTTCAATCCCTCATATCGAAGAATCCCTTAAGCCATTCTTCCAGCAATATCCCAACGCTGTTCTGGACGGTGAATGCTTCAACGAGCAGTATCGTCAAGAACTCAACGAGATTGTAAAGCTTGCTCGAAAGACCAAGAAAATCACCAAGGCAGACCTTGCCGAGAGTGAGCGTCTTATTCGTTATTACGTTTATGACGGTTATGGTTTTACTCCAGAACTAGGAGAAGATGCAGCATATCATAAGCGTAGGCTTTGGATCAACAGCAACGTTGTCAAAAAGTTTGCTTATGTGGAAAAGATCGAGGATTGGCTTGTTAAGGATGAAGCACACATGATGGAGCTTTACAACAACATTGTGTCCCGTGGCCATGAAGGCGCTATTCTGCGTCTTGTTCGTATGCCTTATGAACACAAACGCAGCAAGAATCTTCTCAAGATCAAGCCTCTTGAAGATGCGGAGTTTACCATTACCAACGTTCAAGAGGGTACAGGCAACTGGAGCGGTAAGGCTAAGATCATTTCTTTGCGTGATAGCAATGGCAAAGAGTTTGACGCTACCTTCAAGGGTACAATGGAAGATGCAGCGTACTTCTTGACCGTCAAGGATCAATGGATTGGCAAGGAAGTAACCGTGCAGTTTAATGGTTATACTGGTCTTGGTACCCCACAGTTTGCGCAACTAGACTACAAAAACATGGTTAAGGGTGACCGCTAAACCCTTGAAATCATAGAGAAAAAACGTTAACAAAAAAAGGTAAAAAATACCTTTAGATATTCGTTAACGTTTGGTATTCTATGAGCATGAAGTTCGGAATCGAGATCGAGTTTTACAGTCCCAAAAACATCACCGACACCATTGCGGCTCTTCGTCGCAAGGTTCGTGGTCTTTCTATCAGTGACTACGGTAGCACTGGTTGGAAGATCGTGCGTGATGGTTCTCTTGCAGAGATCGATAACTTTCACGGCATGGAGCTTGTGTCTCCTGTGCTTGATACCGACAAGGCTGCTAACCTGCGCATGGTTCGCAAGGTGTGCGCTGCGTTGCAAGCTATGGGTAGCACGGTGAATAACTGCTGCGGTCTGCATGTTCATGTGGATGGTACCGATCTGTCGGTTGAGCAGATTAAGACGATTTTTCATCGCTATACCAAGTTTGAGGGTATGATCGATCTCATGGTTCCTGCTAATCGGCGTGGTACTAACGTGTACTATACCAAGGGTGGTACCAACATCATCAACGATGTGGAAAACTGTCAAACCATGAACGCTCTTATGCGTGTGCTGCCTGATCGTTACTACAAGGTGAACCTGTGTGCTCTTGCTCGTCATGGCACGATTGAGTTTCGGCAACACTCTGGGTCGATCAATGCGGATACCATTCTTAACTGGGTTGAGTTTCTTACTTCGTTTGTCGAAGCTTCCAAGATCACTCCTGCGGCTCCGCAACGTGCTCTTCGTGGTCGTCCGGCTTCTGGTACGGGCATGGCTGCTGGTTGCCGCAAGGTTTACGATGTGTTCATGGCTTCATACAACAACGGTGGTGGTACCTTGTACCTTGCCACGATTGCTAACCGTACCGGCCTTGCCATTAACAGCGTAAAGGTTGCAATCTCGACTCTTAAGACCAAGCACGGGATTGTGATTAAGAAGACTGCTGGACAGCAGCGTGGTGCTACCAACCCGATGTACACGATTGCTAACCCTCATGCGCAGCCTCGTTTGAATCCTGTGCGTTCTACTCGTAGCACTGCCAGTGCTCCCGCTACTCCTACTGACACGATTTGGCGTGGTGTTAGCAAGACTCTCAAGGCTTACTACGTCGAGCGCATTCAAGAGCTTTCGGGCTTCGGTGTTCAGAACGTTTCGCTGTGATGGTTGATGAAATGAACAATCTGCAACTTGGCAAGATGTATTTGGTTAAAGAGTATTTCTGGTATGTTTTTCCAACAAAAGAACTGGCGGGGTCGCTGGGCGGGAGGTCGAGGAGGAGCGACCGGACGATGGCGACGGTGGCAAAATTGTTAAGCGAACGTTATAAATGCAACGTTTCTTTTGTTGAAGAAAACACTTACGTTGTTTTGCTTGAAATGGATGAAACCGAACATTGCTATAAACTGCTTGATTCAAATGGAAACATTGGTTGGATTTATTGCTTTGATTTTTCCGACTATTTCGAGCTTGTAAAGGAATAAGCAACAATGCAACTTGGTAAGATGTATTTGGTTAAAGAGTATTTCTGGTATGTTTTTCCAACGAAAAAACTGGCGGGGCGGGTGTCGGGGCCGAGGGTGGCGGGGCGTAATGCAAAAGTGTTAAGCGAAGATTATAACTGCAACGTTTTTGTGGTTGAACCAAAGACTTGCTTTGTTTTGCTTGAAATGGATGAAACCGAACATTGCTATAAACTGCTTGATTCAAATGGAAACATTGGTTGGATTTATTGCTTTGATTTTTCCGACTATTTCGAGCTTGTAAAGGAATAAGCAACAATGCAACTTGGTAAGATGTATTTGGTTAAAGAGTTTTTCTGGTTTCTTTTTCCAACAAAAGAACTGGCAAGGACGCCTGCGGCGAAGGCGAGCAGGGCGATGCGGGCCACGAGGGCGAGGGCGGGGATGGATGCGAAATGGTTGAGCCAAGAATTTAAATGCAACGTTGGTGTTGTTGAACCAAACACTTGCGTTGTGTTGCTTGAAGTAGATGATGATTATTACAAGCTTCTTGATTCGAATGGTAACATTGGTTGGATTATTTGTTGGAATGTCTCCAAAAATTTCGAACTTGTAAAGGATTTATGTTGAGAATATTTTCAGAGTATGATATACTTTTGATATGCTACAAATCGGTAAGATGTATAAAGTTCCGTGGTATGTTGAAGCTGACGAGTACATAGCTGGACGACTGATTGAGCGAATCAAACTAAAAGATGGCGATCTTGTTGTTGTTGTTAGCATGGAAGAATACCGTATGGGCGGGGAGATTCGTTGGGACACAAAACTGCTGACAGGTGACGGAAGACTTGTATACGTTTCGATATCGCAACCGGGGTCTGCATACTGGAAAAAAGCACATGAATAGAAATCTTCAAATCGGAAAGCTGTATAAAACACCTTGGAAGACTTCTTCTTACGGAGCTTACATCAAGCTTGATGATCATAGCATAGTGCCTGACTACAACAGAAGCATCGACCTTCCAGATGGCGCATATGTTGTTTTGCTTGAAGTTAACGTGAATAAAGCTGAATATTTCTATAACAATAGAAAAGCCAACACATACGTTCTTAAGGTTCTAACAGAGGATGGTGCTGTTGCATATGTTACGTGCACAGAAGCTGGTTTGGATTACTGGAAAAAGGTTGTTCGTCCATAAAACTTAGTTAATCCTTTAGATATTCATATTCTTATGGTATTCTATAGATATGAAGCAGAAGAAGGCTGTTGTTCGTCGCAAAGGTTCGGTTTCCAGCAAAGTCAAACAACTGGATTGGATCATGCAGTTTATCATTCGCATGAATCCTTGTGCGATTTGTGGTGGTTCCTTGGCTGATGGGTACAATCCTCGTTATCCGGGTAAAAGCATCACGCTGCATCATTCCATCGGAAGCCGTGAAGTTGACGATTGGGAGAATCTGGAGTATGTAGCTGGTATGGTGCTGTGTCATTCTACATGCCACAAGAGCTATCATTTGAAGCGCAGACACATGGATGCGGGCAAGGATGTAAACGTTAGCGAGGTTGCGATCATGGAAAGCAATATTGCCAAGGTTGTGAAGAAGCAGAGGAAAGTAAAATGAATCACACGATTGGAAAAATGCATCAGTTTGTAGCCGTTCAACTACCGATTTATAATAGGATCGGAGACGTTCCGTTTGCTTACTTGGTACAGAATGAAGTTGTTGTTTTTCTTTCGAAAACAGATAAATACGTAAAGGTACTATTTGACGATGGCACCGTTGGAATAGTGCCTTATTTTCCAGAACGTGATCATTGGGTTGAATACAAAGGATGAACGATATGGGAACAACAGATCATTGTGTTCTTAAGAAAGCATGTCGGCAGAGATTATAAATCTTGTGGCAATGTGTCATATACCATGATTAAAGTGCTAACGAGCTGTGGTGATGTTGGTTGGGTTAGCTGGAACTTCGGTGATTGGGAAAAGGTAATATAATGTCTGCATGTATTCAATCCGAGACAAACGATTGGGAAAAATCACCAATGAAACAAGGTAAGCTGTATCTCAGCATTTGTGAGCGAGAGGTAGTTGAAGAAAAGCTATTACATCGTTTTTTTCATGCTGACGAGATCAATGATGTGATTGAGGTAATAGACACAAAATCACCGGTTGTATTCTTGGAAAAGACAATCACAAGGCAAGCCGATAAATACAATGGTGACGAAATGTATCAAACCTTTATCAAGATTCTTACGGCTGCTGGAAATGTTGGTTGGGCTATTTGGTTTAAAGACGAATGGAAAGAAGTGAAATCATGTCAATAACATTCTACGATCAGAACAATCCAGCAAAGTACAACGATGATGGAGATCAAATCGGTGGTGGTATCGAAGTAAACTTCGCAAACGGCAACGCATACACTGTGCTTTCTCTCATGGGTTTGTGTGGCAAAGATAATCCCGATCTTTGTGGAGAAATGAACGGTCACGACTTTCGTAAATGCGCATATCGTGCGTTAGCAACGTTGGATATGATAAATGATGAAAGTCGATTTAACGTTGATCCCATCGATGTAGCATACGCAAAAGAACGAATCAAACGGCTTTTAACGGTTTTTGCCGACTCTGAAACTGTTTGCTGGGGATAAAATGGCATACTTTGCCATAGGTAAACTGTATCAAAACGTTACAAAAAACGAAGCGTGGCCGTTGTTTCCAATCGAACCAAATTCTTCGTTTAAACGTTATTTGTCATCTGGTGACATATTCATATCGTTAGATGAATCCAAGCAAGATTCGAACTATGTTTATTTAAAGCTTCTTGCTGATGATGGCACAGTTTATCAGGCAGCGATTTTGAAAAACACACGTTACATACAAATCTGGTTTAAACCCGTTTCGTCATTTTCGGACATAGTTAAGTTATGAATGATAAAAATATTGACAGGTGCCGAGCTAGTTCCCGGCAAAATGTATACTATTTGGGGGCGTTTGAATCGTGATACGTGGCCCGCATATCATCAACGACCAACTCTTCAATCACCATCAACTATTGCAACTGTTGCTCCATTGTTTCCATTGGAGCCATTTGTGTTTTTAGAACGCACGCCAAGTGAGTTTAGATGGAATGAAACCGATCCAATGTATGACTACAAAATATTGACTTGTAACGGTGTTGTGGGCTGGCTATGCTTTCATGACGATGATTTGTCTGCTTTGGGTATTGGTTTTCGTGAATATGATCCAAAAGACTTTGAAGTAAACCTTTAAATCGTAGCAACAACTTGATATACTAAAACTAGTTAAACCTATGAGCATTCAAAGCATAATTTCTGCCACAGTGTTTGCAAGTGTTTTCTTTTTGTGGATATTCACTTGTCCAATGATAACACACAAAAAGTGTTGCTGTTGTAAAAACTAACAAAAGGAAGCAAATCGTGCGTAACTATGAAAAACAAAAAGATCTTGTTAATGCCAATCTTGTTGAAGGTGAGTTGATCAACTACAAAAACAAAGTTTGCAGAGTTTCTATATCCCGTGGTGGCCCTTTAGACAAACCAAAAGTAAGTGTTGTTTTAACTCCTATGCCTCAAATCACAATCACAGAAGACACAGAAATCATTGTTTCTACATAAACGTTTATGACTTTCCGCCATGAGCTTTATGTTGTTTTTTGGATTGTTGTTGTTTTGTACGCATATGCGTTAGGTTTCGCACTCGCAAAATGCTAATATGCCTTGATTACAAGCACAAACAAAAAATAAAATACCTTTAGATGTTCATGAACATATGATATTCTATATGCATGATGAACGTTCACCCGGCTCTTCGTTTCTCGTTTGACCATCTTCACACGGCTCTTATGACCCGTGTTGATTCTGGTGCAATCAACATCACTCGCAAGGGTTCTCTGGCCCTTTTCAACTATTCCAAGGATTGTCAGTTTGAGCATCTTTGGGATGATTATACCATCATGGCCCGTGGTCTTATTCTCGATATGGAGAATGAGTCTATTGTGGCTCTTCCTTTTCCCAAGTTCTTCAATGCCTCGGAGAAGGAGGGTGCTAGTGTTGTGAAGTTTGATGCTCCCTTTGATGCGTATACCAAGATGGACGGATCGCTGGGTATCGTGTATTTCCACAATGGTTCATGGCACGTTGCAACCCGTGGTTCGTTTACGTCCGAACAGTCTGTGTGGGCAGAGAAGTGGCTGCACGATAACCTCAAGCCTTATCACCAGCTTGATCAGAATGTCACGTATCTTTGCGAGATTATCTATGCTAGCAACCGTATCGTTATCAACTACCCTTTTGAGGGTTTGGTGATGCTTGGTGCTTATAACCGTGTTACCGGCATTGAGCTTGACTATGACCGTGATCTGCGTCCGTTGTGTGAGCGTGTTGGTATGATGCTTGCCGAGCGTCATCAGTTCACTTCATTTGTTGCTGCACAGGAGTTTGTCAAGACTCTTCCCGGCAACGAGGAAGGTTTCGTTATTCGTTTTCGGGATTCTGGCGAGCGTGTAAAGCTCAAGGGTTCTGAATATTGCTCTTTGCACAAGATGATTAGCAACATTACTCCTTTGGCTATCTGGGAGCTTTTGTGTGCGGGTTACTCCATTGAAGATTACAAGAAGGCTTTGCCGGAAGAGTTTTGGGATGAGGTTGACGAGATTGTTGGTCATTTCCAGCGTCGTGCTGCTTGTGTTATGCTGGATGTTGTGAACCTTTATTCCGAGGTTTCTGATTTGTCTGACAAGGATCTTGGTTTGAAGCTGGCTGGCGAGTTTAAGCGTCGTGAGAATGCTTCGTTGCTGTTCCCTTATCGTAAGAAGGGAACGGCTTTGGTTCACGGTTTGGTGATGAAGTCTTTGCGGCCTACTGGAAACGTGATTGAGGGATATGTGCCGTCTGCCATGCTCCAGCGTTCTCAGTCGGAGGAATGATCATGCAACTCGGCAAGATGTATTTGGTTAAAGAGCTTTTCTGGTTTCTTTATCCAACAAAAGAACTGGCGACGGAGGGTCGGGCGAAGGCGGCGGCGGGGGTGCTCGGGGTCTGCTGGCGGGCGGTGGCGCTGGCGGTGTCGGTGATGGCGGCGAATAATGCAAAATTGTTAAGCGAACGTTATAAATGCAACGTTTTTGTTGTTGAAGAAAACACTTACGTTGTTTTGCTTGAAGTAGATGATGATTATATCAAAATTCTTGACTCAAATGGAAACATTGGTTGGATTGTTTGTTGGGATTTTTCCGACTTTTTCGAACTTGTAAAGGAATAAGCAACAATGCAACTTGGTAAGATGTATCGTTTTACAGAAAGAGCAAAACGAGCTTGCATAAGGTATGCAATCAAAAACCGTTGGCCTCTCACGTTCTCTTCCGAGGTTAGTCTCGCAAAAGGTCGAGTGCGGGCGCAATATCCATTGGATTCATGCATTGTTGTGTTAGAGTCTCACGAAACAACAACTTCTGGAAAGCTTTTGTCTGGTAAAACATCACGCAGACTTAAGGTTTTACTTCCTGATGGTAAGATTGGTACGATGTATGTGGATACAACAGAATGGGAACAGGTAACTGAATGATTATGGTACTTTGCTTTGCTGCTAGCCTTTGTTTGGCGATTTGCTCACGAAAGCAAATCGTTCGATGAAAACCATTAAACTACCAGAAACCATTGAACGTTCAACAGTGCTACTTGTTTTTGGCTTAATCGTGTTTTCTGGCATGATCGGTTTTGCTTTTGGTGCTGATGCCGGTTATGCCAAAGGATTCCAAGATGGTTCACAAAGCCGCACTGTTTCTCCCATACCTCTTCAAATGCCCTAAAATCCAGCGGTTTAAGAAAAAGCAATAATACGTTTAGATATTCGTGAACGTATGCTATTCTAAAAGCATGAAGAACAACACGGTTTCTGCTCGTCGTCTCGCTCGTTCGATGGAGTCTAGCGTCAAGCTTATCGCTCGCAAGTTTGCACGCTTGAACGAAGCACAGCGTCTTCGTGCAATGCAGATTATTGCGAACATGGATGATCTTAGGTCGTTTGAGTCCATCGTTCGTAACTCGTTTGTGTGCAACACGGAGCTCTGAAACATGGGATACGTAAAAGACATGGTGCTTCACAAGCAAGAAGAGCTTGCTGGTGAGATTCACGAAGATGCTTTTCTCGCTTATCTGGAAGAGATGGAGCAGATTCAAAACAATCACATTCTGGCAGATCATGTGATTCTTAGCAATGGCAAGCGTTGCTATATTCAAGCGAACTGTTATCCTGCTGACGGTGTGTGTGAGTGCAAGTAATGCAACTCGGTAAGATGCATTTGGTTAAAGAGTGGTTTTGGTTTCTTTATCCAACAAAAGAAAAGACGTGGCGCTCGGGGCCAGCGGCGAGGGCGGATAATGCAAAATTGTTAAGCGAACATGTCCAATGCAACGTTTTTGTTGTTGAACCAAACACTTGTGTTGTTTTGCTTGAAGTAGATAATGGTTATTTTAAGCTTCTTGATTCAAACGGTAACATTGGTTGGATATGGTGTAGGTGTTTGGCTTTTTC
>Ga0214917_10000298_pt1 | contig 64231 bp, 70 predicted proteins | sample LL_1208_BB_MetaG_FD_177983 | JGI IMG/M metagenome (GOLD analysis project Ga0214917, IMG submission 177983) | Freshwater microbial communities from Lake Lanier, Atlanta, Georgia, United States - LL_1208_BB | ecosystem: Environmental > Aquatic > Freshwater > Lake | place: USA: Georgia | collected... | reverse complement strand
TAGCCAACAACTACTGAGTTTACTTACTGCCACCCTTGGCCTCACCGTGAATACAGTGATCGTGTTGGTTTTAGCGGTATTTTTATTATTAGGTGGCGAAAGTATTGCCGCTGGCCTTGCCCGTTGGTTGCCGAGCGATTGGCGCGAATTGGTAACAAGCACTATTAATCGCACCTTTCGTGGTTACTTTGCCGGCCAAGTTTTGATTGCACTAATCCTTAGCGGCTTGCAGTTGGTGGTTTTTACCTTGCTACAAATTCCCTATGGGGTGGTGTTTGCCCTACTGATTGGTTTCACCACCCTGGTGCCCTATGCCAGTGCACTCACGATCATCCTAGTGAGCGCTGTGTTGGCGGTTGAGGATCCGCGCACGGGCCTTGAAGTGTTGGTGGCTGCCATCAGCGTTGGCCAAGTAGTGGATCAATTGATTAGCCCTCGTTTGATGGGCAGCATCGTGGGCTTGCAACCAGCCTGGCTGCTGTTTTGTTTACCCCTAGGCGCCCGGGCTGGCTCGCTGCTGGGGCTGGGCGAACTGCTGGGCCTGCTGCTAGCCGTACCCATGGCCAGCGTGCTTAAAACCTTCCTTGATGAACTTTATCTCAGGTTGCAATTAAGCTCAAATGATCAATAAAAAAACCCCCAGCAAATGCTAGGGGTTTAAATAATTACCTGAATAAATACGATTTAATTAAACGTTAAATCCAATTCCTTCGTTTGCCCAACCGGTAGATGATGCAAGAAGAGCTGAACGCTCAAGTTGGCTAGTTGTAAAAATATGCTTACCACTGCCTGGATTAAATAAGCGATATACAGGGTTAGAACCAGCAATGGCAGCGCCGGCAGCCCATACATTACCAATGTTAACCTCAAGGGCATATCCCAATGTTTCAGCATCGGCGAAACATTGAGAATAGAGCAAATAACATTTACGCGAAAATCCCTTCCTTAAGTTTATTCTTTAACCAAGGAAAGATCAAGATTTCAAAAGCAAATAACTAATCAATGATTAAACTGTTTTGCTCTGGCCCACGTTGAAGCTGATGGAGATTCTCAGCTCGCGGCCTTGGGCACTGGGCTCCACCTCATGCCACAGCCAGGAGGGGAATAACAACATCAACCCAGCCGAAGGTTGGCGCCGCAGCCTCCCCTGAAGCAGTTCTCCTTTGCCGGGAAGCAATGGCGGACACAGCATCTGAGCTCCGCCCCGGGGATCTAAAAAGGCAATTGAACCAGCGCCCCCATCAGCTTGTAGATAAACCACACCGCTGAAGAGAGAATGGGGGTGTAAGTGGGCTCTGATTGTGTGTCCTGGGCCATTCACCATGGCCCAGGCGTTGTTAAAACTTGGGGTAGTGAGACTGAAATCCCAGCCAATTTCATTGAATGCCTGCTGGCAGCTGAAAGCAATCCAGCGAAAAAGCGGGGCAAGTGCTTGATCATCAAGCAGATTGGTCTGGCTATGCCAGCCCCCTTGGTTAGTTAAAGCCCGCCCCTGGGGATCCTCCTGCTGAAGCTGGAGCACGTGGCTAGTCCAGTTATCTAAATGATGGGGGTCTGGGTATTGAAAACTCCAGAGCGGCGTGGGGAAAAGGCTCTCAACCATCACCCCTGCGCCAACGCTGCCAGCACCCCCTTGTCAACCAGGTAATGAATCACTTGAGTTGTACTTTCCTGCAGGCTTTGGTGGCCGGTATCGATTATCAGCTCAGGCGCTTCGGGCTGCTCATAGGGGCTTGAAATTCCTGTGAAGTCTTTAATTACCCCAGCCCGCGCCTTGGCATAAAGACCCTTTGGATCTCGGCCCTCGCACACAGCAAGATCAGCAGCGCAGTAGATCTCAATAAAATCACCGTCTGCCACTAGGGCTCTAGCCTGGGCTCGATCGGCTTGAAATGGCGACACAAATGCGGTGAGGGTGATTACGCCGGCATCTAAAAACAGCTTTGCCACCTCGCCGATGCGGCGAATGTTTTCTTCTCGATCAGCATCACTAAAACCCAGGTCTTTGCACAGGCCATGGCGCACGTTGTCGCCATCAAGCACATAGGTAGCTAATCCCCGCTCAAACAGCACCGCATTCACGGCATTTGCCAGGCTGCTTTTACCGGAGCCGGAAAGCCCGGTAAACCACAAAATCGCGCTGCGGTGGCCCCGCTGCTGGGCCCGGGCACCCCGATCAACGGAGGCCTCATGCCAAACAATATTGGTGGCGGCACCCATAGCTCTCTGCGAAAACGGAACGCCATTGTGGATCAACCAGCACCACCCCAACCAATTGCCGCAGACCTGCAGCCTTTATTGCTGCAACTCAAAACCCATGGTTTCAAGCTGCGCTGGGAGCCACCTCCAAAAATTGGGGTTTATGGCTTATTCGAGGCGCGCAGTCGCACACTTTGGGTGCATCCAATCACTTTTGAACTTGGCATTAGCAGGCAAACGCTCCTGCACGAGGCGGTGCATGCAGCCCAAAGCTGCCCCCAAGGCAATCTCACCAGGCTTGGCATTCCTGCGCCTGTTAGCCCCTTAATCGCCCAGGAAATCAGCTCAATTCTTTTTAGGAATTACCACGTAAAAGATCGGGTTTTGGAACAGGAAGCCTTCAGCTTGCAAGGCCAAGCCGCTGCCCCTTCAATTCTTGTGAAACTATTGCGGCAACGCTGTAAAACCTAGCCGCCAGCTTGTTTTGGCCGGTAGCCATCCTTTTCCAGTGCTGCCATCGCAGCTGCCAACTGATCCCCTTGCAGCTCAATTACGCCATCTTTCAGAGTGCCGCCAGTGCCAGCAACTGCCTTGAGCTGTTTTAACAGCTGTTTTAGCTCCGCTTCAGGGGCTACCAAACCTTTGATCAGCGTTACAAGCTTGCCGCCTTTACCCGCTTTTGTGCGCTGCACCCTAACCATTTGTTGGGCCTTAGGCAAAGGTTCGATATCAGGCCGCTGCAGGGCGCCCATATCGCTGCTGAATTCCTGCCATGGACCCTTGCGGTATTTAAGTTCCATCCGCTTTTGTCTGTTGCAAACCCCAGTTAATATTGGCCATGGACATACCTCCGATGAACCTAAATGTGGTGAATCTGCGTTTTGCAGATCCCAATGGCCCTGAAAGTTGCGCTGAAGTGGGCCTAAAACTAAATAATGCCCCCATCGGCCCAAAGGCCACGAGCACTTGCCGCCAAGGTAAGGGCGGCATTCGCATCGTTGAACCCTACGGCTGGCCACCCCTAACCCCACCCGCTCCTTAGGCTGCGCTAATAGCTTTTATAAAAAATGACCCCTACCGAATTGCTATCTGCAGCTCAATTAGATCGTTCGGTGCGGCCAGATGCCTTGGGTCGTTTCGGCAGGTTTGGCGGCCAATATGTGCCAGAAACCTTGATGCCAGCCCTGGCCGAACTGGAACAGGCAGCTGCTGAAGCCTGGGCTGATCCGGCTTTCACAAACCGTTTAAATCACCTGCTTAAAACCTATGTTGGTAGGCCAACCCCCCTATACGAGGCAGAGCGCCTCAGCGCCCACTACCGCAGGCCCGAAGGGGGACCACGCATTTGGTTGAAACGGGAAGACCTAAATCACACCGGTGCCCACAAGATCAACAATGCCCTTGGCCAGGCATTGCTTGCCCTACGCATGGGTAAAAAGCGAATAATCGCTGAAACCGGCGCTGGTCAACACGGCGTTGCCACAGCAACCGTATGCGCGCGCTTTGGCCTCGAATGCGTGATCTATATGGGCGCTGAAGATATGCGGCGCCAATCATTAAACGTATTTCGCATGCGCCTGTTAGGCGCCAAGGTGGAAGCTGTTACCGCCGGCAGCGCCACCCTTAAAGACGCCACCAGTGAAGCGATCCGCGATTGGGTAACAAATGTGGAAACCACCCACTACATCCTTGGTTCCGTAGCTGGCCCCCACCCCTATCCAATGTTGGTGCGGGATTTCCATGCCGTAATCGGTGAAGAAACCAAACATCAATGCGCTGAAGCCTTTGGCCGCCTGCCCGATGTGCTTTTGGCCTGTGTGGGCGGTGGCTCCAATGCCATGGGCCTATTTCATCCCTTCGTGGGCAACACCAGCGTGCGCATGATCGGCGTGGAAGCCGCCGGCGATGGCGTTGCCAGCGGTCGCCATGCCGCCACCATCACTGAAGGGCGGGTGGGGGTACTGCACGGTGCCATGAGCTTGCTGCTACAAAACAGCGAAGGCCAAGTAGTTGAAGCCCATTCGATCAGCGCTGGCCTTGATTACCCCGGCGTGGGACCCGAACACAGCTATTTCAATGAGATCGGCCGGGCCGAATATGCCGCCGTAACAGATCGCGAGGCACTAACGGCCCTGCAACTTGTGAGCCAATTAGAGGGGATCATCCCCGCCCTTGAAACAGCCCATGCCTTTGCTTGGCTTGAACAGCTCTGCCCAACGCTGGCCCCAGGCAGTGAAGTGGTGATCAACTGCTCCGGCCGTGGCGATAAAGACGTGAATACGGTTGCTGATGCCTTAGGAAAGCAAGCGCTCTAGGCGGGCCGCCACGCTGCGCACCGCCGCCTGGGCCGTGGCATAGGCCATCCGCATCGGGCCAATCAAGGCAACCCTGCCCTCAGCGCCGCCTTTGGCTCGATAGGGGGCCTGCACCACCGCGCAACTACCTAGGGCGGGATCTGGATGCTCGGCGCCGATCCACACACCCCCAGGTGCCATCAAATCAGGGGGGTTGAGTAATTCATGGGGCCGTTGTTCCACCAGCTGCAAGAGGGGCCGCAAGCTTGCGGTTTGGCTGAATTCAGGTTGGGCCAGCAGCCCGGCCAAACCCATGGTTAGGGCACCCTCCGCAGAGCGATTACGGCTGCGGTTATGACCATCTAAAGCGCGCCGCAGCGGTGCCCCACTCGGTTGCAATTGAGGTGGCAGAGCTTTCCAAGGAATTGAACTGCCCGGCAAACCAGCTGGATGTTCAAGCTGCTCGGCAAGCCAGCGCTCTAATGCTTCCAATTGGCCCGCTCCCACCTCTGGCAAGCGCAAATTGAGGCTGCTGGTTACAGCTGCACTCTCCACCAAAAACACCAGCAAGCGATCGCCACTGGAAACCAAACGCATCGCCTTAAGCCTTGGTTCAACCCTTTGCGGACGGGTGATCAGGCTCATTAATCCAGTGAAATCAGCCAGGCGGCGAGCCAGGTGTTGCAGTAGATCCTCAAAGGCAGCCCACTGCAGGCTGAGTTCCGCTAATTCCCGATCAAGCTGTTGAGCCGCTGGCCCCGGGGCAGGTAGCAAGCAATCAACGTAGTGGCGATAACCCTTTGGGCTTGGCACCCGGCCTGCTGAGGTGTGGGGCTGGGTTAATAAACCCTGTTGCTCTAGGGCACCCATGGCGGAGCGCACCGTGGCGGGGCTGGCATCCAAACCAAACCGGCGCACCAGAGTTTGACTGCCAACCGGTTCAACCGTGTCTACGTAGTGCCTCACCGTGGCCTGCAACACCTGCTGCTGGCGGCGAGGCAGTGGTTTCACAAGGGAATATTCAACCGCTTTTTATGCTACGCCGCGCCATCAGTAGCGGGGCAGGCTTGGATCCACCTGCACACTCCAGGCATCAATCCCGCCTTCCAGATTCCACACTTTTGTGTAGCCGTGGGTGTCGATTAACCAGCAGCCAAAATGCCAGCTGCGAATGCCGCCATGGCAGATCACCACAAGGTTTTTTTCTTGGCTTAGGCGTTCGGGCAAGGTTTCTAACCATTCTTGGGAACGGCTGAGCGGCAGATGAATAACCTCCGGTAGAGCGGCCAAGGCCAACTCTTCTGCCTCGCGCACATCCAGCAACACAAATTCTTCTCCCGTTGCTAGGCGCTGCGCCAGCTGCTTGGCTGAAATCTTTTCGGGCTGGGCCATAGCATCGTTGTAAGTCATCTTCCAGGATGATGAAGGCAACAACGGGTTATGAATAATTTCCGCTTGCAGCTACCAAACTTCAACAGCAAATTTGGGGCCATCCTTTTGGCCATCACCATTGCACTAACCGCCATAGGCCTTGGGGGTTGGTGGTGGTTGCAGCGCAATAGCGCCCTAAATATTCAAGCTGAACTACTGCACACACCAGCGGCAGCAAAGTTTCTGCCCCGCAAAGCAAATCTCAGCCTCTATTTGCAGTTAGATCCCAACCAACTGCCTGCCTATGGCCGGGCCATTGCCACTGCAAAGCAACGTAAAAACGCCGCGCTGGCTTTGGCTGAATTGCGCAACAACCTTTTTGCCATCACAGGGCTCAACTACAACAGCGAACTAAGCGATTGGCTTGGTTCTGAAACGGCTTTAGCCCTGCTTGCTAACAGCAACCCCCAGGAGCAACCAAATTGGATACTTGCCCTCTCCAGCCGCACCCCCATTGGTGCAAGGGAATTTTTGCAGCGGTTCTGGCAAAACCGCAGCCTTGCTGGCGGTGATCTTGAAATCAGCAGCTACAGGGGACTCGGTTTAATCAGCAGCAGCGATCCAAAAGCACCGCTGGCAACCGCCTTAATCAATGATCAATTGGTGCTGCTGGCCTCCCAGCGGGAAGCCCTTGAGGATGCCCTCGATAGCTCCCAGGTTGATGCCCTGAATCAAGCCAGCGACCCCCAACTTCAAGGTTGGTTGCAACAGCAACGCAAAGGCGTAGCCCTACTGCGCAGTGATGCCACCGGCATCAGCGAATTGCTTGGTCTGCCAGCCCAGCTGGTGGCGGCAGAAAAGTTAGAGGAATTGGTGGGCTCAATTGCCCTCAAGGGCAGGGGTTTAGAGCTAACAGCTCAAATCAGCACAGGCCTAGATCGCGCTGATCTGCCCTTGGGAAATCAAGCAACCCATTTTTTGCAACAGCTCAAAGCCAGCGTCAACAAACTCAGCATCAGCAACAACAGCTTGAAATCCTTTCTACCTGTGGTGGTTGAACAACCAGGCCCCCTGCTTGCCGAACTGCAAAACCAAGGCCAAACGCCTCTGTTACTTGCATTGCTTGACAACCAAGATCAATGGCTTGCGGCCACACCAGAGGACCAGCCCAGCCCAGCTGCCCTAGATGAACCGCTGCATCGAGCCGGCTTTGATCCCACCAGCATCGATAAACTCCAGGTTTGGAGCCGTCTATCAGGCCAAAGCGACCGCGACGGCAAATTGAAGGCGATTTTGGCTGGGGCCAGCGGCAGCAAAGCGGATCTGCGCTGGTGGAGCAACAATCTTGATGCGCTGCAAAACCAGCTGGAAGCCAATGCGGGTAATAAAAATAATGGCCAACTTGCTAACAACGCAGTTGCTGTAGTTCAACTGGGTGCCAAACCAACCAGAAAGTTGCTGGGTAGCTGGTCGTTTTGGCAAGGTTTGCAATTGGTGGCCGCCCGTCCCCTTAGCCCAGCCCTAGGGGCCTTGGAGTATTCCTTGGAAGAGGACAAAACCAACCTTGGCCTCAAGGCCACCTTGCGCTTCAGCTAAACCCATGGCCCGTGAATTACTACTGATCCGCCATGGCATCGCTGTGGAAAGGGGCAGCACCGCCACCGATGAGGAGCGTGCCCTCACCTCTGAGGGCAGGGCCCGCACCCGCCGGGTGCTGGAGCGGCTTGAACGCTTGGGGCTGGCCTGCGGTCCAATGGTTAGTAGCCCCTTGGTGAGGGCCCGTCAAACGGCAGAACTTGCCCTGGAGCGCAAACTGGGCAAAAGTCTCTCTTTTAGTGAAGCGCTAGCGCCAGGCCAAAACCCGATGCCCCTCTTGCGAGAAATGTGGGAGGAGCCATGGGAGCGTCTCGGCCTGATTGGCCATGAACCAGACATGGGTCAGTTGGCCAGCCACCTGCTGGGCTGCCAAACCCTTGGCCTTCAACTTAAAAAGGCGGGTGTTGCTCTTCTTGCCCTTGATGAACCACTGCTTGAACCAGGCTCAGGCCAATTGCGGCTGCTGCTAAGTCCCAAGGTGCTGCTAGACGGTAAGGGCTAACACAAATTATTTTTCCAAGTTCGGCCTAGCCTTTGGCAATGACTTTGGAAAGCATTGGCTTCCGCCCAGGCCTGGAGGGTATCCCCGCCACCCAATCGGCCATCAGCAACATCGATGGCAAGTTGGGAATACTTAGCTATCGCGGTTACAACATCGCCGATCTGGCTGCAAATAGCAGTTTTTTAGAAACCGCATACCTCTTGATTTGGGGCACCCTGCCCGATCCAGAAAGCTTGCGGGCCTTTCAACACAACGTGCAAATGCACCGGCGGGTGAGCTTTCGCATCCGCGACATGATGAAGTGCTTTCCCGCCAGCGGCCATCCCATGGATGCACTGCAGGCAAGCGCTGCATCCTTGGGGTTGTTTTATTCAAATCGGGCCTTAGATGATCCCGATTACATCAGCCAAGCAGTGGTGCGGCTGCTTGCCAAAATCCCCACAATGCTGGCTGCCTTTCAACTGATTCGCCGCGGCCAAGATCCAATCCAGCCCAGGGAAGATCTGCCCTATGCCTCAAATTTTTTATACATGCTCACGGAACAGGAGCCGGATCCCCTTGCCGCCCGCATCTTTGATGCCTGCCTCGTGTTGCATGCCGAACACACCCTTAATGCCAGCACCTTTAGCGCCCGGGTAACAGCCAGCACCCTTACCGATCCCTATGCGGTGGTGGCATCCGCCGTTGGCACCTTGGCGGGGCCCCTGCACGGCGGGGCCAACGAGGATGTGCTGTTAATGCTCGAGGAGATTGGCAGCGAAGACCGCGTTGAGGCTTATCTCAACAAAGCGATTGCTGAAAAACGCAAAGTGATGGGTTTTGGCCACCGTGAATATCGGGTGAAGGATCCCCGCGCCACGATTCTGCAAAAACTGGCGGAACAACTGTTTGATCGCTTTGGCCACGACAGGATGTATGACGTGGCACGCCGCTTTGAAAGCTTGGCCACCGAACGGCTGGGCCCCAAAGGAATTTTTCCTAATGTGGATTTCTATTCAGGTTTGGTTTATCGCAAGCTCGGCATCCCAACCGATTTATTCACCCCTGTTTTTGCCATCGCCCGAGCTGCCGGCTGGCTAGCCCACTGGCGAGAACAGCTGGGGGCCAACCGTATCTATCGACCCACCCAGATTTATACAGGTGTTGCCAACCGCGCTTGGCTCCCTTTAGAGCAGCGGAGCAGCAACAATGGTGAAGCACTTGGGCCTACTCCTGGGTAGGTTGCCCCCATCGGATCGGCGCTATGGCCCCTGCCCTCACACTTGATCTGGAATCTGGCTTCCGCAGCCTGCTGGAAACCGCGGGCCTAAGCCCTGCTGCCAGCCGTTTGCTCTGGCTGCCCCTACCGATGCTGCTGGTGCTTATTTCAGCGGTGGTGGGGGTGCTTGTAACCGTTTGGTTGGAACGCAAAATTTCCGCCGCTGCCCAGCAACGCATCGGCCCTGAATACGCAGGTGCCCTAGGCATCCTGCAACCGATGGCCGATGGCCTCAAATTGCTATTTAAAGAAGATGTGATCCCCGCTAGGGCCGACGGGCTGCTTTTCAGCCTCGGGCCTGTGCTGGTGGTAGTTCCTGTGATCCTTTCCTGGTTGGTGGTGCCCTTTGGTCAACACCTGTTGATCAGCAATGTGGGCGTTGGCATATTTCTTTGGATCTCCCTCAGCAGCATCCAACCGATTGGGCTGTTGATGAGCGGCTATGCCAGCAACAACAAATACTCCCTACTCGGTGGCCTTAGGGCTGCAGCCCAATCGATCAGCTATGAAATTCCGCTTGCTCTTGCAGTGCTTGCGGTGGTGATGATGAGCAATTCGCTCAGCACCGTTGCAATCGTTGATCAACAAAACACCGCTGGAATTTTGAGCTGGAATATCTGGCGCCAACCGGTGGGTTTCCTGGTGTTTTGGATCTGCGCCCTAGCGGAATGTGAACGCTTGCCCTTCGATTTACCTGAGGCGGAAGAGGAATTGGTAGCTGGTTATCAAACCGAATATGCCGGCATGAAATTCGCCCTTTTTTACCTGGGTAGCTACATCAACTTGGTACTTTCCGCCCTTCTGGTGGTGGTGCTTTACCTGGGCGGCTGGGGCTTCCCGATTCCGGTTGAAACCCTGGCTGATTGGCTTGGCCAATCGGTTGATAACCCCGTGCTGCAGGTATTTACGGGAGCCCTTGGCATCGTGATGACAATATTAAAAGCCTATCTACTGGTGTTTATTGCAATCCTGCTGCGCTGGACAGTGCCCAGGGTGAGGATCGACCAACTGCTTAATTTTGGCTGGAAATTCCTGCTACCAATTTCACTTGTGAATCTGCTGCTAACAGCTGCCCTGAAATTAGCCTTTCCAGGCATCATGGGTGGAATTAGTTCCTAAGGCCTCACCAAACCTCCTTTTAAGCCCCTTCCCTTTGCTGCCACTCCATGTTCGGCTTTCTTAAACAGGTGGGCGACTACACCCGTGATGCGGTGAGCGCTAGCAAAAACATCGCCCAGGGGTTATCGGTAACCTTCGATCACCTGCGCCGCAGGCCGATAACTGTGCAATACCCCTACGAAAAACTGATTCCTTCTGAGCGCTATCGGGGCAGGATTCACTTTGAATTTGATAAATGCATTGCCTGTGAGGTTTGTGTGCGGGTGTGCCCAATCAACCTGCCCGTGGTGGATTGGGTGATGAATAAGTCCACTAAGAAAAAAGAACTGCGCAATTATTCAATTGATTTTGGTGTTTGTATTTTTTGTGGAAATTGCGTGGAATATTGCCCAACTAATTGTTTATCGATGACTGAGGAATACGAAATGGCGGCCTTTGATCGCCATAGCCTCAATTACGACAACGTGGCCCTTGGCAGGCTGCCCACCAGCGTTACCAGCGACCCGGCGGTGCAAGCCCTTAGGGAACTGGCCTACCTGCCTAAAGGTGAAATGGATCCCCATGGAGTGGATCCAAGCCGCCCTAGGGCAGGCAAACTACCGGCTGAATTGATAGCCGGCATGGCTAAATCTGAGGATCAAAGCTGATGCCACCCATTGCTGAAATCACAGAACTAATTGTTTTTGTTCTGCTCGCTGGCGCCGTAGTTATTGGTGCCCTAGGGGTGGTGCTGCTACCCAATATTGTGTATGCCGCCTTTTTACTAGGTGGTGTGTTCCTGGCGGTGGCCGGGCTCTATTTAATGCTTAATGCCAGCTTTATTGCAGCAGCTCAGGTGCTCATTTATGTGGGGGCAGTTAATGTATTGATCCTGTTTGCGATCATGCTAGTTAACAAAAAAGAAGCCATGGCTGCATCCCCTGGCATGGGCTTAAGGCGCTTGCTTTCAAGTGGGGTTTGTCTTGGCTTACTAACTCTGCTGCTGCGGGTGTCGTTCACCACCCCTTGGGCAACACCCGGACCCCAATCCATCGGTGAAGATGCGGTTATTCGTTTAGGTGAGCATTTCTTTAGCGACTACCTACTGCCATTTGAACTTGCCTCAGTGCTACTGCTGATGGCGATGATTGGAGCGATTGTGTTGGCCCGAAGGGATGTGTTTGCCACCGATGTGGGCACTGGAGAAGCGGTTGATCAAGCCCTAATTGAAAAAGCCCGCAGCCCCCTATTAGTAGAAAAAACAACCATGGAGCAAACAACACGATGACCAACCTCTCAGTGCCTCTGGAGGCCTACCTAACAGTGGCAGCACTGTTGTTTTGCATAGGGGTTTGGGGCTTAATCAATAGCCGCAATGCGGTGCGGGTATTGATGAGTATTGAACTGATGTTGAACGGAGTAAATATTAATTTAATGGCTTTCTCCAGCTACCTAGATGGCAATGAAATTCGCGGTCAAGTTTATGCAATTTTCGTAATCACAGTGGCGGCAGCAGAGGCGGCGGTGGGCTTGGCGATTTTGCTTTCCTTATATCGCAACCGCGACACGGTGGATATGGAGCAATTCAATCTGCTGCGCTGGTAATTCCGCATGGAACTAAACCACGTTTGGGTGGTGTTTCGCAGCGGTAGCCAAAGTGCTGAACGCATGGCCCGCCGTTGCGCAGAACTGCTGCAGCTGCGAGGTTCCCAAGTAACCATTGCTATGAGTGGTTTAAATAGCAATCCCTTTCCAGGCCTACTTGCCGAAGGGGGATTACCAAATCTGGTGCTTGTTTTGGGGGGCGATGGCACGGTGCTTGGGGCAGCCCGCTACATGGGGCCCCTGGGGGTGCCGCTGCTCAGTTTCAACGTTGGCGGGCACCTTGGTTTTCTCACCCACGAAAGCAGTTTGCTCAGCAACCTGCTGGCGGAAGATGGCAATGGCCTTTGCCAACGGCTGCTCGATTGTCATTACGCCCTCGAGCGCCGTTTGATGTTGCAGGCCAGCATCGATCGTGGCGATGGCATACCTGATAGTGGCGACCATCAAGACAGCCAAGGCCATCCTTGCCATCTGGCTTTGAATGATTTTTATATGCGTCCGGCCCAGGAGGAGTCGTCGCCCACCTGCAGGTTGGAACTAGAAATTGATGCAGAAGTGGTTGGTCAATACCAAGGTGATGGCTTGATCATCGCCACGCCCACGGGTTCCACCGGCTATGCCATGGCAGCGGGTGGGCCGATCCTGCATCCTTCAATTGATGCGATCGTTGTAAACCCAATTTGTCCGATGAGCCTCTCCAGCAGGCCGGTGGTGGTGCCCCCCCGCTCGGTGTTGGCGATTTGGCCCCTAGGGGAAAGCAATCGGCGGGTGAAGCTTTGGAAAGACGGTGCCCTTGCTTCTGTATTGGAACCCGGTGATCGCTGTGTAATTCGTCAGGCTGATCACCATGCGCTCTTGGTGTCGTTGGATCAACAACCCTCCTATTTCAGTAACCTCAGCCACAAGCTGCATTGGGCCGGCAGCCTCAGTGATGCGATGCCATCTCAAAACTAAGCAATTAATCAAACCATGGGCTTAGAAATTGAACGGCGATTTTTTGTTATTAATGATGGCTGGCAACCATTGGTGCAGCGGTCAGAACCCCTGCAGCAGGGCTACCTCAGCCAAGGCAGCAGTGGTTTCACCGTAAGGGTGCGCTGCAGCGCGGAGGAAGCCTGGCTCACCTTAAAAGCACCCACCGCTGATGTGGTGGTGCGCCATGAATTTGAACTGGCCATGCCCCATGGGGAAGCAAAACAATTGCTATCATTAGCCCCTTGCAAATTACAAAAAATTCGCCATCACCTTCAGCTAGCTGGTGGTGATTGGGTGGTAGATGTATTTGAAGAAGAAAATGCACCCCTGATCATTGCGGAAGTGGAATTAACCGCAGCAGATAGCTGCATCAATATTCCAACTTGGTGCGGCGAAGAAATCAGCGATAGGGGTGATTTAAGCAATGCTGCGCTAGCTTTAAATCCCTGGAGCCGTCGAACTAAAACTATTTAAATTCAACACCTAGCGCCTCTAATATCTGCTGCAATTGCGCATTATTCAATTCTGGAAAAATTGGCAAACTGAGCACTTCAGAAGCCAAGCGCTCTGTAACTGGCAGGCTGCCGGGGCCATAGCCAAGTTCAACATAGGCGGGTTGGCGATGAATTGGAATTGGATAATAGATAATTGTATTCACACCACGCTGTTGCAATTGACTCTGCAACCAATTGCGGCAACGGCCTTCAGGTAGGCCATGCATCTCACTGGTGGGGCAAGCAATACAAGTTGTTGAATGTGCATCATCACAAGCATTAGCGCCATTCGGGCAGGCCGGAATACGCAATACAAATTGATTCCAACTATGGCCCTCAGGGCCAGGATCTGGCACTTGCAGATTGGTTAAATCGCTAAGGGAAGCAAGGTAGGCGCTAGCTATGGCCCGGCGGCGCTGGATCCACTCCTGCAATTTGGGTAATTTCACAAGCAGCACCGCCGCCTGCAGGGCATCAAGGCGGCTGTTGTAGCCAAGATTCGTGTGCAAATAGCGCTTGGGCATACCGTGCACTGCCAATTCCCTCACCCTTTGGGCCAGGGCCCCATCACGGCAGGTAACAGCTCCGCCATCTCCTGCTGCACCAAGGTTTTTGGTGGGGAAAAAACTAAAGCAACCGGCATCCCCCCAACTACCAACCGCTCTACCAGCCCAGCTAGCACCGGTGGCTTGGGCGCAATCCTCCACCACCAATAAGTTATGGCGTTTAGCCAATTGCATCAACCGCTCCATATCCACAGGGCGGCCAAATAAATGGACGGGCAACAGCGCTTTGGTGGCGGGGGTAATGGCAGCTTCCACCTGATCCAAATCGATCAAATAGCTGCTGGGGTTTACATCTACAAAAACCGGCGTTGCTCCCACGGCGCTGATCGCTTCTGCCGTAGCAAAAAAGCTAAATGAACTGGTGATCACCTCATCGCCAACCCCCACATCAAGGGCCCGCAAAGCAAGCACTAGGGCATCGGTGCCGCTGTTGCAGCCAATCGCATAGGGCACATCACAAGCAGCAGCAAATGCTTCTTCAAAGCTGGCAATAACTGGTCCGCCTATGTATTGACCACTGCGAAGCACCTGGAGCACCGCCTGATCGAGCTCCTCACCCAGCTCGGCCAGCTGAACACTCAGATCAAAGGGAGGAATTGCCATGGGGCCCACCTTAAATGCTCCATGGATGCCCCTTGCCAAAAATTGTTGTTTAACACCATGGATATGCCCTGGAAAGCCCTAGCCGTTGGCGGTGCCTTGATATTTGTGGCCGTAGTTGGCACCAGCAAATCGCCATTGGGCTGGAAAACCTATCCCTTAAGCCGCCATGAACCCCACGACGGCCTTGCGGTAGTTAATCAACCAGATGGCTATGGCATCCACATTTGGTTAGACACCAACACCACTGAAGCTGGCATTTGCAAACCGCGCTGGATTGCCGATCCCGCCCGCCTGTTTAATGGCAATGGATCCTCACCATTTAGTTCAGGCCTAGCCAGCCGCAGGGAATTTTTTGAGGCAGTGGGCCATTGGCAAGTGAAAAATCAGTTGCGGCACGAAAGCGAAGCGCTTTGTAAAAGCCGCGCTCCAGAGGCAAACTTCCAATGGCAAAGCCCGCCCCGCAGGGCATCTGAAGTGGTGGCTGAACCCCTGCCAGCCCTTAAAGAGCAAGACCTGCTGCCGGATCCAAATCTGATCCGGGAAGAGGAGCAAAAAATGCTAGAAGGCAGTAAATTTTGAATTATTCATTGATGAACTGTTCACGCAATAAAGGTTCAGCTAATTTCCAAAACTTCGTGAACCTTTGCAATTGGGGTGGGCTGGGCAAATCAACAAATGGTTCACAAGCAACTTCAACCACAGGAAGCTGTTGCTGCAGAGCGGCAATGATTCTTTTTAAATGTGGATCCAATGGGGCTTGAGTTAGCACACCATCGCAGCCACAGCGTTTAGCAAATGCTTGAATTTCAACTACTGGATCACCATTGCGCAACACCAGAGGCAATTCCAGAAGGCTTTCATATATAAAACCCAGCCGTTTTAAACCGATCTGCCCATGCTCAATGCAACCTCGATCAAATACAAATAAGCCAGGCGCCTGCGGCCAGGCACGCCAGAGGGGATTGGCGGGACCCAAGCTCTCTTGATGGATCCAAAGCAAAGGCTTGGCTAACTTTTCTTTACTTAAACTATAGATTGTTGAATTATAGTTTATTGAATTATAATTTGTTGAATTACTGCTTTTTACCTGCAACTTGTTAGCATTTAATTTATCAAGGTTAGGCTGTATTGGAATAAAAAGCTGCTCCTGAATCTGTTCATAGCTGCCATCAAATGGGCAGGAATTCACCATCGCGCAATTGCGGCAAAAGCTATCGCCAGCATATTTCTCCAAGTTAGCCCGATTAAATACGTAGGGCTTAGCGCTAAAACAACTTGCCACCCACTGCCAGCTGAGGTTATTGCTAGCTGGATCTGCATCGATCAAATGCTGCAAAAACCATCGGGCACCGATTTGCCATCGCAGCCGGCGCCAGTGCACCACATAGGCAGCAAGCCAGAGCCTTGCATGGTTATGGAGCCAGCCGGTGTTAACTAATTGCCGTTGAAAAGCATCAATACATGCAAGTTTTGTTTCACCATTGCGCAGATCTAAAGGTAGCGAATCGCTATAACTTTCAGCTGAATGACCTGTTTTAAGCTCTTCAATATTTTGCCAAATGCCGTTTCCAAATTGTTGCCACACTCGCTGCCAAAAATCCCGCCAAGCCAACTCGCTAATTAATTTTTCTTGATCCCGCCAGGGTCGCTTTTGATCAATTAACCATTGCTTTAATTCTGCTAAGCCCAACAGGCCGTGGCGGATATATGGCGAGAGTTGCGTAACCGCCCCTTTTAAAAAATTACGGCTGCGCCCATAGGCCAGAGGATCCACCCGGCGCAGAGCTAGTTCCGCCGCCTTGCGGCCACCAATAACTGGGCTCAGCTGGCCATCAATGGCAGCCGCAGCTGGAAATTCCTGGCGCAGGTATTGCAGCAGGCAATTGCGATCGGGGAAGCCCCGGGTTAAGTCGCCCTGTTGGGGTAAAGGCAGGGATCGATGCAAGGCCATTTAGCCATGCTGCCGCCGCTGGGGGAGAATCGCCTAATAGTTGGTGCCTTTTCCATGCTCCTTGATCTCCGCGGCAAGAAAGCCCTTGTTACCGGTATTGCAAATAACAAATCAATCGCCTGGGGTATTGCCCAGCAGCTGCATGGGGCAGGCTGCGAATTAGGGGTTACCTACTTACCCGATGAAAAGGGCAGATTTGAGGGCAAGGTGCGTGAACTCACAGCACCACTGGCACCAAGCTTGTTTGAACCCCTCAATGTTCAGGATCCAGCCCAAATTGAGGCCGTATTCAAGCGGGTTGCTGAACAATGGGGCTCCATTGATGTGCTGGTGCACTGCCTTGCCTTTGCTGGCAAGGAGGAATTGATTGGTGATTACAGCGCCATCAGCCCCGAGGGTTTTAGCCGAGCCCTTGAGGTGAGCGCCTATTCATTGGCTCCCCTATGCCGCTATGCCAAACCGCTTTTTAATCCAGGTGGAAGTGTGATCACCTTGAGTTATTTGGGTGCTGAGCGGGCGATCCCCAATTACAACGTGATGGGTGTTGCTAAAGCGGCCCTAGAGGCATCTGTGCGCTATCTAGCGGCTGAATTGGGGCCAGAAAAACAGGTGCGGGTGAATGCGATCAGTGCAGGCCCAATCCGCACTTTGGCCAGTAGTGCCATCGGCGGCATCCTCGACATGATTCACAATGTTGAAGAAAAGGCACCCCTACGCCGCACAGTTAGCCAAGAGGAAGTTGGCAACACTGCAGCCTTTTTGGCAAGCCCATTGAGTTCAGGAATTACAGGCCAAGTGCTCTATGTGGATGCTGGTTACTGCATAACAGGGATGTGAAATAGACAAAAATAGTTTTAATAAAACTAAGCTTGAACTGAATCCAGCCAGTCAATTTCACCTGTATCAAGGTCGTAGTGGCCGGTTTTTACCAGCAATGAACCAGCGCGCACCCGATCCGTTAACAACACACTGGAATTAACCAAATTACAGCCGGATTGTATTGCATTAGCCCTGCATGCCCGATCAAGAAGGATATCCTTTGAATTTTGATCTTGAGAAGCTTGATTTTCAGGTAGCACTCCGCCCGCCATTAATTGCATCCGCACCTGGCCCACAACCTGGCCGAGGGAAGGGGGCAAATGTGTTGAAAAATCAAGGGCAGCAGACACCGCACCACAGCGCTCATGGCCCAGCACAATTATTAAACCAATACCCAAATGCGCCACGGCATACTCCAAAGAGCCGATCGCTGAAGTGAAAACCGTATTTCCAGCACTGCGAACCACAAATAAATCACCAAGGCCTGCATCAAATAACAATTCCAAAGGCACCCGTGAATCGGCGCAGCCCAACACCGCTGCCATGGGGTGTTGACCTGCAGCCACTTGATGTAACCGCTCAACACTTGAGTGGGGATGAAGCGAATGGCCATCCAAAAAGCGTTGGTGACCCTCCAACAACAATTCAAAAACCTGCTGGGGATTTTGTTGAAACAGGGTCGCGGCGGCCATAGGGAGATAATATTTGTTTATCCACATTATCCCCCGTGCTTCATCCCGTTGGCCGCTGGTCGTTCCTTGTGATGTCTTGGTGGATAGTTAAATCGATGGGCAAAGAGATATTATTTGCCCTAGTGCTTTGCTTTATCAGCCTTCCAATAGCTCCTAATCTGGCCCAACAAATATTACCTGAGATACTTTTACCGGTGCTGGGCATATCAGTTTCTGTATTTACTGCATTTAGAAACACTCAGGCCTACAACCGTTGGTGGGAAGCACGAACCCTATGGGGCGGCCTGGTTAACAGCAGCCGCAACTGGCGCAACGGCTTGTTGGGGCTACTACCAAACGACAGCGACAGAACAGCGGAATTAAACAAACTTTTGGGCCTGCAAGTGTTACTTGTTTGGACCTTAAACGGAGAACTCAGAGGCTCTTATCACCCCACTTGTGCCCGCAAAATAGATGATCTACGCCTACAGCTTGGCCTTGAGAAGAATAGCAGCAGTCAGGATTTATTGCAATTAATATCTGCTGAGCTTCTTAAGTTGTGCGATCTTGGCCGCATTGATGGCCTCGGGCGGCTCAACTTACTAAATGTTCAGGAAGAAACATGCAACTCCTTGGGTGGGCTTGAACGCATTCGTAATCAACCTCTACCCGCATCCTACGATCTCTTTATAAAAGCAATTGTGTGGATATTTAGTTATTTATTATTTATTCGCCTTGATTCCATGCACGATCCAGGTGGCGCCCTAATTGGCTTCATTTGTCTATTTGGTTTTGTTTTGGCTGAAAGGCTTGGTGCCTACACAGAAAATCCATTTATTGATGGAATATTTGGCCTACCCATGAATCGCATTTGCGCCACGATTAGCAGTAATCTGCTAACTGCTAATCACCCGCTTGCCACACCCCCGCAAAATCAAACTGCACTCATCTGGACCTAAATCCATGACCAAAAACCGCCAGGGCCAGGTGCATCGCACAACCGCTGAAACGAATGTGCAAGTGCAGCTAGATCTCGATGGCACAGGCCGCTGCCAAGTGAGCACTGGGGTGGCTTTTCTTGATCACATGCTCAACCAGATCGCCAGCCACGGCCTGCTGGATCTGGAGATCACAGCTGTTGGCGACACCCATATTGATGATCACCACAGCAATGAAGACGTTGGTATTGCCGTGGGGCAAGCCCTAAGCCAAGCACTGGGCGATCGGCGCGGCATCCAGCGTTTTGGACACTTTGTGGCCCCCCTCGATGAGGCCCTTGTGCAGGTGGCCCTTGATTGCAGTGGTAGGCCTCACCTGAGCTATGGCCTGCAAATACCCGCCGCCAAAATCGGCAGCTACGACACCGAATTGGTGAAGGAATTTTTTGTAGCCGTAGTGAATAATTCCGGCCTAACCCTGCACATTCGCCAGTTGGCTGGCGTTAATTCACACCACATCGTGGAAGCCTGCTTTAAAGCTTTTGCAAGGGCCTTGCGCCTAGCGGTTGAAATTGATCCGCGCCGGGCAGGGGCCATACCAAGCAGCAAAGGGGTTTTGGAGCAGGCGGGCCAAGCCCACACTTAACACTCCGTTACGCGAGGATGGCGGCAGCTTTGAGCTCGCCATGACAGTTGCCTACAGCCGTGCCGATTGGGCCAGTGCCTTTCGCAACGTTGGGCAAGAGCTCACTGGCGCTCCCCTAAAAGCAACTAGCGGTTCAATACCCAAGGAACTAGAGGGCACCCTCTACCGCAATGGCCCCGGCCGTTTAGAGCGCGGCGGCCATTGGGTGCATCATCCCTTTGATGGTGATGGCATGGTTACGTCCCTGCGCTTTAACCAGCAAGGGGTTGAGCTAAGTAATCGCTTTGTGCGCACGCAAGGCTGGCTGGCGGAGGAGAAAGCAAACAAAGTTTTATATCGGGGCGTATTTGGCAGTAAAAAACCGGGCGGACTGTTGGCAAATGCCTTTGATCTACGCTTAAAAAATATTGCAAACACCCATGTTGTACGCCTTGGTGATCAACTTTTAGCCCTTTGGGAAGCAGCTGAGCCCTATGCCCTTGATCCAATCAGTTTAGAAACCAAAGGCCTGTGTTTGCTGGATGGAGTGCTCAAACCCGGAGAGGCCTTCAGCGCCCATCCCCGCTTTGATCCAGGCCACCATGGCAAAGAGAAGATGGTTACTTTTGGTGTAAAAACCGGCCCACGCAGTTGCATACGTTTAATGGAATTTGCCTGCAAAGCTGATCCAAGCAATGGAATTAAAGCTGGACAATTACTACACGATCGCCAAGACACATTTCCAGGTTTTGCCTTTCTGCATGATTTTGCAATCACACCGAATTGGGCAATATTTCTACAGAATGCGATTTCATTTAATCCATTGCCTTTTGTTTTTGGCCAAAAGGGTGCCGCCCAATGCCTGCAATCAAAAAATGGCGGTGAAGCCCAATTCTGGTTAATTCCAAGGGCGGAAGGAGCCCATGCCGGCGAGCAGCCCAGGCTGATACCCGCACCAGCTGGTTTTGTTTTTCACCACCTAAATGCATGGGAGGATGCTAATAAATTAGTTGTTGAAAGTATCTACTATGAAGATTTCCCTTCGATTGGCCCAGATCAAGATTTCCGGGAGGTTGATTTTGATTTAATCCCAGAGGGCCTCCTAGAGCGCTGCAGTATCAACCTAGAAACCAATAGCGTTGAAACCGAAAGATTAAGTGAACGCTGCTGCGAATTTGCCATGGTTAATCCACATAAAGAAGGTGAAAAAGCCCGCTACGGATGGATGGCAATAGCCGAGAGGGAACAGGGCAATGCCCCGTTGCAAGCAATAAAAAAGCTTGATTTATTTAATGGCTCCAAATATATTTGGAGTGCAGGGCCCAAGGGTTTTGTTAGTGAGCCTATTATGGTGCCAAGGCCTGATTCAGCCATAGAAGATGACGGCTGGGTGTTGTGCATTGTGTGGAACGGTGCACGCTGCGCCAGCGACCTGGTTATTCTCAATGCCGCTGATCTAAGTGAAGAGGCAATTGTGGAATTACCGCTTGCAATTCCCTATGGCTTACATGGCAGCTGGGTTAATGCTTAATAGTTCCTGCAATTCTGGCAATAATTTAGTAAAAGCTTTGCCGCGATGGCCAACAAGTGCTTTTGTTTCTTTATCTAATTGTGCATAGCTTAAAGACAATTCAGGCACTAAAAATATTGGATCATAACCAAAACCGCCCTCACCTAAAGGCTGATTAAGGATTTCGCCATTACAGCAACCCTCCACCTCCAAAACAACTCTCCCGCTGGGATCTGAAAGGGCTAAAGCAGCAACAAATTGGGCAGTGCGGTCTAGTTTTGGATTTAAAAGTTGGGCCTGCTCAAGTTCTATTAACAAGCGATTGATTCTTTCTGAATCGGTGTTTGCATAACGGGCCGAATATATCCCGGGTGCACCATTAAGAGCGTTTACGCTAAGCCCCGAATCATCGGCGAGAGCCCATTCCCCTGTGGCAAGAGCTGCCGCAACCGCTTTTATGCGTGCATTTGATGCAAAGCTATTGCCGGATTCATCCACATCTAAATCCTGTGGTTGCCCTGCAATCACTAACGGCAAATCAACTAGCAACGCCTCAAACTCCCTGAGCTTGCCGATGTTATTAGTTGCAATAATAAGTTTACTAAAATCAAATGAACTCACTTCAGTCATTTTATCAAGGTAAGCTATTTTACAAGTTAATCAACTATCAAGGCAGTGTAAAGCCAGAGGTGTTGAGGTGCTTCAGATCAAGCATCACAATTGTTAGCCAGGCCAGCAGAGCAAAACCACCTAATCCAGCCAGGGCAATCAAGGGGCCAGCCCAGGGGACAGATTTTTTGTTGTTATCAGCCAAGGGTAGGTTTTGAGCAATGGATTTGAATTCTAATGCATATCACGGGCATTTTTAGAAAAAATGTACTATACTCTTAAAGGGCTTATGAGCAAAAGCTTGTTTAGCTGTAAACATATTGAATCTTTTCAACTTCTAACTACTTTTCAGGCAAATAAATGAGCGTTAGCGTAATAACCGGTTCAATTCCAACTTTAAATCACGCCTCTGCAAACTGCTTAGCCCATTTCAATACAAGCTCAACCCTTTCAGGATCTGGAGCTTCGCAATAAAGCCTGAGCAAGGGTTCCGTACCTGAAAAACGCAGCATCAACCAATGGTTTAAGCCCAACCTTAATTTCAAGCCATCGGTGCGGATGTATTCCTTAACTGCTACACCTGCCACCTCAGCTGGTGGCGCCTCGGCCAATTGCTGCTCAAGCCGTCGCCTACTAGCCATATCCTTAAGGCGTAGGTCTAAGCGATCGTAAAAACTGGCCCCGCCGCAACGGGCTTGCAATTGATCCAACCTCTCGCCCAGGGGCTTACCACCCTCCACCAAAGCCTCGAGCAGCAACAATGCCGCAAAGGGGGCGTCCCGTTCTGGCAGGTGCATGCCAAAACCAACCCCGCCGGATTCCTCGCCGCCAACCAAAACTTCAGAGCTCAACATTTCAGAGGCAATATATTTAAATCCCACTGGCATCTCCAAAACTTCCCTACCCAGATCTTCAGCCACCAACTGCATTAAATCCGATCCACTAACAGTTTTCACCACCTTGCCTGGCAAATTCCTTGCCCTGGCGAGATGGTCAATAAATAAGGGCATTAATAATTGCGTACTGCAATAACGTCCCCGTTCATCGATTGCGGCAATCCGATCGCCATCACCATCAAATACAATTCCCACTGCTGGTTTAGCCGCAGCCGTAGATTGTTTTACAGCTGTTATTAATTCACTCAGATAAGGCGCTAGTGGTTCAGGTGGATTCCCGCCAAATAATGGATCGCGATTTGAGCGTATTTCCTGCACATTATTGCCAAGTAATGCAGGTAAACCACCGGCGGCAGAACCATGCATTGGATCAACAATCACGGCAATATTCATTGCTTCTAGGCCGTGGCTTAGGGCCTTGAGATCAATTTTGCTGCGCAGGCCCTTTAAATATTCAGCCCAACCATCGAAGCATTCGGTTTCTCCCGCTTCCGCCACGCTGATGCCACCAGCAGCTAAACGTTTTTCCACCCTGGCGGTGAATTCCGGCTCCACCGAACCACCAAAATGGCCCTTGATCTTTAAACCCAACCATTCAGCGGGGTTATGGCTTGCCGTAATCACTAAACCGCCCAAGGCTTTGCGCTCCACCACCGCCCAACTAACCGCGGGGGTGGGTAGGGGCTCTTGGGCCAGCAGCGGCTCCAAACCCACGCCGCGCACGGCCGCTGCAATGGCAGCCCCTAATTCAGGGGCAAGGAAACGTCGATCAAAACCAATTATCACCGTGCGGCTATCAAGCCCTGCGGGGGCGGAATGGGCCAATTCCGCTGCTGCGGCTGCAGCTACCCGCAGTAAACGCTCCAGGGTTATGTCTACGCCGAGGATGCCGCGCCAGCCATCGGTGCCAAAGGCGATTGCAGCTGCCTCCAACGGCAGAGGAACAGAGGCCATCAGGCTGGATTCAGCTGGCCATAGTGTGGGTGATCAATACCGCCGCTAGGGGTTGGCAGGTGCCGGAGACCCAGCTGCTCACCGACAGGCAATTGCGTAGCTGGCTGCGCTGCCACCGCAAAGCCTGGCTCGATCGCCACGGCAACCCCAATGAAAAAATCTGGAATCCCCATCGGGCTCTGCAATTAGCCGACCAGGAACTGCGCTTGCAAGCGCAAATGCAAAATCCAGGCGCCATCAGGCAAATGCTGCTGCAGCACGGCCGATTGCTCGGTAGACCCACCTTGCTCTTGCGTAGGCCAAAAGCCAGCCAACTGGGCAACTTCAGTTATCAACCTGCACTCCTGCAGCCGGGCCGCCACGGCACCCGCGAACATCGGCTCACCCTTGCTTTTTGGGGTCGTTTAGTGGAACACCACCAGGGCGCTGCCGTATCCCACGGACTACTGATCACCCCCCAAGGTCAACAGGAGCCTGTGCACTTAAGCGGCCAAATCAGCCGTCAGCTGGATCAAGCCCTCAGCCGCGTTGCCATCGACCTGCAACAAAAGCAAGCACCACCCCTCACCCAAGACCGCAAAAAGTGCACCCTTTGCTGCTGGCGCCGCAGTTGCAACCAAGTGGCAGAGGCCGCAGGGGAGTTGAGCCAAGTGAGCGGGATTGGCGGTAAGCGTCAAGAGCTACTACATCAACTGGGTATTGCCAACCGCGCCGCCCTTGCAGCCATCGATCCCAATCGCTTGATGGCGCAACTGGAAGCCAGTGGTGAACAACGCCCGGAATCAGCGCTGGAATTGATTGCCCAGGCCAGGGTGCAGGAAGCAGGCCAGGCTGAACGCTTAAGCCAAGCTGATCAAAATGGCCTGCCTGAATTAGCTGCGGCACCAGGCGTTTTGATCTACGACATCGAATCCGACCCCGATGCCAGAGATGATTTCTTACACGGCTTTTTGATCCTGCGCAGGGGCGCCAAGCCTGAATGGCCCAGCGCGGCTAACGCCTCTTACCGGCCCCTGCTCGCCCTCCAACACCATGGCGAAGCCCGCCTATGGCTGCGGCTGCAACGCCTTTTTGCCGCCTACCCAGGCTGGCCGGTGTTGCACTACGGCGAAACAGAAGCCATTGCCCTGAGTCGCTTAGCCGCAAGGCAGGGTGCTGAAGCGCCGGTGGGGTTGATCGACCTCCACAAAAGGGTGCGTCAACACTGGCGTTTACCCGTGGATAGCTACGGCCTTAAGGCCGTAGCCAGCTGGCTCGGTTTTCGCTGGAGCCAACCAACAGCGGAGGGCGCCCGTTGCGTGCTCTGGTGGCGCCAATGGTTAGCTCGCGCTAATCGCCACCAACTAAAACGCATATTTCAATACAACCGCGACGACTGCCTTGCCACCTGGGCAGTGGCTCACTGGCTGTTGAACAGCACCGCCTCCGGCAGCGACAACTGAACACCCGCCAATTCCTGGCATTGCCACCAATCACGGCGAATTAGGGCAAGTCCCCAATTGGCTTGGCAGGAACTTACCGTGCCAGCCCGTTCACCGCCGGGGCTAAAGAGCTTGGCTCCCGTTTCTGGGATGTCTACCCCCGGTGGTGCATAAAAACGGCGAAGTTGCTGCTTTAGCCCAGATCTGGATTGCAATTTTGCAAGGGTTTCTTGGCCTAAATAACAACCTTTTTCAAGGCTTACCCGCTCGGCAAGGCCCAATTCAAATGGATTTAAGCCTGCATTTAGTTCGCCAGGTAAGGCTGGAATGCCCTGGCGAAAGCGCAACCATTCCTGCTCAGGGGCCGTTAATTGCTTCACCCGCTGCAGCGCTTCCGGCAGGGGCGCTTCTGGTGGCAGCAGCCAATGGCGGCCCGGCAAACCCCAACCCGCTTGAGTTGGGGGCCCTTCCGCCTCCACTAAGCCATGCCAAATCAATTGCTCTGGCTGTTGCAGGTTCACCTGATCCGCCGGAAAAATAACTCGATCCAAAGCGCGATAAACCTCAGCGCCCACCCCTGCGGTAATCAGCAATTCCGCTCCATCAACTGTTGCTGAAACCTCAGCAAGGGCAAACAACCAGGCTGTGGCATTAAGGCAACAGGTGGAACGCTGCTGCCCAGGTGCTAAATCCAAAAGAGCTTGGCTGGTTTGGCCGTGGAGTAAACGCAAGCTGCCCTGGCCCTGGATTGGCAAGCGGGTTACTTCAAAACAAAACCGCCAGGGCAATGGCATCAAGGCCCATGGATTCAAATCTTCACTAGCCATGGGCGGCAGCCACCTCAGTGAGGCGATATAGCGAATGCAATTGCAAAGCTTCAGCCCCTAGGGCAGCTTCACCACCCTCCTCTCGATCAACAATCGCCACCACCCGTTGCACCACATAACCTGCCGCCCGCAATTGATGCACAGCCTTAAGGGCTGAGCCACCAGTGGTAACAACATCCTCCAAAAGGGTGATCAATGAGCCGGTTGGGGGTAGGGGGCCTTCAAGCCAAGCGCCGGTGCCATGGCCCTTTGCTTCTTTACGCACGATCAACGCATCGAGGTTTCGGCCGGCAAGGGCAGCAGCATGGGCAACCCAGCTCACCATTGGATCAGCCCCAAGGGTGAGCCCTGCCACCGCTAGCGCTTCAGGCTCCACCAGCGCCAACAGCCGCGGTGCCAAAAGCAGGGCGCCTCTGCCGCTAAGGGTTACTGGTTTGCAATTCACATAGTGCTCGCTGCTGGCACCGGAAGCCAAGGTGAACTGGCCACGCCGATAGGCATGGATCGCCAATAGTTGAAGTAGGGGATCAGCGCTCAAAATTGCTCACTGGCGAAATGGATGCTTTGTTTTTAACCTGGCCCGTAAGCGAGGTGGCACCAAGCATGAATTTCAGCTCCCGCTGCACCCTGTTGGGACTGCTTGGCCTGGTAGCCATAACTAACAGCTCCAGTGCAATTGCTGGCCCTGTGGTGTGCACCACCAGTTTTGAAGCACCAGCCGCCAACAACGCTGATTCAAAACTGATGCCTGTGGAGGTAACCCGTTGCGGTGCAGTGCAAACCAGCAATGAATTGATCGAACAACGCTTTTTCTCTTACAGCTCCCCCTATGCCAGAGGCATTGACATCACCCATCAAATCACCGATATCCTCGGCATCAGCATGGGTGGTGGCGATGGCACCAAGGTGATGGGTTTTGGTTTTCCCGATCAAACCATCGTTTGGGACGGCAGTGCCGTTGAAAACACCACCAAGGCCTTCATGCAAGAGCAAAGCAAACCGATTCCCCTGCGGGTGGCTGATATCCCCAACAACATGGAAAAATAGAATCTGGGAGAATAGAAACGCGGGGGTCTAGCAATCTGGTGAATGCAGCGAACTCATAATTCGCCTTAGCCGAGTTCGATCCTCGGGACCCCCATTCCAATTTTTCGCTCTACATCCATAATTCACTTAGTTCGTTATTGCGGTAAGCGGTTTCCATGGGTTTAAGCCTGCGGTTGCTTGGCCTGGTGCTGCTGCTGGCATTGCTGGCATTTTTTGTTGCCTCGGAATTTGCCCTAATTCGCCTGCGGCCCACCCGGGTGCAGGAATTAGCTGAAAATGGCAGTTACGGGGCGCTGGCCGTTGAACGCCTACAAAGACACCTGCGGCGCGCCCTGGTGGCAACCCAATTAGGGGTAAGCCTTTCTTTATTGGCCCTCGGCTGGAGCGTTCACAAATTGTTGGTGGGCCTGGCAAGCAATGGCATTCATCCCTACTTGGAGCTGTTGGTTTTTTTCAGCCTTGCCATCTTTGCCACCCTGTTGGGTGGGGTGCTGCCAAAGGCTTGGGTGCTTCGGGATCCAGAGGCTTCAGCCCTGCGGATAGGCCCCCTGCTGGAGGCGGTTAATCGATGCTTAACGCCGCTATTGGCGCCGCTGGAGCGGCTGGCGGAGATGCTCTTGCTTTTCACTGGCCTCCCGCGGGAATGGGACCGTTTAGTGCCAGCGCTGTCGGCAGGTGAATTGGAAAATTTGATTGAAAACGATGCTGTAACAGGTTTAGAACCGGATGAACGCAACATCCTTGAGGGGGTGTTTTCGCTGCGTGATACCCAGGTGCGGGAGGTGATGGTGCCCCGCAACGGCATGGTTACCCTCCCGCTCGGGGTGAGCTTTGCCGAATTGATGCAGGCGGTGCTCAGCACCAACCATGCCCGTTTCCCTGTGATCGGTGATTCCTTGGATGATGTGCGCGGCCTGCTCGACTTAAGGCTGTTGGCGGAACCACTTTCCCGCGGTGAACTGCAACCACACACCCCATTGGCCGCCTACATCCGCAATGTGGAGCGGATTCAAGAAAGTGCTTCCCTGGCTGAATTGCTACCGATGATCCGCAATGGCGAACCCCTGCTGGTGGTGGTTGATGAACACGGCGGCACCGAAGGGCTCGTAACAATTGCCGATCTCACCGGTGAAATCGTTGGTGATGAATTATTGGAAGACGACGGCAGTCCGCCAGATCTGCAACCCCTCGGCAAAGATCTTTGGCTGGTTGCGGGCGATCTGGAGATTTTTGAACTCAACCGTCAGCTGGGGTTAAAGCTGCCTGAAGCCGATGGACATCACACTTTGGCTGGTTTTCTCTTAGAGAGGTTGCAACACATCCCCACCCCCGGTGAGGCCTTGCGATGGGGGGGCCATCACTTCGAAGTGCTAACCATGGATGGGCCTCGTATCGAAGAGGTGAAGATCTGGCTAGGCCACCGCGAGAATGCAGTGATAATGACCCCCCAGATGGACTAGATACCTTGCACTCACAACCCTGCATCCACACCCGCCCATGAAACCGGTAAAGGTAGGTGTGATCGGTATTGGCAACATGGGTTGGCACCACGCCCGGGTGCTGAGCCTGTTGCGTGATGCAGAGTTAATTGGTGTTGCCGACCCCGATGAAGCGCGGGGACGGCTTGCCAGCACCCAATTCAACTGCCGCTGGTATGCCGATTACAGCAGCTTGATCAATGAGGTGGAGGCGGTTTGCATCGCTGTTCCCACCCTGTTGCATCACCCGGTGGGTATGGCCTGCCTCAAGGCTGGGGTGCATGTGCTGATTGAAAAACCAATTGCCGCCAGCCAGCAGGAAGCCTCAGAACTAATCGCTGCCGCCAGTGCGGCCTCACGCCTATTGCAGGTGGGCCATATCGAACGCTTTAACCCAGCATTTCGCGAATTGCTCAACGTGGTTACAAACGAGGAGGTAATGGTGCTTGAGAGCAGGCGCCATAGCCCCCATGCCGATCGGGCCAATGATGTGTCTGTGGTGTTGGATCTAATGATTCACGACATCGATCTGGTGCTGGAACTAGCCCAGGCGCCAGTGGTGGGTTTTGCCGCCGCTGGTGGTAGAAGCACCGAAGGGCCCATCGATTACGTAACAGCCACCCTTTCCTTTGCCAATGGGGTGGCCGCCAGCCTCACCGCCAGCAAGATGAGCCACCGCAAAGTGCGCAGCTTGAGCGCCCATTGCCGCGGCAGCTTGATCGAAGCTGATTTTTTACATCGCAACCTACGCATTCATCGCCGCGCCCAGGAGTCGTATTCAGCCAACAGGGGTGAATTGCTCTATCGCCACGATGGCTTTATTGAAGAGGTAAGCATCACTCCAACCGAACCGCTTTATGCAGAACTAGAGCATTTCCTCCAATGCGTGAGGGGCCTTGAAATCCCAGCGGTGGATGGTTTGCAGGCTTCAAGGGCCCTACAGCTGGCCGATCTAATTGAAAGAGCGGTGGAGCAGCCGCAACAAAGTTTGCAACAACTACCCCAACCCCTTTGAACTAAACGCCAGTTAATTGACGCAATGCTGCCACCACCAACTCACGGCAGCGGGTGGGGGAATAACGGTAAAAAGATTGCCAGGCAGCAGCTTTATGGGAACCGTAGGCGGCCGCAGGAAGTTGTTGGTTTTCATCTAGCCAGCCAAGCCTCACCCCATGGCCAATCACCACATCAAGGGCCAACTGATCTTCAAAGCGAACCTTTGGGTTTGCTTCAAAAAATGCCATTAAAGAAAGCAGTGCTTCAATCGTAAGTTGACGATATTCAGGTGCTTCTATCTTGCTGAGCAAGTGATCCACAAGAACAGCAAAATTATGTTCTCCCGGTGTTTTTTCAGCTAATAAATCACTATCTAAGCGATTGCGTCGCTCTAATTTATCTCCAATTAATAGGCCGCGGCAGTGTTGCAATAGCCCCCAAACACCTGGATAAAAATCCCTTGGCACCCGTTGGAGTGCCCCCTGGCGCATGCGGTGTTGCAACCAGCAGCCTCCCATCGGTTTTTCATCCGCTGGAGCCGGCGCTTGCCAGAGCACCTGGCCACTCACATGCAACTGCTCACAACGATCCAAAGCAGCCCTGGCTCGTTCTAGGTCGGCTAGCACCACCCCCAAGCGCCGTGAAATGCCATGGGGTGGCAGAGCGCAGAGGGCTTCAAAGGCTTCCGAGGGGGTGAGTTGGCGTTCTGTAGCCAGTTCACTGGTGAGCAACAAAAGCAACTGGCCAAGTTGGAATGTGAGCGTGCCTTGCAGTAGGGCTGGCCTTTGCCTTGCTAAGCCCTCAAGGGCCAACAGCAATTCCTGCTGCAGGATCGTTTCACGGCCGTCCTCACCGCTGAAACGCCTGATGCGGGCTGCAATGCCAGCGCTATCAAGGGGTTCTTTAATCCGTGATTGGTGCGTGTAATTACGGCCCACCACCAATTGTTTATGGCGGGCCAGTAGATCATCTAAGGCATCCTCCAAGTGGGGATGCACCAAACCGAGTAAACCCGCGCAGCGGCGCACCGGCTCCCAATCGCCCGCCTCCAAACTGCGGTGATAAACAGCCTCCAACAGTTGCGATAGGGCAACGGGCAGGCCCTGATCGGGGGCCTGTAGTTGTCCGCTTGGGCCTAGGCGCAATTGCAATTGCTCCAATAATTCCGCCTGTTCCCGCAACAGGGTGCTGCTCCACAACTGGGCCGCCAGATCAAGCACGGAGGTGGTTTCCAGCTCTAGTTGTTGCTCTTGGGCAACGGAGAGGGAGCGGTGGCCGCGCGCTTCCGCCAGCCGCAGCGGGCTTACCCGCGCTGGCATTACCCGCGACAGGGCTGGCAACTGGATCGGCTCCCAGCACAAAGCCGGCAAGTGCTCCGCCAAGCTGCCCACAGCTACGGCCACCCCATCAAGGGAACCACTTTTGAGTTGCCGCGCCAGGGCCATAAAACCGGCTGGCTGCCTGGCAAATGCAGTTGCCGCCAGGGGCACAAGCAACAGTGGATCGCCTTGGTCACGCCAATGGCGTTGCAACATGCGCAATTCGCCTAGCACCGCATCAGCCAGCTGTTCCGGGTCGTCGGCCAGATAAAAAATGCCCTCCTCCAACACGGGCGGCAGAAATGCTGTGGGCACGCCTCCGCAGCGATAAAGCCTTGATACGGCCAAGGTGGCCACCCCACCAACCCCTGGCCCGGATAGGCCCAGGGCAGGCCATGCCCCAACCCCAGCCAAGGCCTCAGCTAAACGGGCCGAGGGCTGCACTTCCACCCCAGCATCACCTGGTGTAGCCATGGGGATGCCCTCTGCCGCCAGGGCTGCAGCAACGCTTTGATCGCCTGGCACCAAAACAATCCTCACCTTGTTGCAACCCAACAGCCGGGGCAGGCGCCTGCCGCAGGGATCGAGCTGTTCAGGCAGCACCAAACCCTCTAGCAATAGTTGCCCCAACAACCAAAGGCTTTGGGTCCAAAACAGGGGCAGGTTTTCATTTGGTTGGCGCGGTTGGCTGCCCGGATAGCGGCGTTCGGCCTCAACGAATTCCAATGGCACCCGGTAGAGCTCAGGCAAAAGCAATTCACTGCCCTGGGGCAAGGCCAAAGCGGTGAGCCGTTGCTGAAAGGCGTTGGCCTCTTCCCAGCGCTCTTCCATGCAGGCACTGAGCAGTTCAAAGGCAAGAAACAGGGGCCATTGGCACTCAATCGCTTCAAAACAGGCCAGTTCTTCCGGTTCGTAGTGCAAACGGCTGCTGTCTTCCAGCACCGTTTGATGGCCATCGCGGCGAAAGCGGGCGTAGCCATAGCTGCCGGCCAGTTGGCGCCTGATCACCTCCAAGGTGCGTTGGCGCAAGTCGGGGCGATCAACGGCCCAGGCGGGATAACCAACGGTGGTGAGGCAAGCGCTATCAACCTCCTTGCTGGCGGATTCCCGCGGCAGTAGGCCCTCCAGGGCCCGCCTCAACCGCACGATTGCATCCGGTGGCACCCAAAGCAGGGCACTGCCATCTCCCTCGGGCCCATAGAGATCCAAACCTTGGGCCGCCTCCAGGGCAGCTTTCACCAAACCAATCGAGCTGGCATTGCGTTCTGGAGCACCGTTATTGCCCTTATCGCCCCGCTCCCAAATGCCGTAGTCGGCCACCCGGTAGGCGCGGCTGAGGTAAAAAACCAGGTTTTGCACAAAGGCCACTTGGGCGCGATTGGCCACCACCACCAAACCGGCACGGCTGAATTGGGCCAGCTGCAACAAAAACAGGGCGGTGGCATCAAGCTGCAAGTGCCCCCAAGCGTTATCTGCAACCACAGGCAAACCAGTGGCTGTGTTGTATTTGGCGTGGAGGGCATCTAGGGGTTTAAGGCTTTGCTTAAACCGTTCCACCTTGGCAGCCTGGCCCATCATGGCCCGCAACAAGCCGCGCATCAAAGCCAATACGCTTTGCTCTAGTTCAAACACCCGTTGGGGCCTGGAACCCTCCCGGCGCCAGGCGATTGCTAGCCCCCATACCGCCTGGATCGTATAAACCCCATCCCGCACCCAAGCGTCGCCGTAATTGCCGTGGATGTTGTGGGCGGTGCTGGCGGGCAGCAAACCAGACACTGGATGCTGCCTTTGCAGCAACACCCGATCAACGGCTGCATCGATTTGCTCCAGGGCAGCGAGCTGTTTTGTTGTCAGTGGTGATGTCATCCGCCAGATTCTCTCCGGTAACTCCAAATTCCATGGCAGCCATTCCCACAATCCCCCAACGCTGCCAAGTGCTCGGCTTGCCAGTAGACGTGAGCGCTGATGTGATGGCAGCAGCTGTTGCTTTGCACAGCAGAGGTGGTGGCCAGCTGGTAACGCTGAACGCTGAAATGACCATGGCCGCCCTGGCCCAAACGGATCTGGGTACTGCGATCAGCCAAGCGGAACTGGTGATTCCCGATGGCGCTGGGGTGGTGTGGGCCCTGAGGCGTCAAGGCATCCGCGTAAAACGGAGCCCCGGCATTGAATTGGCGGATCAGTTGTTGGCCCATAGCGCTCGCAGCAACTGGCGGGTAGCCCTGGTGGGTAGTTCAGCAGCGGTAATGGAGCTACTAAAAAAACAGCTGCCCCAAAAACACCCTGGCCTCCAACTTGTTCTAACAATTGATGGCTACCAACCCAGGGAGCGTTGGCCGCAATTGGAGCAACAACTGCTGCAATTGCAGCCAGATCTGGTGCTGGTGGCCCTTGGCATCCCGCGCCAAGAAATCTGGATCAATCGCCTGCATCAGGGCCAGGCGGGCCTTTGGATGGGGGTTGGCGGCAGTTTTGATGTGTGGAGTGGCCAAAAGAAAAGGGCTCCCCGTTGGATGGGGGCCCTACAAATCGAATGGCTTTACAGGCTTGTTCAAGAACCAAGCCGCTGGCGCCGCATGTTGGCCTTGCCCAAATTCGCCTTAGCGGTGCTTAACGGAAACCCACCGAAGCCTGCCAAACAAAGGCAAGCAATAGGAAAAACAAGGGAATGATCGGCAAGATATCCACCAGGGGTGCGAAGGCGCGATAGGCCTCAGGCAGCTGGGCCAGATGGGTAAGAACAGCCAATGGCATAACAGCAGTCACCATCAGGGGGTGAAACCAAGCGACGCTACCACGTGTGAGCAGCCGCTGAGCCCGGCTCCCACGGAGCGAAATGCTCTGCAAAACAACCATCCCTGATGGCCATGGCCATGGCATTGGTAAAGCGCAAAAGCTGGCTGAGGTTGTGGAGGCTCAATAGGGTGAGCCCAAGGATTTCATCGCTCTTTATTAAGTGATGCAAATAGGCCCTGCTGTGCAGCTGACAGGTGGGGCAGGGGCAAGTGCTGTCTAAAGGGCTGTGGTCGTTGCGGAAGCGGGCGTTTTTTAAATTCCAGCGCTCACCACCCACCAGGGCAGCCCCATGGCGACCAAGGCGGGTGGGCAGCACACAATCAAATAAATCCACCCCCTCGGCCACCGCCTGGGCCATCTCCGGCAAGGTGCCCACCCCCATCAAGTAGCGGGGTTTGTGGAGTGGCAGCAGCGGTGCCACCCAGCGCACCACCTCATGCATTGCAAGGGCAGGCTCCCCCACACTCACCCCACCAATCGCCACACCAGGCAGGTTGAAACCAGCCACCACCCGGGCCGATTCCTTGCGCAAATCCTCGTAACAGCCGCCCTGCACGATGCCAAACAAGGCCTGGTTGGCGCAGTTGTGGGCGGCAACACAACGCTCAAGCCAGCGATGGGTGCGCTGCGTTGCCTCCTGCACATCGGCATGGCTGGCTGGATAGGGCGGGCATTGATCAAATGCCATTGCCACATCAGCGCCAAGGCTGTTTTGAATCGCCATCACCCGCTCTGGGGTGAGCTCCACCACCAGGCCATCTCTGGGGGATTTAAAAGTTACCCCCAGCTCGGAGATGGCATTGAGGCTGGCCAAGCTAAAAACCTGAAAGCCGCCGGAATCGGTGAGCATTGGTGCGTGCCAACCCATGAAGCGATGCAGGCCACCGGCGGCGGCAACAACTGCCTCCCCCGGTTGCAGGTGCAGGTGAAAGGTGTTGCTGAGCACCATCTGCGCTCCGGTGCTGCGCAATTGATCAATGCTGATTCCCTTCACCGTGGCGGCGGTACCCACGGGCATAAAGCGCGGCGTATCAACAACCCCATGGGGGGTGTGAAAACGGCCCACGCGGGCTTTGGTATTGGGGCATTGATGCAGCACTTCGTAGCTAAACGGAGCGGCGCTGCTGGTCACATTGATGCCGTCGAATTACCCAACCCTATGGGCCGCCAGGATGGTGGTAATCGCATGGCGCGGCCGTGCCCCAATGGTGGCCCGATCTGCTTGGCAGCTGGATCTACTACAGCTGTTTGCCGGCAGCCAAAAATCTGCAACCGCGCTTTGAGAGAATCGCCAGGTTTGCCCCCTGGATTGGCCTGTTCATAGGTGGCGCCCAGGCCTGCCTATGGCTAGCTGGAAGCGCCCTAGGGCTTCCAACCGCAAGCCTGGCAGCCCTTGTGATTGCCTTTGGCCTCTGGCTGAGCGGTGGCTTGCACTTTGATGGAGTGCTGGATTGCGGCGATGGCCTAGGCGCTGGCAAACGCCAAATGGAAGCCATGGCCGATAGCCGCATCGGCGCCAGTGGCCTGGTGGCGGGGTTAATCCTGCTGTTGCTAAAGGGTGCTGCCCTGATCGCTTTAGCCCCAGGAGCTGCGGCTGCAGCGCTGTTGTGGAGCGCCTTTTGGGGCAGAGTTTCGCCATTGCTGGCGATTGCCCATTTCCCATACCTAAGACCAGGCGGCAGCGCTGGCTTTCACCGGGAACATAGCCAGGGCCTCAGCCGTGAACTACGGCCAAGCGCCTTTGCCCTTGCCCTAATGGTGGGCTTGAGCCTTGCTGTTCCCAGCCTGCCCCTCTGGGCGGGCATCAGCGGCCTGATTCCAGCTGTGGCAGTGCAATTTTGGCTTGGCAAGCGCCTTGGAGGCCACAGCGGTGATAGCTATGGCGCCTGTGTTGAATGGACAGAAGCCCTAGCCCTATGGCTGATTTGGCTTATTGGTTTGACCGGTTTGGGTTGAGGGGAAGCACCAGCAGAAATGCATTGCCAGCGGCGGGCAGTTTTGGATCAAGCTTGCTGGCGGGAACAATCAACTCAAGGGAGCCGCCCCTTGCCTGGGCCTGGTCGCGGGCCAGGGCCAAACCGAGGCCTGAACCTGGCTGCTGCTGACTGCTGCTGCCCCGTTGGCCCCGCTGAAAAATACGCTCCCGCTCAGCCAAGGCGATGGCTGGGCCGCTATCCCAGATGGCAAGGGCAAGGGATTGATCGCGCCGTTGGCACCAAAGCCCAAGTGGTGCTTGGGAATCGCTGTAGCGAAAGGCATTTTCAAGCAAATTGGCAAGGATTTCGGCCACCGCTGCTGCGCCGGGGAGATTGAGCTGAGGCAATTGCTGGGGCCCATGCCAAGGGCGCCCCTGGAGGCTGGCGGTGGCGCTGGCCCTTGCCATGAGCGGTTGCAAAGCAGCACTAAGGGGTTCAGCCCTGTCGGGGGTGAGGGCCGGCGGCAGCAACAAGGGAGCTTCCGGTTCAGCGGAGAGGCTTGGGCTTGCTTCCATTTGGGCTAGGGCCTCGAGATAACGGTCGAGGGCGAGTTCCTCCTTCAGCAGGTGTTCCACCAAATCGCGACGTTCATCGCTGGGATCAAGCCTTCTTAAGAGCAGCTGGGTGAAGGTGCGCAAAGCCGCAAGGGGGTTGCGCATTTGATGCACCAGAAGGGAGCGTTGGCGGCGATCTTGCTGGAGCTGGGCCTGGCAGCGCTGCTGCTCAAGATCCATTAGCCGCGCTTCCGTGAGCAGCTGGGCCGCCCCCAGCAGGCGCTCCTGTAGCAACTGGGGCCAAGGGTTGATGTTGCTATCAACTCTCAGGGCACCAATCACCAGGGATTCCCGCCTTAGGGGCAACCAACGCCGCTGCTGCTCGGCAAGCAGGAGGGATTCATCGCTGGCTGCTGGGCTAAGCCGCTCAGCGTTGGCGGGCCAAACCTCCACTAGCTGCAATTGCAATTCCCCGGAGGCATCTGGTACCGCCAGGTAAACCCCTAAGGAAATCAATTCAGGCCGGTCTATAAATTGGACTAATTGCTGGCTTACCAAGCGGCGAAAGCCCTCAGAAATCACAGAAGCCACAGCCGCTCAAAGCCGAAAAAAGATCAAAAAACGAGCGACCCAGGGGGGTTGCAAAATCTGGAGAAAGTCTTAAGATCATTGATACGACCAACACTTCACAGTGCCGAAAGCCTGGTGCCGGGGAGTTGGATCCAGCACACACTGCAGCTTTTGTGGCGCTTTTCTCTCGAAAAGGCTACACCAGATGTAGTTCACTCTCTGTTGTTCGCCGTTTTGCGGCAGCAACGGGCGGATTCGCTCCACCCCCTGGGTTTTGATCTTCTGATCAATTTCCGCACAACAGACGTTTGGGCGCCGCAGGCCCACCTGCTCCCAAGCCGAAACCGGTCCGCCCTAGCGGCCCCGAGCGACTTGAAAATCCCGTTCCGATTACGCCTCCACCAAGTTGGGGGGTTTTGTCATGTCGAAGAAGCGCAAACGCGTCAGCCGCCGCCGCCTAGCAGGCCAGCGGGTATTAGCTCACGTGCCAACTTTTAACCTTGAAACCGGTGAACACAAACCGGTTACAGCCGCGCGGCGCTACATCGCTGAATCAAGCTTGATGCCGCCGGCTCTAATCAATGTGCGCCGTAATGAGCACACCACCGATCGCTTCTTTTGGGGCGAGAAGGGCTTGTTTAGCGCTCAATACGCTGAAGAGAATCATTTCCTCTTTCCCTCTTTGCGCTCCATCGTTGACTCGGTGGGTGAAGAAACCCTGTTTGCCGGCCTAGAGGCCGTTGCCGACGATTGGGAAGAAATGGAAGAGTACGAATACGCCTTCGTTTGAATTAAAGGCACCCCTTGAGGAATTTGGCCGCCGCCGCCACGGCCCCAGGGGGAATGTTGTGCTCACCGTTAAACACATAGGAAACCGGCGAAGCGCCAGCTGCTTCCAGTCGTTTGCAGATTTCTTGATGGGCCCCTAGGGGCACCACAGGATCATTGCTGCCATGGGCCAGAAACACGGGCGCCAATCCATCTGCTCCAGGCTGCCAATCCGGATGGGGATAACCGCTAAATGCCAAAACGGCAGCCACAGTCAATGGTGTGGCCACTTCAAGCGCCATGGCGCCCCCTTGCGAAAAACCCAACACCACCACGGGATCGCTGCCAGCAGCCAATATTTCCTGCTCCAACCTCAATTTCAAAGCCTGCACTGCCGCTGGCAGCTCAGGCCAACCCGGCTGCTGAAGGTTGTACCACTGGCGTGCGCCAGCACCGGCCGGGTGCGGATCTGGTGCCTCCAGGCAACGCAGAGTTGCAACAGCAGGGTTTAACCCCAGCAATTGCAACAGGTTTTCCCCCAGCGGCTCCAGATCATTGCCGCTGGCACCCCAACCGTGCAAAAGGATTAGCCGCATGGTTCAAGCTGCCACTGCAGCTTCTACCCATACCATTCCTATTGCGGTTTTCCCTTGAGCACTGGCCATGCCCCCATTAGCCCTAATCAGCGTTTCCGATAAGCAAGGGGTGGTGGAATTCGCCAGGTCCCTGGTGGAAAAGCATGGATTTTCCTTGATCTCCAGCGGCGGCACCGCCGCCACCCTTGCTGCAGCTGGGCTTGCCGTTACCAAAGTGGCAGACCACACCGGCGCTGCCGAAATGTTAGGGGGCAGAGTTAAAACCCTCCATCCGCGCATCCATGGGGGCATCTTGGCCCGCATGGATGAAGCGGCTGATCTGGCTGATTTAGAAGCCCACCAAATAGCAAAAATCGATCTGGTGGTGGTGAATCTTTATCCGTTTGAAAAAACCATTGCCCAGGCTGATGTGAGTTGGGCAACGGCAATCGAAACAATTGATATCGGCGGGCCAGCCATGGTGAGGGCCGCGGCAAAAAATCATCAGCACACAGCGATTTTAACCAATCCCAACCAATACGAAACCTTCCTGGAGGCCTGGCCCATTGGCCTTGAGGAACGTCAAAAACTTGCCCTTGAAGCCTTCCGCCACACCGCCGCCTACGACGCTGCCATCAGCACCTGGCTTGCAGCTCAATTGGGGGAACCAGCGCAGCTGCAGCTTTGCTTGCCCCTGCAGGAAAGTTTGCGCTACGGCGAAAACCCCCACCAGGCAGCTAATTGGTTTAGCAAGCCAGAGCATGGCTGGGGGGCAGCGCTGCAACTGCAAGGCAAGGCCTTGAGCTTCAATAATTTGTTGGATCTTGATGCTGCCCAAGGGGCGCTGCTGCGCTTCCCCGCGGCTGAAGCCGCGGCCGCTGTGGTGGTGAAGCACACCAACCCCTGTGGTGTTGCCATCGCCGAAAATTTGGCTGAAGCCCTGGCAAAAGCGATTGGCGCTGATCCCATATCAGCCTTTGGCGGCATCGTGGCAGTTAATCAATGCCTTGATGCAGCTGCCTGCGCCAGCTTGGAAGGTTTATTTCTCGAATGTTTAGTGGCGCCTGCCATCAGCAAAGAAGCAAGGCAAATACTGGCGGCAAAACCTAATTTGCGCCTGCTGGAACTACCAGCGGAGCTTTGCAACACAGCCGCTGATCTACAGCTGCGTTCCGTTTTAGGTGGTGTGCTGGCCCAGCAACAAGACCATGAACCTCAACAGGAGCAGCAATGGCAAGTGGTTACAGAACGCTCCCCCAGCCCAGAGGAATGGCTTGATCTGCGTTTTGCCTGGCGGGTGGTGCGGCATGTGCACTCCAATGCAATTGTTATTGCCCGCCAGGGGGTAACCCTTGGCATTGGCGCTGGCCAAATGAACCGGGTGGGTTCAGCGGCGATCGCCCTTGAGGCCGCTGGGGAAGCAGCAAAGGGTGCGAGCTTGGCAAGCGATGGCTTTTTCCCCTTTAGCGACACCGTTGAAAAGGCTGCTCAGCATGGCATTAGCGCCTTTATCCAACCAGGGGGCAGCAAACGGGATGCAGATTCGATAGCAGCCTGCAACGCTGCCGGTTTAACGATGGTGTTCACGGGCCGCCGTCATTTTTTGCATTAAGCCGATTTTTAGCCGCCCCCTACCCATACAGTTGAATTCAGCTTCGTTATTTCCCATGCCTGAGGCGCTTGCCTTTAATCTCAATTTTGTGCATCCCCTGTTGATGTGGAGCCTTCTGGCGGCTTCTGCCTATGCCCTATTTCTTGGCATCAAGGCAAAGAAAACCCGCACCGGCACCCCAGAACAGCGCAAGGAACTGATTAAAGGCAAATTCGCCCAAAGGCATTACTTCATGGGCAGCCTGGTGCTGGCGGTGATGGTGCTGGGCAGCATCGGCGGGATGGCGGTTACTTACCTAAACAACGGCAAATTATTTGTGGGGCCCCACCTGCTAGCGGGCCTTGGCATGACTGCTTTGATCGCCATAGCAGCCTCGCTTGCACCTTTGATGCAGCAGGGCAATTTGATTGCCCGTAAAGCCCATGTGGGCATGAACATGCTTGTGATGACCCTTTTCCTTTGGCAGGCGGTGAGCGGCGTGCAGATCGTTAACAAGATCTGGATTAACCGCTAAGGCTTAAAACAAAGCTGTTTTTTGGGGAGGGCACACAAGCCCAGCCTGGGAGTGAAAGTCTTCCTGCACCTTCCAGGTGAGCCGCCGGGAAACCTGCCGCACAATTTGTCGCAGCAGATGGTCGCCGCTCGATTGCACCAAGCCATCGGGCAAAAGGTCGATAAAGGCGGGCAAACGAATTGCCACCTCAAGGTCGAGCTCCCATTCAACCAAGGTGTATTCGCCTTCTGGAACAAGTTGGAGGCTTGCTTGAAAATCAACGGCATAGCCATCTTTTTCCACCGTTAAACGGGAGGCGGGAATCGTTTCAATCCGATAGATCCCCTCCGCTTGGGGAAGCAGTTCGAGATCAATGCTCGGCTCAAGTTCAAAACCAAAATTGCCAAACTTACCCAAGATCAGGTGGTAGCCGTTCTGGCCCACCGGTTCAACCTGCATCGGTGCAGCGCACCTAACAAACCAGCCCTGATGCACATCGAGGTAGGAAGCCACCGCTGCTGCCGGGGCCCGCATCTCCATCACATCAGCAAAATTGCTCACATAACGGCGCAACTTCTCTTTATCCACCCTTGGTTCAACCAATCTAACGGGCGCTAAAGCTCAGAGAGTTGCAACAATCGATCGATCACGCCTTCCACCACCCGATCAGGGGTGGAGGCTCCAGAAGTAATGCCGATGCGCAGGGGCCCTTGGGGCAGAAATGGGCTCATGGTGGTGAGCTCACCACCCAATGGTTTGTGCTCAACGCAATTACCAGGGCCGATCCGTTCGGGTGCATCGATATGCACCGATGCGATGCCGCGGCTAATGGCGATCTCCTGCAGGTGGGTGGTATTTGAGGAGTTGTAACCACCGATCACCACCATTAAATCCAAGGGTTCGTCTACCAGGGAAAACATCGCATCTTGGCGCTCCTGGGTGGCATCACAGATGGTGTTGAAGGCGAGGAAATGGTTGTTCAGCTCAGTGGGGCCATAACGACGCAGCAAGGTGCGCTCAAATAGGCGGCCGATCTCCTCAGTTTCGCTTTTGAGCATGGTGGTTTGATTTGCAACGCCAATGCGCACCAAATCAAGGTTGGGATCAAATCCAGGGGAGGTGGCACCGGCAAACTTCTCTAAAAAGCTGCTGCGGTTGCCATTGCCAAGGATGTAGTCGCAAACCAATTGGGCTTCCGCCAAATCGAGCACCACCAGATAGGTGCCAGCAAAAGAGCTGGTGGCAAGGGTTTCCTCGTGCTTCACCTTGCCGTGAATAACAGAGGTGAATGATTCCTTTTTATGGCGTTCAACGCTGTTCCACACCTTTGAAACCCAAGGGCAGGTGGTGTCCACAATGTGGCAGCCCAATTCATTTAAAAGCTGCATCTCCTGAACGGTGGCACCAAAGGCCGGCAGGATCACCACATCGCCCTTTTCAACAGCTGAAAAATCCTTTACGCCACCTTCCACTGGGATGAAAAGCACATCCATCTGGCGCAGGTGGGCATTAACGGATGGGTTATGGATGATTTCGTTGGTAATCCAGATCCTTTCTGTGGGGTAGTGACGACGGGTTTCGTAGGCAATAGCCACGGCCCGCTCCACACCCCAACAGAAACCAAAGGCCTGGGCTAGGCGAATCGTTACCCGACCCTGTTGAAGCTGATAACCATTATCTCGGAGGCTTTGAATCAGATCGCTCTGGTAAGCCTCCTCAAGGCTGCTGGCCACCTCTTCTGCCCGGCCAAACCCTCGGCGGTTATAACGCTCCGAGTGGTGGAGGGAGCGCTTAAAGGCGCGGGTGTCCATGGCAGGAAAAAGCGCCGGTTAAACCAATCTATTGGTTTAAAGAGCAGAGGAGCCCCTTTCACCGGTGCGCACCCGCACCACCTGTTCCACCGGAACAACAAAAATCTTGCCGTCCCCGATATCACCGCTGCGGGCTGCGGTTTCGATCACGGCAATCGCTGTTTCAACTTGGCCGTCTTCCACCACCACATCAATTTTTGCCTTTGGCAAAAAATCAATCGTGAATTCAGAGCCGCGGTAGCGCTCCACCTGACCCTTCTGACGGCCAAAGCCCCGCACCTCAGACACTGTCATCCCAACAATTGAGGCATCAACCAAGGCGGTTTTTACCGCATCCAAACGGGATGGACGAATCAAAGCCGTGATCAATTTCATGGCAGTACAGCAAAGGATTTAGGAGAAAAGAAAAAACTAGATATCAAAAGGTCATCGGGTCGTAGGCCTCTTCGCCATGGGCAATGAAATCAAGCCCACGCTCCTCTTCCTGGGGGCTAACCCGCAAACCAACCACAGCACCCACAATCCAGAGAATGATTGCTGTACCAAGGCCCACGAAGCCAAAGGTAATGAGCACTGCCTTGAACTGGGCTCCAAAGAGGGCGATATTGCCTCCTTTAGCCAGGATCTCAGCGGATTTTGGGAAGTAGTCGGCGGGCACAAGGGCTGGGGCAGCTAACAGGCCAGTGAGCAAGGCACCAACGGTGCCGCCGATGCCATGCACCATGAAGGCATCCAAGGAATCGTCGAGTTTTGTTTCCATCTTCACCCGCACGGCAATCAAACAGGCCGCAGCGGAGAGGGCGCCGATCAAAAGGGCGGGACCCATGTAAACAAAACCAGCAGCTGGGGTAATACCCACAAGGCCTGCCACCGCACCGGTTGCCGCACCAACTGCCGTTGGTTTGCCATCGGTGAACCATTCAATTAGGCACCAGGTGAGCAAGGCAGCTGAGGCAGAGGCGGTGGTGGTTAGGAAAGAGAAACCAGCGCCTTTAGCAGCGAAAAAACTAGCGCCATTGAAACCAAACCAACCAAACCAGAGCAGGCCAGCACCTAAAAGAATGAACGGCACATTGTGGGGTGGCCGCTTTGATTCGGGGTAGCTGCTGCGAGGTCCAACAATTGCAGCCGAAACCAGGGCTGCCACACCGGCGGCGATGTGCACCACGGTGCCACCAGCAAAGTCGATGGCGCCAATTTCACCAAATGGTCCTATGTATCCGCCCCCCCAAACCATGTGGCACAAGGGGCAATAAATAAGCAGGCTCCAGAGTAGGGAGAACCAAAACCAAGCCTTGAAATTGATGCGTTCCACTACGGCACCGGAGATCAATGCCGGCGTGATGATCGCAAACATGCCTTGGAATAAAGCAAATGATGTGGCGCTAATTGCAAAGCCATCGGCCAGGGGCGCATCACCTAATTCACCACCAACCCCGTTTAAAAACATGGAGCCGAGGCCACCAATAAATGGACTTTTAAAGCCAAGATCAAAAGACAAGCTGTAACCGATAACAACCCAAAGCACCCCGATTAAACCCATCAGGAAGAAGCTCATCATCATTGTGTTGAGCACATTCTTGGCGCGGGTAAAACCGCCATAGAAAAATGCCAAGCCTGGGGTCATCAACAACACCAAAGCTGAACCCATCAGCATCAATAGGGTGTCGGCACCATCGGTGGGCATTTTGGTGAGCGCTGCCTTGGCGGAACCTGCCATCAAGGGCAGCAAGCCAGCACCAGCTGCCAACAAAAACACACCAGTGCGCTGCAAACTGCTGTTCTGGCGCAAGGAATGGATAAATCCTGTTTGCTGTAAACGCCAACGGTCGATGCTTTGCATCGCCGAAGGTGGAAAGTGAAGGGAACCTTGGCCCCTTTTAAGGGAAGCGCTCTGTAGTGACATGAACGGTAAAAGCCTGCAAAGCCAGTTGCACATTGATCAGCTCTCGCTTTCAACGATGTACTAATTGCTACGAAATCAGCAATTCGCAGCTGCAATTTGATTTCGCTACAGGCGATCCTTGCAACTAATCACTCCCTCAAAACAAATGCTCCCAGTCCCAAAGTTGTATCTGCAGGGCAGCACCTCCACCCCAGCGGCACGAGCCTGGCGAAATAATTGCCCATAGCGGGGATCAGCTTTATCACCGGGGGCAAAACTATCCACATCAGGGCGGCTTAAACATGGGATCAACACCCCCCTTGCTGCGGGCAACACGCCCATCAGTTCCTGCAGATGCTTTTGGCCCCTTTCGGTAACGGTGTCGGGGAAAAGAGCCGTTGTGCCATCACTCCAGGTGGTGTTTTTCACCTCCACGTATATGGGCCTTTGATCCGCTGCCTCGGGTGCTGGCGTTAACAACAAATCAATGCGGCTACCACGATTTAAGCCATAGGTAACCTCGGGGCGAATCGCTGCAATCGGCCCAAGCCACGGTTCCAGGTGGCCAGCTTCGATTGTTAAGCGCAGCAGGCGATTGGGCAGGGCTGTGTTCACTCCCACCCAGCAACTACCACCACCCGCTGCGGGCACTTCAGCCTGTTCCCAGGTGTAGGCCAGCTTGCGCTTGGCAGATGGATCGTGGCGTATCCGCACTTTTCCCCCCGGCAGCAACACCCCAGCCATAGGGCCTGTATTGGCGCAATGGGCAGTTACCACCTCGCCATCAGCGAGTTCCACCTCGCATAAAAAACGTTTCCAGCGCTTAACCAAAACGCCTTCCAACAACGGTTCAAAACTATGCACCTCAACGGCAGGCATCGGGGCTGGTCAACTACTGGGCCATACTCCCCCACAATCGGCGGCACCCATGGCTGAAAGCAAAAACCTGCGGCGCATCGCCCTGGTGGTGGCTGTTGCCACTGCCCTTAGCAAGGTGGCGGGGCTTGTGCGTCAACAGGCGATCGCAGCTGCCTTTGGGGTTGGCGCCGCCTATGACGCCTACAACTACGCCTATGTGCTGCCTGGCTTCTTATTAATCCTGCTAGGCGGCATCAACGGCCCCTTCCACAGCGCTGTGGTGAGTGTGATGGCAAAGCAGGAGCGGGCAGAAAGCGCCCGGCTGCTGGCTGCGATCAACACCTTGGTGGGTTTGGGTTTACTTGGGGCCACCGTTTTATTGGTGTTGCTGGCTGATCCCTTGATCACCCTTGTGGGACCTGGCTTAGATCAAGAACTGCACAATCTCGCCGCTTTGCAGTTGCGTTTGATGGCACCCATGGCCCTATTTGCCGGCTTAATCGGCCTTGGCTTTGGCGCCTTAAATGCCGCTGATGAATATTGGCTGCCGGCGATTAGCCCATTGCTTTCAAGCCTAACGGTGTTGCTGGGAATTGGCCTGCTGTGGTTCCAAGCCGGCCCTGCGATCGGAACGGCCCCATGGGCCCTAGCCGGTGGAGCGGTGTTAGCCCTAAGCACCTTGGGGGGAGCAATCCTGCAATGGTTGATCCAGCTGCCGGCGTTAGCGCGCCAGGGCCTGGGCCAACTGCGCTTGAGTTTTAACTGGAAACAACCTGGTGTAGCAGAGGTGCTGCGGGTGATGGGGCCGGCAACCCTTTCATCCGGCATGTTGCAGATCAATGTGTATGTGGATCTCTTCTTTGCCAGTGGCATCAGCGGCGCCGCCGCAGGGCTTGGTTATGCCGGCCTTTTGGTGCAAACACCCCTGGGGATCCTCTCCAACATGTTGCTGGTGCCGCTGCTGCCGGTATTTGCCAGGCTCACGGCGCCGGAAGATCGCGATCAACTGCTGCAACGCATTCGCCAGGGGTTGATGCTCAGCAATGCCAGCATGCTGCCCCTGGGCGCTTTGATGGTGGCCCTAGCCGGGCCGATCGTTGCCCTGATCTACGAAAGGGGAGCATTTAATGCCAGCGCCGCCACCTTGGTGATGGGCATCCTCATGGCCTATGGGGTGGGCATGCCCGCCTATCTGGGCAGGGATGTGCTGGTGCGGGTTTTTTATGCCCTCGGCGATGGCAACACCCCCTTTCGAATCTCAATGGCAGGGATTGGTTTAAATGCAGCACTTGATTGGTTGCTGGTGGGTTGCCCCACCCCTGATGGTTTACTGCTGCCGCAATTAAATTTTCAAGCGCCGGGCTTGGTTTTAGCAACGGTTGGCGTGAACGTGGTGAGCTGCATTGCCCTATTGCTTGCCCTAAGAAGCAAGCTGGGCGCCTTACCGATTGGCCCTTGGGCAAAAGACAGCGGCCTACTCACGCTGGCAGCACTGCTAGGTGGTTTGCTCGCTTGGCTGCTTGCAACAGCTGTGGCCTGGCCGCCAAACCTGCTCGGCAAATTGCTGCAGGTTTCTATCTGCGGTGGTGTTGGCGCAGTTAGCTATGGCCTGATCGCCGGTGGCCTTGGCGTTGCAGAAGCAAGGGAACTGGGCCGCACCCTGGCCGCAAAATTACCTTTCTTAAAAAACTGATTAATCAACAGTGCGTTGATCCCGCACCGTAACTGGCAATTCCAAATGGCTGCGGCCAATCATCTGCATGCCCTCCACCGAGTAGATGCGGGCCTGGATGCCAAATTCCCGAAAGGCAGTTTCCAGCTCCTGCAGCAGGGCCCTCTCCACCTGGGCTTCCGCATCCACCACAGTGCCCAACAGCCTTTCGCCAAGGCGCCCCACCCGTTTACGCACCACTTCACGGGCGTTGGTTACTTCAATCACGAGCATCCGTCGCCAGCGGCGGTCTTCCAGTATCGCTGCAGAAGGGTTCAAGAATTTCCTCGAGATCGAGGAGTTGGCCGGGGGGAATCAAACGGGCCAGGGGTAGGCGGGTGCTGCCAGCACCAATTGGAACCTGGAGCCGCTCCAGTGCCATGCGCACAGCCGCTGCAGTGCCTTGGCTTAACAGGCCGGCCAACTCTTCCGCCAAGGGCCTGGCCAACTTGGCATCACCCAAATACAAATGCCAACCAGCCACCTGCACATAAATGCGATCGGCGATGGCATCGCTGAGGTCCCCCAGCTGAGCAGCAGAAAGGGTCACGCCGATTTAAGTGCTTTGTTGCAACACCAAGCTAGGTGCAGAATCAAAAGCGCTCCCCAACTCAAACTGAGCAGCGGCAGCTGGGCCAAGCTTTCTGGCCTCAAACCGCGCCAAAGCCATAAACCGCTGTTTAGGGCAGCAAATAGGGCGCCATGCACAGCAAAATTAATCCAACGCTCCAGCTGTTGGTAGGCGGGATCTTGGGGATTTGGGGGCCTGGTGGCAACAAGGGGCAAGGCAAAACCAACGCTCTATTGATTCTGAACGAAAACCAAGGACACTTGACGAAACCCGGTTGGTGCTGGGCAGAATGGATAGTTCAGGCGCTTGTAGCTCAGCGGATTAGAGCATCTGACTACGGATCAGAGGGTCGGGAGTTCGAATCTCTCCAGGCGCGCTTTTTTTTATCTCTCAAATTGCCGCCTGAAAGGGCGGTTTTTTTTCGCCCCTGGCTTTCTACGATCGTTGCAACTTTTACCCAGGGGCCAGCAGCCGTGATTCAAACCAGCGAAAGGATGCCCAATGCCCTGCTGGAGGGAGATCCCCAAGTGGCGGCTTTGATCGATAAGGAACTTGAACGCCAACAAACCCACCTGGAGTTGATCGCCAGCGAAAATTTCACTTCAGCTGCGGTGATGGCAGCCCAGGGTTCGGTGTTAACCAATAAATACGCCGAGGGTTTGCCCCACAAGCGCTACTACGGCGGTTGTGAACACGTTGATGCCATTGAAGAATTAGCGATCGAGCGGGCCAAGCAACTGTTTGGTGCCGCCTGGGCCAATGTGCAGCCCCACAGCGGCGCCCAGGCAAATTTCGCTGTTTTTCTTGCCCTGCTGCAACCCGGCGACAAGATCATGGGGATGGACCTCTCCCATGGCGGGCACCTAAGCCATGGCTCACCGGTGAATGTGAGCGGCAAATGGTTCAAGGCTGTGCACTACGGCGTTGATCCCAGCACTGCCCAATTAAATCTCGAAAGCATCCGTGAATTAGCCCTAAAAGAACGGCCAAAGCTAATTATTTGTGGATTTTCCGCCTATCCACGCAGGATTGATTTCGCTGCTTTCCGCGCCATTGCCGATGAGGTGGGGGCCTATCTGCTGGCAGACATGGCCCATATCGCTGGCCTAGTGGCCGCCGGTGTGCATCCAAACCCAGTGCCCCATTGCCATGTGGTAACCACCACCACCCACAAAACCCTGCGGGGCCCAAGGGGCGGCCTGATCCTTTGCGCTGATGCTGAATTCGGCAAACAATTTGATAAGGCAGTGTTTCCGGGCAACCAGGGCGGCCCCTTAGAACATGTGATCGCAGCAAAGGCGGTGGCCTTTGGCGAAGCGCTACAGCCCAGTTTTAAAAGCTATTGCGAACAGGTAATCAACAATGCCAAGGCAATGGCTGAAAGGTTGCAGGAGCGCGGCATTGCCGTGGTGAGTGGCGGCACCGATAACCACATCGTGCTGCTGGATCTGCGGTCAGTGGGCCTCACCGGCAAAGTGGCCGACCTGTTGGTGAGCGATGTGAACATCACCGCCAATAAGAACACCGTGCCCTTTGATCCGGAATCACCATTTGTTACGAGCGGCCTGCGTTTGGGTAGTGCTGCCCTCACGAGCCGAGGCTTTACAGCTGATGCATTTAGGGAAGTGGCGGATGTGATCGCCGATCGCTTGATCAATCCAGAAAACGATCAAATCGAGCAGCGCTGCCGTGAACGGGTGGCGGCCCTTTGCCGAGAATTCCCCTTATATGGCAGCTGCGGGTAAGCTGCCGCCGTAGGCCCTGGCCTCCTGTGAATTCCAGCCCCCTGATCCCTGCGATCGCCACCATGGTGGGTGCCGGTCTGTTCACGGCTGCCATCGTGCCGCTTGTTCGGCGCCTTGGCTTGCGTTTGGGTTTGATCGATCAACCTGATCCCCGTAAGCAACACAACGAACCGATGGTGCGCCTTGGTGGCATCGGCATCGTGCTGGGGTTCTGCCTTGCCCTTTTTATTACCTGGCAACTGGGGGGCTTTGGCAGCTTGCCCGCCAGCCGCGACCAATTGATTTGGAGCACCTTGCTCGGGGGGGTGGCCTTTTTTGCTGTGGGTTTAAGCGATGATCTATTCCAATTGCCCCCGCTGCCGCGGCTAGCCCTACAGATCGCCGTTGCAACGGTTGTTTGGAGCCAAGGTGTGAAGATTGGCTCGATCACCCTTCCCTTCGACAGCAACCTCTCGCTAACCCTGCCGAATTGGTTGAGCCTTTTCGTTACGGTGATTTGGTTGGTGGGAATCACCAATGCAATCAATTGGCTTGATGGCCTTGATGGCCTTGCAGCTGGCGTGAGCGGCATTGCCGCAGTGGGTTTGTTGTCGGTGAGTTTTAGCTTGCATCAAACCGGCGCCGGCCTGCTGGCTGCTGCCCTAGCTGGTGCATGCCTCGGTTTTCTAAGGGATAATTTCAACCCCGCCCGCATCTTTATGGGTGATGGTGGTTCCTATTTTCTTGGTTTCAGCCTGGCGGCCATCAGCCTGGTGGGTCCGGCAAAGGAACTCACAACTGTGAGTTTGCTGCTGCCCTTGTTGATTTTATCTTTGCCGCTTGCTGACATGTCGGCAGTGATCATGGGCCGCGTGAGCTCTGGCCGCTCGCCTTTTTATCCCGATCGACGCCACCTGCACCACCGCCTGCTGCGGGCTGGCTTCAGCCACCGGCGCACCGTGGTATTGATCTATGCCTTCACCCAGTGGTTTGCTGCCATCGCCCTGGTGGCAGCCAATGCAGAGCTGCGTTTCCTATGGCTTGCCCTTGCCACTGGGGTGTTGATCTGGGTGGTGGTGCGCAGCCACCGCAGCCAGGGGGAAGAACCCCTAGATCAAGGTGAGTAATAAAACAAACAATCAAATTGAGCTGCTTTGCATCGGCACCGAGTTGCTGCTGGGCAACATCGTTAATGGCAATGCCCGCTGGCTGGCTGAGGAATTAGCCCGGCTTGGCATACCCCACTTTCGTCAAACGGTAGTTGGTGATAACCGCGAAAGGTTGATGGAAGTGGTGCTTGAGGCATCCCGTCGCTGCCGCGTGTTGATCTGCACCGGTGGTTTGGGCCCCACCCCCGACGATCTCACCACAGAAACCCTGGCCGCTGCCTTCAATGCACCCCTTGAGGAACGCAGCGAAGTGCTGGCAGACATCAAAGCAAAACTGAGCGCCCGGGGTAGACCGATGGCCGCTAACAACTGCAAGCAGGCGCTGCTGCCAGCAGGCGCAACGGTGCTAAGCAATCCCCTCGGCACCGCTCCGGGCATGATCTGGTCGCCCCTGGAAAATTTTTCGTTGCTCACCTTCCCGGGCGTGCCAGCTGAAATGCAGGCGATGTGGGAGCAAACGGCGGTGCCATGGCTGCAGCAGCAGGGGCTCACCAGCGGCATCTTTCGCAGCCGCCTGCTGCGCTTTTGGGGCATTGCTGAATCCAGCTTGGCGGAACAGGTGGCGCCATTTTTGGAACAGCAAAATCCCACCGTTGCCCCCTATGCCGGCCGCGGCGAGGTGAAATTAAGGATCACGGCCTGGGCTGATAACGCCGAAGCCGCTGATGCTTTGATTGCGCCGGTTGAGCAGCAATTACGCCAAATCGGCGGCAGTAATTATTTCGGCGCCGATGGCGACAGCCTCGCTTCGGTGGTGCTGGCTTGCCTGCGGGAAAGGGGTGAAACCCTTGCTGTAGCCGAGAGTTGCACCTCAGGTGGGGTGGGGGCAGCCCTCGGGGCGGTGCCCGGTGCCTCCGATGTGTTTCTCGGTGGTGTGATCGCCTATGCAAATGGGATCAAACAAACACTGCTGGGGGTGCCAGCTGACACCTTGGCCAGCCATGGTGCTGTTAGTGAAGCGGTGGCCATTGCCATGGCCCAAGGGGTGCGGAAAACCACTGGCGCCGATTGGGGTGTGGCCGTTACCGGCATTGCCGGCCCCACTGGTGGCAGTGCGAGCAAACCGGTGGGTTTGGTGCATTTCGGCGTGGCGGGCCCTGAAAAAAGTTTTGGCTTTATGCGTTTATATGGCGCCAGCCGCGGCCGCGAGTGGATCCGTGGGCTGAGCGCTGGTGATGCCTTAGATCAATTGCGCTTGGCCCTCACTTAATTGGAGTGGCTTAGTTGAAGTTTTAGGCTGCAGCCATAGATAGGTAAAGATCTTGAGCGCAGGCACCCTCTACGACAAGGTTTGGCAATTGCATCAGGTGGCTGAATTAGCCGATGGTGCAACCCAACTATTTATCGGTTTGCATTTAATCCATGAGGTAACTAGCCCCCAGGCTTTTGCTGGTCTGAAGGAATTAAATCTGCAGGTGCGCCACCCGGAACGCACGGTGGCAACCGTTGATCACATCGTTCCCACCAGCTCCCAGGCAAGGCCCTTTGCCGATCCATTGGCTGAGGAAATGCTTGCCACCCTCGAGCGCAATTGCAGCGAAAATGGCATCACTTTGCATGGCTTAGGTAGCGGCCGCCAGGGGATTGTGCATGTGATCGCACCGGAATTGGGTCTCACCCAACCGGGTATGACCGTGGCCTGCGGCGATTCCCACACCTCAACCCATGGGGCCTTTGGGGCAATCGCCTTTGGCATTGGCACCAGCCAAGTGCGCGACGTGTTGGCAAGCCAAAGCTTGGCGATGGCGAAATTAAAAGTGCGTCGCATCTGGGTTGATGGCAGCTTGCAAGCGGGGGTTTATGCCAAGGATCTTGTGCTGCATATCATTCGCCTCTTGGGGGTGCAAAAAGGTGTGGGCTATGCCCACGAATTTGCAGGCCCAGCAATCGATGCCCTCTCCATGGAGGAACGCATGACGATCTGCAATATGGCGATTGAGGGCGGTGCCCGGTGTGGCTACGTAAATCCTGATGCCACCACATTTACCTACCTAAAAAACCGGGAATATGCCCCCAGCGGGGAAGCCTGGGGCAGGGCTGTGGACTGGTGGAGCCAATTAGCCAGCGGCAGCGATGCGATCTTTGATGATGAGGTATTTGTGGATGCCAGCAAGATTGCCCCCACTGTTACCTGGGGCATCAGCCCAGGGCAGGGGGTGGGGGTGGATGAAATGATCCCAACCCTTGAGCAGATTGCAGAGGAGGAGAGACCCTTGGCGGAGGAGGCTTACCGCTACATGGATCTCCAAGCGGGTGCAGCGATAGCAGGCACGCCAGTGGATGTGTGTTTTATCGGTAGTTGCACAAACGGAAGGCTCAGTGATTTGCGCGCTGCCGCTGCGGTGGCAAAAGGGGGCCAAGTGGCAGCTGGCATCAAGGCATTTGTGGTGCCGGGTTCAGAGCAGGTGGCGAGGGCGGCGGAACAGGAGGGCTTGGATCAGTTGTTTCGTGCGGCGGGCTTTGAATGGCGCGAACCGGGCTGTTCGATGTGCCTTGCCATGAACCCCGATCGGTTGGAGGGACGCCAGATCAGCGCCAGCTCAAGCAACCGCAACTTCAAGGGCCGCCAGGGGTCGGCCAGTGGCCGCACCCTATTGATGAGCCCGGCGATGGTTGCAGCTGCTGCCATTAAGGGTTGCGTTACCGATGTGCGCACACTGCTGAATAAGTGATGAACAACAGCTATCCCCAAGGAGCAATAACAAGCGTTAGCGGAAAAGCAGTTGCGCTTAGTGGCAACAACATCGATACGGATCGGATCATTCCAGCCCGTTTCCTTAAATGTGTAAGTTTTGATGGGCTTGGCGGCCAGGTTTTTGCCGACGATCGCAAGGAAGCAGGCGAACATCCCTTTGATAAAGCAGAAAATCAAGGGGCAAATATATTATTTGTTAATCGCAATTTCGGTTGCGGCTCCAGCCGCGAACATGCACCGCAGGCATTAATGCGCTGGGGCATAAGAGCCGTGGTAGCAGAAAGCTTTGCTGAGATATTCTACGGCAATTGCTTAGCGCTTGGCATCCCATGTTTAATTGCAAATCAAACAACTGCACTGCAATTGCAGGAGGAAGCAAATCAAAATCCAAAACCTATTTTCAATTTAGATATTAAAACAGCTAGCATTAGCGCAGCTGGCAAGAGCTGGAACCTTGAGCTGGCAGGTGGCTCCCAACAGATGCTGCTAAGTGGCCGCTGGGATGGCACTGCCCAACTAATAGCAAACAATGAAGCCCTAAATAAAACGGCCATGGCCTTACCTTATTTAAATAACTTTAAACTACCGATAAAACTACCCATTTAAATCTAAATCAAGGGCCTAATACCACGCCAGTAGTTGGTTCATAGGGCACAAATGGTAGGCCGGTGCCACGGAAACCAAAATCATTTAATTTCACTCTGATGCCACCGATGCCGGTATATGGGCTGTAGTAAAAACCAAATTCATAGGCGCGGCGCTGCCAGCGCAATTCAACATAGGAATTAGTTACATCGCCGTAATAACCAGAATTGCCGGCAACGTTATAACTAACCGCGCCATCAAGCACCAGGGGACCAACCAACTGCTGGGTTAAACCAACGCCAAGGGTTGCCGTATCAACATAGCGATCAAAAGCAAAGGGGCTATCACCAGATTTAGCAGCCAAACTACCAAACAAAGATAGGCGCGTGTAATCAAACATCGGCTTATTAAAATGGCCTAATGTAATTACTGGGCCGCCTGATATGCCCACAAGATTTTGGCTCTTGCCACTGCCGTAGGCAGATAGATTAAGGAAGGGTACAAAATTCAATGAAAGGCCTGGCACAATCGCCACACCTGAATAGCGATAGGCACCTTCCGATGTGAGCGGTAATGCCTTACCGCTCCAGAGGGGCCAATTGGCGCGGATTGCACCATAAAAATTAGCGCGCCATAGATCAGCAAAGTTATTACTTTCATTATTACCAGAAACAAAATCATTACTTTGGTAATTACCTATGCCAGCACGCCAAAAATACGAACTTTCAAATTTAGCAAACTTAGGCAAAGATGCCCGTTTTTCAAGGGAGACGCCATAGGCAGAATAAATATCCTGTTCGCCAAGGGAGCCATTCCAGGTGCGGAAGCGATAGGCACCAAATAAACGGGCCAACGGAGTGCCTAAGAATGGCAATTTAACCGGCTCAAGGATTTCACCAACCACCCGGGTTGCATTGGATAGGTTTTGTTCAGAAAAACTAGAAACATCTGTTCGCACAAAGAACTTACCATTACCTAATGAACCCTCAAGCAATGCCTGGGCACCAAACAAATCACCGATTGTGTTGTTTTGAGTAACGGTGCCAGATCCGGCGGAGGCGCCTGGTGCTGGGTAGGCAGAGGTGGTGCCATTAAAGGCACGCTCAATCATGAACTGAGGCCTTAATGAAAAAGTAGTGGCATTGCCAAGCCGTAATTCAGGCAGGGTGTATTGAACAAAAAAACCATCGCGATCTAATTTATCTACCTTGAGTGCCCAACGATTTTCCACCTCCTCTTCCTGCTTGGGTTTAATCCTAAAAGTGGAGGGTAATGGCACAGGTATTTTATTTTCCAACAACAGGCGATTGCGGCCTGATTCAATCACGGTGGTGCCATCAATTTCCTGCTTTGATTTCACATTTTCCATATCCACCCACACCTGAGCTGGGGTGAAGGGGTCGTTGCTAAAGCTGGCCCGAGGGGCCGTCCACCCTTCGGGGGTGAGCCGCACCTGGGGTGCTTGAAAACGCCAATGGGTAACGGAACCGCTAATCAGCTTTTGGTTTTTTGTGATTTGCAGCTGTTGCAATTGGGCTGGGGTGGCGGCGCCATAGGCGGCTTCCGTGCCGGTGAGGCTGCTAAGGCTATTGGTACCAAAGCGTCTATCGATGGTTAGGCCAAGGCGGGGCTGCACATTGCTCACCCTTTGATCTAATGAAGCAATCGCCTGGCGCCGCAGCGCTAATTGTTGAGTTGGGGTGAGTTTGCTTGGTTCTGGCGGTGGGGTTGGCGCCGGTGCCGCCTGGGCACTGGGGCCATCAAAAGCCACAGCCTCCAACTGTTCATCTAAGGGCAACAGCGGTTGGCGACTGGCGCGATCGGGATCAGGGCAACCCAGGGGGGGTGGGTTTTCAACTTGGGGCCGTTTCGGAACTGGGGAACCAAAGCGATAACGGGCGCCGAGCAAATAACCATTACTTCCTTCATAAACACCGCCGTAGGTGCCATAGGCGCCAGAACGGTGGTGAATGCGGCCCACCAGTGACCATTGGGGATTTACTTCAACGCCGAGTTCAACGGCTAGGTAGTTGAGAAATTGCGATGACTTGAGCCAAGAAACTTTTTCATAATTGCTAAGGGTGGAATTAAGGCTTACACCTTCCACCACGCCAAGGCTTAGCCATGGCTGAATCCACCAGCGCAAGCCAATACCAAAAGTTACCTCCCAAAATTGCTGATCATTAATAAATGCACTAATGCGCTGATCTTCAGGAACACCTTTGCGATAGCGCAAATCATTACTGCGCTCGCCTGAATGGAAAAATAAATTGCCATCTAATTCAATATCAAATGGATCGGCATCTAATAATTTGCGATTAAAGCCAATCCCGCCCAGATATTCAGGCCTAGGGCTACCGCTAAGGGTGAATGTTTCACCAAAAGTGGCATCGGTCATCTGGCCGCCCCAGGCGGTAACCGCCCAGGGATGGGGATGACGGCTCACTAGGGGCGGCAGGTTTGGGGGGCATGCCATTGCCTCCGGTGGGGGCAGCGGCGCAACACTGGCGGGCGACACCTGCACGCCTGGTTTAGGCGGATTAAGCAGTAATTCATTCCTCTGCTTTTGTTCTGCTGCCAACCCCTCTGGGCTGCCCTGCAAAGGCGCATCAGGGTTTAGATCCAATTTGCTGGTGAGTAGATCAACCAAGCCGTAAACGTTGTCTAGTTCCCCTTCCCCCTGGAGCAGGTTGTAGCGAATTTCACTGGCTTGAATGTATTGATTGCCCCGTTGAAAACGCACGGAACCCCGGGCCCAAAGCACCCTGCTGCTGGTGTCGTATTCGAGCCGATCGGCCTGCAATCTGCCGCCTGCTAGCAGCACCACCACGTTGCCGGTGGCAACAAATCGCTCTAATTGATTGTCGTAACCCTGTTGATCAGCCTCTAGCTCAAGTTCAAGGGGTGCAAGCTGTTGTGATTTATTTGTTTCCTGGGCGCGGCAAACTGATGCAGTTGCAACGCTGAGCAGCAGGGCGATGGCGGCAGGCACCAGGCTGTGGGCGTTAAATCGCGCTCTCAATCCTGGCCAGCTTCAGGGGCGGCGATCCTGCCACGCCATCCCAGCCAAATCATTCTTCTAGGTCCTTTCTGCTGGGTGTCCGGCTTGGGTCGCTGGCTAGAAAACCAAACACAAAGATGCCGATGAAGAAGAAAACAACCGAGTAAACAGAAATCTTGAGGGCGAGCATGGTCCAGCCGGAAAGGACAGGTATTGGTGCCGCACCCAACGCGGCTGGTCCATCCTATGGGCCACATGCGCGGCTACGGATGGAAATGGGCCTTGAAGAGCTGCTTAAGGGGTGGATTGAAACGTTTGCCCCTCTGCGGGAGTTGGATCTAATGCCCCTTTTGCGGCGGGAGAACGGTAGCCCAGGCCAGCATCACCCCTGGGGGAAACTGCATCGAGCCGATTGGGAAGCGCGCGGTTTAGTGATTTGGCCCCGGGGGGGCCAAATAATCAAATTGCAACATTGCTTGCGCTGCCCTGGGGCTTGGCTAGGCGAAAAACCTTGGGGTGAAGCCCGATTAGCCCTGCGCTGGTGGGCAGAAACGGCGGCCTTGAGGGTGGATGGCAAAACCGTGGTGCAGGGAGATTTGTTTGATAACGCCTGCCGCTGGCAGCTGCCGCAGCGGTTTTGGCAGGGGGAAGCCCTGAATCTGGAACTTGAATTAAGTAGCCCCAGCCACGATGAAGGCGCCTTGATCCTGGCCCGGCTAGAGCGGGAACCAGAGCAGCCGGCTGATCCCAATGGCCTGCTGCTGTTAACAAAGTTGCGCCTGTTGCAACAGGATTTAAGTCGGCTAGAGAAGCTGCTGCCCGCGGCTCAACTCAAAGCCCTGGCGGATGCCCTTGCGGCAGAACCAAACCTTGCCAATCAAGAATTTCTGAGCGCTCAACTGGCCCAGCTGCCAAAACCAGCGGCGCTTCAATTACTGAGCCATGCCCACCTCGATCTGGCCTGGTTATGGCCTGTGGCTGAAACATGGCAGGCGGCGGAACGCACCTTCAGATCGGTGTTGGGCCTGATGAAAAGCCACCCCGAGCTTTGTTTTGGCCATTCCACCCCGGCTTTGTATCACTGGTTGAGCCAGCATCGGCCGCAGCTATTTGCTGCCATCCGCCAGGCGATGGCAGCAGGGCGCTGGGAACCGCTGAATGGGCCATGGGTGGAAACCGATTGCACCCTGGTGGGCTCCGCTTCCCTGTTGCGTCAATTTGAAGAAGGCCAGGCCTATAGCCGCGCAAGCTTTCCTGAATGGGAGCACAAATTGGCTTGGCTGCCAGACAGTTTTGGCTTCAGCCATGGCCTAGTAGAGGTTTGCGCTGCCACTGGGGTGCAGTGGTTTCTTAGCCATAAGTTGTTTTGGAATGCCACTAATCCCTTCCCCCACCGGCTGTTTCGCTGGCGCCACCAAAGCGGCAGCAGCGTTTTAGCGCTAATGAGTGCAGCGATCGGCACTAATGCCGATCCCCTGGCGATGGCCAACTACAGCCGCCAATGGCAGGAGGCAACGGGAGTAGCCGAGGGTTTATGGCTGCCGGGGGTGGGCGACCACGGCGGCGGCCCCAGCCGAGAAATGCTGGATCAATTGGCGCTATGGCAGGGGCAAGCCCTGGCTCCAAACCATCAATTCAGCAGCATGCGCAGTTATCTGGCGGAGCTTGAACCGCTGGCGGCTGAACTGCCGGTGTGGCGAGATGAGCTCTATCTGGAATTGCATCGCGCCTGTGCCACCAGCCGTCCGGATCAAAAAAGACACAACCGCACGCTGGAGCGGCTGTTGCTGGAGGCGGATTTAGCAGCAGCGATAGCGGCAATAGAACCGGCTGATGGCGGCCAAGCGGCATGGCGCTGCCTGCTGTTCCAACAATTTCACGATATTCTTCCCGGCACCTCAATCCCAGCGGTATACGAGCAAGCCGAAAGGCAATGGTGCGCAGCACGGCGCGCCAGCCGCCAGCGACGTGACCAAGCCCTCGGCCACTTGGTGGCAATTGGCAGGGGCTTTAAAAAGCAATGGTGGGTGGGGCAATTGCTGCCGGCTAAGGCAGCTGAACGGGTGTTCAAATTGCCAGCGCCGGCGGCGGGCCATTGCTGGCATGGCCCCCATGGGGCGTTAGCAAGCCAAAGGGCCCATGGGGGCGGCTGTTGGCTGCAGCTGCCTTTTGGCGATGGGGTGGAACTGCAGCGGCTGGTGCAACAGCCCATAGGGAGAGAGCCACTGCCAATCCAGCAGGCACTGAGTTTGGAGGATTTAGGTGCAGGGCGCTGGCGTTTGCAAAACAGCCGCCTGCAGGTGCTGCTGGGGCCCCAAGGGGTGGAGCAGTTGCGGGGCTGGCAAGCCGATGGCTGGGGCCCTGAACTACTAAAAAGCCCACTGCAATTGCGGCGTTATGCCGATCGCGGTGAATTTTGGGATGCCTGGGATTTAGCCGCCAACTACCAACAGCAGCCGCTGCCTTTTAGCTGGTGCAGCGGCCCTGAAGTGCTGGAAAGCGGCCCCCTCTGCACGGCCCTGCGCTGGCGCGGCCGTTGCGGCCAAAGCCCAATCCAACAAATGCTGCGCCTCCAGGCTGGCAGTGAAGTGCTTGAGCTGTGCCTGCAAAGCCAATGGCAACAACACCATGAACTCTTAAGGCTGGAACTGCCCCTTGCTCAAGCAACTGGTTTTTGGAGTGCTGATTGCCCAGCTGGGGTGCAAAACCGTGCCAGTAATCCCCGCAATGCCAGGGAGGAAGCCCGCTGGGAGGCTGCAGCAATCAGCTGGGTGGCTGGCCATGGCATTGCGGTGCTGCTCGATGGCCCCCAGGGGGTAAATGGCACGGCCAATGGCCTTGGCGTTTCTTTGCTGAGGGGGCCCACCTGGCCGGATCCAAGTGCCGACCAGGGTTTACATCGTTTAAGGCTGGGGCTGATGGCAACGCCCGGGGGCTGGTGGCAGCAAGGGGTGCCGGCGGCAGCAGCCAGCTTCCGCAATCCCCTATGGAAAAGGCCAGCCGCTGATCAAGAGGCAATCAAAGCTGAAAGCCGCCAATTGCTGGCTTGGCCAAATTCCGATCTGCAATTGCTGGGGATCAGCAGGAATGAAGCGGATCAACTGCGCCTAACGGGCCAAAACCTCAGCCCCTGCAGAACAATGCACTTAAAAGCTTGGGCAATTGGCAGCTGGTATCAATCCTCGTGGTCATCAAAGGGATCGGTTAGCTGCTTGGAGGGTGGGCCAAAGGCGGTGTAGATGCCAAAGCCAGTGAGGGCGAGTAAAACCACCAGCACTGTTAGTGCCACAGAGATTGCAGGGGAGGTGGTTTCCATCAATGGTTTGCAGAGGGTGCAAGGAAGGGCCCGTTGCTATTACAGTAACGAGCCCTATACCCCGCCAGAGAGGTTTTCAGCCCATGGCCCAACGCACCCGCCTGGGAGATCTGCTTCGCCCCCTCAATTCTGAGTACGGCAAGGTGGTGCCCGGTTGGGGCACCACACCTGTGATGGGCATTTTCATGGTGTTGTTTCTGGTGTTTCTGCTGGTGATCCTGCAGCTCTATAACCGTTCCCTCTTGCTTGATGGGATCACGGTGAACTGGAACGGCATGGGTTAAGCGATGAACATCTTCGGCGTTGGCTTGCCGGAGATGGCGGTGATTGCCGTCATCGCCCTGCTGGTGTTTGGTCCAAAAAAACTGCCGGAATTAGGCCGCGGCTTGGGGCGCACTTTGAAAAGTTTTCAAAGTGCTTCCCAGGAATTCGAGCAGGAATTCCGCAAAGCTGTTGATGCACCAATCGATACCCCTGAACCCAGCAAACTTGAATCAGCCGATGCCACTGACGCTGCTGGTGGGCCTGGGTAATCCAGGCGCTGATTACGCTGGAACACGCCATAACGTGGGCTTTATGGTGCTTGATCAGCTGGCTGCAAGTGCTGGAGCTAATTTTCGGCCCCAAGCGAAATTACACGCTGAATTAGCAGATATTGGCCATGGCAATAAGCGTTTGCGGCTATTGAAACCGCAAACATTTATGAATGAGAGCGGCCGCTCGATTAGGGCCTGCCTCGATTGGTTTGGCTGGAGCGCTGAACAATTGCTTGTGCTGGTAGACGACATGGACCTAGAGCTGGGGCGATTGCGGCTGCGGGCGAGCGGAAGCGCCGGCGGCCACAACGGCTTACGCAGCACTATTCAACATTTAGGTAGTGAACAATTCGCAAGGCTGCGCATCGGCATTGGTGCACCTTTAGGTGATCCCCAGGAGCGAAAAGAACGCACGGTTAGCCATGTGTTGGGGCCATTCAGGGCAAGCGAGCAGGGGCTGCTTAAACAGGTGCTGGCTGAGGTGTGCAAGGGAATTGAATTAATCCAAGCCAATGGTCTAGAGAAAGCTGGCAATCGCCTCAATGGATTTCGGCCAAGCACTTGAGATGGCAAAACTACCCTCCACCAATGCAAAGCTACGGGTTTTACATCAAAGCTTTAGTAATAAATTAGTGGAGGGTGAAGTGGCAGCTGGGGGTTTTAGTTGGGAATTTAGATGGCATTTTGATCGCGGTGAATTGGTGGTGGAACCATCGCTTGGCCGGGCTTTAATTCAAGATGCTTTATTACGCTTTTTAGTAAAAAGTGATTATCAATTAGAACCCGGTGGCGATTATCAATTCACCGTGAGGGCAAAGTTTTAAGCAAGCCCTAAGCGATGGCCCAGGTGGGCCTCCAGCAGCAGTAATGCCGCTAGATCATCTAAGGGCCTTGGCGGCAGCCTTAAACCTTCAGGTAATAGTTTCCATAGATTACGGGGCGGAAATAATTGCCAATAACGGCCCCTGGCGGCAAGGGTGCTGCCGGCCTCTGGCTGCAACACAACTTTTAATTCGGGTAGGGCATCACCTAGGGCCTGCTGCCAGGGGCCACTTCCGGTGCCATCACCCAATACCAGGCCCTTCACGCTGCAACTGTGGCACCAATGCTGCAGCCAATCCCAGCTTTCCTGGGGTGTGCACACCAGAAGATCTTGCACCTGCTGGCCGCTTATGTCGGTGCGCACCAGCCCGCATTTACTGCGGCCTGGATCGAGGCCAATCCAATGGCCGCCTGCTGTTGAGGTAGTAGCTGTCATTGCTCTGCGGGGTTGATCCCCCGAAGTTCCACCAGCACCGGATCAGCGGTGTCGCTATCGCGCACCGACACCACCTGCACCAATAGGGGCCGGCGACGGGGCTGTTCACTAAGGGCGCGGCCAGCTGCCTTAAATGCCTCCACATCAAATTGAATCGCTGGCGCTAGGGAACCCTGGCGCAGGATTTCAGTGCGGGCAGCGGCAAGCAGCAGATTTAGGCGGGCCTGCACTTGCTCGGGGCTGCGTTCATTGGGATCAAAGCTGATGCTGGCGAGCACTTCACCTTTACTCACCACTTTTTGGTTAGGGCGCACATCAGCGAAGGCGAGCACCTGGGTTTCACCGCGCAACACATTGCCGGCGGAGCGAATACTCACAACCCAATCACCACCATTACTTAGGGCCTGTTCAACCTTTGCCACTTCACTGCGGGGGATTAAAAGCAGCTGACGATCTGGCGGCTGGCCAGGTAATACCTGTTCAAAAGCGCGCAGATTTGCCTGGCGCAATAAATCCTCGATTGCTTTTTTTACTAAGCGTTGCTGGGGGATTGCCATTCTGGCGCTGGTGAGCGCTTGGCCGGTGGTTAAAACCACATCACCACTGCGCAGGGCCAGCACCTTGCCCTCCAACTGTTTTAGTTCCTGTAAACCACTGCGGGTGCGCGTTTGCAGCTGCTGCAATTCCGCATCACGGCTTTTTACATCGTTACCAAGCCGGTTTCTTTCAGCTTCTAATTCACGCCTACGGGCTTGCAGGGGGGCAAGTTCAGATCTCAACTGATTTGCCCTTACTTCCACCTGCTGCAGTTGGCGCCGTGCTGCAAGGCGGCCTTGATCTGCTTTTGTGCCCTCTTGGCGCGCTTGGGCCAATTGCTTTTGACTGTTGCTTAATTGCTCAACACTGAATTGCAAGTTTCTACGCGAATTACTCAGTTTTGTTTGCAGCTGATCCAGCTGGAATAAACCAACCCGCAACCGTTCGCTAACGGCGAGCATCAAGCCGAGGGTTAGGGCACTGATCAAACTGCCGGTGAAAACCGTGATCAGCACAGCGGTGCTGCGGGGGCGCAACTGAAACAAGCTGAGGCGCGCCTTGCCGATGCGGCTGCCGAGGCGATCACCAATGGTGGCGAGCACTCCACCGAGCAGCAGCACCGCCAAAATCAGCAGCCAGCCGGTCACGAAGAAAGCACTTAAACGGGAACCAGTATCGCTGAGGGTTGATCAGCTAAAGCGTTTTGCAAGGGCAAGCGGATCAAAAACAGTGATGCGTTTGCGATCGATTTCCACAAGGCCGGCATTGCGTAGATCACCGAGCAGGCGGGTGATCGTTACCCGGGTGGAGCCGATTGCTTCTGCGATCGCTTGGTGGGAAAGCTTGAGATCGATCGTGATCCCACGGGTGCCTGGCATGCCGAAATCACGGCATAACACCAGAAGAAAACTCACCAAACGCGACGACATATCGCGATGGGTGAGGGTTTCGATCATCGTTTCGGTTTGCAGGATGCGAGAAGAAAGGCCCTGCAAAAGCAATAAACCAACGCGGGCATCTTTTTCGATCGCCTGGCGCACTGAGGTGGCGGGGGCACTGATTAAATCAACCCTGGTGAATGCAACCGCGTGATAAAAACGATCGGATCGCTGGCCTGTTAACAGGGAGAGCACACCAAAAATGCTGTTTTCCCGCAATAAAGCAACGGTGATTTCCTCACCGGATTCATAAACGCGCGATAGGCGCACGGCACCGCGTTTAAGCAGATAAACCCGCTCGGCTGGATCACCAGGAAAAAAAATTGTTTTGCCGCGCTCCACAATTTCGGAGGTGGTGCCCGCCAGGCTGCGCATCACCTCTTGAATAGTTGGCTGGGGTGGGGCTGATGAAAGCATGGGCCCTGGCTCAGTTAGCGAAACCTTAATAAGGGCCGCCGGAGTGCCTGGTAGCGGTTAACACCAAATATTGCACAGTACAAATGTTTGCACTATCTGTGGTGTGCAGAGCTTGTGCATGCGGCTTTGAACGCTACATTCGGTTTTCGTACGCCCCCGGTGCTTTTATGCTCAGCAGCCTTGCTCAACCCAGCCAAAGGCAGGCGGGGGCAGCACTGCGGTTGCTGGTTAGCCAACCGGAGGGGCTATTGCAGGTGCACACGGCCGCCTATCGCGGCAGTTGCCCCAGTGTGTTCAGCCAGGCGCTGCGCAGTGCTGGCTTGGGTAGCACTGTGCTGGTGTGTCAGTTTTTGCGCGGCGGCGTAGCTCAAGGGCCGAGCCGGCCGGTGCAGATGTGCGGCAGGCTCACCTGGCTGCGGCCGGCGCTGGCGGGCTGCCTAAATGGACCAGAAGAAGAAGAGAGCAGCAGGCAGGCGGTGCAGGAGCTATGGCAAGAAAGCAGCCGTTGGTTGCTGGAGGGTGCTGCTGATCTAGTGGTGCTGGATGAATTGGGGCTGGCGCTGGCCTATGGGTTGCTTGATGAAGCTGAAGTAGTGGCCACCTTGGCGCAGCGGCCGAGCCGAATGGATGTGATCCTCACAGGGCCTGAAATGCCGGCGTCTTTGATGGCGTTAGCGGATCAAGTAACCGAATTGCGCCGCGACCGATGCTAAAAAACGACCGCTGGATTAATGAACAGGCTGCAAATGGCCTGTTGGATCCATTCCAGGCCACCTTGGTGCGCCATTTGGATCCTGATAACAGGGCAAATCCGGTATTGAGTTTTGGTTGCTCTAGTTATGGCTACGACCTACGCCTATCAGCAAAGGAATTCCTGATATTTAGGCATGTGCCAGGCACGGTAATGAATCCAAAGAGATTTAATCCAGCAAATTTAGAGCCAGCACCGCTACAAAATGATGCTGATGGTGCTTATTTCATTCTGCCAGCCCATTCCTATGGCTTGGGTGTGGCATTAGAAAAGATGAAAGTGCCAAGCAATATCACCGTGATTTGCCTTGGTAAAAGCACCTATGCAAGGCTTGGCATAATAGTAAATACAACACCAGCAGAAGCCGGCTGGGAGGGTCATCTAACCTTGGAATTTAGCAATAGCTCTGGCGCTGATTGCCGCATCTATGCCGATGAAGGCATCTGCCAACTATTATTTTTTGAAGGTGATCCCTGTGAAACCACCTATCAAGATAGGGCCGGTAAATATCAAGATCAACCGGAAAGGGTTACCTTAGCGAAGATGTGAATGGATTTGATTC
>Ga0214917_10000297_pt1 | contig 64259 bp, 62 predicted proteins | sample LL_1208_BB_MetaG_FD_177983 | JGI IMG/M metagenome (GOLD analysis project Ga0214917, IMG submission 177983) | Freshwater microbial communities from Lake Lanier, Atlanta, Georgia, United States - LL_1208_BB | ecosystem: Environmental > Aquatic > Freshwater > Lake | place: USA: Georgia | collected... | reverse complement strand
AATCTTGGCTATTGCATCTGCGTCATATGACTTATCTTGCGCCGCGGTTGCCAGTGCCACAATCGCTGGCGCATTAAGCGTTCCACTTCTAATTTCGCGCTCTTGGCCGCCACCATGGAGTAACGCAGGAATCTCTACTCCTCGGCGCAACACAAGCACGCCAATCCCAAGTGGTCCACCGATTTTGTGTGCACTGATTGAAAGCGCCATAACACCGAGTGATTTGAAGGAGAGTGGGATCTTCTTAAAGCTCTGCGCGGCATCAGTGTGCACAGGAATATCGCCAGCAATTTTTACGACCTCTGCGATTGGCTGAATTGCACCAGTTTCGTTATTTGCATGCATTATTGAAATTAGCGCGATCTCAGATCCGCGAGAGGCAACTAGTTTTCGGAGAAATTCAAGATCGATCACACCATCGCGGGTGACAGGTGCATGTATAACTTCGGCGCCTTCGTGTTCGGCGAGCCACGCGGCAGGATCTAACGTTGCGTGATGTTCGATAGAAGAAATGACGACAACGTTTTTGCCTAACGATTTTTGTTGCCAGTAAATACCTTTTATTGCAGTGTTATTTGCTTCAGTGCCAGATGCTGTAAAGATGATTTCTGATGCCAGACAATCTAATTCTTTTGCCAATATCTCTCGGGCATCTTCAACATCTTTGCGAGTATGGCGACCTTGTGTATGCAAACTTGAGGGATTGCCGAGTGTGCGCAGTTGTGCATCCATTGCTGCGATTGCGTTTTCGAGCATCGGCGTAGTCGCCGCATGATCGAGATAGATGCCAGACATGGGTGTAAGTCTAGGACTTACGAGCGTGCACGCCTTGCGTTGCCTGTGGCAGCACAGCGAAGAGATCACCTATGACGCCGAAATCTGCGATTTCAAAGAGTGGGGCTTCTGGATCTTTATTGACCACAACGATTGTCTTACTGGTTTGCATGCCTGCGCGATGTTGAATCGCTCCAGAAATTCCGCATGCAACGTAGAGCTGTGGACTTACGGTTTTACCAGTCTGTCCAACTTGATGTGAATGCGGATACCAACCAGCATCAGTTGCTGCGCGTGATGCACCAACTGCTGCGCCGAGTTCGTCAGCAAAAGCTTCAACTGGTGCAAAGTTTCCATCTGTACCGCGACCACCTGAGACAACGATATTTGCTTCAGTTAATTCTGGACGGCCACCTTTTACTGGTGGTTGTGACGAAGTAATTGTTGCGCCCTTAGCATGATCTGCGATTGTGAGTGTTGCGTTTTCAACTGCAGGTGTTGCAGCAGCTGCGCTTGCTTCTACTGAATTAGGACGAATAGTGATGATTGCAGTAGTTGTATTAACTGCAGAGTGAACTGTGGTTGATCCGCCAAAGACTAATTGTGTACAACTGCGATCTGCTGCAACATCGACGGCGTCAGTAATAATTCCGCTATTAGTTGCAACTGCCACACGCGCAGCGATTTCCTTGCCCATCGCGTGGGATGCAATCAAAGCAGCTACTGGTCCATGTGTGGTGACTAATTGCGAAAGTGCATCAGCCATCGCTGGAACACCATGTGCTGCAAAATCTGCGGATTCAACAACGATTACATTTGTAATAGGACCGACATTTACAGTCGCAGCCATTGCGGCTCCCTTGCCGATAGGGGCTAATACAACAGCGGTAACTTCTCCAATTCGAGCAGCAGCAGTGGCTAACTCTGCTGTTGTCTTAGTTGATGCTTCGCCAAAGAAATCGGCCAAAATAAATGTGCGGCTCATATTAATTTCTTCTCTGCCAAGTAGTTAACGAGTGCATTTCCAGCATCACCTTCGTCAGTAACTTTGATTCCAGCAGCGCGTGGTGGGCGCAGAGCTGAATCAACTACTTGTGACCATGGACTCTGCGCAGTAGCGCCAATTGTTGCAAGGTCACGAGTTTCAATTGTCTTTTTCTTCGCAGCCATAATTCCTTTAAATGATGGATAGCGCGGTTCGTTAATCTTTTCTACAACACTGATAACGGCCGGCATTGAAGCGTTCATTGTGTCGACGCCCGCTTCGGTCACTCGTGTAATTGAAACTTTGCTGCCAGCAACATCGATATCAACCTTGCCTGCAAATGTTAATTGTGGCCACTGCAAACGGGCAGCAATCATTGCAGGCACAACGCTCATACGTGCATCAGTTGACTCTGTTCCACAAATAACTAAATCAAATCCGCCTTTTTTAATTACTTCTGCAAGCACTGAAGATGTTGCAAGTGCATCAGAGCCCGCGAGCGCTGGATCGCTGACCAAGATTGCATCGTTTGCACCCATTGATAGTGCTTTACGAATTGCCTCTGTGGCGCGTGTTGGTCCCATTGAAATTACGGTGACAGTGTGCGGGCCACCTTCTTCGTTGCCACCATGTGCTTCGACAATTCGTAGCGCTTCTTCGACTGCATATTCATCTAAATCATTGAGAACTGCGTCAACGCTTTCGCGATCGAGAAAACCATTTGCGCCCATTTTTTTCTCAGCCCAAGAATCTGGAACTTGCTTAACGCACACGGCAATCTTCATGAAGCAAAGGTTACTCGCCAGTACCCAACCCCGACCAGTTGAGATAAGCGTTAACGAAACCTTCTCCAACGCGTAACCTCAAGTTCGACTTGAGAGTTCTATTCGGCCCGACTCTTATATCCATGAATGATTCACTACGCGTAGCTGTAGTAACAGAATCCTTCCTCCCTCAAATAAATGGTGTTACCAACTCAGTAATTCGAGTCCTTGAAACTCTTTCAGCAAAGGGGCATGAAGCGCTAGTGATTGCACCCGATAGCGCCGAAGCGCCTTCAACGTATGCAGGATTTCGCGTAAAGCGTGTACCTAGTTTGGCTGTCAAAGGTCTGTTACCTGTTGGCTTTCCGCAACGATCCATGGAACCACTGATTGAAGGATTTGATCCAGATGTTATTCATCTTGCATCTCCTTTCTTTCTTGGAAAGTACGTCACTCGAATAGCGCAACGATTAAATATTCCAACGCTCTCTATTTATCAAACTGATGTTGCAGGTTTTGCTCGCCACTATGGCCTATCAATTGCCCACTCTCAGTTGACGAACTGGGTTGCAAATATTCACAAGAACACCGATCGCACATTGGCGCCTTCGACATGGTCATGTGATCAACTGATGACAGCCGGTGTTGACAATGTCGCGCTGTGGCAACGCGGTGTTGATAATGTGAAATTTAATCCATCCAAGCGCTCTGACGCTCTGCGCGAAAGTTTTGTATCTGGATCACAGCATAAAATTATTGTTGGCTACGTTGGTCGCTTAGCCAATGAGAAGAAAATTGAAGATCTAGCACCACTGCATGCACGTGAAGATGTGCAGCTTGTCATCGTGGGAGATGGCCCTGCCCGTCAGAAATTAGAACGCGCGCTGCCAAAGGCACGCTTTGTTGGTTATCAATCCGGTGAAGATTTAGCTGCACATTACGCATCTTTCGATATTTTCGTTCACACTGGCAAGCACGAAACATTCTGTCAATCTATTCAAGAGTCTCTTGCATCCGGTGTTCCAGTGATTGCGCCACACTCCGGTGGGCCACTAGATCTCGTACAACACGGAGCCACGGGATTTTTACTCGATACAAGTAATGCATCAGATTTAGTTGCCGCTTTTGAACTCTTATCCGATGCACACACACGTTCACTGATGGGTATAGCTGCGCGTGAATCCGTCATTCACCGCACGTGGGAAAAAGTAAATAACGAACTAATTAATCACTACCGCGATCTATCAGCTCGTCCCGCACTCGCACTGAAGGAGAACGTCGCATGAGAATTCTTCACATCGCTAATTTCTACGGTGATAAATCAGGTGGTATTCGCACCACAATTCATAATCTTGGTCATAGCTACATACAGCGTGGTCACGAATTTACCTTCATAGTGCCTGGCAGTGGCTTTTACTGCGAAGAAACTCCCACGGGGCGAATGATTCATCTACCATCAATACTTATTCCATTTAGTGGTGGCTATCGAATTATTCGTCGCAATCGCGATGTCAAGAATTTGATTACAACCCTGAAGCCAGATGCGATTGAAATTTCAGATCGTTTTACTTTATCGGGTATCGGAACTTGGGCGAGAAAACGTGGAATTCCAACAGTTGTCTTTAGCCACGAAACGCTCTCAGGTCTTGTGAAAACTCATCTCAAATTTTCGTTAACCCGCGTGGTCAATTGGCACAACTCAAGACTTGCGTCGCGATTTAAGTACGTCATCGCAACAACACAATTTGCCGCAAGTGAGTTTAAAAATATTGATACACCGAATCTGGTCACTGTGCCGCTCGGTGTAGACCTCGCAAACTTTCACCCAAATAATCGAGATGAATCACTTCGCGCAGCATTACTCAAAGGTGCAGATATCTTGCTCGTTCACTGTGGGCGTCTTTCCCCTGAAAAGAAACCTGAACGATCTATGCAGGCACTCGAACTCTTATTAAAGCAAGGAATCAATGCGCGGCTTGTCTATGTCGGTATAGGGCCATTGCAGAAAAAAATGATGCAAGCTTCAAAGAATTTGCCCGTTACTTTTCTCGGTTACGTTGCCGGTCGTCAAAAATTAGCCGCAATTCTTTCCAGCGCCGATATTTCTCTAGCCCCTGGTCCAATCGAAACTTTCTGTTTAGCTGCAATGGAATCACTTGCTTCTGGCACGCCAGTTGTTGCATCAAATACCAGTGCGGTTGGCGAGTTCTTGCTGCTTGATTCAGAACAACCAGTTGGTGCAATTTTTGATAACACCGCACTTGGTTATGCAGAAGCTATTAAAGAGGTACTTCGAATGCGTTCACGTAATCAAAATTTGGCACATCACTGCCACCAACAAGCCGAAAACTTTCCATGGAGTGCAACGGTTTCGCAGATGTTGCGTTTACATGATGAACCGCAAAGAGTTAAAAAAGCTCAACACAGGTTGCGAGCGGCGTAATGTCATCGCCAATTCGCTTTGTAGTACTGGGCGACAGCGCAGCAGCTGGAATTGGCGACTCAGACAAGTTTGGTAACAACTTCGGTTGGGGTTACTACCTAGCACGAGCAATTCAATCTCCACTTGTCTATGCAAATGTTTCTCGCCCAGGTGCGCAATCACAAGAGGTTAGAGATGTTCAACTCAAGCACGCATTAGATTTCAAACCAAATTTAGCTGCTGTAATCGTGGGGGGGAATGATGTGTTGCGAAATGGATTTTCACCGCAACGTTTTCATCAAAACCTTCGCACGATTGTTTCTGAACTCACAGCTCTAAATAGCACCGTTTTACTCCTCGAGCTTCATGATCCAAACAAATTATTGAGACTACCTAAGACTTTAGCGGGCATTCTCGATCGCAGAATCAACATGGTCAACTCAATGACTCGCGCAGTTGCCGAAGAGTTTTCAACGAAATTGCTGCAGACCCGTCAAATTGCAGATATATATTCAAAAGATATGTGGCATGTAGATCGAATGCATCCTTCAAAAAAGGGACATCAGCACTTAGCCAAAAACTTTAGAAAGATTTTGCTTGATGAAATTGCCGTGGCACCCGTTCGAATTTCTCCGGTTCATGTAAAAACTCGCAAAGAGTCCATCTCATGGATGCTTCTCAAAGGAACACCGTGGTTTTTCAAGCGTTGCTTTGACTTGCTTCCAGCTGTTTTATTTTTGATCACGAAAGAGAAAATTCTCAATGCTTTTAGTGGGCGCCGTGGCAAAGAAGATAACGTTCACTTTGCTAACTTCACGCAATCTCAATCAACTGAAGCAATTTCAGCGTAATACTCGTTAGTACCAACTCTCTGGCTTAAACTAATGGCCATGCTCGCAATCATTGCTCCCGGACAAGGTTCACAAACCCCGGGAATGCTCAGTGCGTGGCTGAAGGATTCAACGCTTCGAGATACATGTGCTGCCTGGTCACTCGAAATAGGCACAGATCTCTTAACACTTGGAACATCTGCAGATGCCGATGAGATTAAAGATACGGCTAATGCCCAACCGCTGATTGTCGCGGCAGGTTTATTAAGTTTTAAGGCACTCGGTGTCACACCATCTGTTGCTGCAGGCCACTCTGTTGGAGAAATAACTGCGGCATCACTTGCCACAATCATCTCTGAGAGCGATGCGATGAAAATTGTTCATGCCCGCGGATATGAAATGGCAAAAGCTGCCGCAATCACTCCAGCAGGAATGTCAGCGGTCTTAGGCGGTGATCGCGAAGCAGTTGTGAGTGCAATTAATGCTGCAGGACTTGTTGCTGCAAATGAAAATGGCGCGGGACAAATTGTTGCTGCTGGTTCTTTGGAAGGTCTTGAAAAACTTGCAGCCAATCCACCTGAAGGTGCTCGCGTGCGCGCCCTTGCAGTTGCTGGCGCATTTCACACTTCTTATATGCAACCTGCCATAGAACCATTACGTGCGCTTGCCGAAAGCATCCACGTGCATGATCCGATTGCCACAATTATTTCCAATAGAGATGGCGCTCGCGTCACAAATGGTCGCGAATTTATGGATCGCATCGTGGCTCAAATAGCTAATCCCGTACGGTGGGACTTATGCATGAGTACTCTGAAATCTATGGGCGTCACTGGTGTCATCGAATTAGCACCTGCTGGCACGTTAGTTGGATTACTCAAGCGAGCAGAACCAAGTATTGAAACATTTGCGCTGAAATCACCGGATGATCTCGATGCTGCGCAAACCTTTGCAAGTAATCATGGGAGTAAATAAGTGGCCACAATAAAAAGTAGCAAAGGTTCTGAAGCGCAAATACTTTCTGTCGGTACATATCGCCCTGCGCGCTTAGTTCCTAACTCAGAAATTGTTGATCGCATTGATTCAAGTGATGAGTGGATTCAGCAACGCACCGGCATTGAATCCCGCCGCTTTGCACGCCCTGATGAGTCAGTTATTGATATGGCCCAAGCTGCTGCAGAAGTTGCACTCAAGAGAGCAAAACTTACGATTACCGATATTGACACTGTCATCGTTGCAACGATTACTTTTCCTTATCAAGCACCGAGTGCCGCGACTGCTCTGATCGAGCGTTTGGGAAATCCAAAGGCTGCAGCATTTGATGTGGGCGCTGCGTGCGCTGGTTTTTGTTATGGACTTGGAATGGCAAATGATTTAGTCCGCGGCGGAACATCTAAAAATGTTCTAGTCGTTGGCGTTGAAAAGATTTCAGATTTCACAGACCCAGATGATCGCGCTACAGCTTTCATCTTTGCCGATGGTGCGGGCGCTGTAGTTGTAAGCGCTGCAGACCACGTTGGTATAGGTCCAACTATCTGGGGGTCGGATGCCGCAAACCGCGATGCAATCTTGATGGAGCCAGCCTGGACTGATTACAAGAAAACTCCGCAATCAACTATTGAGCAATTAAAGTGGCCATACATAGAGCAACAAGGGCAGACTGTTTTTCGTTGGGCAGTATTTGAAATGAGTAAGGCTGCCACTCGCACACTTGAAGCAGCCGGGATCACAGTTGATCAACTCGGCGCATTTATCCCACATCAAGCAAACTTTAGAATTATTGAAGCAATGGCACGTCAGATGGATATCCCAGATTCAGTTGTGATTGCAGATGACATAAAGACAAATGGAAATACATCTGCAGCATCGATTCCACTTGCAATGGATGCTCTCCTTGAAAAACATCCTGAGTTACATGGCTCACTCGCGCTTCTGATTGGTTATGGCGCTGGCCTTGTTTATGCAGGACAAGTCGTTCAATTACCGCCTGCACCACAATAATTTCTCGCTTATGCGGGTCAATTACTCGTAAGTAAGCAAATAATCCGAGAGAATTACCACCTAGTTACAGAATCTACAGAAGAGGATCTACACAGATGGCACTTTCACAAGCTGATGTATTAGCAGGACTTAAAGAGATCGTTGAAGAAGTTGCGGGTATTCCAGCAGCATCAATCGAACTCGACAAGAACTTCACTGATGATCTAGAAGTAGATTCACTAAGTATGGTTGAAGTTGTAGTTGCTGCTGAAGAGCGCTTTGGAATTAAAATTCCAGATGAGAAAGTAACTGATCTCGCAACTGTTGGCGATGCTGTTAATTTCATCGTTAACGCTGCAAAGTAATTATTTAGTCACATCTCCATGCGTCGCGTTGTCGTAACAGGACTCGGTGCCACCACCCCTATCGGTGGCGATGTCGCATCTTCTTGGTCGGCTCTACTTGCCGGAACATCAGGAGTTCGCACATTAACCGAAGAGTGGGCTTCTACTCTTCCTGTTCACTTTGCCGCACGTGTTGCACAAGAACCAAGTGAAGTAATGGAGCGCGTTGAAATGCGCCGCTTGGATCGCTCAGAACAATTCGCACTCATTGCATACCGCGAAGCATGGAAAGACGCTGGTTCTCCTGTTGTCGATAACGAACGACTCGGTGTTGTTATCGCATCCGGTATCGGTGGCGTTATTACTCTGCTTGATCAACACGACATCATGAAGGAAAAAGGTGCACGACTCGTAAGTCCACACACTGTTCCGATGCTTATGCCAAATGGTCCGGCAGCAAATGTTGGTATCGAACTTAAAGCACAAGCAGGCGTTCACACTCCAGTGAGCGCATGTGCATCCGGCGCAGAAGCAATTGGCTATGCACTTGAAATCATTCGCTCTAATCGCGCAGACATTATTGTTTCAGGCGGTGTTGAAGCAGCAATACATGCACTGCCAATGGCTGGCTTTGCAGCGATGAAAGCGCTGAGTACACGCAATGATGATCCTGCACGTGCGTCAAGACCATATGACCTCAACCGCGATGGATTTGTTCTAGGCGAAGGTGGCGGTGTTTTAATTCTGGAAGAACTAGAACATGCAAAAGCACGCGGAGCAAAGATTTACTGCGAATTAGTTGGACAAGGTCTTTCATCCGATGGCTATCACATTGCTGCCCCTGACCCAGAGGGAACTGGTGTGCAGCGCGCAATTAAGTTCGCACTGCGTGATTCTGGACTCACAACAAAAGACATCGTGCACTTAAACGCACATGCAACATCTACACCTGCAGGAGATGTGGCAGAAGCAAATGCACTTCGTCTGGCACTCGGCGCAGATGCCGATCACGTTGCAGTATCTGCAACAAAATCTGTCACAGGTCACTTACTAGGTGGCGCCGGTGCAATTGAATCTGTCTTTATTGTGAAAGCACTTCAAGAGCGTTTAGCCCCACCGACTATGAATATTGAAAATCTAGATCCTGCAGTAACAATCGATGTTGTCCGCGATAAACCACGTGCACTGCCACAAGGTGATATCGCAGCGCTTAATGATTCATTTGGTTTCGGCGGCCACAACGTCGTTCTCGCCTTTAAGTCCTACTAATGGATCCACGCGATCCGATTGCGCGCATTCAACGATTAGTTGATAACGGCGCACATGAATTAATCATCCCCCGCACTGATTGCGGAATGGTTGCAGCAACAGGATCAATAAAAAATAACAAAGTCATCATCTTTGCATCCGATGCCACAAAACAAGGCGGTGCACTCGGCGCCGATGGCGCGCGAGTAATTGTTGCTGCATACAAAGCTGCAATGGCAGAACAACTACCAATCATTGGTATTTGGCACTCAGGTGGTGCGCGATTAAGTGATGGAGTTTCATCACTTAGTGCATTCGGTGAAGTTTTTTCTGCAATGGTTTCCGCAAGTGGTCGCATTCCACAGTTATCTCTGATCCTTGGACCAGCAGCCGGTGGCGGAGCATATGGTCCCGCTCTTACTGACATCGTCGTACTTGCACCAGAAGGTCGCATCTTTGTGACTGGACCTGGAGTTGTTAAATCAGTTACTGGTGAAAAAATAGATATCGAAACACTCGGTGGCCCTGACGCGCACCGCAAAAATAGCGGTGTTGCACACGTTATTGCTCACACAGAAGATGAAGCGTTTAACGAAATAAGAGATCTCACATCACTCTTTGCTCATCAAGGCACAATGAATACAAATATCACTGACACTGATCTTTCAATCTATGTTCCTGATGCTCACAAACGCAGCTACGAAGTGCATCCGCTGATTGATTCAATTCTTGATGCAGATGGTGAAAAGTTAGAACTGTTGCCAATGTGGGCAGAGAACATGACCACGGTTCTTGGAAGACTCGGTGGCGCAACTGTTGGTGTTATTGCAAATAATCCTGCACACATCGGTGGCGCACTTGATTCAGCAGCTGGAGAAAAAGCTGCGCGCTTTGTTCGCACATGCGATGCATTTGGTATTCCTTTAGTTGTTATTGCAGATGTTCCGGGATTCTTACCTGGCGCTGGTCAAGAGTGGGAAGGCGCGGTTCGCCGCGGCGCAAAGTTGTTGCACGCATTCGCAGAAGCCGTTGTCCCCCGTGTCACGTTAATTACACGCCGTGCATACGGCGGTGCATACGTTGCAATGAACTCTAAATCCCTCGGTGCATCAAAAGTATTTGCTTGGCCAACAGCTGAAGTATCTGTCATGGGCGCAGTCGCTGCGGTGCGCGTATTAAATCGTCGCTTACTTGCTGATTTACCTGAAGATCAACGCGAAGCCACAGAGTTAACACTTGCTGCAGAACATGAGAAAGTCTCTGGTGGAATTGCCCGCGCAGTAGAAATTGGCGCAGTCGATGAAATTATCGAACCAAATAAAACTAGATCGGCACTAGTCGAGGCAATAAGCGCGGCAGTACATCGCCGTGGATCACACAGCAATATTCCGCTATAAATTACTTCGTCTTAAAAGTTACTGAGACAGTTGCTGTCACAGTTTTTTTAATTGTGCTTGTGTCATAGGCGCCGACGTCGGCAGTCATTGTTGAATCCGGAGTTGTTACTTGGATGACGCCGCTCTTAACAGAAAGCACTGGACCGACTCCGCCACCAACTGCATCAGTGATTGCCTTTGCACGAACTTGTGCATCTTTCATGGCTTCTGCCAATAATTGTGGGCGAAGATCAGGAAGTGTGCTGACGTAATATTGTGGGCCGTAGTTATTTACGTTAACGCCAGTTTCAAGAAGCGCACCGATTCCTTGGCTTAAGCGAGAAATCAGTTCGACATCTTTTGAACGCACCGTCAGGTCGCGATTAGCAACGTAATTAAGTATGCGTCCGGTGTTATTTCCATTGACGTATTCCTGGTTGGCGTACGTAGAAACCGCACCGAGTGTGAGCGCGTCCGCTGGAACGCCACCCTTTGTTAAATAGTTAGTGAGTGCTTCAACACTGGTGCCAACTTTCTTCACTGCATCGGCAACATTGGCACTTGTTTGTGAAGCATTAAGAGTCCATACAACATTGTCAGCAACTGCTTCAGTCTTTGCAGATCCTGTGACTGTGATGCCGCTATTGGAGCGAGATGCAAAACCTGCACCTACTTTTACTAATCCACCACCCACTGCGATAGCCATGATGACGGCAACAACGATAAGTGTGATTGCCTTTGTGCGTTCGATTGCGGATTGCGGATTGTTTATACTCATGTGCTCATTCTATCTCTCTTTTTCTGTGAATTTTCTGTTAATCAAATTGCTTGCAAGTGCGAGCGCTCATTCATATCTACTGCCCGCAGCGGCTCGAGTTCGAGTTCCCACTTCATACCCAGCGCATTTTCTAACGCGGTGCGAAGTGCTTCCTCATCAAAACTCTTATCGAGTGCTGAAGTAATTTGATTTTCATTAATCACTATTGATCCGACTCCATCAATGCTTGCTCGATGAATCCCTAGCTCTGGTGTGAATCGATAAAAATCTCCACCATTTTCTGACTCATCACGTACTTCAAATCGCAGGTAATGCCACGAACGAAGCGCAGTTGCTACTTCTGCTGCCCTACTTGTCTTTTCACGCCATGAGATTTCTGCTCGATATGTTCCGGGCTGCAATGGTTGCGTGCGCCATGACAGAGAAATCCCTTTTCCTAAGATGGATTGCAACGACCATTCGACATGGTGTTTTAACGCAGCAGGGCAGGAATGGATAAACACGGATCCACGGATAAGCATTTAAATCTCCTCGCAAGGTGCGCTCTTGATGCGACCTTCCCCAGTCCACCAGCGCTTGCAGGAGTTATTACTCAAATTCTGCTCCTGTTGCGCTCAACTGTCTACTCCTCTAGCTACTCGGTGTGATTCGCGGGCTCATCTCACATTTAGGCGAACCAACGAGTAACAGGTACTCTTTTCCTTAGTCGGACGCTTAATCAGTACCCGTTTCATGTTCACATGCTCGGTATCGCTGGCGCAAGAGGAAGACCGTGTTTAAGGATTTCTTAAACACCCACATATCGAAGGAAAAGTAAAACATGGCAACAGGCACAGTTAAGTGGTTCAACTCTGAAAAGGGTTTCGGTTTCATTGCAGTTGATGGTGGCGGACAAGATGTATTCGTTCACTACTCAGCTATTCAAGGAAACGGTTACAAGTCCCTTGAAGAGGGTCAGGCAGTTTCATTTGAGGTCGTGCAGGGTCCAAAGGGTCCTCAGGCTGATGCAGTAAATCCTGCCTAATAACACTTACTAGCTTTACTAAAAATCCCCGGTGCGAAAGCGCCGGGGATTTTTTTAATCTTATTTTTTAGGAAGCGGCGGAATCTCGCCAACTTTTGCTAATTGCGCAGCAACTGCTTTTGCGGGAGATAAATCTTTTCCTGCATTCCATGCATCTAAATATTTCCACGGCAAGACCGCGCCACGACGAACCCACCACACATTTGGTTGTGATGGCGTAGGCCAAGAAATTCCAAAGTGAAGATGTGGCGATGTTCCACGTGCACTTCCGGTGCTGCCGACAGTGCCCAGTAATTGTCCGGCTTTCACCGCAACACCTGGTTCGATACTTTTTACAACAGTACGTAAGTGAGATCCGTAATAGCGCACGCCATCTGTGCCTATTACAGAGACATATAGTCCCCCGCGATCAATACCTAAATTAGTTTTTCCACTCCATGAATCTGTGCGACTTACTTCATCAACGACACCATCTATTGGTGATACAAATTTACAGCCCTGCTTAGCCAAAATATCAGTGGCCGGATAATCATGGTGGGCGCGTGCGTAATTAACCTTGCATCCCGCAACAGGAAAGACATATACCGGGGCCGCAACAGCTGACGTTATGCCCATAATAAGAATTGACACAAGAATCACAGATATGCGGCGCAACATGGGTCGAGGTTATCTCACAATCCTGTGAGAAGATTGGATGTGCTTAAGTTTTCATACATGGCGATGTTGGCCTTTACGGTATGCGGATCTTTCTGGCTAGAAGTTGTATTAAAAGTAGGTGTCTTACGTCGCATTAAAAGAGCGGCAATCAGCATTCTTCCCGTCTCAACAATGTTTTTGATTTGGGATGCCTATGCAATCAAGCAAGGACACTGGTTTTTTGGCCGAGAGAAAATCCTTGGAATCTACGGACCTTTTGAAATTCCACTCGAAGAGTTTCTATTTTTCATCATAATTCCGCTAGCTGCGCTCATGACAATCGAAGCAGTCACCACGGTAAATAAGCATTGGAAGCAGCGCTATGACGTATAGCCAAATCGCAGTTACTGCAGCAATCATTGCAATCATTATTGATCTAACTGTGTATAGCCAACCACTCTTAAAGCGACGTGCATTCTGGACTTCTTACGCGATCATCCTGCCATTTCAATTACTAACAAATTGGTGGCTCACTTCTCGAAACATTGTTATGTATAGCCCTGATGCAATTTGGGGAGTTCGCGTTGCATCTGCGCCTGCTGAAGATCTGCTCTTTGGTTTTGCCTTAATTCTTAGCGTGATGGGTATCTGGGAATACCTTGGCAGGCGCGGAGTTTCTAGAGATTAAGAATTAAAAGTAAGATTGCTACGCACGTCAGGGGCGGTAGCTCAGTTGGTTAGAGCCCGGAACTCATAATTCCGTCGTCGTCGGTTCGAGCCCGACCCGCCCCACATGGCAACAGTTGTTAAAAAGTGGACGTCTAAAGATGCGAAGAAGTGCATCATTGTTCCGAGTGATCTCGACAATAAATATTCACGTGGAGTACTTGGTGTAATCACTGGTTCGGCGCAATATCCAGGAGCCGCTGTACTAACTACATCGGCTGCGGCAGCAACGGGTGTTGGAATGATTCGCTTTTATCCCTCTTCGGGTTTAGATCACTTGGTTCTTCATTCAACTCCTTCTGTTGTTGTTTTTCCAGGAAATGTTTCTGCGTGGATTGTTGGATCTGGAATTGACGCACGTAAATACTCATCCCTTACAACATGGCTTCGTTATCGACACTTCAAATCACTAAAGATTCAAGGCGTGCCAACTGTGCTCGATGCGGGAGCTCTTTCATTTGCAGGAAAATTAGATCAACCAACTGTTATCACTCCGCATAGTCGCGAACTTGCACGTTTACTTAATTCTCGGGGAGTCTCTGTTACATCAGAGGCTATAGAAGGTAACCCGAAAAAGTGGGTTGTAACTGCTGCTAAATCTTTAGGTGTAACGGTTCTACTTAAAGGATCGCGAACGTATGTCGCTAACGATTCAGTATTAATTGAACTTCCGGTATCAACTCCTTGGCTTGCAACTGCAGGTACAGGCGATGTACTGACAGGAATTCTTGGATCTTTAGTTGCAACAAACTTTATTGAAATCTTGAATAATAAAAATCGTTTAGCAGAACTAGCGGCATCAGCTGCATTTATACATTCAACGGCAGCGCGACTGGCTTCAGGTGGTAGCCCTATATCTGCCGAAGAGATAATTCCTCACATTCACGAAAGCCTGAGATTAATTCTTAAATAAACCCCGATTACAGAGTAAGTGACTTACAGTTACTTATGAGCATTTACTCTTCGGACTTTCCGCTTCTTACTCATCTCCAGCGTCACACCCTGCAACTTGTCTCTGAGGGTTTTAGCAATCTTGAGATTTCCAAACAACATGAAGTGAGCGAAAAAGCTGTGGAGCAGATGGTGGGCAGAATCTGCCAGAGTCTTCATTTGCAAGTTGATCCAGGTCACAATTTACGAGTTTTACTAACTCTTGCTTATTTCACAGGAAGTAACCACCTAGAAAAATAAGTGGCTCAGGTATCGTGCCCGTATGGATGTGGCAGAACTCAGAGCCCGGTGGAATCAAGTTTTAGATCTGCTTGAAGCGCGTGACCGAATTGCATGGTTGGTTTTCTTCGATGCTCGATTGGCACATCTTGAAAATAATGTTCTAACACTTGATTTCTCTGATGCTAGAAAATTTGCATCTAGTCATGAATATGAAGCAATCCGCCCAAAACATAAAAAAGCTTTAGCATCGGCAATACATGACGTATTTAATGTAGATCTGATCATTGATGAGTTGCGATGAAAAATAAGGTTGCGGTAATCGCTCTTTCTCTCTGTGCTTTATTTGCAACTGCTCTAATGCCTGCACAAGCGAATGAGATTCCGGTAATAAATGATGGCGGTCCATTGGCTCCCATTGAATTAAAGGGTCCGGGTGGTCGAATCCATGGAGCCGATATCAGTCGATGGCAACACCCAAATGGAAAGTTAATTAACTTCGTAAAGATGCGTGCTGCAGGACTTAACTTTGTGATGATTAAAGGATCAGATACCAGAGATGACGCGGACGCCTTAGCTCGCAAGTGGCTCAGGATTGACCGTGAGGCGGCACATGCCGCAGGTATTTACACTGGTTTTTATCACTATGCGATTTTGCCAAATGTACCGACTAAAACTTTAGTGATTAAAGATGCAGAGGCGCAGGCACAAAAAGTTCTGTGGCGTATTGCATCCATTGGTGGCTTGACTGAGAAAGATTTGCCGATTGCGTTGGATATCGAAAATAAATGTGTTAAATACCGCCCAAGTAAAACTTGTGCCAAGCACGCATCTCAGAGCACTGTCACTACGTGGTCTGAAACTTTCTTGCGCATCATCAAAGAAAAAACTGGGCGCGTGCCAATTATTTATTCATATTCAAACTTCTTAGAAAGCTCCATGAAACGAAGTACTGAATTAGCGCAATATCCACTCTGGCTCGCACATTACAAGGTCAATCCCGCGATTGAAACAAATCATCCAGGAATGAAAAATAGTGGTTGTTATGTGCACTCTTGGACCGCAGCAGATTGCAAAGCGCAGTGGACGATGTGGCAATACACATCCTGTGGAATCGCACCAAAGTATGGGGTGCCTGGTAATCGTTTAGATCTCAATGTTTTTAGAGGAACTCCTGAAGCATTCGCTGCGCTTCGTAAAGGAACGTGGACGCCAGAACCCGCTGATTTAATGCCGATAGGTGAACCAAGTGTGATGACAATTAAATCTGTCACTTTTAGTAACACCAATAGACCACTCGTTGTGGATGTTGATGTGATGAGACCAAGTTTGGCTCCCGTGGTAACTGGCTCAGTTAAATTTGTACAAGATCCTGCAAATCCAATGAATGTTTCATTAAAGCAGAGCGCATTGCGCGCAACCAGTGGTTCATGGACATTATCTGTAGCAGGAATTCCTGCAGGTATTTGGAGTGGCCAAATTGTTTATTACGATAATTCAGATACACATGCGACATCATCCCAACCCATTACGGTAACAATTGAACAAGCGTTAACAACGCCAACGCCTAAGCCAACAAAGAAGCCAACCAAAAAACCTGTTACTGATGGGTGCCGCGGTCAGATTAAAAATTAAGCGCTTGCGAGGGCTTCTTCAATAGATTCAATTTCGCGCTCAGCTAAATCAAGGTATGCATTAATTGAATCTTTTTTCTGCTTTGGAGTCCATCCCAATACAGGAGCAATTATTGTTGCAACATCACTTGCTAAATCCATTGCGCTATTGGGCGCTTCAAATGCCAGTCGTGTTCGACGAGAAATAACATCATCAACACTACGGGCGCCTTCGTGGCTTGCCGCGTAATAAATCTCTGCTTTGAGGTATGGCAAATCTTTTGCCAGAGGTTTTGCCAACTTTGGATCATCTTCAATGATTTCAAGTACTTCACTTATGAGTGATCCATAACGATTGAGCAGATGAGTAATTGTGTCAGTGCTTAATCCGCTCTCTTCAGCAATCCGCTCGGCTTGTTGTACTAAAGCAAAATAACCATCGGCGCCAACAATCGGAAGCTTTTCAGTAACACTCTCAGGGATAATTCGGCGCAATTCAACACCTGCTAAATCAATAACGTCTTTGCCCATCACGCGGTACGTGGTGTATTTACCACCGGCGATACTGACAAAGCCTGGAGCACTTCGATCTACTGTGTGCTCGCGTGAAAGTTTTGTTGTTGCAGAGTCTTTCTTGTTTGCAACTAATGGACGCAAACCCGCGTAAACACCAATCACGTCTTCTATTTTTAACTTTGGTTTCAAGACTTTATTTGCTTCATTAATGATGTATTCAACATCAGCGCGCTCGGCCAGTGGTTCGCGACGATCTCCGGTGTAAGGCGTATCGGTGGTGCCAACAATCCACTTATCTGCCCAAGGAATCAAGAAAAGAACAGATACAGCAGTTTTAAGAATAATTCCTTCGCGGGACTTTATGGCGTTCTTTGGTAGAACAATGTGAACACCTTTGCTCATGGTGACGTTGTAGCCAGCTTTTAAACCAAATAAATCATGTAATTCATCGCTCCAGATACCGGCACACATAACGGTTGCGGTGGCCTTGATAGTCATCAACTTTCCGGTTTCGGTATCACGCGCTTTTACGCCAAGAACTCTCTTGCCTTCTTTAACAAGTGATTCAACTCTTACATTGGTTGCAATAACCGCACCTAGACGAGCTGCTGTGCGCGCAATCATCATTGTGTGGCGCGCATCATCTACTTGTGCATCAAAGTACTTAATTGCACCAGTAACAATATCTGGACGAAGTGATGGTGCAATCTCCGCAATCTTCTTCTGGCTAATATGTTTATGGCCAGGCAACGCGCGTTGAAATCCGCGCAGTGCGTCATAAAGAGCAAGTCCTGCGCCTACGTAAGTACGCTCGCGAACCTTTTCGTGAAGTGGATATAAGAATGCCAGTGGTTTTACTAGGTGTGGAGCAAGGGATGAAACCATTAACTCGCGTTCGTGAAGTGCTTCTCGAACTAACTTAAAATCGTATTGTTCGAGATAACGTAATCCACCATGAATCAACTTGCTTGAGCGACTCGATGTTCCGGATGCAAGATCAGATGCATCTACCAAAGCAACTTTTAATCCACGTGCTGCTGCATCAAGTGCAGCACCTGTGCCGGTGACACCGCCACCGATAACAAGGACGTCAAAGGTATGAGTTGCGAGTGATTTCAGCGCTTCATCGCGTTGGTCTGGGTCTAGCTGCGATGAAAACAAGGCTCAAATCCTTTCAGCGAAATTCGTTCTCTAGATAGGCTAAGCGTAACAGGAGAGGCAAAACAAGGATACCTATGACTTATATCGGAGCTCTTGATCAAGGAACGAGTAGCACTCGTTTTATGATTTTTGACGCTGATGCCCGCGTTATTGCATCGCACCAACTCGAACATAAACAGATATTTCCAAGCCCAGGCTGGGTCGAACACGATGGCGTAGAAATTTGGACGCGTACGCAAGAAGTTATGGCAGGAGCACTGCAAAAAGCTGGGATAAAACCTGGTGAGTTACGCGCGATTGGAATAACGAATCAACGCGAAACGACGATTGCGTGGGATGCAAAAACCGGACAACCACTTCATAACGCACTTGTCTGGCAGGACACCAGAACCGCTGCATTCATGGATGGTTTAAGAGATGCTGATAAAAAGTTAATTATTCACCGGACAGGTCTTGCAATTGCGCCGTATTTTTCCGCGAGCAAAATGAAATGGCTTATTGAAAATGTGCCCGCAGTTGCTGACGCCGTGAAAGCTGGCACGGCACGAATCGGAACTATTGATTCGTGGATTCTCTGGAATTTATCAGGTGGAACATTTGCAACCGATGTGACAAATGCAAGTCGCACTGCGCTGATGAATTTAGAGACACTCGATTGGGACCCTGAACTTTTAGCACTCTTTGCTATCCCCCGCGAAGTCTTGGCCGATATCAAGCCAACGTCGCATGTCTATGCAAAAACTTCTGATGGTGTGCCAATTGCAGCACTTGTCGGAGACCAACAAGGCGCCATGATTGGGCAAACTTGTTTTGATGTGGGCGATTCCAAAACCACATATGGCACGGGAAACTTTGCGCTCCTAAATACAGGAACAACAATTGTGCGATCACAAAATGGATTGCTGACGACCGTCTGCTACAAATTTGGTTCTGAACCAGCTGTTTTTGCACTCGAAGGTTCAGTTGCAGTCACTGGCTCTGCGATTCAATGGCTACGAGATCAGCTGGGAATTATTAAGTCTTCATCTGAAATAGAAGCACTTGCGAGCAGTGTTAGCGATAACGGTGGCGTCTATTTCGTTCCAGCATTTTCAGGATTATTTGCACCATATTGGCGAAGTGATGCACGTGGTGTGATTGTTGGATTATCGCGCGCAAGCACAAAGGCTCATCTTGCTCGCGCAGCACTTGAAGCAATTGCATATCAAACACGTGATGTATTAGATGCAATGTCAGCTGATAGCAAAGTGCAATTAACTTCGATGCGCGTTGATGGTGGTGCCACAGCAAATAACCTATTGATGCAAATTCAATCTGATGTAATGGGAATTGAAATCATTCGACCAGAAGTTATTGAAACAACAGCGTTAGGCGCTGCTTATGCTGCAGGTATTGCAGTTGGGCTATGGGCATCACCAATTGAAGTACGAAATAAATGGCGCGAAAATCATCGTTGGAATTCAACACAAAATCCCAATTTACGAGCAGAAAAATACGCACAATGGAAGAAAGCAGTAGAACGAACACTCAATTGGATAGAGTAGTCGTACTATGAGCTCGAAACTCGGCGCAGGTGTTACGCGCACCGATCGTCCACTCGCAGATGGTCGAACAATTCGTTATTACGATACTCGCGAACAATTGCGTGCTGCTACTGATAAACGTGAAAAAGCTGAACAACCTGGCATTGGTGAACTGCGTTTAGATCCATTGGTCAATGAGTGGGTTGCTATGGCTGCACATCGCCAAGGCCGCGTCTTCTTGCCACCAAAAGAGTTGTGTCCACTCTGCCCATCAACAGCTGAAAATCTGACAGAAGTACCTGAAGATGATTTTGAAGTAGTCGTCTTTGATAACAAATCTCCCTCATTACGTCCACCAGTTGGAGATTGGGCACTGCCAGATATGGCAGGACCAGATACAGATACTGGAAGTGCGGCAGGTAAATGTGAAGTAATTTGCTTTACAGCAGATCATGGTCAATCTTTTAAAGATTTAAGTACCGAACGAATTCGTGTATTGCTCGAAGCGTGGATTGACCGGACTCGCGAGTTATCTCAAGAGAAATTCATTCAACACATCACGCCATTTGAAAACCGCGGTGAAGAAGTTGGTGTCACGCTTGCTCATCCACATGGCCAGATTTATGCCTATTCATATATTCCGCCAAAGGTTGCTCGCATGCTCGAAGTTGCGAAGAAGCACAAAGAGCGCACCGGCAAGGTTTTATTTGATGAAATTGTTGCACGAGAAATTAAAGATGAAGAGCGCATCGTCGCCGAAAATAAGCACTGGGTCGCATATGTTCCATACGCAGCGCGATACTCATTTGAAATTCACGTGGCTCCAAAGGTTTCAGTGGCTGACTTAAGCGAATTAACTCCTGAAGTAGCAGATGCTTATCCAGCTATTGCTAAAGAGGTTTTACAACGACTAGATGGCGTCTTTGATATTCCTATGGCATACATCGCTGCCTGGCACCAAGCACCAGTGCGCGAAGGACGCGATTTGTTGCGTTTGCATTGGCAAATCACAAGTGTGCGACGTGCACCTGGAAAACTTAAATATTTAGCAGGATCAGAGTCTTCTATGGGCGCATTTATTATGGATTTACGTCCAGAACAATCTGCTGCGCAATTGCGAGAAGTAAAGCTGAAATAAATGAAAATCTTGGTCACAGGGGGCGCCGGATACATTGGCTCTCATGCTGTTGAAATCCTTAAGAACAGCGGCCATGACGTAACAGTTCTTGATGATTGCAGTACGGGACATGTTGATTCTTTACCACCGACTGTGCGATTTGTTCAGGGCTCGTTACTTGATTCTGAAATGGTTGCACGTGCGCTTAAAGGGTGCGAAGCAGTCATGCACTTTGCAGGCAAATCTTTGGTAGGTGAATCTGTCGAAAAGCCTGATCTTTACCGCAAGGTCAATGTTGATGGTACAAAAGTTTTGCTTGATCAGATGAACATCGCTGGGATTAAAAAGATTGTATTTTCATCTTCAGCTGCAACATACGGTGAACCAGAATCATCACCAGTTTCAGAAACTGCGCAATGCGCACCGACTAATCCATATGGTCAAACCAAATTAGCAATCGAACGCGAATTAACTACTGTGGCGCAAACCCAAGGTTTCGCAGCTGTCTCTCTTAGATACTTCAATGTGGCCGGCGCTCTTCAAACGCAACGTGGGTGGATCGCCGAACGCCATGATCCCGAAACTCATTTAATTCCAAATGCGCTGCGTGCTACATCGGATTCACCGCTGCGCATCTTTGGTCGTGATTGGAATACGCCCGATGGAACATGCGTAAGAGATTATGTGCACATAATTGATTTAATTGACGCGCATGTAAGAGCGCTTAAATTCTTATCTCCATCTGAACACCACGTTTTCAACATTGGTTCTGGTACTGGGTATTCTGTGGCACAAGTTGTTGCTGCTGCATCACGCGTAAAAAATAATAATTTGGCAACAGTTGATGCGCCAAGACGTGCTGGAGATCCTGCAGTATTGGTCGCAAATATCGATAAAGCAGAGATGATTCTTAACTGGCGACCTGAAAGAAGTTTAGATCAGATGGTTGAAGATACTTTTAAAGCTAGTTAACGGCTTTAATTTCAATTACTTCAACGCCACCAATTGATCCAAGAACATTCAATAAATCAGTTGGATCGCTGCCAGGAATTGCGACAGTTAAATCATCAAAACCTTTACCAGCTTCAGACTTTGTAACGGTTAGCTCTCGAATATCTCCACCAGCAAAACCAATGGCAGATGCCAATGCGCCGAGTGAACCTGGTTGATCAGGTAGTGAAATAGATAAACGAAAGAGTGCCATGGCTACAGATTAACCATTGGATGGCGCTTTGCCCAATTTAACGGTGAAGGTTTTTACGCCACCGCTATTTGGTAACTCAACTGTGATTGAAACCGTTGCGCCAGGTGCGAATGAGCGAATGCGCACAACTGCGCTCACCTGATCTGTCACTCGTTGTTCACCAATTGATTTAATGATTGATCCCACAGGAATTCCTGCGACATCAGCTGCTTCACCTGGAGAAAGTCGAAGAATTCTGGCGCCAATTCCTTCGTAAGTATTGTCAAAAAAGACGCCAAGAAGTGGACGAGTAGATGTATTGGTAGGTGATGTAATGATTTCATCAATCACGCGTTTTGCTTCAGTAATTGGAATAGCAAAACCAAGGCCGATGCTTCCACTTGTTCCACCAGAAGAAAGTGTTGCAATTGCAGAATTTACGCCGATGATTTGTCCTCGTGCATTAATTAATGCACCACCTGAATTGCCAGGATTGATCGCAGCATCAGTTTGAATTGCATTTACAAAAGACTCTTGACCTACGTTGCCCGCAGATACAGGGCGATTAAGGGCTGAAATGATTCCGGTCGTAACAGTTGATGCCAAACCAAGTGGAGAGCCAACTGCCATAACAGGTTCGCCTACGACTGCTTTTGTTGAATCTCCAAGATTCAATGCAGCTAGATTTCCACGGTTGATTTGGAGCACGGCTAAGTCATAAGCCTTATCTCGACCTACAATTTTTGCATCGATTTGGTCACCATTTGAAAACTCGACTGTGATCTTTCCTGTAGTAATTGCAGCAGCTTCAATCACGTGATTATTTGTGACAATAAATGAAGAAGAACCATTGGATTGATAAACCCAGCCGGACCCCGTGCCACCACTAGTAGCCGTTTCAACTGCAATAGATACAACTGATGGAGTGATTGTTGCGGCGAGATTCTTTACATCAAATGAATTAGTTGTCAGTTCGAGTGCTGAACGTCCCTTTGCACACTTTCCATCTGGTGATAAATAGAGTGCTTTGGTTTTGTTATCGACGCACGCTTTCACCCCCCCTGTGTTATTGATTTCAGCAACTGCAATTCCACCAGCGACGCTTGCACCGAGAACAAAGGCAATGACGATGTTGACACTACTTTTCTTCATTTATGACTGCACGATCCAATCTTTCTGTATTGATACAGCAATTTTGTCTAAAGGACGGGGAGGTTCTCCGGAAACAACTTTGCCCGATTTGAATGGATCAAAAGATCCACGGTGACACGGGCAGACTAATTTCTTACCAGCCGCTAAATAATCAACTGTGCACCCCTGGTGTGTGCAGATTGCAGAGTAAGCAAATACTCCGCTCTTGGTGCGAAATAGAAATGCAGGGGCACCATTTACAGCGACAAATTTGCGGTGAGATCCGACAGGAAATTTAGATGCTTTGACGATTCGCTTTGGCGAGGCAGCAACAGCAGATTGAGTGCGGCCCAAAATAAGTGCACCAGCAGCAAGTGCTGTACTGCGAAGAAAGCCTCTTCGATTCATCTGTAAGTTTTCCTAATCTTCACACGGTGGGCTTGAGAGTAAATATTTAACCTGAGAGAAGTCTGAGAAATTCCTGCTCCCTGACTTGGATTCGAACCAAGAACCTGCCGGTTAACAGCCGGCTGCTCTGCCATTGAGCTATCAGGGACTATTCGCTCTTCGCGAAGAGTTACGAGCGCACACTCTAGCGCACAGCAATGGAGTGGTCTAAATCGAAGCGGAGTTAAAGCCCGCCGAGAGCGAGATCGTGCAAGGTGCGCCGAGTGCTTTCTAGGGCGACGAGTTGGGCGAAAGCAGCGTTGTAATCGGCTTCATTTTCAACTGGATTTAGTCTTTGCAAACTTGATTTGAGTTCTGCGATTGCACGAGAGACAGATACTTCGCGTAAACGAGCAATGATGCTGGCTACATAGTGTTCGGAGATTTCACCGTCTGCTCGTATTGGTTCCACATTTAATTCGGTGAAAAGTGACTTCATGTTTTCATTTTTAATTTTATCTATCGTCAAAGCAGAATTATTAGGCGCCATCTGATCAATGACTGCACGAAGTTCTTGATAAGCAGGATGCGTAAACGCATTTGCTTCTAATTCGTTAAAGGATTGGCAAAGTCCTGGTGATTGCAAGCGTGCTTTCAGTACTTCGCGTTCAAGAATCAATCGAGGTTCTTGTGGATCAGGACGCCACTGTTGTGGCACAACTTCTGGGGCAGTTGGATCAACACTGACTTGTGGAGTTTTCTTCATTGCAGATGCAACAGCGGATGAGACTTGTTCTACTTCAACGCCGAGCCACCCAGCTAAAGAGCGTGAATATTCCGGACGTAAAGATTTGTCCCGAATTTGTGCAACAAGTGGTGCTGCAGCATTGAGTGCGTTGATGCGACCTTCGGGTGTGCTCAAGTTGTACTTTGCCAACTCTGCGCGAATCGCAAATTCAAAGAGCGGAACACGACGTGCAATGAGATCACGAAGTGCAGCATCACCTTTAGTTTGGCGAAGATCGCAAGGGTCTAATCCATCTGGTTCGACGGCTACGAATGTTTGAGTGACAAATTTTTGATCATCACTAAATGCGCGAAGTGCTGCTTTTTGTCCTGCAGCATCTCCATCGAATGTGAAGATAACTTCTCCGCGGAAAGCATCATCATCCATTAATAATCTACGCAAGATGCGAATGTGGTCGGCGCCAAATGCAGTACCGCACGTTGCAACTGCTGTGGTAATTCCAGCCAAGTGTGCTGCCATGACATCTGTGTAACCTTCAACGATTACTGCTTGGCGCTTCTTTGCAATCTCTTTTTTTGCAACATCAAGACCGTATAAAACCTGACTCTTCTTATAGATAGGAGTTTCGGGCGTATTCAGATATTTAGGGCCTTGATCTTCTTCATCACTTGCTAATTTGCGACATCCAAATCCAACAACGTCACCAGTAATGTCTTTGATTGGCCATGTCAGTCGATTACGGAATCGATCAATAGGACCGCGTTGACCCATCTTGGAAAGACCAGCTGTCTCTAACTCATCAATTGTGAATCCTTGCGCACGTAAGTGTTTTGTCAGTGAATCCCAATCATCGGGTGCAAATCCAACTCCAAATAATTGGCATGCATCTTTATCAAATCCGCGCTTTGTCAGTAACTCGCGACCGTGCGCTGCATCTGCAGATGTATTGAGTTGTTCTTGATAATACGAAGCAGCTGCTGCGTTTGCAGCAATAAGTCGAGAGCGCATTCCAGATGGCACTGAAGGACCTGAAGAATTTTCTTCATACCGCAGTGTGTACCCGATGCGATCTGCAAGTCGTTCGAGAGTTTCGGTAAATGTGAGGTGATCCATCTTCATAAGAAATGAAATGACGTCACCACTGGCTTGGCAGCCAAAGCAGTGATAAAAACCTTTACTTGGCGTTACGTGAAACGAAGGAGATTTTTCGTCGTGAAATGGGCACAAACCTTTTTTCTGCCCGCCACCTGCAGACTTTAATTGAACGTAATCTGCAACGACTTCGTCAATCGGAACGCGTTCGCGAAGATAAGTGACATCATCATCTTTAATGCGTCCGCTCATAGGCGCACCTTAGCGATTTTGAGTCAGGCGAGCATGCAGGGCGTATGCACCCGGGTCAGTCAGCGCGGCAATCTGGTCAATTACTACGCGAAGGCGCTGGCCATCATCGGCTGCACGGTTCCAGTCATCCATAAATATTGCATCGAGCGCCTTTGGTGCGCTCTTATACAAAAGATCAACTAATTCAACAACGACTATCTTTTGTTTTGCATAGCGCTCTTGTGATTCGGCAGCGCGAATTAAATAGTGACCAGCAACTGCCTTTAAGAAATCAACTTCTAATATTTGCTCCCGAGGAATCTCAAGATTCGCACCGTATCTAGACAACGGTTCATCGCCATAAATCGCGCGCGTTTTGTTCTCTGCCGCAAGTACAAATCGACCGATTAATTGGCTCGTTGAATCCTTGAGGCGAGCAAGAGAGCGATGACTTCCGTTGTAATTTATTGGCCAGCATGAAAGCTCTTGCAATCTGATGAGGGCATCTGTTGCTTCTGCCTTTGTTGCATTGCTTCCATAATCTTCTGTCATGCTTGCATAAATTGCATCGAAGTCAACTTCGAATGTTCGCACGTGTACTTGGTTAGCAACGATTGCATCCTCTAAATCATGAACCGAATATGAGACATCATCAGACCAGTCCATGATTTGCGCTTCGATACATCGTTTACCTTCTGGTGCGTCTGCGCGCATCCATTTATAGATTTCAACATCATCGTCATAAACGCCAAATTTGCGTGGATTAATTGCGCGTTGCCATGGATATTTTGTTGCTGCATCAAGGGATGCACGAGTCAGATTTAAGCCAATAGATCGACCATCGGCATCAACAGTCTTTGCTTCTAATCGAGTAAGCAATCTAAAACTCTGTGCATTACCTTCAAAGCCACCACAACTCTTTGCAATTTCTGCCAATGCTTCTTCACCATTGTGACCAAATGGTGGATGTCCTAAATCATGAGCTAGGCATGCAGTATCTAAGAGATCTGGATCTGCGCCGAGTGATTCTCCAAGTTCGCGACCAATTTGTGCGCACTCAAGTGAGTGAGCCAAACGTGTGCGTTGAAAATCATTCTCCCAAGGAACTGCTACTTGTGTCTTAGCAGCAAGACGACGAAGCGATGCCGAATGAATTACACGTGCACGATCGCGCATGAATTCAGTACGACCTGCACGCTTTGCAGGTTCATCAAGAAAGCGTTCGTTGTCGCGATCACTGTAAACGCTCATGAAACAACCTTATCGAGAATCTTGTTTGTGTCTAAGTGGTCGCTGATGTTAATCCCGAAATGACCCAATGTTATGTACGCCAAGTACGCTCCAGATTCGCGCAACAAATACCGCTTAGTCGAATTGCGTAGAGAATTAGGGCCAAATTGCACCGGGGAACACGTTGCAATTAATCCGCGATCATTAGCCATAGTCATCGACCGTCTGCAGTGGTATGGGTCTGTTGCAATGATGACATTTTTTAGTTCACGTTTTTTCATTTCTCGTACATAGGCTTTTGTGCTCACTAATGTGTCACGACCATTTTCTAATGCAACTATTTTGCGAGACGGAACGCCAGCAGATACAAGCCAAGCTTTTCCTGATGCGGCCTCTGTTGTGCGATCTCCAGGTGCTTTTGCGCCAACAGTAATAATCAGCGGAGCAAGTCCTAGATCATAAATTCTCTTTGCTTCACTCAAGCGTGCTTCAAAGACATCACCAGGTCGACCATCAAATTGCGCAGCTCCCATAACAACTATTGCATCGGCTGCGCGTGCCACGGGATAGTGTGCGGCGTAATACGTCTTTGCGATGGCATAGGTAGGGATTGCCAAGATAATTAAAATAATTAAAGTAAAAATACGGCGAATAAATCTAAAGATAAACATCAGCCACCTGAAAACGCATCTTCTAATTCGATTGCTGCCATCTCATTTGGATCATCCAACCAGCGATCTGGCAGCGTGACGGGGCGACCATGGCTTGTTCGACCACGTGGTTTTTCGCCAACTTCTATTGGGTATGGCTGATCATCTAGTTGATCTAATAATTTACGGAAATGTGCAAGAGATTCAATTAGACCAAACTCTCGACGTAATTCACGGTGAACCCTAAAACCTTTGAGATACCACGCCATGTGCTTACGTAAATCGCGGCACCCACGATCTTCGGATTCGAAGTAATCAACAATCAGTTCACCGTGCCTAAACATAACTTCGCGCACCTGATGAAGTGTTGGCAGCGTGCGCTCTGTTCCGCCATTAAATGCATTGACTAAATCTGAGAATAACCAAGGGCGACCAAGGCATCCGCGTCCAACGACAACTCCAGCGCACCCTGTTTGGCGCACCATTTCAACTCCGTCGGCGCCTGACCAGATATCACCATTGCCAAGAACGGGAACTCCTGTTGGCTTTAAGTGATCAACTAGTCGAGTGATTGCTGACCAATCTGATTTACCTTCATACATTTGTTCTGCAGTGCGCGCATGAAGTGCAACCCACGTAACGCCTAAGTCGGCTGCAGATTTGGCTGCTTCTAAATATGTGTGGTGATCACTATCGATTCCGATTCGCATCTTTACTGTGACAGGAATACCAAAAGGTTTTGCTGCTTCAACAGCTGCGCCAACTATTGCACTAAAGAGATTTCGTTTATACGGAAGAGCTGCTCCCCCACCCTTGCGAGTAACTTTTGGAACTGGGCAACCAAAGTTCATATCAATGTGATCAACTAAGTTTTCTTTACCAAGCATTGTTACTGCTGCGCGCATCGTGTGCGGGTCAACGCTGTATAACTGAACAGAACGTGGCCATTCACCCTTTCCAGGTTCGATCATTCGTAATGTTTCTGGACGACGTTCAATTAATGCACGTGCAGTAACCATTTCTGAGACAAATAAACCTGCACCTTGTTCGCGGCAGAGCATACGAAAAGGCGCGTTCGTAATGCCTGCCATTGGCGCCAATACAACTGGCGGATCAATTAGATGATCGCCAGAGGCAAGTGGGAGTGTGAGTGGTTTTAGCAACCGAGTAGTCGTGGCGCTAACCATGCTTGAACCTGATCGAGAGCTATGCGCTCTTGTGCCATCGTGTCACGATCACGAATTGTTACTGCATGATCTTCGAGAGTTTCAAAGTCAACAGTGATGCAATAAGGAGTACCGATTTCATCCTGGCGACGATAACGGCGACCAATAGCACCAGCATCATCGAAATCTATGTTCCAGTTCTTGCGTAATTGATCTGCAAGATCGCGTGCTTTAGGTGATAAATCTGCGTTACGTGAAAGCGGAAGTACTGCAACTTTGATTGGTGCAAGACGGTAATCAATTTTTAATACTGCTCGTTTTTCCATCTCGCCCTTGCTATTTGGTGCTTCATCTTCGGTGAATGCATCCATTAAGAAAGTAAGAGTCGCGCGATCTACACCTGCCGCAGGTTCGATAACAAATGGTGTCCATCGCTCGTTCTTCTCTTGATCAAAGTATGAAAGATCTTTGCCAGATGCCGCAGAGTGCGCTTTTAAGTCAAAGTCTGTGCGGTTTGCAATACCTTCGAGTTCGCCCCATTCGGTACCAGCGAATTCGAATTTGTATTCGATATCTGCAGTGCGCTTTGAATAGTGCGACAATTTTTCTTTTGGATGTTCGTAGATGCGCAGGCGTTCTGGATTAATTCCGAGATCTACATACCAAGCCATACGTGTATCAATCCAATATTGGTGCCACTCTTCATCTGTTCCAGGAGCTACGAAAAACTCCATCTCCATCTGCTCGAACTCACGAGTTCTAAAGATAAAGTTTCCTGGAGTAATTTCATTGCGGAACGATTTGCCGATTTGGCCAATTCCAAATGGCGGCTTCTTTCGTGATGTAGTCATTACTTGGTCAAAGTTAATAAAGATTCCTTGCGCGGTTTCTGGACGTAAAAATGCAAGTCCTGATTCATCTTCAACTGGTCCAAGATAGGTTTTTAACATTCCACTAAATTGTTTTGGTTCTGTGAATTGGCCTTTATTTCCGCACGCAGGGCAATTTACTTCTGTAAGAGATGCTGCAGCTTTCTTGTGCTTTGCTTCATAGGCTTCAAGTAAATGATCTGCGCGATAGCGCTTGTGACAAGAAGTGCACTCAGTCAGCGGATCAGAAAAAGTTGCAACGTGTCCGGATGCTTCCCAGACTTCCTTTGCCAAGATCACACATGAATCAAGACCAACTACATCTTCGCGACCTGTGACCATTGATTTCCACCATTGGCGCTTTACATTGTTTTTTAGTTCGACTCCGAGTGGGCCGTAATCCCATGATGCACGCAAGCCACCATAAATTTCTGATGAGGGATAAACAAATCCGCGGCGCTTCGCAAGACCAACAATATTTTCTAAACGATCCGTTGCCATTTCTTTTTCTCCATCCGGCTGGCTGTCGGCGGAAAGCAACGTGGGTTACTTCCGTACGTTAATTTTACTCTGAGTATGGCTTTTCATATGCACCTGGCTCATCAATCGCCTGGGCCAAAGTTGGAATTACATTCATCTTTACGTCATTTGTACTCAACGCCCTGCGGTATGAGCCGACGTTCTCCCATCGAGTCATCAAGGACCACAGTTTTTGATCATCGAGATTTTGGCCATACTCACCATCGATAAATCCCGCACACTTGGAAAAACTCTCAAGGGCGGCACTTAACTGAGTCTGGAAATGAGCAGCATTGCCAAGGGGCACTTCAAAGCGTGCAATTGCGAGCATAAAGCTAAGCCTATTGTTGTTATCCTATAAATATGAACTTAGCCATTGGATTCGCGGCAATAACCGCTATCGCCACCCTTCTCGGTGGAGTCCTTGCACTTCGTTCAAAAGATCGTTTCCACTTAATTCTTGGATTATCTGCAGGTTTATTACTCGGCCTCGTTGGCTTTGATTTATTGCCAGAAGTATTTGAAATGAATACCGATACTTTTGCAAACGTTCCCGTAGTTTCAATCGCAATTCTTGGTGGATTTTTATTACTTCACGTACTGGAAAGATTTTTTGGATCGCACGAACCTGTTGATTCCGATTATGGACATGATCATGAACACCACAACATTGCAGGTACCTTGGGCGCCGTTGCCATGGGTGGTCACGTATTTTTAGATGGTGTTGGACTCGGTGTTGCATTTCAAGTTAGTAACTCACTCGGCTTTGCAGTGTTTTTAGCAGTTGTTGTGCATGCATTTAGCGATGGACTAAACACTGTCTCTCTTCTTGTAAAAAGCGGTAACTGGACCGGAAGAAGCAAGTGGCTTTTGGCACTTGATGGCGTCGCACGCTTAAGTGGAGCGGCACTCGGAACCTACTTGGCACTCAATGAATCCTTGATGGCGTTATATCTTGCACTCTTCACAGGTTTTGTTATCTATATTGCAACGTCACACATTTTGCCTGAAGCGCACTCACGCCATCCATCCAGATGGACTCTTGCTGCAACCACGTGTGGAGTCTTAATCATGTGGTTGGTAGTAGCAAATTCTTAAGCTTTTCCGCTAACGTTTTCAATTCGGAATCGCTACGCTTTTCCGAATCTTCGATCTCTCTTGTTATATTCCTCAATAGCTTTCCACAGAGTTTTGCGTGTGACATCTGGCCATAAAACATCCATAAAAACCATCTCTGCATAGACCGATTGCCATGGCAAGAAGTTGCTGGTGCGCTGCTCCCCTGATGATCGCAACAACAAATCCACATCGCGCATAGTCGGTGAATCTAAATACTTTGCAAAGGTTTTCTCTGTGATCGCATCAGCTTTGATTTTGCCACGCTTCACATCGCGGGCTAACTCTGTTGCTGCATCAACAATCTCGGAGCGGCCGCCGTAATTTACGCACATATTTAAAGTAAGAGTTTTGTTCTTCTTTGTTAATTCTTCTGCTTCTTCTAACTCTGAAATAACACTCGCCCATAATCTCTTTGGTCTTCCAACCCAGCGAACACGCACACCCATTGCATTCATCTCATCACGGCGGCGACGAATAACATCGCGATTAAAACCCATCAGAAACTTCACTTCTTCAGGTGATCTGCGCCAATTCTCTGTGGAAAATGCATATGCGCTAATTTCTTTCACACCAAATTCGATTGCGCCTTGCACAACATCAAATAATGCTGCTTCGCCCGCTTCATGTCCTTTAGTGCGTGGAAGGCCGCGCTCTTTTGCCCATCGACCATTGCCATCCATAACGATTGCAACGTGCTCTGGAATATTCATACCCGCTCCACAATTGGCAGTGAACGTAATCCGCGTTCAAGGTGCCATTGTAAATAAGCAGCGATTAATCCACTAGCCTCTCTGCGATTTTTTCCTTCACTCTTATTAGCACTCTCCCAATCACTGCTTAATAGTGCTGCCATTAATTCGAGTGTCTCCGGTTGTGGAGTAGCACATGCAGATGGTCGACACTCAAGACAGACAGAACCACCGCCAACGAGTGAAAAATATCTATGTGGACCAGGCAAACCACAGCGCGAACAATCTGTCATCGATGGTGCATAGCCACCCAATGCAAGTGAGCGGAGTAAAAATGCATCTAAAACAAGTGCTGGGTCATATCGATCATCGCAGAGTGCTTTCATCGCGCCAACAACTAAATGAAACTCTTGCACCGCAGGTTCGCGCTCTTGCGCGGTAAAGCGCTCTGAAGTTTCTAGGATTGCAGAAGCAATTGTCCAGCGCTGATAGTCATCAGTAATCGCTTCGCCATAATTTCTGATTGCTTCAACTTGTGTGACAGTGTCAAAAGTTTTTCCAATGTGCATTTGAATATCAACGTGACTGCCTGGTTCGAGGCGTGCACCGAATTTAGACATTGTGCGACGAACACCTTTTGCTACACCACGTACACGACCGTGTTCGCGAGTAAGCATGGTGATAATGCGATCTGCTTCGCCTAATTTCTGCGTGCGCAAGATGATTGCTTCATCGCGGTACAAACTCATGCAGGCAAAGGTACTGGTGGCACCTATCTAATTGCGCGATTTATTGCAGACACGACGGCTTTAAGTGATGCGGTTGTGGTGTTTGGATCGATTCCAACGCCCCAGAAGGTTTCGCCGTTTATTGAGCATTCAAGATAGGCAGCAGCCGATGCATCACCACCAGATGAAAGTGCGTGCTCAAAGTAATCCAAAACTTTCACATCAACTCCATATGCCTGCAAGATGTTACAAAATGCTGCAATCGGTCCGTTGCCCGTGCCAGCTAATTTCTTTGCGTCTCCACGATCGAGAAGTGTTACTTCAAGATTTACATCTTCATCGAGCACGGATGTTTGTGAGAGGCCTTTTAATCTAAAGCGACCCCACGGTGCATCTTGCGTTGGCAAGTATTCATCTTCAAAGACATTCCAGAGTTGCTCTGCAGTAACTTCCCCGCCTTGTTCATCTGTCATTGCCTGAACAACTCGGCTAAATTCAATCTGTAAACGACGTGGAAGATCGAGATGATGTTCGTTCTTCATCATGTATGCAACGCCGCCCTTGCCTGATTGCGAATTCACGCGAATCACGGCTTCGTAAGAGCGACCAATATCTTTTGGATCAATTGGTAAATAAGGCACTGCCCATGTGAATTCATCCACATGCTTGCCTGCAGCCTTTGCGTCACGCTCGAGGTGTTCAAAACCTTTTTTAATTGCATCTTGGTGTGAGCCAGAGAACGCTGTGAAAACAAGATCGCCACCATAAGGATGGCGTTCTGGAACACGTAATTGATTTGCGTACTCAACTGTGCGACGTACTTCATCAATATTTGTGAAATCAATCATTGGATCAATTCCGTGGCTAACCAAGTTAAGCCCAAGTGTTACGAGGCAAACATTTCCTGTTCGCTCACCATTACCAAAGAGTGTTCCTTCAATGCGATCTGCACCTGCAAGATAACCAAGCTCTGCAGCAGCGACTCCTGTTCCGCGATCATTATGTGGGTGTAGTGAAACTATTACATTTTCGCGATTGTTTAAATTGCGGCACATCCACTCAATTGAATCTGCATAAATATTTGGTGTGGCCATCTCAACGGTTGCGGGAAGATTCATGATTGTCTTCCACTGCGGGGTTGGCTTCCAGACGTCATTGACAGCGTTACAGACTTCGACTGCAAACTCTAATTCGGTACCGGTGTATGACTCAGGGGAATACTCAAAAGAAACCTTGGTCTCTGGAACCGTACTAACAAGATCTAGGCACATCTTTGCGCCATCAGTTGCAATCTTTTTTATTCCATCTTTATCAAGTCCAAATACAACTCGACGTTGCAATGTAGAAGTGGAGTTGTAGAGGTGAACGATTGCTTGCTTTGCGCCCTTAATGGATTCGAAGGTGCGCTCAATTAATGGTTGGCGGGCTTGTGTGAGCACCTGAATGATGACGTCATCAGGAATTAGACCTTCGTCAATAATCTTTCGTACGAAGTCAAAATCTGTCTGACTAGCACTCGGAAAACCAACTTCAATCTCTTTGTAACCCATTGCAACTAAAAGATTAAACATTGCTAGCTTGCGAGGCGTATCCATTGGATCTATAAGTGCCTGGTTGCCATCTCGCAGATCTACAGATGACCACTTAGGTGCTTTTGTCATCTTCTTATCTGGCCATGTGCGATCGTGAAGATCTACCGGGATAAAAGATGAATAACGATGTGCACGCATCGATGATGGTTTTTGATCTGGGAAATTCATTTTAAAACTCCTTATTGGTTACGGGATTTGTCTGTTTAACCGGTACGACAAACCCCGCGGCGAGGGGACCGATTATTTGGCCCCGCCACGGCAGCTAAGGAGGAGGCTGCGAAGTGTCATGCGTAAATGGTAACCCCACCGCATGTTTTCAGGCAAGTAAAGTTCTAAACTCACGCGTATGGCCAACTTCGAAACTCAATTAATTGCCCTCATCGATTCTGCTAATGAAATTTGTGACGTTGCAGAAAAATCAGGGCGAAGTGATCAATTCAATGGCTCTGAGTGGACGCCCGCAATTATTTTGGGGCACCTAGTTGATGTTGATAAAGAAGTGTGGATGGCTCGTTTTGAATTAATGAGACAAGCACAAAAATCTGCAGCGCCAATTCCAAAATTACAATGGTGGGAGCCGGATCCGGTTGTAACGGCAGAAAAATACGCACAACAAAGTTTTGCAGAGGCCCGTACTAAATTACTTGCAAGCAGAGAAAACTTGGTTGCTTACTTAAAAGGGCTCAGCGTTCAAGAGCGGGCTGCGGCAGCGCAGCATCGCACCTTTGGTTCAATAACAATTGAGTCAATGCTCCAAGTGATTTTAGATCACGATAAAGAGCATCAAGCTTCCCTTACGGAATAAGGGTATTGGCAAATATTTGCCATGCAAGCGCTGATTTAGCAACGAGTGAGAGCGTGATGTACGTGCGCTCCCCACGCAAGTAATCAGACCACTTGCCAACTTTTTTGTACTGCAACCATTGCACGAGTGCGAATGAGTTAAAGAATAAGAAAATCGTTAAGACAATAACGTAAACAAACGCTGGCGCTTTTGCATTGCTTGGTCCACCGATTGCAAAGACGTGAAAGAGCAGTGCAATCCAAGGCACGATACCTGTGATGCAACCGAAGATAAATGGAAGCCATCCGCCATTTCCTGGTTGTTCGTACTTCTCTTGGAGCCAGCCGAACAAAATCATTGATGCATTGACACCGAAGATTGAGATGATCGCTGAAATTTCTGAGACACCAGTTACTTGTGCAATCAGCACAATCATTACTGATGAGCTAATTGAATACTCAACCCAACGGAAATAATTACGCTTTTGCGCTAGCCCGGCTGAATAGCGTGGAAAGAATTGGGGGCTTGCAACAATGAAGTGGGCAAGTGCAGAAAGTCCTAAGAAGATTGCAACTGTTAAACCGATAGGAGTATTAAAGAGAACAACAGGTTCGGCATACGTTGATCCTGGAGGACCAGACATATATTTCGCGGTAATGGGTAATGAAAAATCGCTGCTGAGGGCCAGTACTGCAACCATCTGCAGTAGGTGGAAAATTCCGGCGATGATGTTGGTGCGACGTAAACCTGCTGATGTGATTTCTTTACTCATAGGGACAAATTTATCCCAATAGACGCTAAAGAACGGGGATATACCTATCTAATTCGTAGGCACTTACCTGGCGGCGATAGTCCTGCCACTCCGCACGTTTATTGCGAAGCACATATTCGAATACATGCTCGCCCAATGTTTCGCGAACGAGTTCGCTCTTCTCCATTGCAGAAATAGCTTCATTGAGATTAGTTGGCAATGAGTGCAAATCATTAGATGCTGACAATTCGTAATTCTTCTCAATGCCTTTAAGTCCGGCAGCAATCATCACCGCATAAGCAAGATATGGATTACATGCTGAATCCGGTGATCTAAATTCAATGCGCGTGGAGTTTTCTTTACCCGGCTTATACATAGGCAAACGCACCAATGCCCCACGATCACTTGGTCCCCAGTTAACGAGAGCTGGCGCTTCTCCGCCACCATGTAAACGTTTGTATGAATTAACCCATTGATTTGTAACTGCAGTTATTTCGGCAGCATGAGTCAAAATGCCAGCAATAAATGAGCGGCCAGTTTTCGATAAATTAAACTCTGCTTTTGAATCATAGAAAGCATTCTCTTCGCCCTTAAATAGAGAGACGTGTGTGTGCATTCCGCTACCAGGATGATCGGTAAATGGCTTTGGCATAAAGGATGCGTAGAAGCCTTGATCAAGTGCAACTTCTTTGATGACATGACGAAATGTCATGATGTTATCTGCTGTGCTTAAGGCATCGGCATCACGTAAATCAATTTCTTGTTGTCCAGGTCCACCTTCGTGGTGGCTAAATTCGACGGAGATTCCCATTGCTTCAAGCAAAGTAATTGCTTGACGTCTAAAGTCATGACCAACAACAGCTGGTGTGTGATCGAAATATCCACCTTGATCCACTGGTACAGGTGCTTCACCTTTTTCAGGACGTGCTTTAAATAAGAAGAATTCAATTTCTGGGTGCGTGTAACAGGTGTAACCCATCTGCGCGGCTTTATTTAATGTGCGACGTAAAACATTTCGTGGATCTGCAGGAGATGGCGAACCATCTGGCATCGTGATGTCACAGAACATTCGCGCAGCACCTGGTGCTTCTGTGCGCCACGGCAAAATTGAAAAAGTTGCAGGATCTGGCTTTGCCAACATATCTGACTCAGTAACGCGAGCGAATCCTTCAATCGCAGAACCATCAAAACCAATACCTTCGGCAAACGCGTTCTCTAATTCAGCGGGTGCAATTGCAACGGATTTTAAAAAACCCAAAACATCTGTGAACCACAAACGTACGAATCGGATATTGCGTTCTTCAAGGGTTCGAATGACAAACTCTTGCTGCTTAGACATTTCTTGCTCTGGGGACATGAGCAGATAGTGCCAAAGTTGCGTTACGGCTGTGTTACAAAATTACGCTTCGCTCCAGCGTGATGTCATCGGCAAACGACGATCTTTTCCGAATGCTCGGGCTGAAACCTTGGTACCTGGTGGATATTGGCGGCGCTTGTATTCGGCCTTATCTACTAAAGCAATCACGCGCATCACAAGTGCGCTATCAAAACCCGCAGCAATGAGGGCTGCAGATCCTTCATCACCATCGACATAGCGAATTAAGAGTTGATCTAATAATTCATACTCTGGCAAGGAGTCTGAGTCCTTTTGATCGGGACGTAATTCCGCGCTTGGCTCTTTTTCAATAGAGCGCACAGGAATTGGTGCAACTTCGCCGCGAGAAATAGCTTGTTCATTTCGCCATCTGGCTAGTGCCCATACATCTGTTTTATAAATATCTTTAATGGGTGCAAAGCCACCGACGGCATCGCCATACAAAGTCGAATATCCAACTGCCAGCTCTGACTTGTTTCCGGTAGCAAGTACGAGGTGGCCTTCTTGATTTGAAATACCCATCAACGTTGTTCCGCGCACACGTGCCTGAATGTTTTCTGCAGCCACACCTTTAAGGGTTATGGACTCCATAAATGATTGCACCATTGGCTCGATGGCAACTGTGCGAAAGTGAATGCCGGTGTGTGCTGCAAAGGCAGTGGCATCTTCGACGGAGTGATCCGATGAATACTTACTTGGCATTGCAACACCATTGACACACGTGGCACCGAGTGCATCGACTGCAATTGCTGCAACGAGGGCTGAATCAATTCCGCCAGATAATCCAACGACTACTGATCTAAATTTGTTCTTAGCAACATAATCACGAAGACCAATGACAAGGGCGTTCCAGATTTCTTGGTGATCACTCAATCGTGGCGCAACAGCAGGTGCAACAGAACCAGTTGCTTCTGTGCCGCTCTCTGAAATAACAACATCGGGCTTAGAAGATTGTGCGGCCACTTCGATATCGACGACGAGTAATTGCTCTTGAAATTGTGCGGCTCGCGAAATCACAGAACCCTGTGCATCAACAACGATAGTGTCGCCATCAAAGACCAGATCATCTTGGCCCCCGGTCATATTGACGTATGCAAGTGGCGCTCCAACCTCCTTTGCTCGCTTTTGAACCAGAGCTAATCGCACATCATCTTTATTGCGTTCATAGGGCGAACCATTGGGAACAAGAACAACTCCAGGCTTTCTGGCTGCAAGATCTGACAGTGAGTGCCAGATGTCTTCGCAGATTGCGATACCTATATCTACGCCTTTAACTCGAACAACCAGCGTTGAATCCCCTGGCACAAAGTTTCTAAACTCATCAAAGACGCCATAGTTCGGCAAGTGACGCTTTGTATACGTAGCTACGACCTTTGATCCATAAACAATGGCAACTCTATTTTGCGGAGCACCATGTGATGATTCATCGAGATAGCCCACCACCGAAACAATGTGTGGATTAAGTGCTGTAACTAATTGCGCCAGAGCTTTCTTGCTTGCACTTCTAAAGGAAGCGCGCAACGCTAGATCTTCAACGGGATAGCCAGTTAAAACCATCTCTGGGAAAACTATGACATCGGCAGATGCAGCCACCGCTTCATCTGTGTACTTGGTTATGAGCGCAGCATTGCCAGCGAGATCACCAACTGTTGGGTTGATCTGTGCGAGTGCTACGCGCAACTTCATACGTAAAGCCTACTTCTAGTAGGCCCATGCTCGTTCTAGTAGGATTTGCCATGTACCCAGGGACTTCGCATGAAGCCTTGAGGCTGGAGGTCTTTTCATGGAATCCCTTTATGGCGGAGCCACGCATCGTCGCGTCACGATTGCTGATTTAGCAGATGCAAAAAAGCGCGGTGAAAAATGGCCGATGCTTACTTCCTATGAAGAGATGACCGCATCCATTTTTGATGAAGTGGGTATTCCTGTTTTATTAGTTGGAGACAGTGCTGGCAATAACTTCTTAGGTTTAGAAAACACAATCCCTGTCACAGTCGATGAGATGATCCCTTTGGTGCGAGCAGTTGTTCGAGGATCACAGCGCGCAATGGTTGTTGCGGATTTACCATTTGGTTCATACGAAGAATCACCGGAGCAAGCCCTAGCTACATCAACTCGTTTCTTTAAAGAATCTGGAGCGATGGCTGTAAAGATCGAAGGCGCTCGCATCGCAACCGTTGAAAAACTCGTTGCTACTGGAATTCCAGTTATGGGTCACCTTGGATTTACCCCGCAATCTCTTCACCAATTAGGTGGTTACAAAGTGCAGGGCCGAACCGATGGAGATGCAATTCTTGCTGCTGCTATAGCCCTAGAAAAAGCAGGCGCCTTTGCCATTGTCTTGGAGTTAGTCCCAGCGGATTTAGCAGCTCGAATCACTGCAGAGTTAACAATTCCAACAGTTGGAATCGGCGCCGGGTCTACATGCGATTCACAAGTGCTCGTCTGGACAGATTTAATGGGCATAACCAAGAACCCGCCGAAATTAGCAAAGGCATATCGCAATCTGCGCAAAGAGATGATGGATGCAACGAAGGAATGGGCCGACGATGTGGCTGCCTCTCGTTTTCCTGGCGCCGAACAATCCTTTAAGTAATATCTGCAGGTGAGTAAATTCGCGATTGATATATCACCGCTGAAGAAATACCCCGACTTTCGAAACCTCTGGGCATCGGGTCTGATTTCGTACCTCGGTTCGATGGTTACATACGTCGCCATACCGTTTCAGATCAAAGAACTCACTAACTCCTACGTTGCAGTGGGCATCGTCGGAGCAATCGAAATAATTCCATTGATTTTATTTGGTCTCTACGGCGGGGTATTGGCCGATTATGTGGATCGTAAAAAAATGGTGTGGGCAACAGAGGCTGCTGCCCTGATTTTATCTAGCATCTTGCTCCTTAATTCACTTAGCTCTGAACCTAAGGTCTGGGTCATTTATCTCATGGCCGGATTGTTTGCATCCGTTGATGGATTGCAACGTCCCAGCGCTGATGCAATATTGCCTCGCATTGTTGGACATAAAGATTTACCAGCAGCAAGTGCACTCATGAGTCTTCGTTGGCAGTTAGGAGTGATCATTGGGCCAACCATTGGCGGCATAGTTATTTCAACTGTCTCTATTTCTGCAGGTTATGGCTTTGATGTTTTCACTTTCTTTATCTCACTAATATTTCTTGCCAAAGTTGGTTCGGTACCTGCTCACCCAGAGGCCGAAAAGCCATCCCTGCGTGGATTATTAGACGGAATTAAATATGCATTTAGCCGGCAAGATTTAACAGGTACTTACCTGATTGATTTAGCGGCGATGTTTTTTGCCATGCCAACCGCGCTATATCCATTCTGGGCAGACCAACTTGGTGCTCCGTGGGCACTTGGATTTCTATATGCGGCTGTCACAGTTGGTTCTGTCGTCGTTACATTGACAAGCGGTTGGATAAAAACTTATCGGTTCCATGGTCGGGCCATTATCTGGGCAGCAATTGGTTGGGGCGCAGCCATTGCGATGGCAGGAATTTCAAACTCCCTGATTCTGGTGCTCCTCTTTTTGGCAATCGCCGGTGGCGCCGACATGATCAGTGCGCTATTTCGCGGAACAATCTGGAACCAAACAATTCCGGACAATCTTCGCGGCCGATTGGCCGGCATCGAATTACTTTCGTACTCCATTGGTCCATTGGCCGGACAACTTCGCGCCGCTTCTTTGGCAGCGGCTACCAGCCTTAGCTTTTCGGTGACAGCTGGAGGTCTCATCTGCGTATTTATGGTTGCCTTACTGGCGAGTTTTTTGCCCAAACTTAGAAAATATGACGCCGAAACGAACGAATTTGCCGTTCAAATGCGAAAAATTCGCGAATTGGAGCAAAAAAACACCGACGAAAAGTAATTTCGGCGAAAAATTACCCAATTTTTTTAATTTTTACATCGATTTTTTTACCGAAATGCACAAAATATTAAAAAAATTAATTTGCGACACGCGCTATCTTTTTTTACAAATTGACTGGCATTACGGCGCAATTCCAGTCACACTTATCCACGAACAGGTTTGGGTGACGGATCCGAACCATTCCGAATGGAGAAATACGTGGCTGCAGCTAAGAAATCTGCTCCAAAGCGTCGCAAGAAGGCCGCTGCTAAATCAGCAGCACCAAAGCGTCGCCGTAAGAAGGCTGCTTCATCAGCAGCTCCAAAGCGTCGTCGTAAGAAGGCTGCTGCAAAGAAGGCAGCTCCAAAGCGTCGTCGTAAGAAGGCTGCTGCAAAGAAGGCAGCTCCAAAGCGTCGTCGTAAGAAGGCAGCTGCTAAGAAGGCAGCTCCAAAGCGTCGTCGTCGTAAGAAGGCAGCTGCTTCAGCAGCTCCAAAGCGCCGCCGTCGTAAGAAGGCAGCAGCAAAGTAAGCATTTCGCTTATTAAAAAAGCCCGCCACGAAAGTGGCGGGCTTTTTTGCTTTCTACATACTTATCTAAAGTTAATCTGATTGTGACTTTCTTAATTCAGTACCAACTCGTTCAAATATTTCAGCCAATGCAACTTGATCAGCCTTGGTTAAATGATCTACAAATCGCGAGCGCACGCTGGCCACATGATCAGGGGCCGCGGCCACAATTGCTTTCCAACCCTTTGGTGTCATCACGGCAAAGTAACCACGTTTATCTACTGGGCACGCTTCGCGCTTTACCCATCCAGCTTTTTCCATCACTTTCATGCGATGAGAAAGTCTGGATCGTGACAACATAGAAACATCTGCTAATTCGCTCATGCGCATTCGTCGATCTGGGGCGTCACTAAGTTGAGCCAAGATTTCGTAATCGGCCATAGATACATCGTGCGGTTCGAGGTCTGAATCTAGAGCTTCTAGTAATCGGCGGCTAGCAATAATGTATCGACGCCAGGCCTTCATCTCGGATGGATTGAGCCATTTAGGTGTTGTAGCGTCTGCCATATACGCAATGATACGCGAGAAGTTGAACTTTCAACTACTTAGAAAACCAGCGGGAGCGCACATAATGAATGCCAAGAGTGGAATTGATCTTTCCCATGTTGATGCAGCATTTGCACCCGGCGATGATCTCTATCGCCACCTCAACGGAGGCTGGTTAAAGTCCCATCAGATTCCAGCTGACCGCGCATCTGATGGAGTGGCTTACGCCCTTCACGATGAAGCCGAAGCACACGTTCGCGAAATTATCGAAGGCGCACATCTCATGTCAGGTGCTGGCGCAGATGCCCAGAAGATTGGCGACCTCTATCGCTCATTTATGAATACCGAAGCGATTGAAAAACTCGGCACATCACCCTTGGCTGGTGACCTTGCGGCGATCGATGCGATTTCAACGAAGTCAGATTTCATTTCCACCATGTCTCGCCTTGAGATGAAAGGCGTGGGCGGAATCTTCGGTGCATCTATTTATACAGATGCCATGGATTCAGAGACCAACATTATTTATTTAAGTCAGGGCGGATTGTCATTGCCCGATGAGTCGTACTATCGCGAAGAACAGTACGCACCGATTCGCGAGGCTTTTCTCGACCACGTTGTAAAGATGTTCGCACTCACCGGCATTGCCGTGGGCTCCGATGCGGCCGCAAGTATTTTGGCACTTGAAACATCGATCGCTGCATGCCATTGGGATCAAGTGCGCGATCGCGATGCAACACTTACCTACAACAAACATAGCCGCGCGGAATTAGAAAAATTAGCACCGGCGATTGATTTCCCACTCTGGCTTACATCTGGCGAAGTATCTGCTAAAGCATTTGAAAGCGTCATCGTCCGCGAACCAGATTTCTTCTCTGGTGTTTCTGCGTTGCTAGAAAAATTCGATCGCGATGCATGGGTGCTCTGGCTTAAGTGGCAACTCATCTCTGGTTCAGCGCCGTACCTCAACGATGCATTGGTTCAACAAAACTTTGCGTTCTATGGCACCACACTCTCTGGAACTCCACAGATTCGCGAGCGCTGGAAACGGGCAGTTTCATTGGTCGAAGGCTCACTCGGCGAAGCAGTCGGTCGTATCTATGTTGATCGTCATTTCCCACCAGCTGCAAAAGCTGCCATGAACGAACTCGTGGCAAATCTCATTGAGGCTTATCGCGTAAGCATTAGCGAATTGACCTGGATGAGTGAAGCAACAAAGACCAAAGCATTTGAAAAGCTCAACAAGTTCACTCCCAAGATTGGCTATCCAGATAAGTGGCGCGATTATTCATCACTCGAAATTTCTGCAGATGATCTCTTTGGAAACCTTGGCCGCATCTCAGCCTTTGCTCGCAATTACGAGTTAGCAAAAATCGGCGCACCGGTGGATCGAAGCGAGTGGTACATGACCCCGCAAACGGTCAACGCGTATTACAACCCAGGCATGAATGAGATTGTTTTTCCAGCTGCAATTTTGCAGCCTCCATTTTTTGATATGGATGCCGACCCAGCAGTTAATTACGGCGGCATCGGTGCGGTCATTGGGCACGAAATTGGCCATGGTTTTGATGACCAAGGTTCTAAATATGATGGCGATGGCAACATGGTTGATTGGTGGACACAATCAGATCGCGATGAATTCGAAAAACGTGCCAATGCGCTAATTGCACAATTTGATGCGCTATCCCCCGAAGAAACCCCTGACATCACCGTTAACGGCGCTCTGACCGTTGGAGAAAACATTGGAGACTTAGGTGGCCTGAGCATCGCTTATAAGGCTTATTTGCTCGCTTTAAAGGGTAAAGAAGCGCCCGTTATTGATGGCTTAACCGGAGAACAACGTTTCTTCCTTGCATGGGCACAAGCATGGCGCGGAAAAGTCCGACCAGAAGAACTACGTCGCCGTATTGCTACAGATCCGCACTCTCCATATGAATTCAGATGCAACGCCATCGTCAGAAATATCGATGAGTTCTATACGGCCTTTGAAGTTAATGAGAAGAACAAGCTCTGGATCAATTCATCCGAACGCGTTCGCATTTGGTAGTTATTTACTCAGGCCAGACTATTCAGGGAAGTGACAAGCAACCTGGGTTGCCCCGAGTTGTACTAACTGTGGAACGTCAGTGCGGCACTTGTCCTGGGCTTTCCAGCACCGTGTATTAAAGACGCACCCTGATGGTGGATTAATTGGGCTAGGTAAATCACCAGATAAAATAATGCGCTCACGTGATTTTTCAGAACGAGGATCAGGTTGTGGGACAGCTGATAACAACGCTTTTGTATATGGGTGGTGTGAGGAGTGGTATAGGTCGGCAGTAGGTCCAATCTCCATAACCTTGCCCAAGTACATAACTGCTACGCGATCAGAAATATGTTGAACCACAGATAAGTCGTGGGCGATGAAAACAATACTGATGCCATCTTCGCGCTGTAAGTCATCGAGCAAATTGATGACCTGTGCCTGAATTGACACATCGAGTGCGCTGACAGGTTCGTCGGCAACAATAAAACGTGGCTTCAGGGCAATTGCGCGTGCAATACCGATGCGCTGACGTTGTCCACCAGAGAACTCGTGTGGATAGCGGTTGTAGTGCTCTGGATTAAGTCCTACGCGCTCCATCAATGTTTGCACAGCGTTTTTCACACCGCCTGCAGGTTCTACTTTCTGAATCTCAAATGGCGCAGAAATAATCTTGCCAATTGTTTGGCGTGGATTAAGCGCCGAATAAGGATCTTGGAAAATGATCTGCATCTGTGCGCGTAGTGATGTCATTTTAGCGTGCTTAAATTTGGTGATGTCCTGGCCTTCAAAGACGATGCTTCCAGAAGTTGGTTCTGTTAACTTCAAAATGGTGCGGCCAGCAGTTGTCTTACCGCAACCAGATTCGCCCACAAGACCTAAAGTTTCTCCGGCGTGTAAATCAAATGAAATTCCATCAACAGCTTTTACAACCGACTTCTTGCGATCCTTAGATTTTTTTACTGGAAAGTGTTTGGTCAGGTTAGTGACACTAAGAATTGTCTCGTTACTCATTAGCGCACCTCCTTCATTGCCTCGGCAAAGGATGCCTGGCGCTTTGATTCATCGATATGACAACGCGAAGTATGTCCAGGCTGTGTGCCAACCAGAGCCGGGATCTGTGTAGCGCATGCTTTGCTATCGGCAAATTTGATGTACTCACATCGTGGAGCAAATGCGCAACCTGCGGGCAAACTAATCAATGAAGGTGGCTGTCCTGGAATAGCTTTAAGGCGCTCTGATCCACTCGCAGAAATACGTGGCACAGATTTAAGAAGTCCCAATGTGTATGGCTGCATAGGGTTATAGAAAATGTCATCGACGCTACCTTGTTCGACGATACGTCCTGCATACATCACATTTACCGATTCTGATACTTGAGCGACGACACCGAGGTCGTGGGTAATGAGCAAGATTCCCATATTGAACTCTTTTTGCAGTGATGCAAGCAATGTCAAAATTTGTGCTTGCACAGTTACATCTAGCGCAGTCGTTGGTTCGTCTGCGATAAGCATCTTTGGTGAATTCATGAGTGCCATAGCAATCATTACGCGCTGGCGCATTCCACCTGAAAATTGGTGTGGAAACTCTTTTGAACGTTGTACTGGTTCTGAAATACCTACGAGATCGAGCATTTCAACTGCACGTGCGGCAGCTTCTTTTTTCTTGCCAGGATTGTGGACTAAATATGCTTCCGCTAATTGATCGCCAATTTTGTAATAAGGATGAAGCGCCGACATTGGATCTTGAAAAATCATGGCGACAGAACGTCCACGCATGCTGCGAATCTCTTCTTCACTTGCGGAGATAACATCAAGGAATCCGCCATCGTGAGCAACGCTAATTGATCCGCTCATTTCAGCCGATCCTTTTTTATGTAATCCCATCACAGAAAGACTTGTGACGGTTTTTCCAGAACCAGATTCGCCAACGATGGCTACGGTTTCACCTTGAGAAACGCTTAGTGAAACTCCATCAACTGCACGAACCAAACCATCATCTGTTGGAAATGCGACGTGCAAATCATTAATACGCAAGAGTTCGGACATTAGATTCGAACCCGTGGATCTAGAACCGCGTAAAACATATCAACAATTAAGTTCATGACGATTACGATGACTGCTGCCAAAATTGTTGTTGCAAGCACAACTGGTAAATCAAATTCGTACACAGACCGAAGTGTTAGTCGAGCAAGTCCGGGCAAATTAAAAATAGTTTCGGTAATAATTGCGCCGCCAATAAGTCCGGCAAAGTCCAGACCAGCCATCGTGACAATTGGCGCCAAAACCGCGCGCAATGTGTGCTTAAAGAGCACAGTGCCTTCCTTTACACCTTTTGCACGAGCTGTGCGAATGTAGTCTTCACCCAAAGTATCCAGAACTGCAGCGCGGGTAAATCGCGTGTACAGCGCTGCATATGCAATGGCCAAGGTGATCCACGGCAAGATGAAATACATAAACCATCGTGCTGGGTTATCGAGCACTGATACATAACCATCGAGTGACATTGGAACAATTTTCCACTTTATGGATATCCATATTAAAAGCGCCAAACCAGTAACAAATGTTGGAAGAGATGTTCCTAAAAGCACGAATACCGAACTGGATGTATCGGGCCACTTATTTTTAAATTTTGCAGCTAATACGCCGAGCCCGACTCCCATAACCATCCAAATAATAAGCGCACCAACCGCGAGATTTATAGTCACCGGCAAGGACTCTTTTATCATGTCCGTAACACATGCGTTTTGATTGTATGAATATCCAAAAGATGGTGCTGGGCAGCTAAATGCTGCAGATCCACTTCCATAAGTGCGACCTACAAAAATTCCAGATAAGAAGAGCCAGTACTGCTCGTAAATTGGTTTATCAAAACCTAATTTAATTCTGTTGCCTGCAATTATCTGTGGCGTACATTTTTGACCGCAAGTCAGAGTTGCGGGATCAAAAGGTAAAAAGGAAAAAATCGCGAATACAACTGCGGAGACAGCCAAGATAGTCAGAAGCGCAAAAAACATGCGCCGGCTAATAAAACCAATCATGTAGCAACTCCTGAAAAAAATTTAGTGTAAGAATTTCAAGTAAGTGCCCCTGAGGAAATTTCTAACCTCAGGGGCACTGTACTTCAATTTATGCGACTAGATTTGAATTAATTCTTAACCCAAATCTTGCCGTATGCAGGGTTACCTTGTGGAACCCAGAAGAAGACGCCACCGAGGCCTGAACCCCAGACTTCTTGAGCTTTACCAAAGGTTGTTGGCAATACCCAGAAGTTCTTCATCGCTTCTTTGTCTAGAGCCTTCCAGATTGCTGCTTGTGCTTTGCGATCTGTTGTCTTCATAGCAACGTTGACCTTGTCCTCAAATGCTTTGTAAGCAGGATCTGCATCATTTTGTGACAAGTTAAAGCCACCAAATGTTGCAAAGAGTTCAGGGATTACCGTTGATGCATTTGCCCAGTCAGCACCCCAACCAGATGAAGTCATATCGCTCTGCTTTGCAGGGTTCAAAACTGTTGAGTAGTAACCAGATGAAATGATGTTCCACTTAACCTTGATTCCTGCGCGAGCATAAGCTGCTTCGTTAATTGGAATTGTGTCATTAAGGGTTGCAGATTGACGAACGTCAATTGTTATTCCGTCAACAGTTGCCTTCTTGTAATCAGCTGGGCACTTTGTCTTGGCAATATCCAGTAGCGCCTTTGCCTTAGTGATATTTCCTTCTGGCATAAAGTCTGGGCTACCTGGGCCAACAACCTTAGTTGGCTCGTAATCTGTTGCTACAAGCGGGCTAATTACACCAGTTGCGAAAGAACCTGCATAAGTAGGTCCGCCTGCGTAGTCAAGAAGTGCTTTTGCATTACGTGCGTAATACATCGCTGCACGAACTTCGAGACATGGCATCTTCTTAAGGTTAAAAGCAACGTAGTTGGCATAAGGGTCAGAGTTGTTCATACGGCGATTCTTGTATTCGTCGTTATTGAAGAACTTATCCTTATTTGTTGGGAGTGGGCCATCAAAGTTAATCGCATTTGGCTGAGAGTCTTCGAGAAGAATTTGATCTTGTACTTCTTCATCCAGACCAAACTTGATTACAACCTTATCTGGATACGGAGTACGGAATCCATCTGTTGCCTTAGACCAGTACTTGTTACGCACTAAGAGTAGTTCAGTCTTATTGTTGTGGGCAATCTTGTATGGACCTGTTGCCTGTGGCAGTAGGTCATATGCGTCGCCGTTATCAAACTTAGCTTGAATTGGTGAAATAGTTCCGTAAGTTGCAAGATAGTTAAAGTCAGCAACTGACTTGTTCAAGTTAAAGGTAATTGTGCGGTTGTCCTTTGAACAAGAAACAGCCTTCTTAAATGCTGCTACACCTTCTGGTGTGTTCTTATAGGGACCTGTGTAAATCGAATTTCCATCAGCATCTTTTGGAATATCGAGCCATGAAAGCAAATAAGCAGGACCATCAGTTATTACATCGGTTGCGAATACGCGAGATGCACCGTACTGAACATGCTCACATGTAATAGGTGTTCCATCTTCAAACTTGGTACCTGGACGTAATGTGAATTTCCAAGTCTTGGCATTGTTGCTTGGAATACCCGTATTTGTTGCAAGGTCAGGAACGAGGTTTGCACCTGCAGCACCTGGAACTGGGTTGTACGCAACGAGCGTGCGAGTGTGGAAAGAGTTCATAAACGCTAAGTCGCGTCCTGTGTAAATACGACTTGGATCTAAGTGATCAAGACGTGGTTCGTGCTCAAGGAGAACAAGAGTTCCTCCGGTGCGTGGTTTTTCTGCTGCATTAGCAACTTGAGATCCCGCAACGAGTGCTGCAGAGATAACTAGTGAGCTAGCGGCAGTAACAACAACGGCACGACGAAGAGCGGACATGCTGCTCATTCAGTGGTCCTTTCAGTTGATGGGCGCGGGCTGCTCCCGAGCGCACAGTCAAGCAGAAAGTGTCCGAAATGTGAATAAGAGGTGAACGGGTAACGAGGTGAAGTTAGCGGTCTGCGCGTGGATCTAGCGCGTCGCGCAGCGCATCGCCGACCAGGTTAAAGGCCAGAACCACGATGACCAAAGAGCCCGCGGTGATCAAGAAAAAGTTCGGCATAACAGTTACATAACGAGATGCATTTGAGAGCAAAATTCCCCAGGTCGACGCAGGTGGTTGCACGCCAAGACCTAAGTATGAAAAGACTGCTTCTGCTGCTAGATAACCTGGCAGTGAAAGTGAAGTGACAACAATTACTGGTGCCCACACATTTGGTAGCAACTCTTTAAGAATTACTCGTGAACGTTTTGCACCCATTGCTTCGGCAGCTGTCACGAAATCTCTTTCCCGTAAACTTAAAACTTGTGAACGAATAAGTCTAGAAAATCCTGGCCACCCAAAGAATGAAAGGAAGAAAACTAAGAATAAAACGCGAGCGCCGTTGCCCTGCGCGATTCCAGTACTTTCGATGCGCTTTACCATTGGTTCGCTGAGTGCGACGATCATAAAAAAAGATGGGAACGCGAGTAAGAAATCTGTGAAGCGACCAAGAGTGCTATCAACGCGACCACGGAAATATCCGCCGATAATTCCAACAAATAAACCAATTGTTAAACTTGTAAATGTTGTAAGAATCGCAACCATAAAAGAGATTCGTGAACCATAAAGAAGTTGTGCCAAAAGATCGCGGCCCGTTCCGGGAATTAGTCCAAGTGGGTGAGCTGCACTAATTCCACCATTGGGTAGATCTGGGATTCCACTTGTATCTAATACATCAAGATTTAACGTATTTGGGTCGATTCCTAAAATTTTGCAAACGATGGGGGCGAATAAAGAGAGTGATAACAACACAATGCTGACGACGGCAGCGGTCATTCCAACTTTGTTGCGCCTAAAACGCATCCAAGCAATTTGGCGTGGGCTACGGCCTTGAATTGAGCCATCGCTCTCACGTGATGTTTCGAGGCTCGTTGTCATGGCGCTTACTCTATACTTTGACTCATAAGAGTTTCACCTAGCGCAGAGCAATACCTCTGCCCGACGGAGGATTACATGTTTATACGCACAAGCCGCAATGTTTCCGCTGCATTATCAGCCGCACTTATCGCCTTAGCACTCAGTGCTTGCGGCGGTAGCACCGAAGCTGAATCCACAACTGCGGCCGAAGGTGAAGCGCTCGTAAACACAGTCGAAGAAGCAGCCCAAGCAAAGGGTGCCTTTGATGCCGCTGTTGAAACTCCAGATAAGAACTCGTTCACGCTCTCATCTCCTACAAAATTCTCTCCAGGAAAATTTGCTGCAGGGCAATTGCCTGGTCAAGTAAATCAACGTTTTAACGTCACCGTCAGTAATGGTTCTGGTGCAGAACTCGACCTTGCAACACTTATTGTTAAGGGAACAACCGCTGCTGGTGCGTGCGTAGATATTTTCGATGGTGACGCAAAGATGGAAGGCGCGCCACAAACACCACTTTCTGCAGGTGCCTCGATCACATTTGCATGGGGACTCTCTTGCCCAGGTGCTGCTGGCGACGAGCTCACTGTTGTCCTGACAAATAACGCGGTCAATATCGTTGAAGCAAAGGGAAAACTCGCTTAATTATTTGTATGCGAGTTTTTTCAAGCGCATAAACAAAGGCAGTGGTAGTAATGCTCCGACGAGCATTATAAATATCCAAGAACTTTGCAGACCTGCTCCTAGCATCGGTCCACTAATTGCTGGCCCAATAACTCCAGAGACTCCCCATTGCAAACCAATTAATGCATTTGTTCGGCCACGAATATGTTCCGGTGACAAATCATTTGCTAGAGCCGGCATTGTTGGTGACCAAATCATTTCGCCAAAAGCAAAGACAACTTGGCTTACGCAGAGCATTAGCGCTCCAGCCAATAGTGGCAACAATGGTGAGATGCCAACAACGGCCCACGATAGTGACCAAATAACTCCAACTGCAATAAGTGCTTTGTATTTTGATTCTCGGTTTAGTCTTCGTAGAACCGCTGGTTGAAACAAGACAATAGAAACTGTGTTTGCGGCATAGAAAATACCTAGCCACTTAGGTGAAAGATCTAAATATTGAGTTGCATAAATGGGAAGCCCTGCCTGCAAACTTGCATATCCAAAGATTAATAGAACCAATCCAGAAACACTGAGTAGAACTATCTGCTTATTTGCCCAAACTTCTTTATAGCTTCCGCCTTTTTCTTCGTGAGCATCCGGAATGTACTTATCCACTTTCGGGGTGCGAATCAATAAAACTACGCTCAGAAAGAGCAGAAAAGTTATTGAATCAAACAGATACATAATTTGAAAAGATCGTAGCGAACCCTCAGTGATTACAAGGGATGCAAAGACGCCTCCTACCCCGATTCCTAGATTGAGAACCATGAAGTTAAGACCGAATATTTTTTGACGATTTTTTTCGTCACTGAGGCGAGTGAGCATGACATTCATTGGTGGCCAAATAAATGCAGTCCCGATTGATTGAATAGTCATCACCATGATTGCATCGCGGTGCGTTTGAACTAAGGCCCATCCCCCAGTACCAATTGATTCTGAAATAAGGCCAACGATCATTACTTTTTTTGGACCTACGTGATCAATCAAGGTGCCAACTGGTCCCCCAATTATCAGCGAAACGGCAGCACCAAATGAGAGTAAGAAGCCACCGAAAGTATTTGTGAAGCCACGCATGTCATGTAGATAAACCAATAAGAGCGAGAGCGTCATTCCTGTGCCGATCGCACTGAGCATGACACCAAGAATCATTTTGCGAGAGTGTGTATTTAAGACATCTAAAAACTCTCGCAATGTTGCGGAATTAAGAATCATCTATGCAAGCAGTTCCTTAGCCTGAGCAAAAACTTTTTCGGTGTAGTCAACCAACAAAGTTACGTGGCCCTGACCAGGAATAAAAGTTAAGTCTGCAGTAGGAATATGTTTTTTCAGCCAATGAGAGTGTGCGTGGGGAACCATAAAATCTTGATCGCCTTGCCAAATCTTGACCGGCTTTGAAATTGTTGCTAACTCGAAACCCCATGGTTTTGTAAATGCCACGTCATCATCGACCCAGCCATCAAAGCTGACTGCAAGTCCAGACCGAATCGCAGATGCAATCACATCAGCAAATGATCCCTCCATAGATTTCTTATCTGCATCGCTAATGAGTCCACCGAATGCTTCGCGAATTTCTGCTCCACCTGCAGTCTTAAAAGCGGAAGCATTATCAACAAACCATTTTTGAATGACATCTTCGCCAGCTAAGGAAGCGCCAAATTCGTCGTGATTCTCTTGCGCCATACCCTCGAGAAAATCTAGATCATCAACCCCGTAGGCACCGACGCCAGCTAATGTAATTGCGCCTACATTATTTTGTAGAAGAGTATTTGCCAACGCGTGCGGTCCGCCGCCTGACCAACCGATTGCTACGAATTTTTCAACTCCTTTGGATTGCAAAACTTCTGCAATATCTTTATTGACGCTAACAATGCTGCGGCCATAGTCACGATCACTTGTGCCATAACCCGCGCGACTATAGGAAATCGCACGTATGCCCGCATCCGCTGCATAAGTAAACCATTGGCTCCAGAGCGAAGCGCTGGCAGGAGTTCCGTGGTGAAAAACAATTGCACTCGAGCTATCAATACCGTTATCGAGTACTTCTAGTTCGCGGCCGGATGTAAGTTTGAATTGAGGCATTTTCAGAGCCTACATCTCTGCCACAATGTGGCGCATGGGCCAAGGAATTAATTCGGGATTTGGATTCGAAATTAAAGCAAGAGACAGTGATTCCCTTGCTCGAGTTGGCACTATTTCAACCCCACACGGAGACGTACAGACACCAGCATTTATTCCGGTCGGCACAAAAGCCACAGTTAAATCTGTATTACCGGAATCTATGCAAGACCTCGGTGCGCAAGCTCTTCTAGCAAATGCGTACCACCTGTATTTACAACCTGGACCTGAAGTTTTAGATGAAGCTGGTGGCCTCGGCACATTTATGAATTGGCAAGGACCAACATTTACAGATAGTGGCGGATTTCAAGTTCTATCACTCGGTGTGGGATTTAAAAAAGTTCTTGCAATGGATGCCAAAACATTTCGATCTGATGAAGTTATTGCTGGCAATAAAGAGCGTCTCGCTCATGTTGATGATGAAGGAGTGACATTTAAATCTCACCTCGATGGATCTATGCATCGATTTACACCAGAAGTATCCATGCAGGTTCAGCATCAGATCGGCGCAGACATCATCTTCGCCTTTGATGAGTGCACAACACTGCACAACACTCGTCGTTATCAAGAAGTGGCTATGCAGCGCACATACAACTGGGGATTACGCTGTTTAGATGAGCACAAACGTTTAACCGATGTGCGTGCGGATAAGCCGTATCAGGCTCTCTTTGGCGTTATTCAAGGCGCGCAGTACGAAGACTTGCGAAAGAAAGCCGCAACAGATTTTGGTGCGATGGAGTCTTCGGATATTTCCTACGACGGTTTTGGGATTGGCGGTGCACTTGATAAGGACTCACTCGGCACAATTGTGAAGTGGGTTAACGAGATTTTGCCTGAAAATAGACCTAAGCACTTACTTGGTATTGGTGCTCCTGAAGACCTCTTCGTCGGTGTCGAAAATGGTATCGATACATTCGATTGCGTATTGGCATCGCGCATTGCTCGCACAAGTGCGGTGTACACAATGGAAGGTCGATTTAATCTATCCAATGCGGCTTACAAGCGAGACTTCAATCCGATTGATGATGAGTGTGATTGCTATACATGCACTCATTACACACGCGCATACATGCACCACGTATTTCGTGGCAAGGAAATCATCGCAGCCACCTTAGCCACGATTCACAACGAGCGTTACATCGTCCGACTTGTAGATCAGATGCGCCAGGCTTTATTAGATGGCAACTTTAAAGATATGAAAGCTGATTACTTGGGTCGATACAAGCACAAATCTGGACAATCTAACGATTAACAAACTTCTTTCGATAATCATCTGCTGACATTTCATAGATGCTCTCTGGGCCATCTTCTTCATCTTGTTGTTCGCCAACATAATCAAACCCAAAAGAGTTAACTAACGCTATAGATGCAGTGTTTGTTGGACTGACCGTGTAGCGCAAAACTTTTACACCGGGTTCGGTCACAACCCACCCCCACATTCCCTGCAAAATCTCACGACCAAAACCTTGACGTTGATATGGTGTTTCCACGCCTAAACCAATTTCAATCATTCCATTTTCATCAGGTGCTCCATGAAAACTTGAGCTGCCGATAACTTCTTGAGAAGTACGCAGAACTGCCCAGCGCACAAACCATTTATTGACTGAAGGATCTGCCTTGACCTGTGGCACGCGCCAAGCAAGAGGTCCCTGAAAATCAATTAACACCCGCAATGGATTTGTAAAAGTTTTTCTACTTAAAGCTTGCGCGTCATCGCGTTTTTCAAAGAGATTTATCAAATCATCAACCTCGATATGGTGTAGATCAAGTCGCTGCGTTTGAATCAATTTCACAGGAGAAGTATTTCAGATTAAATAATAAAGAGAGACTTCGCTTTCTCAACTGCGCTATGTCGACCATCTGCCTCGAGCTTTCTGTAGATATTGCGCAGGTGGGTTTTCATCGTGTTTTGGGAAACATGCAGTGACGAACCAATCGCACTGATTGGTTTACCGGTAGATAAATTCTTGAGGATCTCAATCTCGCGTTTAGTGAGCGCCTCGGAAACCCCAACATGTGTTTGGACTTGTCGCTTTAGGCGTTCCGCGGCTGAACGTGCCAACTCTTCGAGATACACCGTTGGGCGTTGCCCTGATGCTTTGATTATTAAATTAAGAATTTCAGGTTTTTGTCGAAGCAGAGTTTCACGAGCGCCATACAAGGCTGCAAGATCTAGACACTTGCGCAAATGACCGAGTGCCTCATTCTCGCGGTCAGCAACTGACTCTGCGTCTGCAAGGTGTTTAAATATTTTTTCGCGAGGAGTTCTTTCCGGTAAATTCTTTAAGAAATCATCTGGAATCTTTTTTCCTTGGCGCTCCAGTACGAGTGGTTTGAAACGCGAAACAAAATGTCCTTCTGGCATTCGATCTAAAAGAAGTAAAACTCTGTCGTAATCCTTAACTGTATAACGTAAGAAAGCTTCGTTGGCATCGACCAAGGTGTCTAATTCATGTCTTGGTGACAAAGTTTGTAAAAATTCTCGTTGAGCTTTGATTCCATCAAAAGCATCTTGAACTTTTCCTTCGAGAATTTCGTTACGCAATAAATAGCCATCAGCCAGAATGAACCAGACTTTTTGTTTAGACTCGGTTGCGATTGCTCGCACTAATTTAAATGCTTCAAGTGCTTCTAGAGTTCTGCTGAACTCTAGTAATGATCGAGCGCGAATATAATGAAGATCTGCAGGCCCAGAGATTCCTCGATAACCATTGAGTTCGGCCATTGCAATAGCGGTGCATGCAGTATCAAATGCTTCAAAATAATTTCCTTCAGCAAAACTTGCTGTTGCGCTGATTGCATTGAGGTAATACATGGGCAACGGGGCATAATCCAAAGTCAAAAAATCTTGAGCGCGAGAATATATATTGATGCACTCGGCGTAATCCTCAAGTGCAAGGGCTCGGTTTGAAAGCAACCGAAGTACGTGCAACTTATCGATATTTTCAACATCTCTGGTCTTATCTAGCGAGCGTAAAACTACATCGGCTTCTTTCAATAACTTTGAGAAGCTTCCATTAGCTGAGGTGATGGTGGCCATCGAAACACTTGCAGACTTTTCTAGAAAATCTTTAATCTCCGAATCCTGAATTCGAAAGAGTAATTCTTCAATCAGTGCATATGCTTGTTCAAAATCAAGATTTACAACGTGTGCTGCAATCTGAAGGCTTAGGCGTCGGACATAACCATCAGTTGATTCATCTCCAATAATTTTGCTCCATTGAAGCAGAAAATCGCCTTTCCCCGAAGCTGCCATAGTCCGAATGTTGTTTTTAAGAATATTTTGTAAAAGAACTCGATCTCCAGATTGATGGGCATGTGAAAGAGCCAAAACGACCTGACCGCGTTCTAAAAAGAACTCTGAGAGCTTTCGGTGGACCGATTCTTGATTCTTTTTAGTAGCTGCTAATTTGTTTTGTAATGATTCGCGGATAATTGGATTGAGTTGATAAGTTCTTTTCATATCTGAATGTGAAGAGATAAATAAACCTTCGGCACTCATACGAGCAAAAAATTGTGGTGTCGATGCATGACCCAAAATCAATTCAGCAATTTCAGAGTCAAATTCATCAACCACACTAAGAAACTTAAGTGACTCTAAATCTTCAGGTTTAATCGATTCAACTATTGCTTCAGCCAAATAGCTCAACGGATCTGTTTGGCTTGCTAAAGCATCTCGAAATGTGAACTGATTATTGCTGCTCTGTAATTTTCTAGCGAGTAACTGCACAGCCGCTGGCCAACCATGTGCGCTTTCAAGAGTTCGCCTAACATTTGTATTTGAGAAATCGAGTTCAGATAACATCGCAATTGTTTCAACTTCTTTCGGGCTAAAGAGCAAGTCTTGAGGCGTAATAAGATTGAGATTTCCTAGTGCTGCAAATCGAGAATAGGAAGCTTCTGGGGGAGTTCTAGAAATAACCACTAAGTGCAAGTTATTTGGAATAGCTTCAAGAAAAGCTCTCGTTGTGTCAATGAAGAATTCAGGTAAATCTTCTGCGTTATCTAAAACCCAGATGAAATCTCCCTCTAGCTCCAGAAGGTCATTACTCAATCTGCGAATTGATTCTTCAGCAGTATCTTTAACAATTTTGGCTACCCACGGTGCAAAATCAGAAATCACATTTCGTGCAGATTGGATCATGTGAAGAGCCAAGCTTTCGTAAGAATCTTCTTCGCTGAGCTGCGTCCAGATAACTCTTGAATCGCACTGTTGCGACCATTCGGCAACAAGGGACGATTTTCCATAACCAGCAGGTGCAACAAGAAGGGTGGCACCTGGTTTCTTTTCCGTAAAGAGTGAGAATAAATGTTTGCGAGAAAGAAAATTTGTTGGCAACGTCGGAGCAAGAGTTCGCGAGAGGCTCACTCCATCAATCACCGAGGGGGATGACTTCTTCGCTCTATTGGGCATGTCTAAGGGTGATACACGATTGAGAATAAGCCAAGATAACCCTCACCCACGAGGGGTGAAAAGGGGACGCGATATCGCCATGCGGACTCTCGGCAACGTTCAGCCTACGTTTACGTTTGTGTGGCCACAGGATTCCACAGCGTGGGTACCCTTCTGTCCACAGTTCTCCTGCTTTTGAAAGGTTGTTATGTCTGATTTGGCCACTTGGGAAAAGCGATCCCTGGAAATTAATCCTTCCTCCAAAATTTTCATAGATGGAAAATTTGTCGAAGCAGCATCAGGCAAAACTTTTGACGATATTTCACCTAGAGATCAAAGAGTAATTGCGAAAATTGCTTCGGGAGATGTTGAAGATGTGAATCGCGCTGTTGCATCTGGTTTAAAGGCATTCGAATCTGGCGTGTGGCGCGAGATGAATCCACGCGATAAGAAAAAAATCATGTTGCGTTGGGCGCAACTTCTAAACGACAATTTCGAAGAGTTAGCGCTACTTGAAACTCTGGATGTTGGAAAACCAATTAGTGACTCTCTCAGTGTCGATTCACAGAGTGTTGCCCGAGTAATTCAGTGGTACGGCGAAACTATTGACAAAACATATGACGAGATTGCACCAACTCCGCGCAATGGTTTAGCAATGATTACACGCGAACCATTAGGTGTTATTGGTGCGGTTGTGCCATGGAACTATCCAATGATTATTACTTCATGGAAAGTTGGCCCTGCACTTGCGATGGGAAATAGCATCGTAGTAAAGCCTGCAGAGAATTCTTCACTCTCCGCTTTGCGCATGGCCGAACTCGCAATAGAAGCAGGTTTACCAGAAGGTGTTTTTAATGTTGTACCCGGATTAGGCGCCGAAGCTGGCCAAGCACTCGCACGACATATGGATGTAGCAAAATTGGCATTCACAGGTAGCGGACCAACTGGTCGCAAGATGATGCAATATGCAGCAGAATCTAATTTGAAACAAGTTTCACTCGAACTCGGTGGCAAGAGTCCACATGTTGTACTTAAAGATTGTGTTGATTTAGATGCGGCAGCGTCAACAATTGCATGGGGAATTTTCTATAACTCTGGGCAAACTTGTAACGCGGGCTCCCGCGTAATCGTAGAACGCGAAGTTAAGGATGAATTATTCTCAAAAATCACTAAATTCTTGGATACTTTCAAAGTCGGAGATCCGCTAGATCCGAAGTCAATGATGGGGCCTTTGGTTTCTAAACTACAAAGAGATCGCGTTAATTCTTACCTAGATTTAATTGGACAAAATGGTGAAGAAGTTATCTTCGGTGGAGAAAAAACCACCGGAGATGACCTCACAATTAAGCCAACTCTGATTGCCAATGTTAAGAACTCATCACGACTCGCTCAGGAAGAAATCTTTGGGCCAGTTCTTGTTGCCGTTGAAGCAAAAGATGAAGAGGATGCAATTAATTTAGCAAACCAGAGCGAGTATGGTTTAGCTGCTGCCGTGTGGACTGGAAATGTTGCACGTGCGCATCGCTTTGCTCGCAGATTGCGCGCTGGCACAGTCTGGGTAAATACCTTTGATGCACTGGATGTTATTACACCTTTTGGTGGGTTCAAAGGTTCTGGTAGCGGCCGGGATAAATCACTTCACGCACTAGATGCTTACAGTGCGCTAAAGACAACGTGGGTTGATTTAAATTAATGAGTATTCCAGGTGTAATCATCTCTGGACCATCCATTGCTGGTTCAGAAAAGATCTTGACTGATACATCTCTTGAACTTGTTGCTTTACTTCATCGAAATTTTAATGCGCGCCGTTTAGAACTGCTTGCTGCACGCTCGCAGCGCATGGCAAGAATTGCTGCTGGAGATGACCTTAAATTTCTAGATGAAACTAAATCGATTCGTGAGGACTCTTCGTGGAAAGTTGCACCTGCTCCTACTGCTTTGCAAGATCGTAGAGTTGAAATCACTGGCCCAACAGATAAGAAGATGACAATTAACGCACTTAATTCAGGTGCGAAAGTCTGGTTAGCAGATCAAGAAGATGCCAATACTCCCCTTTGGGAAAACGTAATTGGCGGTCAGGTTAATTTACGTGCATCCATAACGCGCGAAATTGATTTTACAAATGAAGCAGGAAAAAAATACGCGTTGCGCCCTGATAATGAATTAGCAGTTATTGTCATGCGCCCACGAGGGTTTCACTTACCTGAAAAACACATCATGGTAGATGGTGAAATTACGTCTGGATCTTTCGTTGATTTTGCTCTATACATGGCTGCTTCGGCCCAGTTGCAGATTAATCGTGGGCAAGGACCTTATTTTTATTTAGCAAAGCTTGAATCTCACTTAGAAGTCAGGTTATGGAATGACGTATTTAATGTGGCACAAGATTTTTTGGGAATTCCACGAGGCACAATTCGCGCGACAATCTTGATTGAAACATTTCCTGCGGCTTTTGAAATGGAAGAGTTTTTGTTCGAACTCAAAGATCACTGTGCTGGCCTTAATGCAGGGCGTTGGGACTTCATGTTTAGTGTGATTAAAAACTATCGCACACGTGGAAAAGATTTTGTACTGCCTGATCGAAATTCTGTTTCTATGACCGTACCATTTATGCGCGCATACACAGAATTACTGGTGCGGACTTGTCACAAACGTGGTGCTCATGCAATAGGTGGCATGGCAGCATTTATTCCTAGTTCTGATGCTGCTATAAATCAAACCGCATTTGCAAAGGTAAGCGCAGATAAAGCGCGTGAAGCCAACGACGGGTTTGATGGTTCTTGGGTGGCTCACCCTGGAATGGTGGAAATTTGCCGTCAGGAATTCACAAAAGTACTAGGCGGGAAACCGAATCAAAAAGATAAATTGCGGGAAGATGTCAACGTTACGGCTGCTGACTTATTAAACATAAAAGCAACACCCGGCTCGATAACAGAGGCTGGGTTAAGAAACAACATTAGCGTTGCTATTCAATATTTAGAAAAATGGCTCAAAGGATCTGGCGCCGTTGCCATCTTTAATCTCATGGAAGACGCAGCTACGGCAGAGATATCTCGTTCTCAGATTTGGCAGTGGATTCATAACAAAATTCCTTTAGATGATGGAACGTTGATTACCCCAGAACTCGTCACCAAATTTGCAGAAGAAGAAGTTGCAAAACTCGGTGGCGATCCTCAGAACTACCGGATCGCGCGAGATACCTTTATTTCAGTCGCAGTGAGCGATGAGTATCTTGATTTCCTGACCTTGCCCGCCTACGAACAGATGCCCTAACCCATTGTTTACCTGTGGTTTTCCGAGTGTTTCACGATCTGGGACTCCTACCCCTCGTCAACGAGTGCCTTAAATAACTAGTATCCAAACATTAGATTTCCCGACCTCGAACACATTTGGAGATTAATTAAGTGAAAATTCAAGCTGCAGTTCTAGAAGGAATCGGTTCACAATTTGAAGTCTGTGAAGTTGATTTAGATAAACCAAAAGCTGGTGAAGTTCTAGTAAAAATTGCAGCAAGCGGATTGTGCGCAAGTGACCTCAACGCCATTGATGGCAAACGCAAACTCGTTCCATTCCCTGCAGTCATTGGTCACGAAGCAGCGGGCGTTGTAATCGAAGTTGGCCCCGGAGTGACAACACCAAAAGTTGGTGATCACGTAATTCTTTCAATCGTTCCACATTGCGGTACGTGTTCATATTGCAAAGAGGGTCGACCAAATTATTGTTCGACAGCTGGTGACGCCATGGGTGTCGGTGGAATGTTTGACGGTACAAGTCGTCTTTCTCGAAATGGAGAAAAGGTTAACCAATTTCTTACAGTTGCATCATTTGCTCAATATTCAGTGGTTCCTGTTTCTGGATGTGTTGTCATTCCAAAAGAGATGCCGCTGGATCGAGCTGCTCTCATTAGTTGCGCTGTGCTTACTGGATATGGCGCTGTAGCAAATACCGCAAAAGTTGAAGCAGGCTCGCGCGTAGCAGTCTTTGGTTGCGGTGGAGTTGGTTTAAATATCATTCAGGGTGCTCGAATGAAGGGCGCAAAGCGAATAATTGCTGTCGACGTAACAGAAGAAAAATTGCAACTAGCCAAGAGGGTTGGAGCGACAGATGTAGTAAATGCTTCAAAAGTTGATCCTGTAGCAGCGATAAAGGAATTAACTGGAGGAGTTGATTACGCTTTTGAAGCTCTCGGTCGCGAAGAAACGATTGCGCAAGCGTGGCTAACCGTCGATGTTGGCGGCCAACTGACTCTGGTGGGTCTGTTAAAAAATGGAGCCAAGCTAACCATTGAGGCTGGGCCATTCGTGAATGAACAATCTATTAAAGGGTGCTATTTCGGATCATCGGACCTGCAACGAGACGTTCCATTGCTCGTTCAGGCGTATTTAAGTGGTGAGTTACTTCTAGACGAACTCATCACAAGTCGCATAGGTTTGGATGGGCTTAATGAGTCTTTCCAGAAGCTTCGTTCGGGAGAGGGAGCTAGAAGCGTCTTGGTCTTTGACTAGGTTGCTTCATTAAATTTCTGTAACTACCCCCATGGTGATTACGGAATAGCGGGAAATATCTGGGCATAAATGTGCACAGATATGGCAGTTAATAACTTAACGGGAGGAAAACAGTGAAGTTAAATAAACTCACTAAATCAGCAGTTGTACTCAGCGTTGCTGCGGTACTCGCTGTTCCAACATTTGCAGGAACATCCGCAAATGCTGCTTCAAAAGCTGATACATGGACATCTGCAAAGCAAGCTGGAGGACTCAAAGGCTTAGCAGCAGCATGTAAGAAAGAAGGACAACTCAACATCATCGCAACCCCACGTGATTGGGCGAACTACGGTGAAATTATTGACAACTTCAAGAAGTTGTACAAAGTAAAGATCGATTCAAATATTCCTGATGGATCTTCACAGGATGAAATCGATACAGCTAACAAGCTCAAGGGCACAAAGCGCTCACCTGACGTATTCGACGTTGGTACAGCAGTCGGTTACAAGTACATCGACACTCACTACGCACCTTACAAGGTGACAAACTGGGACCAAATCCCTGCAGATAAGAAGGATCCTCAAGGTCGCTTAACATCTAATTACACAGGCGTTATGGCCGTTGGTTATGACGGATCATTTGGAACCATCACAAAACTTGATGATTTGCTTGATCCAAAATTCAAAGGTGTAGTTGCTCTTAATGGAGATCCAACCAAGGCATCTGCTGGTCTTAATGGTCTCTTCATGACTTCCATTGTCAATGGTGGATCATTTAATGACATTTCAAAGGGTGTTGAGTGGTTTAAGAAACTCAAGACTGCAGGAAACTTCATTAACGTAGATCCAACACCTGCAACAATTGAATCAGGACAAACTCGTGTTGTATTCGACTGGACCTATAACCAGAAGTCTGTAATCGACAAGTTCAAGGCTGTTGGCAAAGTTTGGAAGACATACATTCCTGCAAATGCAGCTGTCGGTTCTTTCTATAACGTAGGTGTTTCAAAGTGGGCTCCACATCCAGCATGTGGTCGTCTCTGGATGGAATACGTACTCTCTGCAGATGGTGGAAATTCATGGGGCAAGGGTGGCGCAAGCCCTGTTCTCTGGCCATGGATGATCAAGAACAAGACAGCTAGTGCTGATGCAATTGCTGTTATCGGTTCAGGTACATCTGTTGCAGCTGGTGCAAGCATCGACCAGCAAAGTGCAGCTGTTGCATACTTAACTGCAAACTGGGCTGCAGCTGTAGGAACTCGCTAAAGAGAATTTAGCGAAAAATACAGTCAAAACTAATGACTACTAGTCAGATCACGAGAGCCGGTTCCCGCACGGGAGCCGGCTCTCGGTTCTGGCGCAACAAAAGAGATTACGTAGGCGTTTTACCATTCTTAATACTTGCAGGATTATTTTTGATTTGGCCAACGATTAATGTTGTTTACGGTGCCTTTTTTAGTGATGAGGGAAAGTTTTCTTTAGATTACGTAACCAACACCATTAAAGATGACGGGCATCGAATTCCTTTTGTTCACTCACTTCAAATTTCTCTGTGGACTTCAATTGCAGGCGGAATATTGGGTGCCCTCTTTGCTTGGGCAATATCCACAGGTAAACCTGATGGCGTTGCACGTAGATTTGTGCTTGCCGCCGGTGGCGTACTTGCGCAATTTGGTGGCGTCATGCTCGCCTTCGCATTTTTTGCAACTTTTGGTTTCAATGGGTTTGTGACTGCACTTGCATTAAAGGTTTCAGAGACTAATTTTTTGGCATCACCCGAGTGGCTCTATGGATTGTTTGGACTTGGTGTTGTTTATACATTTTTCCAGATTCCCCTGATGTTTATTGTTTTTTTACCTGCCGTCGAAAATCTCAAACCGCAATGGAGAGAAGCCTCCGAAAGTCTTGGCGGATCTTCTAAGGATTACTGGTTCCGAATTGGATTTCCTGTTCTTTTCCCTTCATTCTTAGGTGGTCTGCTTTTGCTCTTTGTAAATTCATTTTCAGCATACGCAACTGCCGCGGCATTAATTAGCCAAGGAACAATTATTACCCCGCTTGATATCGGTGGGGCGTTGTCGAGTGAAACTGGCGGAGCAAGTGCGCCGCTAGCAAAAACGCTCTCTTTGTACATGGTTTTAGTTGTAGTCATAGTCATGGCGCTCTACTCACTGCTGCGCAAACGTGTGAGTAAGTGGGAGCAATAGATGAAATTAGGTATTCCTTCCCGAATTTTCAGAGTTTTTATCATTGCCTCGACAACTCTTTATCTAGCAGCGCCTCTTTATGGAATGTTGGATTTCAGTACAAAACCGTTGGGCGGAGAAGGTGGACGCACTCTTCGTGCCTGGAAAGCCATTGGAAGCCAAGAAGATCTGACTTCTTCGATAACGGTTTCTTTCGCGATTGCAATTATTGTGATGCTTCTTGTTTTCTTGCTTGTGGTACCAACTGTAATTTGGGTTCATTTGCGTTTACCAAAGTTGC